>Ga0209347_1003083_pt1 | contig 20297 bp, 22 predicted proteins | sample AutmiccommuBRH23_FD_187382 | JGI IMG/M metagenome (GOLD analysis project Ga0209347, IMG submission 187382) | Deep subsurface microbial communities from Mt. Terri, Switzerland - Autotrophic microbial communities BRH/23 (SPAdes) (version 2) | ecosystem: Environmental > Aquatic > Deep subsurface >...
GCCAGTCCCGCCTATATCGGCCAGTACGCCAGTTTGCAGGAGGCGCTGGTGTAGCGTTGACCCTGCGGCACGCTTCACCTTTGGCGTCTGCAATGCGCTGAGCCTCGCCAGCACGCACTGGAGTCGAGCGCGTTGCTGGCAACGCCTGCAACCTCATCGACAAAGTCGGGGAACACTTCGTACGGGTCCGCAAAGTACATCGGCAGCTGTATGACGCTATCGGCGAGGGAGAGCGCGGGACTGTCTCTGCGAGCCTCGAAAGACAGGGAATAGTCGAACACCACGACGACGAACGGATTCAAACTTGGGAAAAGTCGATCGGAGTGAGACTAGGGAGAACCTTACGACGAATGGGTGTTCGACCCAGCTTATGGCGACCGCGCGCATGTGCTTCCATGGGTTTGTTAGCAACGCATGCAACCTGAGGAAAAAGCCATGGCTGTTGAAAAGACCATCGCGTCAACAAGTCTCGCTGAAGTCGTCGATCGCATCCTCGACAAGGGCGTCGTCATTGACGCTTGGGCTCGCGTCTCGCTAGTCGGCATCGAGCTGCTTGCGGTCGAGGCCCGCATCGTCGTGGCCAGCGTCGACACGTATCTGAAGTACGCCGAGGCAATCGGCCTCACGGCGCAGCCCCAGACTGCTTAAGCGCCGACGAACCAGCGCCCATCCCTGCTGGTCTCGGATCCGGGAGTTTGTCGGATCTGAAACTGGAGCGAGCAGGTTGCAGTAGAAGTCGCAGCCCGTCTCGCTCCTGATTTGCCCCACTGGTCTCCGTCGTGCCGCTCAGTTCGCGCGGCGGACCGGGCCGCAGTAAGAGAAAAAGGTGCAGCGATGACCCGAGCAACTGATATGGACCGTCTGACAAAGGATCTTCGCCAAGAGGGGAAGTTTCGCATGGCCGCCATCAATGAGATGCGTCAGGCCGTGAAGTCGACACTGGCGGAATGCGCAACGATGCGCGGGGAGGTCGCCCGTGACTATCGCGCGAAAACGCAGAAGTTCCTCGCTACTCTGCCCAAGGATCTCGCCGCGCACCGGCGCGAAACGGCCAGCCAGATCGCAGAAACGCAGAGGTGCCTCGCCGGCATGTGGAGGGACGTCGCCAATGAGATGGCGCGTTTCAGAACCGCTCGCAGCAAGGCGGCGATTCATACGCGCAGCAGTCTTCGACGTCAGGTCGCCGCCGTGGCGAAGCAGACGGAAAACTTCTTGGAGAGCACAGCAAGCGCGCACCATGCCATGGGCAAACGGCAGCGTGCGTCACTCGCTTCCGACCGCCGACATTTGGCCACGCGTACCGCCAGTTTTCTCCATGCGGCCCACGCCGACCAAGAAAAGGCACACAACATCTGGAACTCCTTCGAGCTCAAAGGCGGCGCCACCGTCAGATAAAGCAACGGCACCGAAGGCAAGGCTAGGAGCGTGAACCGCAAGTTGCGCTGCGAAGCAGCCATCCAGCAGTGACGCTATGTCGGACAAAGGTGGAGCGAGACGATCGATGCATCCGGACAAGTGCGAGATCAAGATCATGACGGCCGGTCGGTGCCGCCAAGTCCCGTTGCGCGAACGAGCGCCCAGTTCGCAATGCTGGCACGAAGGCGAGCCGGCGGCGACCCGCGTCTACGAGCAGCGCTGCGTCTTGCAAGACGGCCCTACCCAGTACGTGCTGGCCCACCCTCGATGGTATCGCGCCTCCAATGCGAAGGCGTTTCCGGATGTGCAAAACCGCGCGCGCCCATATACGCGCCGTGATGGAGTGAGACTCGACCATGCCGATAGCTCAAGCTCAACATTCAGCGGGCGTTCTCGCAGGAACAACCATTGATGTGCGACCCAGCTCCAAATTCATAGCGACTCCCGCGGTCGAGGAGCTCGCAAACCGAGCGCTCGGTTACTTGGGGGCGGGCTTCCCGATCCATTTCCGCGGTCCCGCCGGCTCCGGCAAGACGACGCTCGCCTTTCACGTGGCGGCACAGCTGGGACGACCGATTGTGTTCGTGACCGGCGACGATCAGATGACCACCTCAAATCTAGTCGGAGGGCAGTTCGGCTACCGATACCGCAAGGTCGTCGACCGCTTCATCCATACGGTCATGAAGTACGAGGAGGATGCGACCAGCAACTGGTCCGATCATCGACTGACCACTGCCTGCCGCGACGGCTGCACGCTCATCTACGATGAATTCACACGCTCGCGGGCCGAGGCCAACAACATCCTGCTCGGCGTTCTGGAGGAACGGCTCCTGGTTCTGCCAGTTCCCAACCAGAACGAGAGCTATATCAACGTTCATCCGGAGTTCCGCGCGATTTTCACCAGCAATCCGCAGGAATACTCCGGGGTGCACGACGCCCAGGACGCACTGAGCGACCGGATGGTCATGATGGACGTCGACTATTTCGATCGCGATACCGAGCTCGGCATCACCGCCTCTCGTTCCGGGCTGCCGGAGTCGAAGGTCATGCAGATCGTCGACCTGGTCAGGGATTACCGGGCATCCGGCGAGTACGACCAGGCTCCGACACTGCGCGCCGGCATCATGATCGCCCGCATGGTTGCCAATCAGAAGCTGCGCAGTTCCTCGGATGATCCACGCTTCGTGCAGATCTGTCTCGACCTTCTCGGCTCTCGCTCCGCATTCAACAGCCGGTCGACTGAAGAGCGCCAGCAGCAACGCAAGATGCTGATGAGTCTCATCGATCACCATTGCTCAGGGAAAGAGAACGGACGTGCCCGCACGGCTGCGCGTCCCAACGGAATGGCAGGTCCAGCGACCGCGACGGACCAACAACCCGATCCGCAGGTCCAGTTCAGCCGTATGCAGACGAAGGAAGCAAGGAGACGCGCCAATGGGCCACGTGAAGGGATTTCATGAGGCGCGCAGACTGCCGATCGGCAACTTGCCGCAACTCAAAGGTCAATGCTGCCGGCTTACGACCAAGCTTGCGCGCCTCGATCACCAGCGTGGTTTGCTTGAGCGCCAACTCGCAGTTTGGACGGAGAAGAAGAAAGTGACTGGATGCCGCTTAGCTCTTCTCGAGCAGCAGATGACCGACATAGAGCGGTTGATCCGCGATCACCGTGCTGCCGTTCGCGGGGGGCGGCGAAAAGGGCCATCGGCAACTTATCTAAAACGGCAGAAGAACATTGACGGCATGACAGAAGCGACAGGACGTCGGGGCGACGTCAGCGTCGAATACTGAGACGGCAAAGATCGAACGAAGCCATATCAACGGAGGCCAATCATGCACGCTCGAAAAGGTCAACAAGGCAAACCCGTCCGCGAGCCTGAGGGCGACGCCACCGTCGAAATCGGCTTCGGCTCCTTGTTCAAGGGGCTTGGCGACTTCGTCGGCGTGCTCGGTAAACTGGTCGAGGCTGGCGAGCAACAAGTCAACCGCACCGGCGAGTTCAAGGTCAAGGGACTCGGCGACAAGGCGCAGGGCATCTACGGCGTGAGTGTGCGGGTCGGCATCGGCGGCGAGCCGCACGTCGAGCGTTTCGGCAATATCCGCACCACCAAAGAAGGGCCCGAGATCGTCGACGTGCGCGAGCCGATGATCGACGTCTTCGACGAAGAGGGTGAGATCGTTGTCGCCGCCGAGCTTCCGGGCGTGACGGAAGACGCGCTCAAAATCGATGTTCGCGGAGATGTCTTGGCGCTGAGCGCGACCGGCCAGCGGCGCTTTGCCAAGGAGATCTTGCTGCCGAGCGCGGTCGATCCAGCATCAATGCGGCGATCTTTCAAGAACGGCCTGTTAGAGCTGCGCATGAAAAAGTCTTGAAGCCATGTCAAATGCGATCGAGCATTTCTCCCGCGCGCGCATCGACGATACGACGCTGCAGGTCATGGCGGACTCGCAGAAGGGTCTTGCTCGCTTGATCGAGGAGGAGAAGTCGGTCATCCGCCATTATGTCGGGCTGGGCCACTGGCCGCACAAGCGGGTCAATATGTTCGTTATCGAGAACCTGAAGCCTCTCGTCGCGCAGATCAAACGCACGACGGCGGTGTCGTCCATTGTCGCCGAGGACGTCGACTGCCGGCCCATGGTCAACGTCTACGATGCAGCTGACTTGTCTGAATGTGCCGTGTTCGTAAACCGCGGGATGCTCGAGCGGGACGGCACTTGGGGCGACGCCCTCGCGCTGCGCGCCTTGCTGGCGCATGAGCACGGACATCCTCTGTCGGAGAACGAAACGGTTCACGCCGCACGCGAGCTGGCTGTGGAGATCAGCGAGGACGGCGCGGTGTCGGAGGCGTCGGTGGGCGATATTCTTCATCTGCTGGCCAACCAGATATGCCTTCATGCCCCCCAGGAGGTATTCGCCAACGAGATCGCCATACGAGCGGGCTTCGGTAGCGCACTGTTTCACCTCAACCGCGACGCTGTAGCGAAATCCCGTTTGGGTGTGAGCAAACGACCGACCTTGGTGCAAAGCCTCGACAAGCGGGTCGCGGAGGGAAAACTGAGCGCCGAACAGACGGCGGCGCTGCTGTTGATCGTCGATCTGCAAGCGCACTTGGGATTCGCGCTCGAGACCGCGGCCTTTCTACGCGCCGGCCATCCACGCGAGGCAAAGGCGCTCGAGGAATCTCTGAGTGAGGGCGTGTGGGTGCATCTCGACCCGGAGGCCAAACGCCTCTACGAAACGCTCCGCGAGCATTACCTACGGCTCAAGGGAAATCTTACGCCGGCGCAGACAAAAGCATGGGCCAGCGAGGTCTTGGCGTTTCTCGCCGATGTGCTGCGGCAGAAGAACTTGCCGGTTCGGTTCGAGGCGGTCCGCAGACGCCCCGAGCCGAAGCAGACCCTGCGGTCGCAATCGGAGCCCGCAGCTGCGCATGGCAGTGTCTCCGATGCAAATGGAGGCTCGCTATGAAGGTGGCCGTTGCACGCGCGCCTAAAGTCCATGCGGAAACCGACGTCACCCAATACCTGTACTGCGTCCTGCGCTGCCCGGAGCCGCGCACGTTCGACACGCTGGGAATAGGCGAACGGGGCGACGTCGTTCACACCATCAACTTCGGCGACCTGGCTGTGATGGCAAGCGATTCGCCTCTGCCGCGCTACGACAACACGCGGCGGAACATGATGGCGCATATGCGTGTCCTCGATGAGGCGATGACCGAGTACACCGTGCTGCCCATTCGCTTCGACTGCGTGGCCCCCAATCCGCAGATGGTCCGCGAGCAGCTGTTGAAGGCTCGCCACAAGGAGCTGCGCGGGCTGCTCGACGCAATGGACGGCCGGATGGAAACTGGCTTGAAGGCGTTCTGGTACGAGGACGTCGTCCTGCAGGAAGTCGTCCGCGACAATCAAACCATCCGTCGCATGCGCGATGGGCTGGCGGGCCGTTCCGTCGAGCAAACCTACTACGACCGTATCCGCCTCGGCGAGCTCGTCGAGGCGGAGCTGAAGGATCGGCGCAGCCGGGACGCGGAGCGCGTCCTCGAGCGCTTGCGGCCGCTGGCGGAGAAGACGCAGGTCAATTCCACGATCGGAGACCACATGGTTCTGAACTCCGCGTTCCTGATCGAGCGGGCGCGCGAGGCGGAATTCAATACCGCCGTGCGCGCGCTGGATGCGGATATGGGATGCCGGCTTCTCATCAAGTGCGTCGGTCCAGTCGCGCCCTACAATTTTGTGAATGTCAGCATGAAGTGGAAGATTTGACGAACGTCTCTCGCAACCTGCGGGAGGTGGCTGAGCACGTATGAGGTATTCGAGATGAGCCTAATCGGCGGCATCGTAAGCGCACCACTCGTCGGCCCCATCAAGGGTGTGTTGTGGATTGTCCGGACGTTGGCCGAGCATGCCGAGCGCGAGCTGTACGACGAAGACAACATTCGCAAGGATCTGGCGGCACTTGAGCAGCGCTATGACCTCGGCAGCGTCACGACCGAAGAATTCGAGAGTTCCGAAACGGAGTTGCTGGAGCGCTTGAACCAAGCGCGAAGGATGAAGGAAGGAAGTTAGACCATGTCCCAACGTGCAGCGCGCACCGCAAAAGTACACAGGCCCGAACCGCAAGTACCCCAATCGGCACCCTCCGATTCGTTGGCCATAGACGAGATGGTTGATTCATTGGCTACCGATGAGATGGCCGCACGGCTGCGAGCGACACTCGCGGGCATGGCTGGCAGCGAAACGGCCCCGGTTCCGAGCAGAGCGGCGCCGATCGGGGCTGCCACCGTCGTCGTGTTGGCCAAGGAAGCGCTTTCGCGCATCAACGGCCTTGAAGCCGATCGGGTCTCCTCAGTGGTGAATGAACCGGACGGCTGGCACGTCACCGTCGACCTGATCGAGCTCAAGCGCATTCCGCCGTCCACCGATGTCATCGCCGCTTACGACGCCGTGTTTGCGCCCGACGGCGCCCTGGTGAGCTACCACCGAAGCCGGCGCTATCTTCGTGACCAGATGTCGGAGGACCTATGAGGAGCCATTCCGCAACCCAGACAGCAAGCCAAATCCGCTGCCCGATCCATCTATTCGAGCCACAGGAGATCAAGATCGAGGCACTCACCAAGTCTATCAACGCGGCACGGACGGCGTCGGAACGAATGCCGTTCGTGCACGATCTCGTCCGCGGGGTGAACGTGCTGCTTGAGTGTGCGAGCTACGACCGGGCCAATCCTAACTGCCGCCTCTGTCGCAGTTTCTCGCAGCTGCGCTTGCAGACCGCAGACGTGATCGCTTGCGTTGGCGCAATTGCCGACGGGCGCTGATCGCAAGGCTAAGCAGAGGGCGACCACGACATGGAACATTCACTTCAGTCCACCAACCTCGCCGATATCCTCGAACGGGTTCTCGACAAAGGAATCGTGATCGCCGGCGACATCACGATCTCTTTGGTCGAGATCGACCTGCTCAATATCAAGTTGCGACTGCTCATCTGCTCCGTCGACAAGGCAAAGGAGCTCGGCATCAACTGGTGGGAAACAGACCCAATGCTGTCGGTGCGCGCTGACGGCCTTGAGCGCGAGAACCGCCAGCTCAGAGAACGCCTGAACGACTTGGACGCGAAGTTGGGGCTCGAAGCGCCGCCGCCGATAGCAAAGCGCAAGCCGGCGCGACGTGGGGTGGCTGCTCCAGTCGCGGCGGCAAGCAGATGACAAGGACACTGGGTAAGGGTCGCGTCCGCGAGGGCGAAGAGCGCCCGCAAAGAGAACCGAATATGGATCGAGGTCCGCTCAAGTCGAGCTACCGGATCGCCGAGGCGCTTCCCAAGGACGTCGGGCGCGGCTTGGCCCGGTTGGATCCCAAGGACATGGCGGAGCTCGGAGTCGAAATCGGCGACGTGGTCGAGGTCGTCGGCAAGCAGACCACCGCGGTTCGCGCCATGCCGACGCACGCGGAACTGCGTGGCAAGCGCATCGTCCAGATCGACGGGATCACACGTGCAAATGCCGGAGCCAGCCTCGGCGAGCAGGTCACGGTACGCAGCGTCGTGACGCAAAGCGCGCGCACGATCGTGCTGACGCCGACCGACGCGCTTGCGAGTTCCGCACGCGGGCTCGAAAACCGCTATCTGACGCGCTTGCTCGACGGCATACCGATGGTCACCGGTGACCGGGTGCGCGTCAATCCGTTCGGGACGCAGGTGCGTAACTTCGTCGTCGCCAAGACCTCGCCCGATGGGCCGGTTGTGGTGGCCCCCTCCACCGCGATATCGTGCGAGGGAACGGCCGGACAGCGCGAAGCTGTCACCTACGAGGATATCGGCGGCCTGCACAAGGAGTTGCGCCGCGTCCGCGAGATCATTGAGCTCCCGCTCAAGTATCCCGAAGTCTTCGCCCATCTCGGCATCGAGGCACCCAAGGGCGTCCTGCTCTATGGACCGCCCGGCACCGGCAAGACATTGATCGCGCGGGCGGTCGCGCACGAGGCCGGGGTGCATTTCATTCACGTGAATGGCCCGGAAATCATCGACAAATTCTACGGCGCGAGCGAGGCGCAACTGCGCAAGCTTTTCAGTGAGGCGGAGCGGAACGCTCCGTCCATCATCTTCATCGACGAGCTAGACGCCATCGCGCCCAAGCGCGAGGAGGTCGGAGGCGAGCGACAAGTCGAGCGGCGCGTCGTGGCCCAGCTGCTCTCCCTAATGGACGGTCTGGAGGCGCGCGGACAGATTATCATCATCGCCGCCACGAACATCCCCGACTCCTTGGACCCGGCGCTGCGGCGCCCCGGTCGCTTCGACCGCGAGATCGAAATCGGCATCCCGGACAAGGAAGGGCGGCGCGAGGCACTTGAGATCCATAGTCGGGGGATGCCTTTGGGCGAGGAAGTGGATCTGGAACGGCTTGCCGCCATCACACACGGCTTTGTCGGCGCGGATCTTGCCGCCCTGTGCCGCGAGGCTGCGATGAGCGCGCTGCGGCGTTTGATGCCCGACATCGATTTCAAGACGACGGCGATACCCTACGACAAGCTGGCCGCGCTCAAGGTCGAATGGGCCGACTTCGACGGTGCCTTGTCCGAAGTCGAGCCTTCGGCACTGCGCGAAGTGGCCATTGAGATATCCGACATACGGTGGGCAGACGTCGGCGGGGCGGATGAGGTCAAGAAGCTGCTGACCGAGGTCGTGCTCTGGCAGCTCAAGTACGATGCTCTGTTTCGCCAAGCCGGCGTGCGGGCGCCCAAGGGCGTCCTGCTGCACGGCGTGCCGGGCGCGGGTAAGACGCTTCTGGCCAAAGCGCTGGCCGGCGAGACCGAAGCGAATTTCATCGCCGTCAACGGCCCGCAGCTGCTGAGCCGGTGGGTCGGTGAATCCGAACGCGGCCTGCGCGAGATATTCCGTAAGGCGCGCCAGGCCGCGCCCTGCATCATCTTCTTCGACGAGATCGATGCGTTGGCGCCACGGCGCGGCGGCGGCGAAAATCCAGTCGCCGAACGGATGGTGTCGCAACTGCTCACCGAGCTCGACGGCATTGAGGAACTCAAGGGAGTGGTTGTGCTGGGAGCGACGAACCGTATCGATCGGCTCGATCCGGCGCTTCTGCGTCCGGGGCGGCTGGAGTTCCATGTCGAGATCCCGATGCCCGACGCCGCCGCCAGGCGCGCCATCCTGCAGGTTCAAACCCGGCGCATGCCGATTGGGAAGGACGTCGACTTAGAAGCGTTGGTGGCGACCACGGAAGGACTCGTGGGTGCAGACCTCGAGGGCCTGTGCCGGCAGGCCGCGCTGTTCGCCATCCGGGAGGCTGTCATCCCAGCCGAGGGAGCTGAATCCGCGTTGCTCGCGCTGACGATCACTAAGCGGCACTTCGACATGGCGCTTGCCGAGCGTAGCGCGACCAGGAGCTGACCATGAGCGGAATCTATGTCTACGCCATCATCCCCGCGATGCAGCGCCAGACGTTCGAGGTTGCGGGCCTGTGCGGGGCCGATCCGCGGGTCCGCACCATATGCGGCAATGGCATTGCCGCCGTCGTCGGCACGAGTCCTCCTATCGATTTCCGGGCCTTGTCGCGCGAGGAAGCCGTTCGCTACCTGCTCGCCCATCAGCGCGTGGTGGAAGCCGTCATGCGCATCACGCCGACGCTTCCCGTCAAGTTCGGCACGACTTTGCCGGATGAGGCCGTTGTGGCGAGACTGCTTGAGCGGGGAGCCGCTGTTTTGGCAACGAGGCTTGCTGATCTTTTGCAACAGGTTCAGGTCGAGCTGATCGTGACTTGGAGCGTCGAGGAGGCATTCCGCGAGGTTGCCGCGGAGGACGCCATTGCGCAGCTCAAAAGCGAGATAGAGGCACAGGGAGCCGAGGCGACAACCGACGCGCGGATAGCGCTCGGACGACTGGTTAAGGAGGCGATCGACAGCAAGCGCGAGTCCTATCGGCGGCGTATTTTGGCCGTCTTGCGGCCGATGAGCACCGACCTGACCGAAAACGCGCTCATGGATGACTGCATGGTAGCCAATCTGGCGTTGCTTCTCCCCGTGGGCGCGAGCGAGACCTTGGACCAGCGGTTGACACAGCTGGACGCGGAATTCGACGAGCGGCTGAATTTCCGCTGCGTGGGCCCCCTGCCGCCCTACAGTTTTGCCACAGTTGAGGTGAGCCTGCCTTGCTTCGAGGCGATCGATCGGGCCCGCCGATCGCTGGACCTCGGCGACAGTGCGAATCTCGCGGACATCAAGGCGGCCTATCGCAAGCTGATCCAGCGGTTCCATCCCGATCACGGTGGCGCGTCGCCGGGCGACGGCGTGTCCGCGCGGCTGACGGATGCCTACAAGACGCTGACAAGCTATGCGCGGGCACTTTCGTCAATGAACGGCGAGGGCCCATCGGCGGGAAGCGATTTTCGCTTGGACCGCGGCACAATCGAGGGAGCGATCCTGGTGGCGGTGCAGCGCCAGGAGCTCGCATCTTCGTGCCGGGAGGCGGTGCCATGAACGCACGGCCACAACCAGATCGTGAGCATGCCGGCTCGAGCCTCGTCTACGTCTACGGTGTAGCGCGCATTTCACACGACTGCGAACCTGCCGCGCTTCCGCCTGAGGGTATCGTCGTCGGCGCGCCCGTATGCCGCCTGGTGCACGGCGACCTCGTGGCCTTCGGAAGCACGGTCCCGGCCAGTCAGTTTGGCGCTCGCGAGCTCCGTACAGCGCTGGCAGACACCGATTGGCTGCGCGATCGCATCTTCGCGCACGAAAAAACCCTGGAGCAGCTGCGCTCCAGCTACTCGCTCGTCCCATTCCGGTTTTGCTCGATTTACCGCGACGCCACGCGAGTATCCGACGCGCTCAAGCGGCACCATGCCGAGCTCGACCAGGCTCTAGACCGTGTGCGCGGCGCGTCGGAGTGGGGGCTCAAGCTATACTGCGACACTGACATTCTGCGTTGTCGGCTGGAGGCCGCGACCGGCGGCATGCGGGCCCTTCGCGACGCGGTGATGACCGCCTCACCTGGCACGCGCTTCTTTCTGCAGAAGAATTTCGAGCACGCGCTCGATGCGGAAGTCGCTGCGGCTATCACGAGATGCGTTGAGCAAAGTCGACGGTGCTTTGAAGCCTATGCGCGCGAGAGTGCGGCCGTTCCGGTTCAACCGCCGGCTGCACATGGGAAATCGGCGGAGATGGTTCTCAATGCAGCGTACCTGGTGGACGAAAAGGCGCTCGATGAATTCCGCTGCGCCCTCGCTGCGCGGCGAGCCGAATCTGCCGCGCACGGTTTCAGCTACGATCTCACGGGTCCTTGGCCCCCCTATCATTTCGTAACACCCGGACAAGAAGGCACCGAGGATGCAGCACCGCCCGATCAACACGAATGAGCTTGCTTTGTCCGAGCTTCTCGACCGCGCGCTTAACAAGGGTGTGGTCGTATGGGGCGATGCCACGATTTCGGTGGCCGGTGTCGATCTGATCTATGTCGGTCTCAAGGTCCTCCTGGCCTCCGTGGATACGGCGGACCGGCTGCGTAATAGTGTACAAGCCAAAGCCACTGCTGACACATGATGTCTTATGTATACGCGGTTACCGACCGGCCGGATGAGCCGCTGCCGCAGCAGCTTGGCTTCGGCGACGAGGCACTTGCGCAGGTTGTCTTCCGCGATATCGGCGCAGTGGTCAGCGCGCACGGCGGCCCACACGTGCCGGGCGCCGTTGACGAGGTTTGGCGGCACGAGCAAGTCGTGGAATCCTTGATGAGCGCGCATGCCGTGGTACCGATGCGGTTCGGGACCCTGCTTGCATCCTGTGACGAGGTGGAGAGCATGCTGCGTCGCGGCTATCCCCACTTCGTCGATGATATCGCGCGGGTGCGCGATCATGTTGAGATCGGCATAAGGTTCCTGACACTTCTTAAACCCGATGCAGCGCTGAGCACTTCCGCAAGCGCCCACTCCCACTTGCCCGCCTCCGATGGGATTGCTCAACCTGCAATGGCCCCTGGAACAGCCTTTCTGCGAACGAAGCTGCTCAGGGAGCACGAGCGCCGCGATCGCCGCCATGCCGAGCTTGAGCTCGTTCGCAAGACGTACCGGGTTCTGGCCAAGCATGCGGCTGCAAGTAAACTGGATGACGACAGCGTGGATGCGCCTACCCTTTCGGCGGCATTCCTCGTTCACCGCGGCGGCTTTGCGTCGTTCCGGCAGCTGGTGGCGCGGCTCGCGGATGTCGATCGGGATTTAGCGTTCCTGTGCACCGGTCCGTGGCCTGCGTATTCGTTTGTAAGCACTCATCTCAGCAAATTGACGCAAGGGACCGGTTCATGAGCATTCCCATTGACGGCCCTCAATCGGGCGCGGCGAAGGTGCTTCACGCGCCGGAGGATCAGGCCATACTCGACCGGTTCGCGGGCGCACTCGGAGAAACGCGCAGGGAGTTGCCACAGCGTATTGCGACCGACTCGGACAAGGTCGAGCGCGATCTGGCACGCCTCGTGCTGAGCGTCATCGAGCTGCTGCGCCAGCTGCTCGAGAAGCAGGCCACGCGGCGCGTGGAAAGCGGTGTGCTGAGCGCGGAGGAGATCGAGCGCCTGGGACTGACGCTCATGAAGCTCGAAGCTCGCATGGACGAACTCAAGACCGCATTCGGCCTGCAAGACCAGGAGCTGAGGCTGGATCTCGGTCCGCTGCGCGACCTTGTGAATGAGCTGCAGTGCTAGAGCGTTTCAGGGTTAGCTGGAAGCATAGCCGGCGTTGGCGAGGTAGTTTGCGCATTCGTGCGCTGCAATGGCGGCAACGAGCTCGCCGACGTGATGGTGGAGCGCCTCGATGGATCGGGCCTCAGCCATCCGCAGCCAGTGCTTCACCTTGGCGAAGAGCTGCTCGATGGGGTTGAGGTCGGGCGAGTAGGGCGGCAGGTAGGCGAGCTTGGCGCCGGCCGCACGCACGGCCTGGCGGATGGCTTGCGCCCGGTGAGAGCCGAGATTGCATCGGCCCCGAGCGCGGCGAGGAAGGTCAGCATGTGCCAGCGGCCGTCCGGAGCAAGGCCCTTCAGCCGCTCGCCGCGCGGGTCCCATCCGCGCAGCGGTGCCATGTTGGTCTTGATCCACGTTTCATCGATGAACATCAGGCGCCCAGGATCGAGATGGGGCATGGCCCGCAGCCAGCGCCGGCGACGCCGGACAACGTCGAGGCGGTGCTGCTCACTGGCGTACGCGGTTTTTTTTGAACGAGCGGCCTTCGCGCTTGAGGAAGCGCCAGACCGTATCGTGCGATACGGCGATGCCCTGGTCGGCCAGCATGTCCTTGAGCTTGTGTAGCGTCAGGTGCGGGACCTCTTCGATCTGCGCCAGCACGAAGTCGCGGTGTGGCTCGAGGCTGCATTTCTTATGGCCGCCGAACTTGGCCGGAGCGGGGCTGCCCGTCTCCTTCAGCCGTTTCGACCACTTCACCACCGTCGACGGGGCAAGCTCGTATTGGGCCGCAATCGCCCGGCACGTCTCGCCCGCGGCGATCGCTTTCGCCACCCGCTTCCTGAGGTCGTTCGAGTAAGGCTTCGCCATGCATGCTGGCCCCCTCTCCAGCATGCATGTTGAATCAGATAACAACTGATTTTGAGCTTGCCCCCGTTTCTGGACCACCCTGAGCCGGAACTTTCCGCCTCTTGCGCTCACGGCGGGCTCGTTGCCGGTGAGCGTTTCGCCAGAGCTGACGGCGTTTCGTAGCCGATGGCGCTGTGCGGAAGGCCACCTACGAGCGCGTGAACTGGCGTTCACCCAAGGCGGTTCGAGCGATTGTCGTCGAAGACTTGAGCGGTCGTGTTGAATGATCCCTATGGAAGATCAGAGATGTTAATCTGTCGCCGGGGTTGGACGTTCGCAGGGCATGGTCACGTGCCACATTGAACCTTGAGCACCTCAATGCGAAGTTGATAGCAAGCGCTTCATACAGGTGGCCTAATGCGGTCTCGATCTACGCTCACATCGACTCTGTCTCTAGCTCTACCGCGAAGCGTCATTGATGCAGGGCGGTCCCTGAACGTCGGATTGCTTGCGCCGTTGTCGGGCAAGATGAGCTCTTGGGCAGAGCCCGGCTACCAAGGATGCCGCATTTGGCAGGATTGGGTAAATGAAAACGGTGGCGTGTGCGTCGGCGATCGCCGCTATCAGATCAATGTCATTGCTTTTGATACCGAATATAAGCCCGAAAAAGCTTTGGCTGGGGCTCGAAAATTACTCGTGGATCACGATGCGCAAATTCTGATGATGCTCGGTGGAAACGACTGTTCGCGCCCATTGCGAGACTTCATCAATCGGAGCAAGGCGCTCGCAACCACTCTGTTGCCGAGCGACCTTACACCCAATGCGCGTACGCTCATTGCACCGTGCGAGGTTCATCCGATCTATAACGTGACGGGCGTAGATTGGCTGGCGCGCGATGATCCGAGCCTCAAGAGCGTGGTCATGTGCACGCAAAATGACGAGCATGGGCTCCCTTCGATTGCCACCTACCGCGCCGCATTTGAGGCGGCGGGGCTCGAACTAGTGGACGAGTATCTGTTCCCCGTAGAGACAAGCCATGTGTCCGAGATCATCGCCCGGCTTCTTGGTAGGAAGCCGGACATTTTGTGCTGGGATACCGCATACGAACCATTTGTGCACGCGTTGACGGCAGAGGCCTACAGGCAAGGTTTTGAGGGGCGCATAATCTCGTGCACATGCGATGATTATTCGGGGTTGATCGAGAAGACGAGCCCGGAGTTTATGGAGGGATTCGTTTTCCAATTTCCAGATTTCGATGATCCGCGGCTAAACGAGCCGCAAATAAACTTCCGCGAGCCAAAGCGCTTCTACCAGGAATTCTGCAAGCGCTACCCGGGAGCGTGGAGCGCCGTTTCATGGGAATATGTCGCGATACTCGAAATGTGGAAGTCAGCTGTGGAGCGTGCGCGTACGGTCGAGCCGTTAACGGTTCTCGCGATGATGAAGGTCGGCGGGAAGGGCAATCACGTTTTTGGCGAGGCGACTTGGTGGGGGAAAGAGCTATTCGGTATCGATAATGCACTCGTCGGGGACTGGCCAGTGGTTTGCATCCGGAACGGTCGTGCGCGCATCGTCGAGTTTGGCTCGCCACTCGACTGGTGGAGCAATCACAGTGCTTTGCTGATCAAGCACTTGCGCGCCCTCAACCTCATGTGGGACCAACGCGAGGAGCGGGTTGCATTGAGCAGGTGAGGCTTAGAGGCGATGGTTCAACAGGTCGTCCTGCGCCCCTGCGATAACAAGCTTCATGAACGCCGCCGCCCCCTCGGCATCGTGATTTTCCAGAGCTGTGTAGAGTGACTTGAGCCGGTTCTTCGTTTCAGCAATCCGCTCTGGAGACAGCAACTGAGTTCGGGTGGCACACCAGTGCGGCTGACGGCGCACTTCGGTGAGGATTTTGTACACGGTGCCGAGCAGCTTGTTGTGGGTGCCTTCCGCGATCTTCATAAGAAATTTCTTTTCCAGGTGCGCGAACTGCTCGGCATTGACAACGATTTTCTCGATCTCCTCGAGGATGCTCCGTAGGTCGGCGAGATCTCGGACCGACATGTAGAGCGCGGCAAGCCTCACCATCTCGGGCTCAATCATGGAGCAGATAATGGTCATTTCAAACGGTGACGCCGTCTCAGCGACGGCGGTGATATCCAATAGCTGCACACCGCCGTCGGCCATCGGAGGAGATGCCTGCGCGTCCTGTCGCGGCGTGTAGACGACAAATGTGCCGCTGTTCGGCTCTCGCTTCACGACCTCGTAGCTCTCGAGAAATGCGATCGCCTTCCTCACGCTAGAACGGCTGAGACCGAACTCGAGGGCGAGATCCCTTTCCGATGCGAGGCGTGTTCCGTACGAGTACTTCCCTGTTGCGATCTGGTTGAAGATGGCAAGAGCTGCGGCCTTCACACGCTCCTTAATGAGCGGATGGTTGGTCCTGCGCTGTTCCCACGGCGGAACGATCTTATCGTAGTGGTGGCTGTCCATGAGTTCGATCTCGTTGCTCCTGCTCTCGCGGTCGTAGCTAGCCGATGCGGATGCAAACCCGCAAAAGGCACGGGCTGCTCCTCCCTCACGTCCCTCCTCACAATCTCTTTCCGCACCACACGTTGCGACCTCGGAGCGTTCCCAGGAGGTGAACAGAGTCTCTCACGGTCCAATATGGTCCAAAATGCGGTTCTCGCATCGCAAAATTAGCGTGACTAACGCCCTTGGCGACAATTGTCAACCAAAACGAACCATTGGTTTTACGTTCGGCCGGCGTGAAACTTAGTTGAATTCCGACTGTATAACTCAACTTAATGCGAGACCTTTTGCGGTGCGGGATGATGGTTTCGTTGCGTTTTTTTGGTTGCAACAGAAAAAATCTTGGTCCTATTCTTCTCACAAAGTTGAACCAAAAACCACCAAAAATGGTTCAATATGGTCCAAAATGGAGGGAATGGGATCGAATGGCGAGAAACCCAAAACACGACATTCTTTTCGAGCCGATCAAGATCGGCCCGAAGACAATGAAAAACCGCTTCTATCAGGTGCCGCATTGCATTGGCGCCGGATCGGAGAAGCCGGGAACGCAAGCGGCGCATCGCGGCATGAAGGCCGAGGGCGGATGGGGCGCATGCTGCACGGAATATTGCTCCATCTCGCCCGAATCGGACGATTGCCATCGCGTCTCCGCGCGCATCTGGGACCAAGGCGACGTCATCAACCTGCGCCACCTCAACGACAGCCTCCACAAGCATGGTGCGCTGGGCGGCGTGGAGCTCTGGTACGGCGGCTCGCACGCGCCGTGCATGGAATCACGCGCCGTCTCGTATGGCCCTACGTCCCAGGCTTCCGAGTTCGAGTCCCTCACCTATTGCCACGAAGCGGATCTCGACGACATCAAGCACCTGCAGAACCTCTACGTCGAAGCGGCGAAGCGATCTGTGCAGGCGGGTTTCGACATCGTCTACGTTTACGGCGCCCACAGCTACCTTCCTCTGCAGTTCCTCTCCAAGTACTACAACCACCGCACTGACGGGTATGGCGGGTCGTTCGAGAACCGGGCTCGGTTCTGGATCGAGACGCTTGAGAAGGTGAAGGAGGCGGTCGGGCACGAAGCCGCGATCGCAACGCGTTTTGCGGTCGATACGCTCTATGGTGCCGATGGCGTCGAAGCCCTCGATGAAGGTGTGAAATTCGTCGAGCTCGTCGACAGCAAGGGGGTCTTGGATCTGTGGGATCTCAACATTGGAGACATAGCTGAATGGGGTGAGGACGCAGGACCCTCGCGCTTCTACAAGGCGGGACATCAGCGCAGCTGGACCGACGACTGTAAGCGCGTTGCCAAGGTGCCGGTGCTCGGTGTCAGCCGCGAAACGAGCCCCGACGACATGGCCGCGCGCATTCACGACGGCCGCCTCGATATTCTCGGCTTTGCCCGCCCCTCGATTGCCGACCCATTCATTCCGAAGAAGATCGAGGAAGGACGATACGAGGACATTCGTGAATGCATCGGCTGCAACGTCTGCATCTCCCGCTGGGAGATCGGCGGCCCTCCCATGATCTGCACACAAAACGCTACCGCGAACGAAGAGTACCGTCGTGGCTGGCATCCCGAGAAGTTCTCGAAAACGCCATCCAGTTGCTCGGTCCTTGTAGTCGGTGCGGGGCCCGCCGGCATGGAAAGCGCAAGAGTGTTGGGCGAGCGCGGCTATGACGTTCACTTGCGCGAAGCGGAGCCTGAGATCGGAGGACGTATCCGCAAGGTCGTGAAGTATCCGGGACTTGCAGAATGGGGCCGGGTTGTCATCTATCGCCAGCTCCAGCTGCAGAAGCTCAAGAATGTCGAGGTCCACACCGGAATCGGCAAGATGAGCGCTGAGGACATCCTCAGTTATGGTGCTGACAAAGTCGTTCTTGCAACCGGCTCTCACTGGGCGATGGACGGCCTCAATTTCGTCACGCACTCTCCTGTCGAGGGGCTCGACGCAACGCTGCCGCACGTGTGCACGCCGGAGCAGATTCTACTGCAGAACAAGCCGGTGGGCGACAATGTCCTGGTCATTGACTGCGATGGCTATTTCACCGGCGTGTCGATCGCAGAATACCTGGCCGACAGCGGAAAGAACGTGAAGATTCTCACGCCGCTGGGTGGCATCGCGCCCTACACGCACTTCACGCTGGAGGCGCCGAACCTCCATCGAATGATGTACGAGAAGAAAATCCACGAATTCACCAGCCATTGGCTGACCAAAGTGGAGCCCGGAAAAGCGACTGCCTACTACCTGTACCGCGACGGCTACAAGCGCAACCTCGGACCGAAAACGGGTGAGCTACCGCGTCGTGCTGGAACGGATGTGGTCGAGATTCCATTTGACACGATCGTTGCGTGCACCGCGCGCGTTCCCAATGACAGCCTGTGGCGAGAGCTCTCCAAGCGCAAGGACGAGTGGGCGGGCAATGAGGTCGAGGCGATCTATCAGGCAGGAGACTGCTTCGCGCCGGGTCTCATCGCGCAGGCCATATTCGAGGGTCATCGCATTGCGCGCGAGTTCGAGTCGACGAACCCGCAACGGCCACAGCCTTGGATTCGTGAACGTCAGGTTTGGGGACACGAGACTTACCCCAAGCTGAGCGATCGTGAGGTCATCGGCTGATCGAGGAGAGGTCCCGAACCGGCTTTGAACCGGCTCGGGACCCTTCACGCAGACGCAATCGGCATCGCCTGAGCACTCAAAACCTCAACGGGAGTTTGAAGGCGCTGCGTCCGGGTTTTCGGAGACGTTATTCGTGGAATCGCGTGAGCTATTTTGGGGCATCACGACGCAACAGCTGATCATGTTCTACATGCTCGGCACGGCTTCGATGCTGATCTTCTTGTACGGGGCATACTCGCATCTTGCGAAATATGCTCGCGGAAAGTCCCTTCCGAGCCCGATCGGGTTCTCCGGTCGTCTGGTTCGCGCATTGCGCGATATCTTCACTCACCGCACATTGCGCCGCCGTGACCGGGCCGCTGGCTTGGCACATAAAGGTATTTTCTACGGATATCTGTTCGGCTTCATCGCCACGACGCTCTATTTCATAGAGGTCGATATCATGAGGCCTCTGACCGGGGTGACCTTCGTCAAGGGCGACTTCTACCTGGTCATGAGTCTGCTGCTCGATTTAGGGCACCTGGCTCTGATCTGCGGCCTCATCTACTTGATCGTCCGCCGCGGCATCCTTAGGCCGAAGAAGCTCGACTATGTGCGTAGCTATCGCGGAGAGACGAAGTTGCGCCCGGTGGCTCGAGGCTGGCGCATCGAAGACTGGGTCTTCATAACAAGCCTGCTCGCGATCGAGCTCAGCGGCTTCCTGCAGGAGGCATGCGGACTCATCGTAGATCAGCCGGCTTGGGCAATTTGGTCTCCGATCGGCTTAGCGCTGGCCAAGGTGTTGACCAGCGCCGGTATGACAGTCGAAACGGCCGCGGCGATCCGCGGCGCGAACTGGTGGATGCACGGCCTTCTCGCCCTCGCCTTCACGGCGGCGATTCCGTGGTACAAGGCCAAGCACGTCATCGCCGCGGTCGGCTCCTTGTTCATGCGCGACCGCAGACCGCTCGCGGCTTTGCCGCCGGAGCCGATTGGTGCCGAGAAGGCCGGCATCTCGACCATCCAGGACTTCACCTGGAAGGACATGCTGCACCTGGATGCTTGCACGAAGTGCGGACGCTGCCACGAAGCTTGCCCGGCGCGCACGGCCGGCTATCCACTTAGCCCGCGCGACTTCATTCTCGACCTCCGCGAATATAACGACGACGCGCAAGGCCGCCTTAAGGCTGGCCCGGACCTCGTCGGCGGCGTGATCGCCCCGGAAACGCTGTGGGCCTGCAGAACGTGCGGAGCCTGTCAGGAAATCTGCCCCGTCGGCATAGAACACCCATCCCTGATCGTGCGCATGCGCCGTCACCTCGTCGAGGAGGGTGTGATGGATCCTTTGCTGCGCAACACGATCACCGCCATCGGCGATACCGGCAACAGCTTCGGAGAGAACTCGCGCAAGCGTGCGCAATGGACCAGGGAACTTGAGTTCCGTGTGAAGGACATTCGCGACGAGCCGGCGGAGACGCTGTGGTTCGTGGGCGACTACGCCTCCTTCGATCCGCGCAATCAGAAGGTCAGCCAGACAGTCGCGCGGATACTCAAGGCCGCACGCGAAGACTTCGCGCTGCTTCACGAGGGCGAAAAAACTGCCGGCAACGATGTCCGCCGCGTCGGCGAGGAAGGCCTCTTCGAGGAACTCGCCACACACAACATCGAGCAAATGACCGGCGCCAAGCCCTTCATGCGCATCATCACCACGGACCCGCACAGCTACAATACAATCAAGAACGAATACCCTGCGTTCA
>Ga0209347_1003084_pt1 | contig 20295 bp, 20 predicted proteins | sample AutmiccommuBRH23_FD_187382 | JGI IMG/M metagenome (GOLD analysis project Ga0209347, IMG submission 187382) | Deep subsurface microbial communities from Mt. Terri, Switzerland - Autotrophic microbial communities BRH/23 (SPAdes) (version 2) | ecosystem: Environmental > Aquatic > Deep subsurface >...
ACGACGTCGACGGCCGCGAGCACGGCAGGATACTGGGCTCCGATGGCGTCGACGAAGCGGAAGCGGGGCTCCCGCGCGGCGAGCGCCGAGAGAGCGGCGATGATCTCGTCCCGCCCCTCGTCCATCCCGGGGTGGGTCCCGATGACGGTGCCGCACGCGGCGAGGGTTCCCTCTGCGGCGGCCACCGCCCAGTCGCCGACGGGAGCCTCGGCGTTCGCCGTCGGTGGGTGGTAGGTGAACAGGGCCACGGGCCGCTCGACCCGCTCGACGCCGAGCAGGCCGGCGAGGGCCGCGTCGTCGAGGGGTTCGGCCGCCGCGAGTCGGTCGAGTCCGGGGGCTCCAGTGACGTGGATCCGCTCCTCCGGCTCTCCCATCTGGGCGAGCCGCTGGGCCGCGTCGGGCGAGGCGACGCAGTGCTCGTCGCCGAGCTTGGTCACCGCGTGCCGGATCCGCTCGTCGACCGCCCCCTCGGTCACTTCACCGCCGTGGAGGTGGACGATCGGCACCCCGAGGAGGAAGGCCGGGGGCACGACGTAGAGCAGCTCCCACCGGTCGCCGAGGACGACGATGGAGTCGGCCCCGATCTCGGCGAGCACCCGGCCGGCGGCGGCGGAGAGCAGCGCCCCCTGCTCGAGCTGGGCCGCGGTCGACATCTCGCCCATCGGCTCGGCGAGGGCGTGGATGCGCGCACCCGAGCCGGTCGCCTCGGGTAGGGCCCGCTCGAGCTCGGCCGCGTCGTACATCACGCCGGTGAGCAGGTGGAGGTCCACCTCGGGAGCCTGGGCCAGGACGCCGATGACGGGGGTGAGGGGGCCGAGGTCGGCCCTGGTGCCGACGAAGACGGCGACGGTGCGCGGCTCGGGCATCAGGCTCCCAGGTCCGCGTCGGTGATCGGCGCGCCGGCCGGGACCGCGGTGGCGACGACGCGACCGCGCAGGTCGACCGCCGGGCTGAGGCCGCCCTCTGGTCGGAGCAGCGACAGATGTTCACCGCCGAGGACGGTGCCGGCCGGCAGGTCGACCGCGGCGTGCCAGGAGCGGCGCACCAGTGTGGCGTTCTCCTGCTCGGAAGGCATCCGCCGCTTGACCCCGTCACCGAGCGCGCGGGAGAGCTGCTTGGTCGCTGCGACGTAGTCGGTCAGCTCCTGCGGCTCGAGACTGGCGAGATGGTCCGGGCCGGGCAGGGTGCGGTCGGCCGTGAAGTGCTTCTCGAGGATGGGCGCGCCGAGGGCCACCGCCCCGAGGGCGGTCGTCAGACCGGGCGTGTGGTCCGACCAGCCGACCGGGACCCCGTGGGCGGAGGCCATCACCGGGATGGCACGCAGGTTGCACTCCTCGATGGGGGCGGGGTAGGCCGAGACGCAGTGGAAGAGCACGAGGCCGGGTGCCTCGCCGCAGGCGTCGACGGCGAGGGCGACCTCCTCCGCCGAGCCCATCCCGGTCGACACGAGCAGCGTCACGCCCAGCCGCGAGAGCTGCCGGAGGTAGGGCAGGTTGGTCAGCTCGCCCGAGCTCACCTTGAGGGCCGGGAGCCCCTGGCCCACGAGCAGCTCCGCGCTGTCGAGGTCGAAGGGCGTGGACAGGAACGTGATTCCGCGGTCGTCCGCGTGGTCGCGCAGCTCGGCCCACGCGGTCTGCGGCAGGGTGAGGGCCTCCAGGAGCGAGCGCTGGTCGGCGCTGCCGCCGCGGTCGCGCTGGTAGGGGGTCGTCGCCGCCGTCGAGGAGACGAGCTTGTCCGGGGAGAACGTCTGGAACTTCACGGCGTCCGCGCCGGAGGTGGCCGCGATGTCGACGAGGCGATGAGCGAGGTCGAGGTCACCGTTGTGGTTGACGCCCGCCTCGGCGATGACGTAGACGTCGCCCTCGGTGGGGATGGCGGTCCCGGCGATGGTCACGGCGCTCATTGGCTCGTCCCTCTTCCCAGCCTCTGGTGGGCCGAGCGTGCGGGGACGCCGACCATGGTCTGGCCATCCGGGGCCGAGCGCGTCACGACGGCCCCCGCCCCGACCGTCACGCCGGCGCCGAGCGCGACGCCCGGCAGGATGCGGGCGCCCGACCCGACGAACGACCGGGCTCCGATCCGTGCTGCACCGAGGAGCACCGCCCCGGGTGCCACGTGGGAGCCCTCCCCCACGACGCAGTCGTGCTCGACGATCGCACCGGTGTTGACGATGACACCGGCCCCCAGCCGGGAGCCGGGGCCCACGTGGGCGTGCTCGAGGACGACGGTGCCAGGGCCGATCTCGACGCCGACGGCCACGGTCGCGGTGGCAGCGACGACGGCAGGCGCCACCTCGTCCCCTCCCCCCGTCGACTGCGCACTTCGTGCCGGCACGTTCTGCACACTCGACGGGACCTCAGCCCCCGACTCGGTCGAGGGTGCAGCTGCTGCGGTGCGGGCGCGCTGCGCCGCCGTGCGCAGCCGCCCGAGCACGGCCAGTCGAGCCTCGGACGCACCGATCGCGACGACCGCGTGCAATCCGTCGGTGACGACCCGCTCGATCCCGGCGTCCTCGTCCTCGAGCACGTCGACGGGCCAGGCACGCCCGCCGGCGTCGCCGACCACCGCCACGACCGACGCCCCGAGCCGCTCCAGGACGTCGACCACCGAGCGGGCGTGCCCACCGGCACCGAAGACGACCCACCCAGCCGTGGGGGGACCGTCACCGGCAGCGGGAGCGAGCCCAGCGGCATCCGGCCTGTCGTTCATGACAGCCCGCCCAGCGTGCCCGCGGCCTCGGCCAAGGCGTCCCCGACGCGGCGGATGTTCGCGGGCTCGAGCACGGCCGGCACCCGCGGCGGGTCGAGGACGAGCCCCTCCCAGGAGTTGCGGACGTAGGAGTGCACGAACCACTCGTCGATCTCGGACTCGGTGGCGCGCAACGTCTCCCACCCTCGCTCCGCGACGAACGGCACGAGGTCGTCAGGGGTCGCGAGTCGCCGCACGTTGCCCAGCGCGCTCCACGGCATCGCGGCGCCGGTCACGACCGGCCGGCCGAGCAGCCCCGCCTCGAGACCGACGGTGCCGGTCGCGGTCACCGTGAAGACGGCCTGCTTCATCAGCTCGCGCGAGTCGGCGAACGGGTCGATCGTCGCGATGTTGGGGTGGACGTCGAACTGTGGCCAGTAGTCGGGGTCGCGGCGCCACATGAAGTGGGCGTGCTCCTTCACCGCGACGCCGATCCCCATGGGCGCCAACGCGTCCGCGAGCACCCTTGCGGTGTAGGCCTGGTCGCGCCACTCCTGCCCCATGACGTCGACGCTCGACTCGGGCTGCACCTGCAGGGGAAGGAAGACGAACTGCTCCGGCACGGGGTCCCAGCGGCGGGTCCGGTACTCGCGCAGGTTGAGCCGCGCCTTGACCGGGTTGAGCCAGGGCAGGCGCGCGTAGTCGCTCGGCTTCGGCAGCTGGAGGTTCGCCCCCCGGTCCACCGCGAACTCCCGTACGCGGTCGCTGGCGAGCCGCCAGATCTCCTGTCCGGACTCGACCTTGAGGTTGCGGGCGTACCCCATCGGCCGCCCCTGCTCCGTCCGCCACGTGTCGATGAAGCGCTTGCCGGCGTCGAGGGCAGCGGGGTCATCCACGGCCCGCTCGAACAGGGTGATGCCCTGCGGCGCGCCGATCAGCCCGAACCGGTCCGAGGGCAGCCGGATCCCTCGCGGCCACGTCGCGAGTCCTCCGTGGTGGGTGACGAGCCCGGCGGTGAGCAGCTCGGACGTCACGGTGAACTCGGTGAGCGCGAGGACCGGGCCACGACCGGCGATCGCCTGCTCGAGGTGCTCGGCCGCGAGGTTGAGGAAGTTCATCGCCGTGTCGACGCGGTTGCGGCGCAGCGCCCGCTCCGAGACGAGCAGGTCGAGCACGTCCAGACCCACGCCGGCGCAGGCCCGCTTGAGGGCGGCGTGGGGCGCCAGCCCGCTGACGACGTTGGCCTTCCGGGCCGCCGCGTAGGGCAGCCGGACCGTCGTGGCGAGCGGCGCGTGCCGCCGCACCCAGGCGAGGTTGGCGTCGGTGCGCACGACGAGGATGAGGTCCTTCGTCTCGAACCCCGCGTGGACGAGCGCGGGCACGAGCAGGTCGTCGTAGCCGAGCCCCATGTGGACCAGCGGTGTCACCACGAAGGCGTGCTCCTCGAGTTGTCGTCGTTCGATGCCGTATGCCGCTGGGCCCGCTCCCAGGGACCGGGCGCGGTGGGCGGCTGCGGGGTTTCAGGCCGTCGTCATCCTAGCCGCGCAGGGTGCGCAGCACGCGGGGCGCGAACGCGGCAGCGGCCGCCGCGAGGGTCACGGCGATCGCCACCCGCGCGACGGCCCCGGCGCCCGTGGCGGGGAGCAGGGCCCCCGCCGTGCACGTGGCGGCCGTGGCCGCGGCGGCCAACCAGAGCGGACGTGGGAGCCGGAGCGAGGTCAGCGACCGGGCGGTGAGGACGGTGAGCGCCATGAGCACCACGTAGGCGGCGACCTTGGCGAGAGCGACCCCGGCGAGGCCGGCGGGGCTGCTGAGTGAGGCCGCGAGCGCGACGAGGACGGCGACCCCGACGACCGCGGCGACGGCCAGCCGTGCGGTGTGCTCGTGGTCGAGAACGGCGAGAGAGGCCGCCTGGTAGACCATGTAGGCGATCGACACGACGGTGATGACCGCGAGCGACGTCCACATCGCGCGCTGCGGGAAGTCGGGCGCCATCAGCCGGACGAGCCACGGGCCGAGGAGCGCCACCCCCGCTGCGCCGACCCCGACGACGAGGACCAGGGCGGAGGCCGTGCGAGCGGTCCAGTCCCAGCGACGCTCGATCGGGTGCGACAGCACCAGCGGGCTCCAGGCGTTGAAGAGCGCGACGGCGAGCACGAAGGGCATGTTGGCGAGCTGGAGCGCGACCTGGTAGGCGCCCGCCTCCGCCTGGCCGAGCAGGAGGCTGACGAGCAGGACGTCCCCCATGAGCAGCCCGAGCATGGCCACGGCGTGCGGGAGGAGCGGCGCGGCGAGCCGGACCCCGGCGCGGGTCCGTTGTCGGGCCGCCGTGGGCAGCAGCGGGCGGCCGACCAGCACGGCCGCGAGGGCAGCGACGACGAGGGCCGTGGTGTAGGCCGTGAGGTAGGTCCGGCCGGTGGGGTCGCCCAGCGCCGCGAGCAACCCGGCGAGGTGCGCGACGACGGTGGCGGCGACCGCCAGGGTGAGGAACTCGAACGGCCGGAGTCGGGCCCGCGACAGCGACTGGCCTGCCACGACGACGGTCAGGGCTGCGGACGCGCTGACGACGAGGGCCCACTCACCGAAGTCGACCCGGTCCGTGGCCGCGAGAACCGCCCCGACGGCGAGCCCGGCGACGGCCACCCCCAGGGCGAGCAGGGTCATGGTCCCGGCCAGCGCCCGGCCGGCGGTCGGGCCGTCGGGTCCCCGGTGGTACTCCCGCAGGATCACCTGCGGGAGTCCGGCGGCCGCGATCGTGCCGACCATCTGGATGACGACGAGAGCGGTGGCGACCCTGCCGTACTCCGCGTCGCCGAGCAGCCGGGTCGCGAACGGCAGGATGATGAGGATCCCGAGCCCTTGCAGCGCCGTGCCCACGAGATAGACCGCCGAGTGCCCGGCCAGCGAGCGCGCTGCTCCCGTCGGGTGGGCCGTGCCCTCGGGGTCGCGCGTCACAGTGAGACCGTACCGGCCCGGTGCGTGAGAGGGTGCTGTCGTGTCCGACCACCGCGCCGAGTGTCCCGGCCCGCCCAGGCCGCGCGTCGTCGTCCGTGGGGGCGGGTCGATCGGACTGCGGCACCTGCGGGTGTTCGAGCTCGTCGGCGCCGACGCCGCTCTCTGGCCGGTCCGCGCCCGCACCTCCCCCTCGGGTGGCACCACCGTCCGCTTCCTCGACGACAGCACGGGTCCCGCTGCGCTGGCCGCGGCCAGCCTCGTCGTCGTCGCCACCGACACGGGCCGTCATGTCGCGGACGCCATCGAGGCACTGGACGCCGGCGCAGGCCGGGTGCTCCTCGAGAAGCCGGCCGCTCCGAGCCGCGCCGCCGCCGAGCCGCTGGCCGCCCACCGCAGGGCGGCGGAGGTGTGGGTCGCCGCACCGCTGCGGGCCCACGAGGGGTTCCGCCACCTGCTCACCCAGGTCGGCGCCATCGGCCGGCCGCTCTTCGCGCACGTCCGGTGCCAGTCCTGGCTGCCGGACTGGCGGCCCGACCGCGACTACCGCGAGTCCTACTCGGCCCGCGCAGACGAGGGCGGCGTGCTGCGAGACCTCGTGCACGAGCTCGACTACGCCGAGGTCCTCCTCGGCCGGCCGACCCTGCTCGGCGCCGGCCTCGACCACACCGGGCCACTCGAGATCGAGGCCGAGCAGGCGGCGACGCTGTTGTGGCGCACGGACCTCGCGACCGTCACCTGCCGCCTCGACTACGTCACCCGACCCACCACCCGCGGCATCGCCCTCCACGGGCCGGACGGCTCGCTCGAGTGGGATCTGCCCACGGCCACCGTGACGAGGCGAGATGCCGCGGGCAACGCCACGACCGAGACCTTCGCGGCCGACCTCGAGCGCGACACCGTGATGGCGACGCAGGCCCGCGCGGCACTCGAGCTCACACCGGAGGCCGACCGAGCCCAGCGGCATACGGCCGGGGCTCCTGCCACCCTCGCCGAAGGGCTGGCCACGCTCGAGCTCTGCGACCGCGCAAGGGCGATGTCATGACCCGGCCTCGCATCCTCGCCGTCGTTCCGGCCCGTGGCGGCTCGAAGGGCCTGCCGGGCAAGAACATCCGACCCCTGGCCGGGCTCCCCCTCATCGCCCACAGCATCCGCGCCGCCGCCCTGACGCCGCAGGTGTCGCGGTGTGTCGTGTCCACCGACTCGACGGAGATCGCCGCCGTCGCCCGCCAGTCCGGCGGCGACGTCCCGTTCCTCCGCCCGGCGGAGCTCGCGCGGGACGACACCCCCATGGCTCCCGTCGTCCGGCACGCCCTGGAGTGGTGTGAGCGGGAGGAGGGCGAGCCGTATGCCGCTGTGCTCCTTCTCGACCCCACCTCCCCCGCGCGCGTCCCCCAGCAGCTCGCTGCCGCCGCCGACCTGCTGTTCTCGAGTGACGGCCTCGACGGCGTCATCAGCGTCTCCGAGCCGACGTTCAACCCGGTCTGGGTGGGCGTGCGCCCCGGGTCGTCCCCCGACGGGGCGCTGGAACGCTACTTCGCGGCCGGCACCGGGGTGACGCGCCGCCAGGACACCGAGCGCTTCCTGCGCATCAACGGCAACTTCTACCTGTGGCGAGCGGACTTCGTGCGGCGGCTCGAGCAGTCCTGGTTCGACGAGGGACGCCACGCGGGCGCGGAGATCCCGGAGGCGCAGGCGTTCTCGATCGACGACGAGTACGAGTTCCGCCTCATCGAGGCGCTCGTGGCCGCCGACATCATCACCCTGCCCTGGCTCGAGAGGAGCTAGCCCGTGACGACATCCCAGGGAGACCTCAGCGGACGCACTGCCGTCGTCACAGGTGGAGCGGGACCGCTCGGCTCCGTCCTCTCGGCGGCACTCGCGGAGGCCGGAGCGCGCGTCGTCGTCTGCGACGTCGAGGAGGAGCGCTGCGCCGCGACAGTCGGCGCCCTCCCGGGCCGTGGCCACCTCCCCCTCGCAGCGGACCTGCTCGAGCCCGAGGGCATCTCGACCGTGGTCGACGCCCTAAACGAGCTCGGGGCGTGTGACGTCCTCGTCAACAACGCCGCCTTCACCGGCACGTCCGGCGTGCCGGGCTACGCGGTGCCGTTCGACGAGCAGACCGACGACGCCTTCGCCCTGGCGCTCGCGCTCAACCTCACGGCGCCCTTCTCCCTGACCCGGCAGCTCGCAGGGCTGCTGCGAGCCGGGGGGCACGGCAGCGTCATCAACGTCTCGAGCATCTACGGCCTCGTCGGGCCGAACATGGGACTCTACGAGGGGACGCGGATGGGCAACCCGGCCGCGTACGCCGCCTCCAAGGGTGGGATCGCGCAGCTGACCCGCTACCTGGCGACCGTCCTGGCCCCGGACATCCGCGTCAACGCCTTCGCCCCGGGCGGCATCGCGCGGGGCCAGGACGACGCCTTCGTCGCGCGCTACGAGCGCCTCACGCCGCTCGGCAGGATGGGGACCGAGGACGACTTCCGGGGGGTGGTGGCCTGGCTCGCCTCCGACGCCGCCGCCTACGTCACCGGACAGGTCATCGCGGTGGACGGCGGCTGGACCGCCTGGTAGGCCCGGCGGCTGGACCGGTCCGCGCCCTCAGCCGCGCAGCTCGGGCGCCACCGCGCTCTCGAAGAGCTCGATGCCCGACCGGTCGTAGGCGGCCTCCTGGAAGTAGAGGATCCCGTAGGCCATCCCTCGGCCCGCCATGTCACGAAGCACCTCGACCACCTGCTCGGGAGTGCCCACCGCCGGCTGCGTGCGGAGGTTGGCGACGTGCCGTTCGACTCGCTCGTCGGACACGCCGGCCCGGCGCAGGAGGTCGCCGTGGAAGCGCAGCCGGTCCTCGACCTCCGCGTCGTTCTCGCCGAGGACCACGTTGAAGTTGCCGGTCCGCACGATCGAGCCGAAGTCGCGGCCGACGTCAGCACAGTGCCCGGCCAGGATGTCGCTCTTGCGCGAGAAGGTCTCGGCGTCGTCGAAGAAGTTGGTGTAGTCGGCGTAGCGCGCCGCGATCCGCAGCGTCACCTTCTCGCCGCCGCCGGCGATCCAGATCGGGATGCCGTTGCTCTCGGAACCGGGCCGCGACGTGCCCTGCAGCGGGCGGGGAGCACAGCGCGCTCCGTCGACCTGGTAGTACTTCCCGTCGAGCGTCACCGATCCCGTTGTCCACATGTCACGGAAGATCTGCACGCCCTCGCGCAGCCGGCCGAGCCGTTCACCTGCCGATGGGAAGCCGTAGCCGAAGGCCCGCCACTCGTGCTCGTACCAGCCACCGCCGATGCCCATCTCGAGGCGGCCGCCCGAGATGATGTCGACCGTGGCGGCCACCTTGGCGAGGTAGGCCGGGTTGCGGTAGCTCATGCACGTGCACATCTGGCCGAGCCGAACCCGGCTGGTCGACGCAGCGAAGGCGCTCATGAGGGTCCACGCCTCGTGGGTCGCCTCGTCGGACGGGACCGGCACCGTGTGGAAGTGGTCGTAGACCCAGATGGACTCGAAGACGTCACCGTCGTCGGCGTGCTTCGCCACACCGGCCATGGTCTCCCAGTGCCGGTCCGGCTCGATCCCGACGAGGTCCATCCGCCAGCCCTGCGGCACGAAGAGTCCGAATCTCATGCCGGTCATCCTGTCACGCCCCCTCAGGCCCCTTCACGACACTCGCGCCGGTCGGCGTGTGAGGATGAGGCATGCACCACAACGACCCAGCCGTGATCAGGGACCTGCTGCACACCCCCGCGACCTGGGCCGTGGTGGGTCTCGGTGACAACCCGAGCCGCACCGCCTACAGCGTCTCGCTGTGGCTCGCCCGCGAGATCGGGATGAACGTCATCCCGATCCATCCGAGCGCGCCCACGGTGCACGGCTTCCAGGGCCACGCCCGCCTCGCCGACATCCCGGACGGCACCACCGTCCACGTCGTCAACTTCTACGTCAACAGCTCACGGGTCGGCGCCTGCGTCGACGAGGCCATCGCGCAGAAGGAGCGCCTCGGCATCGGCGCGCTCTGGCTCCAGCTCGGCGTCGTCGACGAGGACGCCGCCGCCCGCGCGGTCGAGGCGGGGCTCGCGGTCGTCATGGACACCTGCCCCAAGATCGAGTGGCCGCGCATCGAGCCCGGCGACTCGGCCGGCGCGCTCTCCGGCTGACCATCGAAAGAGCACTTCGTCACGATCGAAAGAGCATTTCGTCACGATCGAAAGAGCATTTCGTCACGATCGAAAGAGCATTTCGTGACCCGGCCGGGGCATTCTCCCCGTCGAGGTGTCACGAACTGCTCTTTCGATCGGCTTGCTGGTCAGAGGCCGCGGGCGACCTCGTCGCGCAGCGCTGCTCCCTTCGCATGAGCCTGGTCGCGGAGTGCCCCCTGGAAGTCGCGCATCCGGTCGCGGACCGCGCGCCCGAGGTCGTCGTCGGACGTCCCGATGATCCGGGCGGCGAGCAGGCCGGCGTTGCGAGCACCCCCGATGGACACCGTGGCGACCGGGACCCCTGCCGGCATCTGGACGATGGACAACAGCGAGTCCATGCCATCGAGGTACCTGAGCGGCACCGGCACGCCGATGACGGGCAGCGGCGTGACGGAGGCGAGCATTCCGGGCAGGTGGGCCGCTCCCCCGGCTCCGGCGATGACAACTCGCAGCCCACGGTCGGCCGCGGACGTGCCGTAGGCGATCATCTCCTCGGCCATCCGGTGCGCCGAGACGACGTCCGCCTCGTAGGGGATCCCGAAGTCCGACATCACCGCGGCGGCCTCGCGCATCACGGGCCAGTCGCTATCGCTGCCCATGACGATGCCCACCACGGGCTGCTTGCTCTGCTCGGTCATCCTCGCCTCATTCCGTGATCACGCCCTGGAGATAGTCGGCCGCGTGCCGCGCCCGGTCCCGCACCTCGGCCAGGTCCGGCCCGCTGACGTTGACGTGCCCGAGCTTGCGGCCCGGCCGGACCCCCTTGCCGTACATGTGCACCTTGGCCTGGGGGTCCCTGGCCATGATGTGCCGGTAGGCCGGGTAGAGCTCGGGGTAGTCGCCGCCGAGGACGTTGGCCATCGCCGTCCACGGCGCGCGGGGTCGGGGGTCGCCCAGCGGCAGGTCGAGGACCGCCCGCAGGTGCTGCTCGAACTGGCCGGTCACGGCGCCGTCCATGGACCAGTGGCCGCTGTTGTGGGGGCGCATGGCCAGCTCGTTGACGACGTACCCGGGGCGACCGTCCGGCCCGGGCACCTCGAACATCTCGACTGCGAGGACTCCGGTGACCCCCAGCTCGCCGGCCACCCGGAGGGCCGCTTCGGTCGCCACCGCCGCGAGGTGGGGGTCGATGCCGGGCGCCGGCGCGAGGACCTCGGTGCAGATGCCGCCGGTCTGGACCGTCTCGACCACCGGCCAGGCGGCCGCCTGCCCCGACGGGCTGCGGGCGACGAGGGCGGCGAGCTCGCGGGTGAAGTCGACCCGCTCCTCCAGCAGCAGACCCTCGGACATCGGACCCGGCTCGCCGACATGGGTGAGCCAGTCGGCGACGTCGCCGCTCGACGAGGCGAGCATGACTCCCTTGCCGTCGTAGCCCCCGCGCGGCGTCTTGACGATGACCGGCCACCCGACCTCCGCGGCGAAGCGGTCGACGTCTGCTGCCACGCGGGCCACCGCCCACCGGGGGCAGGCGATGCCGAGGTCAGTGAGCCGGCGGCGCATCGCGAGCTTGTCCTGGGCGAACCGCAGTGCCGTCCGGCTGGGGTGCATGACGATGCCCTCGTTCTCGAGCGACTCGAGGACGGACTGGGGCACGTGCTCGTGGTCGAACGTCACCACGTCGCACGAGCGCGCGAACTCGAGCACGTGGTCGAGCTCGGTGTGCCGACCCACCGGCGACGAGGGGACGACGAGAGCGGCGGCGGCCACCTCGTCCTCGGCCAGCACGGACAGCTGGATGCCGAGCTCGATCGCGGGGCCCTGCATCATCCGGGCGAGCTGGCCGCCGCCGACGACACCGACGACGGGAAATCCTCCGGGGGCGCGCTTCGGCTCGGTCACGACGCCCAAGCCTAGTGGGCCGCCCGTTCAGTCGTTTGCGTGTCGGTCGCCTCTCCCAGGTCCGGCGCGTCCGCCTCGCCGACCGGGTCAGCCATCGACCCGTGCAGGACCGCCTCGGTGTGCACGGGGTCGGCGAGCTCGCTGTGCCGGGTGCGGACGGCGGCGAAGGTCCACAGCTTGTTGAGGACGAAGGACAGCGGCGTGACGACGGCGATGACGAGGAGCTGGGCCCAGTAGAGCCGGGTCCGGAGTCCGGTCGTGTCGTCGAGGAGGTCCCTCGGCAGGGCGAGGGGCGAGTGGGGGTGCATGAGGAGAGTCAGGAGCAGCAGCCCGGCAACCTGCCCGAGGAGCCCGACCGTGAGGAAGGGCCAGTACTCGCGCCACCACGCGGGATGGCGTTCGCTCCGGAAGGTCCAGGTCCGGTTGAGCTGGAAGTTCCAGAGGTTCGCGACGAGAAAGGCGACGGTCGAGTAGGCGTGGTACCAGCGCAGGTTGTAGTCGGACCAGGGCAGGCCGATGATGGCGTGGTCCGGGTCGGTCCCGAGCCGCTTGACCAGAATGAGCGTCGCGAGGTTGACCACGACGCCGGAGGCGCCGACGAGGCCGAACCTCACGAGCAGGAGCCAGTTGTGCCGATGGCGCACGAACAGGTACTCCCGGAGCCGACTCACCCGCGCAGCGTAACGCCGGTCCGGCGAGCCCCGCGGAACCTGAGAGCGCGTCGCCCTCGTCAGTCGGACTCCGCCTCGGAGAGGAAGAGGGCGAACCGTGCGGGTTGGGCCTGGACGAGGTCGAGCCGGCCGCCGTTCGCCTCGGCGAGGTCGCGGGCCAGGGCGAGGCCCAGGCCGGTGCTGCCACCGGCGCCGCTGCTCACGGACCGCTCGAAGATGTGCGGGGCGATCGCGGGCGCCACCCCCTCCCCCTGGTCGCTCACCTCGACGATGACCGACGGGCCAGAGCGACGCGCATGGACGTCGACGGTGCCGCGTCCGTGGACGAGGGAGTTTTCGAGGAGCGTGGAGAGCACCTGCGAGAGCGCGACGGGTGTCGACCGGACGAAGAGCCCCCGCTCCCCACGCACCCGCACCGAGCGCCGCGCCTGCTCGAAGGCGGGCTGCCACTCACGTTGGAGGGCTGCGATGACCGAGTCGAGCGAGACGGCCGGCACCGGCCCACCCGTCGCCCGCGAGCGCCCGAGGAGGTCGTCGACGACCCGGGTCAGCCGCTCGACCTGGGCGATGGCGATGTTGGCCTCCTCCTTCACCGCGGCCACGTCGTCGGTCTCGGCGATCTCCTCGAGTCGCATGAGGAGAGCGGTGAGCGGGGTGCGCAGCTGGTGCGAGGCGTCCGCGGCGAAGTCGCGCTCCGCGGCGAGGGAGCGAGTCATGTCGTGGGCCCGCCGGGTGATGACGTCGGAGACGTGGTCGAGCTCGGCCGTGCCGGAACGCAGCGGCTTGAGCCTGGCCTCGCCGTCGGCGAACCGGTCGGCCAGCACGACCAGTGCGTGGGCGGCGGCCTCGAGCTGGCGTCGGAGGGGCCGGCTCGCGAGGTGTCCGACGGCGAGCGCGACGAGGCTGACAGCGGCGGCGGCGGCGGCAAAGCGCGCGGTCACCACGGACGGCTCCTCGGAGAGCCACCCGCTGATGACGTCCGGCCGGCGGGTGATGACATAGGCGATGACCCCGGTGGTCCCGAGAGCGGCCACGCCGGCTGTCGTCGTCGCGGTGACGAGCGCGACCCGCTCGAGCGTCCGCCGCATGGTCAGTCGGGCTTGGGTCGCTCGAAGCGGAAGCCGACGCCACGCACGGTGGCGATGTACTGCGGCGAGGTCGCGTCGTCGCCGAGCTTCCGGCGCAGGACCGAGATGTGCATGTCGAGGGTCTTCGTCGAACCGAACCACGCCGTGTCCCAGACCTCGCGCATCAGCTGCTCGCGAGGCACCACCTTGCCCTGTTCGCGGATGAGCACGCGGAGCACGTCGAACTCCTTGGCGGTCAGCTGCAGCTCCTCGCCCTTGAACCAGGCGCGTCGACCGTCGGAGTCGATCCGGACCAGCTCTCCGGTCGGCCCGACATCGGTCGGTGTGCGCCGGAGCAGGGCCCGCACCCGGGCGAGCAGCTCGGCGAGCCGGAACGGCTTGGTCACGTAGTCGTCGGCGCCGGCGTCGAGTCCGACGACGGTGTCGACCTCGTCGGCCCGCGCGGTGAGGATGAGGACCGGGATGCTGCGTCCCTCGGCCCGCAACCGGCGGCACACCTCGAGTCCGTCGACCTTGGGCAGCCCGAGGTCGAGGAGCACGAGGTCGGGGTTGTCCTTGGCTCCTTCGAGCGCTTCGGCGCCGTCCTCACGGACGTCGACGTCGTATCCCTCGCGTCGCAGGGCCCGGGCGAGCGGCTCGGAGATCGCCGGATCGTCCTCTGCCAGGAGAACTCGCGTCATGTCACCGTCCTCGGTCAACGTCGAACTGCGTCTCGCCAGGATCCGCGGCCCGTGGGCGGGGCCCGACCGCAGCCTACCGACATCGCGGGCAGGCGCCACCCGTCCGGGATGCCGTATGCCGCTGGGCTCGCTCCCAGCGGCCCGTCCTCAGCGGCCGGGCCAGTTGGGCGTGCGCTTCTCGGCGAAGGCGGCCACGCCCTCCTTGCGGTCACCGGAGAAGGCCGTGGCGCGCCAGCAGGCGTCCTCGATCTCCAGTCCGGAGGCGAGGTCGACGTCGGACCCCAGGCGCATGGCTCGTTTGGCGTTGCGCAGGCCGACCGGCGAGTTCGCGGCGATGGCTCGGGCGAGCTCGAGGGCGCGGTCTCGGGCCTGACCTGCGGGGACGACCTCGTCGACGGCACCCATCCCGAGAGCCTCGGTGGCCGGCATCTTGGCCGCCGAGAAGATCGCCCTGGCCGCCTTGGACCAGCCGACACGGCGCACGAGCAGCTGGGTCCCACCGCCACCGGGGATGACGCCGACGCCGACCTCCGGCAGGCCGACGAGGGCCCCCTCCCCGGCGATGATGACGTCGCACGAGAGGGCCAGCTCGAAGCCGCCGCCGAGGGCGAAACCGTCCACCGCGGCGATGGCGGGCATCGGGAGAGCGAGGACGCCGCCGTAGGCGGAGCGAGCGAGCGGTCGCTGCTGCACGAGGTCCGCCTCGGTGAACGCGTTGCGCTCCTTGAGGTCGGCGCCGACGCAGAAGGCCTTGGGATGGCTCGAGGTGAGAACGACGCAGCGCACCCCGTCGTCGGCGGCGAGTGAGGAGGTCGCGTCTCGGATCGCCTCGGCCATCGCGGTCGAGACGGCGTTGAGGGACTCCGGACGGGCGAGCACGAGCTCCGCGACGTGGGCGAGGCCCGGCTCGTCGAACCGTTCGACACGCACGAGGCTGGGGCTGGCGGGCTGGGTCACGGCGGGCTCCTCTGGGGCTGTGCGGTGCGGTGGGGGTGAGCGAGGGCGGTCAGGTCGGCCGGCGGCCCTCGGCGGGGGCCCGGCGGAGCATCGAGGGCGAGACGGGTCCGACGCCGCGCAGGATCCGGCGGCGCTGGCCCGTGAGCTGGAACCCGGACAGCGTGGCGAGCTCGCGGGCCATCGGGGCATCGACGAGTACGCTCCCGGACTGCGCCACGGCCGTGAGGCGCGACGCGCGGTTGACGGTCGTGCCGAAGACGTCCCCCAGGCTGGACACGATCGGGCCGCGTGCCATCCCGCACCGGACCTCGGGCAGCACGTCGTCCTGCGAGATCGTCTCGACGAGGTCGAGGGCGATCGCGGCAGCGGGGGCTGCCTGGACGGTGGTGAAGAGGACCTCGTCGCCGACGGTCTTGATGAGGCGACCACCGTGCGCGGTGATGACATCGGCCGACAGCCGTTCGAAGCGGTGCACCAGCCGGGCGAGGTCGCGCTCGGACATCTTGCGCACGAGCGAGGTGAAGTTGACCAGGTCGGCGAACCCGACCGAGCGCATCTTCACCAGGCCGTAGCTCGCGGGATCGGCGTCGGCGAGCATCCTCGAGATCGCGGCGCTGAGGTGCCTCCGCCAGGCGTAGACGAGCAGGGGCTCGAACCGGTCGGCCAGGTCGGCCATGCGCTGGGCCGTCTCGGCGGCCGTTCCGAGGGACGGGACGACCCGCGTCTCTGCCCCGGCCACCGACTCGGCGGCCCGCTGCTCGGACTTCTCGGTCTCGACCGCCTCGGCGACGAGCTGGGCCTGCCACACGGCGAGCCGGTCGGCGGACCGGGCGACGGCGCGCGTCATCGCGAGCGCGAGCGTCTCGTCGACGTCCCCGTCCCGGACGATCCCGGCGACGGTCCGCAGCGCGTCGACGTCGGCCCCGGTGAACAGCTCGTCGTCCGTGTAGACGACCGGGAAGCCGAGGGCGCGCCAGAACTTCTGGGCGGACAGGAGGGAGACGCCGGCCTCGCGGGTCACGTCCCTGCGGCCCATCTCGAGGGTCTGCCCGAGCAGCCGCTCGATGACCTCCTTCGCGTCGACGTCGACGCCGGGCAGCGGCTCGGGCTCTGGTTCAGGCGCTGTCTCGGGCAGGGAGGCAGGCGGTGGCTCTGCCGGCCACGGCCCGGTGCCCTCGGAGCCGCCGGCCTGGGTCATGGCCCGATCATGCCAGCCGCATCAACACCGGGCCGCACGTGCACCACGTCGCCCGCCGAGAAGGCCCGTTCGCTCCCGGCGACCTCGACGACCAGCGCCCCCGAGTCGTCCACCCGGACCGCCCGCCCCGAGACGAGACCACCCGTCGGGAGGTGCACGTCGACCTGGGATCCGATGGTGGCGCACAGCGAGCGGTACGCGGACCGAGCCGACGACCCGCTGTTGAGGACGGTGGCCAGCTCTTTGAGGAAGGCGATGACGAGGTCTTCCCGTGCGACGACGGCGCCGGCGACTCGGAGGGAGGTGGCCGTCGGGACCGGGAGCTCGGCGCGGGTCTGGTCGACGTTCACCCCGGCACCGACCACGACCGCCCGACCGTGGGGCCCTTCGGCGAACTCGCAGAGGATCCCGGCCACCTTGCGGTCGTCGTCCTCCGGAAGCAGCACGTCGTTGGGCCACTTGAGCCGGGGCCGGAGTCGGGCTCCGGTCGCCGTGGTGACGCCGCCGATGGCGCGCCCGAGCGCGACCCCCGCCAGGAGCGGGGCCCAGCCCAGGTCGGCGGGCGCCGGGACGATCGCCGAGACGGCCACGGAGGCCCGCGGGGGCACCTGCCAGGACCGCCCGAGGCGGCCGCGGCCACCCGTCTGGTCGTCGGTGAGGACGACGCGCCAGAGGGGGCTGTCGTGGGGAGCGAGCCCAGCGGCATACGGCCTCGCGGACTGACTGGAACCGGCGCCCGGGGCGAGATCAGGCGTTCGGACGAGCTGAGCAGCCCGGCTGTTCGTCGACCCGATCGACGGATGGAACTCGACTGACCGCCAGGGCTGGCCGGACGTGACCAATGCCGCATGGATGACGTCGGGGTCGATCGGTTCGCGCACCCTTCCAAGGCTAGAGTGCCGCCATGGCAACGGAGCAGGCCCCCGCCGAGGGAGATCACCACCAGGCAGATCAGACCATCGACCTGACGACGACGGCGGGCAAGCTCGCCGACCTCAAGCGTCGGGTGGCCGAGGTGGCGCATGCCGGCTCCGAGCGAGCGATCGACAAGCAGCACGCCCGCGGCAAGAAGACCGCCCGCGAGCGGATCGCGATGCTCCTCGACGAGGGCACGTTCATCGAGATGGACAAGTACGCCCGCCACCGGTCCAACCAGTTCGGCCAGGAGAAGAACCGTCCCTACGGTGACGGCGTCGTGACCGGCTACGGCACGGTCGACGGCCGGCAGGTCGCCGTGTTCGCGCAGGACTTCACCGTGTTCGGCGGGTCGCTCGGCGAGGTCTTCGGCGAGAAGATCGTCAAGGTGATGGACTTCGCGATGAAGATCGGCTGCCCGGTGATCGGGCTCAACGACTCCGGTGGCGCCCGGATCCAGGAGGGCGTCGTGTCCCTCGGGCTCTACGGCGAGATCTTCTTCCGCAACGTGCGGGCGTCCGGCGTGATCCCGCAGATCAGCCTCGTCATGGGGCCGTGCGCCGGCGGGGCCGTCTACTCCCCCGCGATCACCGACTTCACCGTCATGGTCGACCAGACCAGCCACATGTTCATCACCGGCCCGGACGTCATCAAGACCGTCACCGGCGAGGACGTCGGCTTCGAGGAGCTCGGCGGCGCGAAGACGCACAACACCAAGTCGGGCGTCGCCCACTACATGGGCACCGACGAGCAGGACGCCATCGACTACGTCAAGGCCCTGCTGTCCTACCTGCCCAGCAACAACATGGAGACGCCGCCGTCCTACGGCGAGGGCGAGGCAGACCTGACCGTCACCGACGAGGACCGGTGGCTCGACACGTGCATCCCGGACTCACCGAACGTGCCCTACGACATGCACCAGGTCATCGAGCACATCGTCGACGACGGTGAGTTCCTCGAGGTGCAGCCGCTCTTCGCCCCGAACATCATCACCGGCTTCGCGCGGATCGACGGGATGTCGGTCGGCATCGTGGCCAACCAGCCGATGCAGTTCGCCGGCACGCTCGACATCGACGCCTCGGAGAAGGCGGCCCGGTTCGTGCGGACCTGCGACTGCTTCAACGTGCCGGTGCTGACGTTCGTCGACGTCCCGGGGTTCCTGCCCGGCACCTCCCAGGAATGGGACGGCATCATCCGCCGCGGCGCGAAGCTGATCTACGCCTACGGCGAGGCCACCGTCCCGAAGATCACGGTGATCACGCGCAAGGCCTACGGCGGCGCCTACGACGTGATGGGCTCCAAGCACCTCGGCGCCGACATCAACCTCGCCTGGCCGACCGGGCAGATCGCGGTCATGGGCGCACAGGGAGCGGTCAACATCCTCTATCGCAAGGAGCTCGCCGCCGTCGCGGCGGAGGGCGGCGACGTCGACGCGAAGCGGGCCGAGCTCATCGCGCACTACGAGGAGACCCTCGCCAACCCCTACATCGCGGCTGAGCGCGGCTACATCGACACCGTCGTCACCCCGTCGAACACGCGGATGAACGTCATCCGCGCCCTGCGCGCGCTGAAGAACAAGCGGGAGACGCTTCCGCCCAAGAAGCACGGGAACATTCCGCTGTGACCGCCCGAACCGCGAGGAACGAGCCTGGTTCGGGCGGAACAGGAGGTCGCGCGAGCGAAGCGAGCCCCGAGCAGTTGCGCGAGCAGCGCGAGCCCGGCGAGCCCGGCGAGCCCGGCGAGCCCGGCGAGCCCGGCGAGCCCGGCGAGGCGCGTGACGCGGTGCGGGTGCTGCGCGGGAACCCGGCTGCGGAGGAGATCGCAGCATTGGTCGCAGTCCTCTCCGCGGTCGGCGGCGGCGAGGAAGCGGGCCTTCCTCGCGCCCGGTCGGCCTGGTCGGACCCGGCCTGGCGCCTCGTCGGTCCGCAGGCGAGACGCGGCGGCTGGCGCGGGTCCAGCCTGCCGCGCTGACGTCGCGGGAGTGATACCGGCCACTTCTGGCCGTCAGAGGTTAGGCACACCTAACCGCAGGAGTATCGTCCGCGATGTGAACCTCATCGGGCTGACCCGGCGGAGCGAGCCGGACACCCAGCCTCCCACCGGCAGCGACCACCCATCCGCACCCACCCCGGGGTCAGACCGGAGTCCCACGTTGGCGCGACACCCGTTGGGGAGCACGGTGGTCCTGGCCACCCCTCGCCTCGGAACGGCCGCCATCCGCCGTCTGGGCGAGCTCGGGCTGCGTTCGGGCACCGAGGTGGTGATCCTCCACCGGACTGCCGGGCGCGGGCGGGTCATCGCGACCGGCACGACCCGCATCGCACTGGACCGGGCCACCCTGGACGCCTGGCCGGCGGAGGTCGCCCGATGACGACGCACGACACGGCGCCGGCCTGCCCCTCCTGTGCGAGCCAGGCCGCCAAGGCGCAGGCGTCGACCGGGTCCCCCGAGGTGGCCCTGGTCGGCGCTCCGAACTCCGGCAAGTCGACGCTCTTCAACGCGCTCACCGGAGCTCGCCGCTCCGTCGGCAACTGGCCCGGTACGACCGTGGAGGTCGGAGAGGGCGCCTGGTTCCTCGGGAGGGAGGGAACGCGCAGGGAGGTTGCCCTGCTCGACCTCCCCGGCGCCTACAGCCTCGACCCGGCCTCCCCGGACGAGGAGCTGACGCGCCGGCTCCTCGTCGACGTCCCGGTGGCGGACCGGCCCGACGTCGTCGTCGCCGTCGTCGACGCAGCCCACCTCGCTCGCAGCCTCCACCTGGTGGCGCAGCTGCGCGAGCACTCGCTGCGGGTCGTCATCGCGCTGACCATGACCGACCTGGCCGCGCGGCGGGCCATCGAGATCGACGACCGGACCCTCGAGGAGACCCTGGGCCTGCCGGTCGTCGTCGTCGACCCGCGTCGACGCCTCGGCAGCGCCGCCCTGGAGGCAGCGGTCGCGCGGGTGCTCGACCACCCTGCACCGCCGCCCCGGCCGGATCTCCCGGACCCTGACGGCGACGAGCTCGAGCGCGCGGATGAGCGCTTCGCGTGGGTGCTCGGCGTCGTCGACCGGACCACGCGGCCGGCCGGCGCAGGCCGGCGCACCTGGACCGACCGGATCGACCGCTGG
>Ga0209347_1003086_pt1 | contig 20284 bp, 17 predicted proteins | sample AutmiccommuBRH23_FD_187382 | JGI IMG/M metagenome (GOLD analysis project Ga0209347, IMG submission 187382) | Deep subsurface microbial communities from Mt. Terri, Switzerland - Autotrophic microbial communities BRH/23 (SPAdes) (version 2) | ecosystem: Environmental > Aquatic > Deep subsurface >...
AGGCGCTGCTGGTCAAGTCGGGGCGCAAGCCGGATAACTACCTCGCGCCGTCGGACCTGTCGGATTTCGAGCGCAGCCACCTGCGCGATGCCTTCGTCGTTGTGCGCACCATGCAATCTGCCATCGGGCACGGAAAAGGCGCGATGAGTTGAAGGAATACCCATGCTGATCGACATCGTCTCCCTGATCGCCATCGGCGCGGCCCTGGCCGGCACCTATGTGGCGGTGAACCGGATGACCGGGCGGCGCCTGCCGCGCTGGCTGCTGCCCGCCTCGCTGGGGTTCGCGATGATCACCTTCGCGGTGTGGAACGAATACACCTGGTTCGGCCGTGTGCAGGCGGCGCTGCCCGAAAGCGTGGAAGTGGTGCTGCCGGTGAAGGAAAGCAGCTTCTGGCGGCCCTGGTCCTATGCGGTGCCGATGGTGACGCGGTTCATCGCGGTGGATACGGCCGCGGTGCAACGCTCGGCCGAGGCGCCGGGGCTGGTGCGCACCAATGCCATTCTGGTGCAGCGTTGGGCCAAGACCCAGCGGGTGCCGGTGGCCTTCGATTGCCCCGCCACGCGCCGCGCCGATCTGGCGGGCGGCGTGCAGCTGGCGGCGGACGGCACCTTGACGGGCGGCGCATGGATCGAGTTGCCGGCCGATGATCCATTCATGTTGGCGGCCTGCCAGGGGGGGTAGCGATGGCCGAAGCGGGGAGACAACCGCGGGTACTGGTGGTCGAGGACGAGGACAACATCGCCATCGCCCTCGACTATCTGATCACCCGCGAGGGCTATGCCCATGACCGGGTGTCGAGCGGCGCCGAGGCGATGGCCCGGATCCGCGCAACCCATCCCGACCTTGTGCTGCTGGACGTGATGCTGCCGGGCGTGTCGGGCTATGAGATCTGCCAGGATGTGCGGATGGACCCGGGGCTGGCGGATGTGAAGATCCTGATGATGACCGCCCGCGGATCGGCGATGGAGCGCCGGAAAGGGCTGGCGCTTGGCGCCGACGGGTTCATCGCCAAGCCTTTCGAGCTGAAGGAACTCAGGGCCGAGGTGCGGCGGCTGCTGGGCTCCGGGCCCGCCTGATGGAACGCTGGAGCCTTCGCCTGCGGGTGTTCCTGCTGTTCGCGGCGCTGGCTGCGGCAAGTTGGGGAGCGCTTGGGGCGGGACTCTGGGCCGGGTATCACCGGCTGGGCGATCCCTCCGTGCTGCCGGCCTTCGTGCAGGCCGGGGTGGTGGCGGGCTTTGCGATCCTGGGGCTGACGGCGGGGATCTGGTATCTGTTCGACGAGAATGTCGCCCGCGCCATCGAGCGGTTGGCGGGCGGGATGCGGGCGCGTGCCCATGCATCGGTGACCGGCGAGATCGACGCCGCCCCGGCGCGCTATCTGGGCGACCTCGCCCCCGCCGCCGCCGCCGTGACCCTGACGCTGGCGGAAACGCGCAATGCGCTGGCCGAGGCGGTGGCGCGCGAAACCACGCGGCTGCAGGCGGAAAAGGACCGGCTGGAGGCATTGCTGTCGGACGTGCCGGTGGGGGTGCTGCTGTGTACGCGCGACCATCAGCTGGTGTTCTACAACGGGCAGGCGGTGGACCTTCTGGGCGGTGGCGCTGCCCCGGGGCTCGACCGGCGGCTGTTCGACTATCTGCGGCAGGCGCCGGTGGCCCATGCCCATGCCCGCCTGCTGGAGGCGGGTGACCCCGATGCGGCCTCCGATCTGCTGGTCGCCACGGTCGCCGGAGCGCGCGTGCTGGCGGGGCGGATGCGCCTCTTGGATCAGGGCCGCGAGGGCCCCGGCTATGTGCTGACCCTGCGCGACGTGACCGCCGACCTTGCCGCCCATGCCGAAAGGGGCGCGCTGCTGGCCGAGGTGTTCGACCGCGTGCGCCGCCCCGCCGCCAACCTGCAGACGGTGATCGGCGTGCTGGCCGAGGATGCCGGCGCCGGCCCCGCCCTGACCGGCGCGATGCTGGAGGAGGTGGGCTCGCTCGCCAGCGCGATCACCGAGCTTGGCGCGCGCTATGATGACAGCCGCAGCGACTGGTGGCCGCTGGCCTTCACCCGCGCCAGCGACCTAGTCGACGGCATCCGCGCGAGGATCGAGGCGGCGGGGCTGGAGGTCGCGGCCGATCCCGCGCCGATCCTGCTGCGCTGCGACGGGTTCGAGATCGTGGCGCTGGTGTCGGTGCTGGCGGAACGGGTGGCAGCGGCCGGGCTGGCGCGCAGCTTCGCGCTGGAGATTGCCGAGGATGGCGCAGGCGCGATGGTGCGCCTTGGCTGGCAGGGCCCGGCCCTGCCGCTGGGGCAGCTCGACGGCTGGCTGGCCGAACCGCTGGAGGTGGGGCTGGCCGATGTCACCGGGCGGAGCGTGCTGCTGACCCACGCCACCGAATGCTGGCCGGACCATGACGCGCAGGGCATGGCCGGCATCTGCCTGCCGATCCGCGAGGCCCGCCGCGCCCATCGCCGCCCGCCGCCGGTGACGCGGGCGGTAGTCTATGATTTCGACCTGCTGTCGAAGGCGCGCAATGCCGGGGTGCTGGATTCGCGGCTGGAAGACCTGACCTATGTGGTCTTCGATACCGAAACCACGGGCCTGCTCCCGGCGCAGGGCGACGAGATCGTGCAGATCGCCGCGGTGCGGATCGTCAATGGGCGCCGGGTGGAGAAAGAGGTGTTTGACACGCTGGTAAATCCCGGCCGGTCGATCCCCGCCGGCTCGACCGAGGTGCATGGCATCACCGGCGCGATGGTGGCGGATGCCCCGCGGATCGAGGAGGTCGGCCGCCTGTTTCACAAATTCGCCGAAGGCGCGGTGCTGGTTGCCCATAACGCTCCCTTCGACATGGAATTCCTGCGCCGGCACGAGGCCGGGATCGGTGCCAGCTTCGACAACCCGATCCTCGACACGGTGCTGCTCTCGGCCGTGGTCTTCGGTCAGGGCGAGACCCACAGCCTTGACGCGCTGACCCACCGGCTGGGGATCACCATCCCCGAAGAGGCGCGCCACACCGCCATCGGCGATACCGTCGCCACGGCGGACGCCTTCCTGCGCCTTCTGCCGATGCTGCGCGCCAAGGGCATGGTCACCTTCGGCGACGTGCTGGCCGAGGTGCGCAAGCATGGGCGGCTGCTCAAGGACCTGAACGGCTGAATAGCTTTGCCTTTTCCAAGTATCCTGCGGGGGGAGCCCGAAGGGCGTGGGGGGCGCAAAGCCCCCCTCCGCAGGTGCCTGTGGCGCAGCGCCGGGGGTTTCACACCCCCGGACCCCCGTGGGATATTTGGAAAAGGCAAAGGCGAAGGGGTCGTCAGGCGAAGGGATCTGCCGGATAGCCGACGCCGGCTAGGTAGAGGCCCTGCGGCGGGCAGACCGGGCCGCAAGCGGCGCGGGATTTCGCCTCCAGCGCGGTGCGCACGTCCTCGGGCTGCCAGGCGCCGGCGCCGACGCGTTCCAGCGTGCCGACGATGGAGCGGACCTGATTGTGCAGGAAGCTGCGGGCGCGGAGGGTGAAGCGGTATTCGGTGCCTTGGGGAACCGGGTGTGCGGTGATGGTGATCTCGTCCAGGGTCTTCACCGGCGAGGCCGCCTGGCACATGGTCGAGCGGAAGGTGGTGAAGTCGTGATGCCCGACCAGATGCGCGGCGCCGGCCTGCATTGCGGCAAGGTCCAGCGGGTTCAGCACTTGCCAGAGGAGTCCCTTGTCATGGGTCGCGGGTGCCCGGCGCTGGAGCAGGCGGAACAGGTAGCGGCGTTCGATGGCGGAGAAGCGGGCGTGGAAGTCGTCCGCCACCCGTGCCGCGGCCAGGATCGCCACCGGCTGCGGCTTCAGGTGCCAGTTCAGCGCCTCGGCCAGCCGGAACGGGTCCCAGTCCTTCGCCAGATCGCAATGCACGACCTGCCCGATGGCGTGGACGCCGGCATCGGTGCGGCCCGCGGCGGCGATGCCCGGCGCCTCGGCCTCCAGCCGCCGCAGCGCGACCTCGATGGCCTCCTGCACCGAGGGCTGGCCGCTCTGGCGCTGCCAGCCGGCGAAGGGGGCTCCGTGATACTCGATCTTCAGTGCAAATCTTGGCATGTCGCCCGCCCTAGCGCGGGGCGGGGGCCTTGGCAATCGGCCCCGCGTGATCGGCCCTCCACATTCCGCCCTCGGCTCCCTATCTTGGATGCAAAGCAAAGGGGCGCAACTTGGGCATCGGGTACATTGCGGACAGCGTGACGCGCAGCGTCGAAAGCCTTGGCGCCTCGGTCAGCGAAGCCTTTTTCGAGCCGGTGATCCGGCTGGGGGTCACGGGCCTGTCGCGCGCCGGCAAGACGGTGTTCATCACCTCGCTGGTGGCGAACCTGCTGGACCGGGGCCGGATGCCGCAGCTGAAGGCGGTGGCGGATGGGGCGATCCGGTCGGTCTTTCTGCAGCCGCAGCCCGATGTGACGGTGCCGCGGTTTGAGTTTGAGCAGCATCTGGCGGCGATGACCGGGCCGGACCCGCATTGGCCGGACAGCACCCGCGCGGTCAGCGAGCTGCGCCTGTCGTTCCGGGTGCAGCCGCAGGGAATGCTGGGGGGCCTGCGCGGGCTGCGCACCGTGCATCTGGATATCGTGGATTATCCCGGCGAGTGGCTGCTGGACCTTGGCCTGCTGGACCGGACGTTCAGCGACTGGTCCGCCGAGACGCTGGCGCGGATCGCGGACCGGCCGGAGGCGGCGGGGTTCCTTGCGCTGGCGCGGGCGACGGATGGCGCCGCGAGGCTGGATGAGGCGGAGGCGCGGGCGCTGGCGGAGAGTTTCGCCGGCTACCTGACCCGCGCCCGTGCCGCCGGTTGGTCGGATTGCACGCCGGGGCGGTTCCTGCTGCCGGGCGAGATGGCGGGCTCGCCGGCGCTGACCTTCGCGCCGATCCCGCAGCCCGTGGACCCCGGCCGCGCGAGCCTGTGGCGCGAGATGGACCGGCGCTTCGAGGCCTACAAGGCGCGGATCGTGAAGCCCTTCTTCCGCGAGCATTTTGCCAAGGTTGAGCGGCAGGTGGTGCTTGTCGACGCGCTTGGCGCGATCCATGCCGGGCCGCGCGCGGTGGAGGATATGCGCCGGGCGATGGCCGAGATCCTGGCCGCCTTCCGCCCCGGCCGCAATGGCTGGCTGACCGGGCTTCTGGGCGGGCGGCGTGTGGAGCGCATCCTGTTTGCCGCGACCAAGGCCGACCATCTGCACCACAGCCAGCACCCGCGCCTGACCGCGATCATGGAGGCACTGCTGCGCGAGGCGAAGGACCGGGCCGATTTCGCCGGGGCGAAGACGGCGGCGATGTCGATTGCCGCGTTGCGGGCGACGGTGGAGGAGACGATCAGCCATGAGGGCGGGCCGCTGGAGGCCGTGCGCGGCCGGCTTCAGGGCGGGCGGCAGGCGGCGTTCTGGGCGGGCGAGCTGCCCGGCGATCCGGCGCAGCTGCTGGTCCCGGCGCGGCAGGGGGCGGAGCGCTGGCTCGATGCCGATTTCGGGGCGATGGCGTTTCTGCCTGCCGCCGCGCCGCTGCGCCCCGGCGAGGGGCCGCCGCATATCAGGCTGGACCGGGCCGCGGAATTTCTGATCGGAGACAGGTTGCGATGACCCTTGATCCCAAACGCCGCGGCCCGGTGATCCTGGAACGCGAGGGGGCGGCGGATTTCACCCCCGCCTCGGCCCCGCCGGTGCCCGATTTCACACCCGACGGGCGCGCGATGCAGATCGCGGCGCGGGTGGCGGCGCGGCCGCCCTCACGGCTCGGGCGGTTCTTCTGGGCGAGCGCGGGGGCGCTGCTGTCCTTCCTGGTGTCGATGGCGGCGTGGAACTTCGTGACCGGCCTGCTGGCGCGCAACCCGGTTCTGGGCTGGGCGGCGGTGGTGCTGGTCGGGGCCTTCGTGCTGGCGGCGCTGCTGATCGCGCTGCGCGAGCTCACGGCCTATGCGCGGCTGGCGCGGTTGGACCGGGTGCATCAGGCGGCGACCGAGGCGCTGCTGGCCGGGGATCTGAAGGCGGCGCGGGCGGTGTCGGCGCGGCTGATCGCTTTGTATTCGGGGCGGCCGGAGACGGCCTGGGGCCGCGAGCGGCTGGCAGAGCGGCAGGGTGAGCTGCTGGATGCCGATGCGCTGCTGCAACTGGCCGAGGCGGAGCTGCTGGCGCCGCTGGATGAGGCGGCGCGGCGCGAGGTGGAGGCGGCGGCACGGACGGTGGCGACGGTGACCGCGCTGGTGCCGATTGCGCTGGCCGATGTGGTGGCGGCGCTGGCGGCGAACCTGCGGATGGTGCGGCGGGTGGCCGAGATCTATGGCGGCCGGGCGGGAACCTTGGGCAGTTGGCGGTTGCTGCGCACGGTGTTCACGCATCTGGTGGCGACCGGCGCGGTGGCGGTGGGGGATGACATGATCGAGACGGTGGCGGGGGGCGGATTGCTGGCCAAGGTCTCGCGCCGGTTCGGGGAGGGCGTGGTGAATGGCGCGCTGACGGCGCGGGTGGGGGTGGCGGCCATCGAGGTGTGCCGGCCGCTGCCCTTTGCGGCGCTGCCCCGGCCCAAGGTATCGAACCTTGTGGGGCGGGCGCTGGCGGGGCTGTTCCCGACCGGCAAGGGCGCTTCGGAGGATTAACGCAGGACCGGAACGCCCGAGCGCGTTTCGACTTCGGCGACGCCCATGCGCAGACCCTGGCCGATGCGGTGGGCGAGGGCGGACCATGCCGATGCCGTGTCTGCAGGAAGTTCCCGTTGCAGGGTCGCGTCGAAGAGCGCGAGCCAGTCCGGGAAATGCCCGGCCTTCACGTCGCCCGCCTGCAGATGGGCGCGCATCGGGCTGCCGTCATAGCCCCGCTCCAGCAGGATCGCGTTGCGCCAGAAGGCGGCGACCTTCGCCTCGTGCACTGGCCAGTCGGTGACGTGGCGGGCGAAGATCGGGCCGAGCTGCGCGTCGCGGCGGACGGCAGCGTAGAAGGCGGTGACCACCCGGTCGATCTGGTCGGCGGTGATGGGGAAGCGTGGCGGCAGGTGGGTCATCGGGCGGCCCCTTTCCCTGCCGATATGCGCGCGCAGGGGGATGGGTGCAAGGCGCGGGGGTGTCGCAGTGGGGCGCCCCTGTCCTTGGCGAAGGCCATCGCCTTCGCCACGCGTTGCCATGTCAGATTGCACCGGACGGGCCCCCAAAGGGCCCGGCCAGCGCCCGCCCCGCCTCTGGCGGGCGCTTCTCGCCCACCAGGTCGGGCGCTGGCCTCAATCGGTCTCGTGCTGCCAATGGCTCTAGGTGATGCGTCGGGCACGGGCGGGGCGAGGCAGTGCCTCGCCTTGTTCCGCCCGAACTGGCCGTTTCAAGCACGGGGACCTGAATACTGGCAATCCGTCCCCCTCGCACCCTCCCTTTACGCCGCGCCGCCCCTTTCCTATAAGGCGCGCATGACCCTGCCCGCCGCACATGCCTTGCGAATTACCGGCCCGGCGCTCTGATCCGTTCAGAGCGGCCGGGAGAGATGCTTGCCGGGGGGTGCCGGAGATCCGCGCCCGCCGTTCCCAGATAGTCAGGGCCCCCCCTGTGGCCCGCCCCCGAGGATCGTTCCCATGTGCGCCGAGACCCCCGCCGAGACCGTTGACCCGACTGCCGCCACCGTCGACTACCGCGACACCGTCTTCCTGCCCGAAACCCCGTTCCCGATGCGCGCCGGCCTGCCCGCGCGCGAACCGGGCTGGCTGGAGCGGTGGGAGCAGATCGGCATCTATGACCGGCTGCGCGAAAAGCAGGGGCGCATCCCCTTCACGCTGCATGACGGCCCTCCCTATGCCAACGGCCACCTGCATATCGGCCACGCGCTGAACAAGACCATCAAGGACATGATCGTGCGCAGCCATCAGATGATGGGCTTCGACGCGCGCTATGTGCCGGGCTGGGATTGCCACGGCCTGCCGATCGAGTGGAAGATCGAGGAGCAATACCGCGCCAAGGGCCTCGACAAGGACGATGTCGATGTCGTCGCCTTCCGGCAGGAATGCCGCAAGTTCGCCGAAGGCTGGGTCGACATCCAGCGCGAGGAGTTCAAACGGCTGGGGATCACCGGCAACTGGGCCGACCCCTACCTGACCATGGATTTCCACGCCGAGGCGGTGATCGCCGAGGAGTTCATGAAATTCCTGATGAATGGCTCGCTGTATCAGGGATCGAAGCCCGTGATGTGGTCGCCGGTGGAAAAGACCGCGCTGGCCGAGGCGGAGGTCGAGTATCACGACCTGACCAGCCATACGGTGTGGGTGCGGTTTCCGATCAAATCAGCAACGTTCAGCGAGCATGTTGATGAGCATGGCAATGCGCCTGCGACGGGTAATCTCGCTGACGAAAAGGCTGAGAATGAGCGGCTCTTGAGTGAGGCTTCGGTCGTTATCTGGACTACGACGCCTTGGACGATCCCGCAAAACCGTGCGGTCGCCTTCAATCCGGATCTTCTATATGCCGCATACAAAGTTGTCGGTGTGAATGAGGGGTCTTCTGCCAAGCTTGGCGAAATCGTTGTCGTTGTCATGGGGCGAGCGGGCGAGGTTTTTGACAAGGCCCGGGTCGAGGTGGAGAAGCTCTTTGAACTGAGTGAGAGCTCCTTGCAGGATTTCATCCTCGCCCACCCCTACGCCGGCATCGAGGGCGGCAACGGCGAGTGGGACTTCCCCGTCCCCATGCTCCCCGGCGACCACGTGACCGACGAGGCGGGCACCGGCTTTGTCCACACCGCCCCCTCCCACGGCGATGACGACTATCAGATGGGCCTGAAGTTCAACCTGCCGATGACCTACAATGTCGAGGCGGATGGCTCCTACCGCGCCGATCTGCCGATCTTTGGCGGGCAGGCGATCCTGACGGCCGAGGGCAAGGAAGGCCCGGCGAACGTGTCGAACATCAAGGCGCTGCACGGGGCCGGGGCGCTGTTTGCCAAGGGCAAGATCAAGCACTCCTACCCGCATTCCTGGCGGTCCAAGGCGCCGCTGATCTACCGCAACACCCCGCAATGGTTCGTCGCCATCGACAAGCCGCTGGACGACGGGATGGGCGAGCATGGCGACACCATCCGCGCCCGGGCGCTTGCCTCGATCGAGCGGCTGGTGAAGTTCACCCCGCCTTCGGGCCGCAACCGCCTTCATACGATGATGGACAGCCGCCCCGACTGGGTGCTGAGCCGCCAGCGCGCCTGGGGTGTACCGCTGACCTGCTTCACCAAACGCGGCGCCAAGCCCGCCGATGCGGATTTCCTGCTGCGCGATCCGGCGGTGAACGCCCGCATTGCGGAGGCGTTCGAGGCGGAGGGCGCGGATGTGTGGTACGCGCCGGGCTTCAAGGCGCGGATGCTGGACGGGCTGCATGATCCCGAAGCCTTCGATCAGATCTTCGACGTGCTCGACGTGTGGTTCGATTCTGGCTCCACCCATGCCTTCGTGCTGCGTGACCGGGCCGATGGCACCGCCGACGGCATCGCCGATGTCTACATGGAAGGCACCGACCAGCATCGCGGCTGGTTCCACTCCTCGCTGCTGCAGGCCTGCGGCACCAAGGGTCGGGCGCCTTACCGAGGGGTGGTGACCCACGGCTTCACGCTGGACGAGAAGGGCATGAAGATGTCCAAATCGCTGGGGAACACCATTGTCCCGGCGGAAGTCGTCAAGGATTACGGCGCCGATATCCTGCGGCTGTGGGTGGCGCAGGCCGACTACACCGCCGATCAGCGCATCGGGAAGGAGATCCTGAAGGGCACCGCCGACAGCTACCGCCGCCTGCGCAACACCATGCGCTTCCTGCTCGGCAACCTCGAAGGGTTCACCGAGGCGGAGCGGATTCAGCCCGCCGACATGCCGGAACTGGAACGCTGGGTGCTGCACCGGCTGGCCGAGCTCGACCATGTCGTGCGCAAGGGTTACCGGGACTATGACTTCCAGGGCGTGTTCCAGACGCTGTTCACCTTCTGCACGGTCGACCTGTCCTCGATCTATTTCGACATCCGCAAGGACGCGCTTTATTGCGATCCGGCAGACAGCCTGCGCCGGCGCGCGGCGCGCAGCACGCTGGACCTGCTGTTTCACCGGCTGACGACCTGGCTGGCGCCGATCCTGGTGTTCACGATGGAGGAGGTGTGGCTCTGCCGCTTCCCGGGCGAGGAGTCGTCCGTGCATCTGCAGGACATGCCCGAAACCCCGGCGGACTGGCGCGACGAGCCGCTGGCGGCGAAATGGGAGGCCCTGCGCCGCGTGCGCCGGGTGGTGACGGCGGCGCTGGAGGTGCAGCGCACCGCCAAGGAGATCGGCGCGAGCCTGGAGGCGGCGCCGGTGGTGCATGTCGAGGATGCGGCGGCGCTGGCGGCGCTGAAATCGGTGGATTTCGCCGAAATCTGCATCACCTCGGGCATGGTCCTGACCGGCGATCCAGCCCCGACCGAGGCGTTCCGCCTGCCTGAAGTGCCGGGCGTCGGCGTGGTCTTCGAACTGGCCGAGGGCGAGAAATGCCAGCGCTGCTGGCAGATCCTGCCCGATGTGGGCAGCCATGCGCATCCGGGAACCTGCGCGCGCTGCGATGCCGCGCTGACCTCGGCGGGCAAGTAAGCCGATGCAGGCGGGGTTCGACAGCCCCTTCGGCCGGCTGGTGCTGACCGAGGAGGGTGGCGCGATCACCCGCCTGAGTTGGGGCACCGAGGCGGCGGGCGCAGGCTCGCCGCTGCTGGCGGAGGCGGGGGCGCAACTGGCCGAGTATTTTGCAGGCCGGCTGACGCGCTTCGAGCTGCCACTGGCGCTTGGGGACGGCTTTCGCGGCCGGTTCCTGCAAGCGCTGTGCGACATCCCCTTTGGCGAGACGCGGCGCTATGGCGACTTGGCGGCAGAGCTGGGGGTCTCGGCGCAGGCGATCGGGCAGGCCTGCGGTGCCAATCCGATCCCGGTGATCGTGCCCTGCCACCGGGTGCTGGGGGCGGCCGGACTTGGCGGGTTTTCGGCGCCAGGCGGGGTGGAGACGAAGGTGGCGCTGCTGCGGCTGGAGGGGGCAGCGGGGCTGTTGATCTGACCGGCCGATCTGGCGCCCATTCGATGGTGTGAAGACGTAGCCTCTTCAGGATTTGTCCTGGGAGCCTGTTTCCGCATCAAGCGTTTTGTTTTTTCTGAGAGTGGTTATGGAAAATCGCGCAGTGAAAACAACAGGCCAGATAAACAAGAACAAGAGCATTCCTGTTGCGAATTTAGAAGGCTCTGACTGCCTCATAAACGCAAGGTAAACAATTAGACCGAAGATCCAAGGGACCAGCTCTTCCCGGTGTTTTCTCCAAGATAGCTGTGCTGAACGAAAAAATCGGATGGAAACTGCCAACTGCGCCCTCCAACTTAGACTCCGGAATGCCCGGCGCGGTTATTCCAGATCCATCGCGTGCGTCTCATCTCTTAGGCTGATCTGAAGGCCGCTCTGCGGCTCCTCAGCGCCGGGCCGGCACCAGTTGCTGCACGACGCCCGCGAGCAGCAGGTAGAGCGAAGTCACGATCAGCCCCCAATGCGCCCAGCTTTGCGGGTCGAAATCGACCCAGGCGGCCCATCCGGCGAAGGCCGTCCAGGCCAGCGCCATCGGCAGGGTGATCGCACGCCAGCGGTCGGTGCGCACCGGGTGCACGAACTTGATGTTCAGGAACATCGCCACCGCCAGCGCCACCACGATGGCCAGCGTCAGCTCGAAATTGGGCTTCAGCGCGAACAGGACCAGCACCACCATGTTCCAGCATGCCGGAAAGCCCGAGAAGGAATTGTCCTTCGTTTTCATTCGCGTATCGGCGAAATAGATCACCGAGCCATAGACGATGACGATGATGGCGATCCACCCCGTCCAGCCCGGCAGCAGGCCGGACTTGAACAGCGCGTAGGCCGGGATGAACACATAGGTCAGATAGTCGATGATCAGGTCCAGCAGGACGCCGTCATAGGTCGGCCAGTTGACCGTGACCTGATAGCGCCGGGCCAGCGGGCCGTCGATCCCGTCCACGACCAGCGCCACGACCAGCCACAGGAACATCAGGCTCCACTGTTCCTCGACCGCCGCCAGCATGGCCAGCATCGACAGCACGGCGCCAGTGGCGGTGAGCAGGTGGACGAACAGGGCTTTGAAGCGGAGGGTCATCCAACTTTCATGAAGGAATTCGGGCCTCGGCGCAACCGGTGCGGGCGGAAATCACGCCCGCGGATGGGCCGCGGCATAGACTTCCATCAGCCGCGCCGAATCCACCGCCGTATAGGCCTGCGTGGTGGACAGCGAGGCATGACCCAGCAGCTCCTGGATCGCACGCAGATCGCCGCCGGCGGCCAGCAGATGCGTGGCGAAGCTGTGGCGCAGGGCATGGGGTGTGGCGGTTGCGGGCAGGCCGAGGCTCATCCGTGCCAGTTCCATCGCGCGCGCCACCTGCCGCGGGTTCAGCGCGCCGCCGCGCACGCCGCGGAACAGGGGCGCGGTGCGGGCGGCAGGATGGGGGCAGAGGCGCAGATATTCGGCGACCGCATCGCGCGCGGCGGGCAGCACCGGCACGATCCGCTCTCGCCCGCCCTTGCCGAGGATGCGCAGCACGGGGGGCAAAGGTGCATCGGCGCCGGTGAGACCAAGCGCCTCCGATATCCGCAGCCCGCAGCCCCAGAGCAGCGTCAGCACCGCGGCATCGCGGGCGGCCGTCCAGGGCTCGCGCGCCTGATCCTCGACCATGCCAATCATCGCGCGGGCGGCGTCCTCGGCCAGCGGGCGCGGCAGCGGGCGCTTGAAGCGGGGGCTGCGGGCGCCGAGGACCACGGTCGCGTCAAACCCCTCGCGGTCGGAAAGCCAGCGATAGAAGCTGCGGACGGAGGAGAGGGCGCGGGCGAGCGAGCGGGCGCTGACGCCGCGGCTGCGCTCCGCCGCCATCCAGGCGCGCAGGTCACCTTGGGTGATCGCCGCGAGGGCGGCGGTGCCGGGTGCGGTGTCCCAGTGCTGGCCGAGGAAGCTCAGGAAGCCTACCACATCCGTGCGATAGGCGGTGACGGTATTCTCCGCGGCCCCGTCCAAGGCCGCCAGATGCGACAGCCAGGCCTGCAGCGCATCGCGCACTGCGGGCGTCAGCGACAGGCTCACGCCAGCCAGCGCCGCATCGCACGCTCGAAGGCGCCGGCGAAGAAGGCCAGCAGGTCGGTGCCCTGCGTCGGCTTGAAATGGTGGGGGTCTTCGGAGCCGAGGACCAGCATCGCCGGCAGCCGTCCCTCGCCCAGATCGAGCCGGATCGCCGCTTCAGAGCGGATCCAGCCGGCCTTGTCGCCATAGACGCCGTCGGCGGAAGGATGGGTCTGGCGCAGCACAACCGGCCGCATCGCGCCGTTGCGGGGGCCGCGGAGGTAGGCCTCGACAAAGCCCGGCTCGGCGACGCACAACACCGCGCCCACCCGCGCCAGCGCCGGATCGTCGCCGGTCTGCACGGTTTCCAGCACCAGCCGCACCGCATCGAGGCGCAGGATTTCTGCGACATCGGTGCCAAGCGCCAGCAGGAAATCCTCGAACTTCAGCGGGTCGAGCATCCGCAGCACGGCGCGGTGGATCTGGTTGGTGCCGGCGAGATTCTCATACGCGGCGGCGATGACGGAGCGGTGGGTATCCTCCAGCCGGTCCAGCCGCGCCTCGAGCCGTTCCATCGCGATGCCGCGCAGATCGACGATATTGGCGCCCATCGCCCGCTCGTTCGCGGCGATCAGGGCGCGCATCAGGTCGCGGTCCTCGAGGATGACCTCGGGCTGCGAGATGATCTTGTCGCGCAGCGGCTGGTCGATGGGGGCGCTTTCGGCCATGGCTCGGGTCCGTCCGTTCGGGGCTTTGGCTGGAGCATACAGGGAGGGGGGCGTCGGAACAATCCCGTGATGGTTGCGTGAGGAAGTTGGTGCGGCCTGCACCGTCAGAGGGCGGCGCCCGCCCGAGGGGGCGGACGGGCGCTGCCCGGCGGCGCTAAAGCGCCTTGATTCCGGGCGAAGAGCAGAAAGCAAAAGGCCCGCCGCATCCCTGCGACGGGCCCCCTCGTTCACGAAGCGCGAAAAATCAGAGGATCTTCTGCCCGGTCTTCGCCCAATCCGCGGTGAACTGCTCCAGCCCCTTGTCGGTCAGGATGTGGTGCGCCATCGCCTTGATGATCGCCGGCGGCGCGGTGATCACATCGGCACCGACCAGCGCCACATCGGTAATGTGGTTCACGTTGCGGATCGAGGCCGCCAGAATCTCGGTATCGAAATCGTAATTGTCATAGATGGTGCGGATATCGTCGATCAGCTGCACGCCGTCGAGGTTGATGTCGTCCAGCCGGCCGATGAAGGGCGAGATGAAGGCGGCGCCGGCCTTGGCGGCGAGGATCGCCTGCGCGGCCGAGAAGCACAGCGTGACATTGACCATGTGGCCTTCGGATGCGAAAGCCTTGCAGGCGGTCAGGCCGGCCCAGGTCAGCGGCACCTTGATCGCGATGTTGGGGGCAATCTTGGCGAGTTTCAGACCTTCGGCGATCATGTCCTTGGCTTCCAGAGCCACGACCTCGGCCGAGACCGGGCCTTCGACCATGTCGCAGATTTCCTTGGTGACTTCGATGATGTCGCGGCCGGATTTGAGGATCAGCGACGGGTTGGTGGTGACGCCATCGACCATGCCAAGGTCGTTGAGTTCCTTGATGGCGGCCACATCGGCGGTATCGACGAAGAATTTCATGGGGGGAGTCCTGCAAGTGAAGGGATGCCGCCCTGATACCGCAAGCGGACATGGGCCGAAACCCCCGTTGGGCCGCCCGTGATGGATGAGGGGACATTCTTCCCCGAAGGCGCCCGCGTTGCGGTGCTGACGGCCGAACCGATCGGCCGGCCGCTGGATTACCGCGCGCCGGAAGGCGGCTGCGCCGAGGGGGCCTTCGTCGTGGTGCCGCTGGGGCCACGGCTGGTGCCGGGCGTGGTCTGGGGGCCGGGCGAGGGCGGGTTCGACCTGTCCAAGCTGCGCGCCGTGAACCGGGTGCTGGACGCCGCCCCGATGCGGGCCGAGCTGCGCGCCTTCCTGCTGCGCGCCGCCGATTACACCCTGACGCCGCCGCCCGCGATGCTGCGGCTGGCGACGCGCAGCCCGGGGCTGGGGGAAGCGCCGGGGCCGCGGCGGGTGTATCGGCTGGCGGGGACGGAGCCGGCGCGGATGACCGAGGCGCGGGCGCGGGTGCTGGATGCACTGCAATCCTTCGGCGGCGCGGCGCTGACCCTGTCGGAGCTGGCGGCGGCGGCCGAGGTCACGACCAGCGTGGTCAAGGGGCTGGTCAAGACCGGCGCAGTGCTGGAGGAGGAGGCGCCGCGCGATCTGCCCTATCCGCGGCTCGACCCCTCGCTGCCCGGCAAGGAGCTGTCCGGCGATCAGGCGGCGGGCGCGGCGCAACTGCGCGTCGCGGTGCAGGGCGGCGGCTATGGCACCACGCTGCTGAAGGGCGTCACCGGGTCTGGCAAGACCGAAGTGTATCTGGAGGCAGTGGCGGAATGCCTCGCCATGGGTCGGCAGGCGCTGGTGCTGCTGCCGGAAATCGCGCTGACGGCGGAGTTCCTGACGCGGGTCGAGGCGCGCTTCGGCGCGCGTCCCGCCGAATGGCACTCGGGCGCCACGCAGACGGAACGGCGGCGGCTGTGGCGGATGGTGGGGCAGGGCGATGCGCAACTGGTGGTGGGCGCGCGGTCGGCGCTGTTCCTGCCGTTCCGCGACCTTGGGCTGATCATCGTGGATGAGGAGCATGACAGCTCCTACAAGCAGGAGGATGGCGTTCTCTACAACGCCCGCGACATGGCGGTGCTGCGCGCCTCGCTGTGCTCGGCGCAGGTGGTGCTGGCTTCGGCCACCCCCAGCCTTGAAAGCTGGGCCAATGCCGAGGCCGGGAAATATGCCCGCATCGAGCTTGGCGCGCGGTTCGGCGTGGCGGAGCTGCCCGAGATGCGGGCCATCGACATGCGGGCCGAGACGCTGCCGGGCGATCAGTGGATCTCGCCCACGCTGGCGGGCGTGGTCAAGGCGCGGCTGGCGGCGGGCGAGCAGTCCCTGCTGTTCCTTAACCGCCGCGGCTATGCGCCCGTGACGATCTGCCGGGCCTGCGGCCATCAGATCGGCTGCGTGCAATGCGACGCGCGGATGGTGGAGCATCGGTTCCTCAAGCGCCTCGTCTGCCACCAATGCGGCGACAGCCGGCCGATCCCGCTGGCCTGCCCCTCCTGCGCGGTGGAGGGCAAGCTGGCGCCGGTCGGCCCGGGGGTGGAGCGGCTGGCCGAAGAGGTGGCGGCGAAGTTTCCCACCGCGCGGGTGGCGGTGCTGTCGTCGGACCTTTTCGGGTCGGCAAGGGCGCTGAAGGCGCGGATCCTCGAGATCGCCGAGGGCGCGGCCGACATCATAATCGGCACGCAACTGGTTGCAAAGGGCCACAATTTCCCGCTGCTGACGCTGGTCGGCGTCATCGATGCCGACCTTGGCCTGCAAGGATCGGACCTGCGCGCCGCCGAGCGGACGTTTCAGCTGATGCGGCAGGTGGCGGGCCGGGCCGGGCGCGGGGCCAAGGCGGGCGTGGCGCTGCTGCAGACCTTCCAGCCCGAACACGCGGTGATCCGCGCCATTCTGGGCGGCGATGAGGAGGCCTTCTGGCGCGCCGAGGCGGCAGAGCGGCGCGCGGCCGGGATGCCGCCCTACGGGCGGATGGCGGGGATCATCCTGTCCTCGCCCGACCTGCAGGCGGTGTTCGATTTCGGCGCAGAGCTGGCCCGGCGCGATGGCCCGCTGCGGCGGATCGGCGCGCAGGTCTGGGGGCCGGCCCCGGCCCCGATTGCAAGGGTGCGCGGGCGGCACCGGGTGCGGCTGCTGGTCAAGGCCGACAAGGCGGCACCCCTGCAGGCGGCGCTGGCGGAATGGATCGGGCAACTGAAGCCGCCGAACAACCTGCGGTTGGCGGTGGATATCGACCCGCAGAGCTTCCATTAGTCCGGCTTCGCAGGTTCAGTTCAACTGCTCCTTCGTCGCAATGGCGATCTGGCGCAGCACGTCCTGCGCGATCTCGCCCGCTACCGCATAGCCAAAGCCGGCCTCGGCCCACCACACGCCCCGCGTCTCGCCCTCTTCGAGGTAGCCAAAGGCGCTGCCCCCGGCGCCGGGCTGCGGCGCGGCGAACAGGGTCAGCCGCTCTCCCGGCCCGTTCTCATAGACCAGCACGGCCGCGGTGCCGCTGGCATCGGGCAGCAGGCGGCCCCCGATGGGATGAAACCCGAAGGCCCCCAGATCGGGCAGGGCGAAGGGGCGCCCCAGCCGGGTGGAGAGCCAGCCGGTGACATAGTCGATCCGCTCCGCTCCAAGTTCGGCCGGCCGGGCAACGTCCGCATAGTCGTCATGGGCGCGCAGGGCGGCCAGCATCGGCAGCTCGGCCGCCTGTCGGGGCTGCGCCCACCACGCTGCGCCCCAGCCCCCCGCCGCGCCAAGCGCCAGCAGGGCAAGGGCGGCGGCGACCGGGCGCCAGCGGCGGGGGCGGGCCTGTGGGGCCTGTGCCCCCGCAAACAGCGCCAGCATCCGTTCCGGCACCGGCTCCGCCACCACCGGGGCAAGCAGGGCAAGCGCCGCATCCTGCCGGTCCCATTCCGCCAGTGTCGCCTGCGCCGCCGGGTCTGCCGCAAGCCGCGCCGGGAACCCCGCCGCCTCCTCGGGCGAAAGCCGGCCATGCCGCCAGGCCAGCAAAGCGATGTCGCCAAGCGCAGCCTTGCCGGCGATGCGCGATCTGGGCCGAGGCCCCGCGCGCAACACCTCCCGCGCCCGGCCCAACCGCGACACCAGCGCCCCCTCGGAAACCTGCAGCGCCATCGCCGCCTCGGCCAGCGTCAGCCCCTCCACCGCCACCAGCAGCAGCGCCAGCCGCTGATCCCCGGGCAGCCTCGCCAAGGGCGCAGGCGCCTCGCCCTCCCGCTGCATCCCCAGCAACAGGCCGAACAGCCAGCCGCGCAGGTCCGGCCCCGGCGCGCCCTGCGCCAGCGCCACCTCCAGACAGCGCTGCACCAGATCGTCGGCGGCGGCACGGTCCTGCAGCAACGCCCGCGCGAAGCGGCGCAGCGAGGGGATCATCGCGCGGGTGTCGTCCTGAAATGTCATGCTGCCGTCCTGCCCACGCTCTGCGGCGCTTTGCCGGAGTGTAAGGCCAGCCCCCCGGCAGGTCCATCGCAACCCGCGCCGCCCCCCTCTGGCAGGCGGACCTCCCCCGCCCTACATAAGGGGCAACCCCAGAACAGGAGCCCATCATGCTGAATGCCCTCTTCGGACGCAAACCCGACCTTCCGACCCCGGCCGAGGCGCTGCCTGGCCGCGCAGAGCCGATCCCGACCGCCGAAACGCATTTCATCAGCGGCCGTCCGCTGACCGGGCCCGTGCCGGAGGGGATGGAGGAGGCCATCTTCGGCATGGGCTGTTTCTGGGGGGTGGAGCGCAAGTTCTGGGACCTGCCCGGCGTCTGGGTGACGATGGTCGGCTATGCCGGCGGGCTGACCCCCAATGCCACCTACAAGGAGGTCTGCTCGGGCCTGACCGGGCATAACGAGGTGGTGCGGGTGATCTACGATCCGGCCGCTATCACCTTTGAATCGCTGCTGAAAACCTTCTGGGAGAACCACGATCCCACGCAGGGGATGCGCCAGGGCGATGACCGGGGCACCCAGTACCGATCCGGCATCTACACCTTCTCGGACGCGCAGCAGCAGGCGGCGGAAGCCAGCCGCGAGATCTATGCCGCCCGTCTGGCCGAGGCCGGTTACGGCGCCATCACCACCGAGATCCTGCCGGCGCCGGACTTCTTCTATGCCGAGGACTACCACCAGCAATACCTCGCCAAGACCCCGGACGGCTATTGCGGCATCGGCGGCACCGGCGTCAGCTGCCCCATCGGCCTGACCGCCTGAGGCGGGATGCAGACCCCATGCAGAAGCTATGCACATGGCATATGCAAAGTGAATCGCTCGGGAAGTCGCGGTGCGGCCAGACCCACGCGCCGCTCTTCCCCTTCTTGCTGGGGAAAATATCCCGGGGGTCCGGGGGCAGTGCCCCCGGCCTTTGCCACCTCTCCACCGCTTGACGCAGAAGGCGCCCGGGCCTATCGCAGGCCCGACCCAACCCCGGAGCCCAAGCCATGACCACCTTCACCGCGCTGACCACGCTTGACGGCCGCGAACCGGCCGAGGCCCTGGGCGAGGCGCTCGAGGATCTGACGCCGGAACCGACCGGGGTCGGCGTGTTCGAGATCGAGGATGGATCCGGCCGTTGGGAGGTGGGGGGCTATTTCCTCGAGCAGCCCGACGAGACGCAGCTGGCGATTCTGGCGATGGCGTTCGGCGCGGCGCCCTTCGCGGTGTCGGAGATCCCGGAAACCGACTGGGTCGCGCATGTGCGGCGCGATCTGCACCCGATCGTGGCGGGGCGCTTCTTCATCTATGGCGCCCATGATGCCGACAAGGTGCCGGCGGATGCCGAGCCGCTGCTGATCGAGGCGGCGATGGCCTTCGGCACCGGGCATCATGGCACGACGCAGGGCTGCCTGCTGGCGCTCGACCGGTTGGCGACGGACGGTTTTGTCGGGCGCAACGTGGCCGATATCGGCTGCGGAACCGCGGTGCTGGCGATGGCGGCGGCGCGGATCTGGCCGGGGGTGATCATGGCCTCGGACCTCGACCAGATCGCGGTCGAGACGGCGGCGGCGAATGTCACCGCGAACGATCTGGAAGGCCGGATCGAATGCTTCGAGGCGGCGGGGTTCGAGCATCCGCGCCATGCGGCGGCCGCGCCCTACGACCTCGTCTTCGCCAATATCCTCAAGGGTCCGCTGATCGAACTGGCGCCCGATATGGCCGCGCATATCGGCGCGGGGGGCTATGCGGTGCTGTCGGGCATCCTCAACCCGCAGGCGGATGATACGGTGGCGGCGTATGTCGAGAACGGGTTCGAGGTCGCGGCGCGGACCGAGCTGGGCGAGTGGACGACGCTGGTGATGAAGAAGCTGGCGGCCTGATCGCCGTGACGAAGGCCATCGCCTTCGCCACGCGCTGAGATATCAGTTTGCACCGGACGGGCCTCAAAGGCCCGGCCAGCGCCCGCCCCGCCCGTGGCGGGCGCTTCTCGCCGGCCAGGTCGGGCGCTGTCCTCAAACGGTCTCTCGCTGCCAATGGCTCAGGGCGACATGTCCCGCACGGGCGGGGCGAGGCAGTGCCTCGCCTTTTTCCGCCCGAACTCGCTGCAGCGAGGCCTGTGATGACTTGA
>Ga0209347_1003087_pt1 | contig 20281 bp, 18 predicted proteins | sample AutmiccommuBRH23_FD_187382 | JGI IMG/M metagenome (GOLD analysis project Ga0209347, IMG submission 187382) | Deep subsurface microbial communities from Mt. Terri, Switzerland - Autotrophic microbial communities BRH/23 (SPAdes) (version 2) | ecosystem: Environmental > Aquatic > Deep subsurface >...
CATTGTTTGCGGTTGATGGCGAGGATGCCGTTTTCCCCAATAAAAGCCACCCCGGGTTCCCCGCTGTCGTCGAGGTAGGGCGAGGTCCCCATGGCCATGAACTGTTCCCAGATAAAACTGAAATCGCCAAAGTCATATACTGTGGTCAGGGTATCCGGGGTTTCGGCTGCATTGTCCGGAAAGGCCAGTTTCCCTCCGATGGCCACTACGGATTCCGGGGCGCTTGCCTTCATCCCGGCCAGTACCATATCGATCATATGCACGCCCCAGTCGGTCATAAGCCCCCCGGCATAATCCCAGAAATAACGGAAACTCCCGTGGAAGCGGTTCCTGTTGAAAGGCCTTCCGGGTGCCGGTCCCAGCCATCTGTTATAATCCACCCCTTCCGGGGCGCTGCTATCGGGTACTACTTCAAATCCACGGCCATAATTCACATCTGCCCAGGCCTTTACCTGCCGTATTCTCCCCAAAGCCCCGCTGCCGAGGTATTCCAGGGCGGAGATCCAATGCGGGTCGCTGCGCTGCCACTGGCCCACCTGTACAACCCGCTGGTATTTGGAGGCCGCTGCCACCATCAGGTTGGCTTCGTAAATGCTGTTGGCCACCGGCTTTTCTACATACACATCCTTGCCGGCGGCACAGGCATCGGTCATCTGTATGCAATGCCAGTGGTCCGGCGTGCCGATTATCACCGCCTGCAGGCCTTCGTGTTTCAGGAATTCCCTATGGTCCTTGTAAGTAGCAGGGCGCTTCCCGGCGGATGCCAGGAGTTCGTCTGCCCGTTGGTTTAACAAATTGCTGTCTATGTCGCACAGGGCAACACAGGCAGTGCCGGAGTTTTTCAGAAAGGATCCCAGGTCTGCCCAGCCCATGCCCCGCACGCCGATCAGGCCTACGTTTATTACTTCTCCCGGCTGGGCGTCCCTGCGGTTTCCGGCTACCTCCAGGGGCAGGGTCGCTGCCAGGGAAGCTGCGCCCATATTGCGTATAAATTTTCTCCTGCTACTCATTGGTTTTTATAAAGAATATGTTATTCCCGGGGTTTTGCCCGGGGTTTACGACTTCGGTTGAGGAAAAATAATGAATTTTAATGAGCCTGCCCGGTTTTTTAGGAGGATGGCCTGGCAGTCATGAAGCAGAGCGTTGCTCCCGTCATGATGTTGGTTGATGGGTTGATGGGCTTGCCCTACAGCGCCAGCTTGCTGGCTGCTGTGGGGTTGATTTGTTGATTTGCCTGCCCTCCGAAGCCTTGGCGTAGGAGGGTTGATTTGTGTGGCTGGATCCCCGACCTGGCGGGCCGAATGAGGGTTGATTGGAAATGAATCCTGAAATCTTTTTGAACTTGTTCTTGCACTTGACTCTTGTTAAGGTTGATTCGTTGATTTGTTGATGCGTTGATTTGAAGGTTTATTTATCATTAATGTTGCACTTGCATTTGCGCTTGAACTTGAACTTAAATCACATAATTTTAATCAGCGACAGATATAAAAAAAAGCCGGTTTTCACCGGCCTTTTAGAATTCCCGAAAGAACCTTAATGAAACCCTATTTCCCCCAGGTTTCCATGGCTTATTTTAATCGCTTCCATGGGTTCCATCCCATCAAAGGTGCGGTCCTGTTCCACAATGTAGTATTTCATGCCTGAGGCTTCTTTTTTCTCCAGGATGCTTGCAAAATCGATGGTTCCTTTGCCTACGGGCGCGAAACGGCCCTGTTCGTCCATATCCTTCACATGCCAGATAATAAAACGGCCGGGGTATTTTTTGAAATAATCGAGGGGATCTACCCCTGCTTTGGCGACCCAGTAGAGGTCCATCTGGAAGTTAACCGTCTCCGGGTCGGTATTTTCCAGGAAATAATCCATGGGGACGATGCCGTTGGCATTGGCCTCAAATTCAAAGGCATGGTTGTGGTAAAGCAGTTCCAGTCCGGCATCCTTGCATTTTTGTCCGAGAGTGTTCAGGATCCCGTTAATTTCTTCCACTTCCTCACTCATATGGAGGGTCTGGGTTTCGGCATTGTAGCTGAAATGGCCCATGGGCGGCACGGGGATCACAAAATATTTAAAGCCTGCTGCCTTTACATCGGCGATCAGCTGGTCTGCATTGTCGAGGGTCACCATCCCCATATGGGTGCTAATGGGGGTCAGGCCCAGGCTTTCCAGGTAGGCTTTGAATTCTTTGGGGGCCATCCCGTAGAACATCCCGTCCTTATAGCCGGTTGCCTCGATGTATTTATAACCGATATCGGCTATTTCCTGCAGGGTTTCCTTCGGGTTTTCGTCCATCAGGTCGCGTACGGTATAGAGGGTCATCCCCCCGAAATTATCCTGGGCGGCCATGCTGAAGGCAAAGAACAGGCAGAGGGCGGTTAAAATTCGTTTAAGGGGTGTTTTGTTGAGTTTCATTTTCTTAATGTATTTGATTTCATAATAGTGCCAAAGGGCCTTTAAATGTAAGAAATAGTTCAAAAGGGGAGGGGGGTGCCGACCTACTAATTAGCCGTTATTTTGTGATATTTAGTAAAATTTCCAAGGCATAGATTGTTTCCCGAAGGATGTTTCCACGCGGCGGGAAAACGATGCCTGGATACAGGCTGGATTTTAGTGTAAAAAGTATAGCTTGAAACCAAAAAGCTTGCTATATTTGCACCCTCTTTGGCAATGCCCCGGGCCAGTATAGGCGGGCGGGCTTGATGCCAGGGTTGGGGCCGAAGAAAGCTCCAATCCATACTGGAGGAATGGCAGAGTGGTCGATTGCGGCAGTCTTGAAAACTGTTGAGGGTAACACCTCCGGGGGTTCGAATCCCTCTTCCTCCGCTAGGTAGTGATCAAAAACTACCATAAACCCTGTAAACGTTTGATTTACAGGGTTTTTTATTTTTGTTGTATTTAATTCAATCGAAAAAAATACAATTGAAAAGTGCCCGATTCGGGGTCAGTCGATTTTTCTTCACCAACTGACCCCTACCTACAGTTAATATATTGTAATTCAGTATCTTGCAGGGATCACAATTTAAATTTTTTTCCCTATTTTGGGATAAAATATTTGTTAAATAGGGGTCAGTTGTATGGTTTCATTGTTATTCTATCTTAAAAAAGCTAAATCCGACAGCGCGGGACGCGCGATGATTTATGTGCGAATTACCATAAAAGGCAGGCGTTCCGAGTTCAGTACGGGGCGAAAAGTACATCCTGCTAAATGGAATCCTGAGAGTGGTATGGTGGTACATGGCTTCTCGCCGGAAGTGCACCAATTGAATACCTATCTGACAAAGATGAAAGCTGAAATCTTCCGATTAGCAGATAAGTTTAAGGATGATGATATTCCACTTACTGCAGATGAATTACGAGACACCTATTTGGGAAAAAAGCGGAAATATAAAATGCTTTTGGAAATTTTTCAGGAGCATAATAACCAGGTAGATAGTTTAATAGGCAGGGATTTCGCTGCCGGCACCGCAGAACGATACCGAACAGCTAAAAGCCACCTGGAAGAATACATCCAAACAGAATACAGAAAAAAGGACATTCCGGTAATACAGGTCGACCATGCTTTTATTACGGGTTTTGAATACTTTCTGAAAACCAAACGGAAATGCAGTCACAATACGGCCATCAAATATGTGGTCAACTTTAAAAAGATCATCCGGATTGCCTATGCCAATGGCTGGATCGCCAAAGACCCATTTCTGAATTGGAAAGTTCGCTTGAAAGAGGTAGAGCGGGAATTCCTGACCCAGGAGGAACTGCAAAAATTGATGGATACTTCATTCCGGGCAGAGCGGTTGGAGCATGTAAGGGATGTTTTTGTGTTCTGTTGCTTTACCGGGCTTGCCTACGCAGATGTGAAGAAACTAACCCATGATGATTTTGTCATCGGCATCGACGGGGAGCTGTGGATCAATACGCGCCGTACCAAAACCAAAACCAAAAGTGATATCCCTGTGCTCCCAACCCCTATGGCGATTCTTGAAAAATATGAGGGAAGCCCTCACCTGATCAACGGAAAGGTGCTACCTGTGCTCACCAACCAGAAGATGAACGCCTATTTAAAGGAAATAGCTGATCTAAGCGGCGTTAAAAAGAATCTCACGACCCATTTAGCACGGCACACCTTTGCGACGACTGTAACGCTTTCCAATGGCGTTTCCATTGAGTCTGTGAGTAAGATGCTCGGCCATAAAAACCTGAAGACAACGCAGCATTATGCCAAGATTTTAAACAGGAAAGTGAGTGAGGATATGCAATTGTTAAGGGAAAAATTGAAATCCAATAAAGAATCAGGTAAATCAAGACAAAATTGAAACGACCTACAAAGAAAATTCACAATATTTCAAGAGACATACTTCTATAAGATCATAAAATTTATTCATAAAAGTTCGGAATATATCCGAACTTTTTATACTTTTGCAGATACTACAATGAGATTAATAAATAAGAAAGCTTTAGAGAAGCTTAAAAGAAAGAACAGAGGTAACGTTCCTTTAACCAAAGAAATTGACAAACTCATTGAAGATATTGAACAGAATCAATGGAATGACCAGGCTGAATTGAATGAAACCAGATCTGATGCAGATTGCGTTCATAGTGACGGTTTCTATTTTTTTAATATCGCAGTTCATAGAACGATGATACTTGTTGAATTTGAGGAAGATGAAGCTTCAGTGGTTTGGGCAGGAACTCATCAAGAGTATGAAAGTATTTTTAAGAATAATAAAAATACTATTAAAAAGTGGCTAAGGACTAATAATTGGATAAATTAGAATATGAACACACAATTTAATATAGAAGAAATTTTAGAGCTTGGTGAAATTCAAAATGCATTAGATTTTGAACGAGCCTTAATTGCCGACAGAAAATTGAGAGTACTTTCTAAAGAAAATCCAAAGTATAAAACCCTTAGGAGAAAACTAAGAGATTTGATTGAGGATTATGAGAGCAAGAATTGGTCATCTGCCTCTAGAATTACTGATAAGAAATTAAAAGAAAGTGATATAGCCGAAGCAATTGCTGAAAAGGAAAGGCAATTTATTGAAAATAGAAAGGAATTAATTAAGTCAAAACTTAAAAGGCTAAATTTAACTCAGCAAGATTTTGGTAAGATTTTAGGACATAAAAGCAAATCTTATATGTCTGAACTAATGAACGGAATAAATCCATTTTCACTAAGAGACCTGATTATCATCAACAGACTATTAAAAATAGACTTAACCGATTTAGTACCGACATTTCTTCCTCAAACAGATCGTAATAAGATTAAATCATCGATTGAAAAACTTGAAAACCCGAAACTTAAATTGAGCCAGGACGATTTTGCCTTAGCATGAATTTTATGTAAGTGATATGTGATGGCGGTTTCAGTACTTTTCTGAGCCCCTTTTCTTTTTCAAATCTAATGGAATAGCTAAGGGAATAGCAAGAGGACAACATGCTGCGCAATGTTGTAGTATTTTAATATATTGATTATCAATATATTATTAAATTATCCAGGAAGAACAGATTCTTCCTTTTTCTTCCCGTATTCTTCCTCATTCTTCCTCATTCTTCCATTTAGCCCTAACCCCCTGTAAACAGGGGATTTATGAATGTTGCATTCATGTTACATAACTATTACCAACCTAAGAAGGGACTGAACCTTACAACTTCAGGCGTAATAGAAAACTCATTTAAGAAGACTAAATCTGATATCCAGAAATGCCAATCTGCCACGCTCAGTAGGGTTAGTTCGATAAGATATTGGGGCTTGCAGCGCGAAACAACGTTTCGCTCGCTTTTAATTCAATTATGGCTTCCCGTAACCCACACATTCATAATTTTTATATCTTAGGAATTCTCTTACGAGAAGCTTCCCCCAATCTTTGCGTGAATTCCTATACAACCAACCGTAACAATTATAATTATGGATTACAGCGCATTTCATAAGGAGGATGTTTACTACGAATATACCCGGAGCTATGATAAAAGATATGTAGCCGAAATTGCTCATACAGGGTTAAATAAATTCAGAACTATAAAAGATCTGAATTTTGAGATTCTGCATTCCAAGATTTCCAATCAGTTTGAAACCTGGGATACTCAGTATCATCGGAAAATAGTTTCGGAACAAAGAGAAAGCAGCAAGGGTACGGCCGAAAGCTTAACAGAGGAGGCAAAAGAAATACAAACAGCTTTGAGCAATATTTTGTCTTCAACGCTTGAGGTAGATGACACGGTTAATTGGGATTCATTAAAAGATTTTTCCAGATTCAAATTGGATGCCCCCAAAAAACCACAGGCACCTGAAGAATTCGAGGAATCCAGTCTTAAGAATTTACCTCCCCAGCCAAACGAAATACATTATGCGCCTAATCTCAATATTTTCGAACAAAGCTTTTCTTTTCTGGCAAAGAACAAGGTAAAAAAAGCGGAGGAACGATATGGCCATGCGTTTGTTAAGTGGCAGGAGGAATGTGAAATCATCCAGAAATATAATAACGACCTAAAATCCTCTCACAATGAAACAGTTAAGGCGTATAAGAGGAAGTTGAAAGCCTATGAAATTTCATTAGCAGAATGGGAAGCTGATAAGCAAAGCTTTTATGAAAGCCAGCAAAAGGCAAATGAATTAGTAGATAAGTTGAAAGAAGATTATGAAAACCTTGTACCTAATTCCATAATTGAGTACTGCGAAATAGTTCTGAACAATTCAGACTATACGCAATTTAATTTTCCTACTGATTTCCAACTAGAGTATGTTTCGGAAAATAGAACATTGCTGGTAGATTTTACCCTTCCTGATCTTGAAGATATACCCACACTTAAAGAAGTAAAGTTCACCGCTTCCCGCAATGAATTCAATGAAGTACACCATTCCGATTCCGCTAGAAATAAGCTTTATGACGAGGTTATTTATCAAATAATTATCCGATCTGTACATGAATTATTTGAAGCTGACTCGATTAATGCGATTGGGGCAATTGTATTTAATGGTTGGGTGAACACCATAAATAAAGCCACGGGTAAATTAGTAAATAATTGCATTGCCTCCCTGCATACTATTAAAGAGGAATTTCTTCAAATTGATTTGGCCAGGGTGGACCCAAAACTGTGTTTTAAGGGTTTAAAAGGTGTGGGGAGTAGCAAATTAAGTACGCTTACTGCCATAAATCCGATCCAGAAAATCGATAAGAGTGATAAAAGATTTATTTTATCAAAAGATGTGGCAGATAAATTAGATGAGGGCTCTAATTTAGCCGCGATGGATTGGGAAGAATTTGAACATTTGGTACGTGAACTTTTCCATAAGGAATTTAGTCAGAATGGGGGAGAGGTTAAAGTAACCCAATCCAGCAGGGATGGCGGTGTGGATGCTATCGCCTTTGATCCCGATCCCATAAGGGGTGGAAAAATTGTAATACAAGCCAAGAGATATACCAATACAGTTGGCGTAAACGCTGTTAGAGATTTATGGGGTACTACTATGAATGAGGGTGCTACCAAAGGTATTATTGTGACCACTTCAGACTATGGTTCGGACGCTTACTCGTTTGCAAAGGATAAACCTTTGACACTGCTAAACGGTAACAATCTTTTATATCTGTTGGAAAAGCACGGCTATAAAGCAAAAATTGATATTCGAGAGGCTAGAAATTTAAACTCCTAGTAACTATACATAGCTTTTAATATACTATTATGGTAACACCCCTTGTGCTTTCAATCGGTTTCAAGGGCGCCAGGCAGCAGGGCAGGGGAAAGGCTACCCGACTCTAATGGGAAACCCGGAACATATATTGCTCATAACAGATTTTCTTAACTGATACATCCATAATTAATTATTGCATGGGATTATTCTGATTAGAACGCTTTCCCCGATCTTAGCGCGAACTAGGCAGATGGTCTGATTGATGTATGGGAAGATGCCATAATTAGCCTTGATATTATGAACTAGAAATGACAAATTCAACAGCAGGTTCAGGTTCCAGAAAACCGAACAGTGAACACGGAGAGATAAATATATGGCTTGACTCGTATGATGAAATGTTTTCTGACTTTGACCCCAGCCCGTATTCGAAACGTACTGTTTCAGATGATTTTATTTCCCAGGTTCGAAAAGTCGTTAAGGGTCGGTATCAGAAAAAAATGACCTTACAACTTTTGCTGCCTGAATCCGCCAGAAATACGCAAGATGAACAGGTTATTTCCGAACGCCTGCACAATTACTTCAAAATAAACAACGAACAGCTTCTTGCAGAAAAGAGGGAGGCTAATCGAAAGGGTTTTGTGCTTACGATCTTAGGCACTTTGTTAATGCTCATAGCCGGTTATATCTCATTCCTTAAATCCGGATCCTTTTATGCCCATGTGCTGCTCATCCTGTTTGAGCCAGCCGGGTGGTTTATGCTTTGGATGGGACTTGATTACCTGGTAAATTATTCAGGAACCAAGAGCAAAGAGCTTGATTTCTATGCCCATATGACACGAACGGAAATTAAATTCGGCACGTATAGCCAGGATTGAAAATACGCTAAGGCACAATGTCTTGTAAATCTTAAATAATCAATTTGGTTAAAGATGTCATTTCATACCGGATCGTGCGGACCCGCCTTGGTGGGCCGCAGGCGTGTCCGCACGATCGGGTTTATGTATCACGCACGGATTCGGAAATACGCGCGATCGGGAAAAGTGTTCGCCGGTTCTGCATTCGCGCGGTTAAGGGGGCGCCATCAACGTACATACTTCAATTACGAATTTCGTAACCCGCACATTCATAATTATTTATATCTTAGGAATTCTCTTACGAGAACCTTACCCCGGTCTATAACCTTCCCTAAATACTGGGCAGTTTAAAATTCGAATTATTAATATTAATAAAACCTGATATGAAAAAAGGAACATTTTGGGCAATCATATGCTCATTATTTGGCGTGTTTGCCTTTACCACTCCTGATACCAAAGAAAAGTGGCAGATACTCTTTAATGGCAGGGACCTGTCCAATTGGGACACCTATATTGGGGCAGAGTATAAAGAAGGTGATGGGAATGATTGGACCAAAGGCCCCAGGCTGGGCCTGAACAATGATCCCGACGGATTGTTTAAAGCGGCAATTTTAGATGGCGAACCCGTACTTCATATTTCTGGAAAAAGGTTTGGTGGCATATCCACCCATCAGGAATTTGAAAACTATCATCTGCAATTGCAGTTTAAGTGGGGGAAGCACAAATATGCACCCAAAGACAAGAGCCCCCGTGACAGTGGCCTTCTTTATCATGCCGTTGGCGAACATGGGGCGAACAGTGGTTTCTGGATGCGTTCCCAGGAATTCCAGATCCAGGAAGGCGATACGGGCGACTATTGGGGCTGTGCAGGTGCCACATTTGACATTCCTGTAAGAAAAGAAGGGGCTGATTTCATCTATGACCCGGCTGGGGAACTGCTTCATTTTTCACCCACATCCGGGCGCGGACGCCATGCCGTAAAATCCGTTGACGGGGAAAAGACCTCAGGGGAATGGAATACTATCGACCTTTATTGTCTGGGCGGCACGGCCATCCACGTTATCAATGGGCAGAAAAACATGGTGTTATACAATTCGTCTCAGATCGATTCCGACGGAAAAGAAATTCCGTTGACTAAAGGAAAAATACAATTACAGGCAGAGGGGGCAGAGGTTTATTTCAAAAATATCAGGATCAGGCCGCTGGATCAATTGCCGGCCGAATATTTGGATTAAACATTATGAGATGGTTTTTTGCAAGAAAGGACTATCCGATCGTGCGGATCCTCCAGAGGCGGACCCGTCCGAACGGCCTCGGCCGGGCGGGCAGGTTTCCGAATGCGTACGCATATTATTCCATAATCACTACTGTGCTGCCTTAAAACTGGTTCCATTATCGTTTAAAAGGCCTAGGGCCGACTTGCGCTTTCGCGCGGTTCCAAGGGTGACTGGCGCCAGGGCAGGGGAAGGGGTCAAGCAACTCCCGCAGGAACAGAGGCCAACACAGGATGTTACGGGTTCCCGTAACCTACACATTCAAAATTATTTATATCTTAGGAATTCTCTTACGAGAAAGTTTCTCCTGACAAACAATAAATTCACGTGCCAATGAGAGAAAGAATATTAGGTTACTTGACCAATGTTGTTACATGGTATAATCAATTACAGGCTTTTCGAGTGATCTTACCCCAAAACCTGATAAATGGGGCTGATCAAGCTTTCAATGAAAATATTCCGCATAGTATTAATGAAATACTGAACCTTTTGAATTCTGTATCAGGCTATAACAGGTTTGGCCGTATTAATAATATCCAAGAGGCTATCACGTTATTCGAGAATAATGTTGATGAATTAGACGAAGCATTTAATCTAGTTCCTGAAAACCGTAATATAATAGGATTTACTGGAGGGCAAAACTTTAGTGCTGAACAACTCCTTGAAAATATGCGATTTTGGGTAAATGCTCATTGCGACACTATTAACCTGACACTCACTGCAGGTAGAATAACGGCAGGACATAGGAATACGTAGCTTAAAATTGCCTTTAACCCAACGTATTCCTGGCATACTGTTTTTACCAACCTTATATCAACCAAAAATCGACTGATGTTCGGCCACGAGCATAGCCAGACCATTGTATGCAGTATAACTCAACCATAGAAAATGACCGAATTACATAAATTAGAAGAATATAATATCGAAACTTTAACTTCATTCATTGAGAATGAAATTGAAGAATCTATTTACATAGAATTCAAATCTGGAGAGGCTCTATCAAAGACAGATTCAAAGAAAAAGGAAGTTTCTAAAGATGTTTCTGCATTTGCAAATTCAGATGGAGGAATTATTATTTATGGAATTTCGGAACAAAATCATAAAGCGGATAGTTTCGCATTTGTAGATGGAACTGTTTACACGAAAGAATGGTTAGAACAAATAATAAGCACAACCATCAAAAGAAACATAGACGGATTAAAAATCTTTCCGGTTCGAAACAATGGAAACATTAAAGAATCTGTCTATGTTGTTCAAATTCCAGCAAGTATTGACGCACCTCATCTAAGCAGAGATAACCGGTTTTATAAAAGGCATAATTTCGAAACAGTTCCAATGGCTGAATATGAAATTCGAGATATGTATGGACGAAAAGTTAAGTCAATTCTAAAATTGAGTGGATATTCAATTGGAATTCATGAAATATTGGAGGATAAGACTATTTTCAGCTGTGAAACAGGAGTAACTAATGTCGGAGAAAATCTGGAAAAAGATTTTAAGGTAAATGTCTACTTTGAAAACTTCAACAAAAACATAAATTTAAGTTGGAGAGCAGATGGCGTTGGTAGAAATTATGATTATACCAAACTTCAAGATGATATGGTTAAGATATCTAATAATTCAATGCCTATTATTTATCCAGATGAAACGGTGAATGCGATACGCTTTAATTTTGATGTAAAAAATGAAAACATAATTGAGGCTTTTAAGGAACTTAAAATTCGTTTTATGCTTTTTTATCCGAACGGGAAAGACGAAATGGAAGATAGTGGCTTGAACGAATGGAGTAAAAAAATCATTAAAATAATTGAAGAAGAAAATAATACTACATACAACGGCTAAAATTCAGCCCTCGCTTTCGGCCAGCATCAAAAAATATTTATATAAAACTAATAAAACATAAAACGCTTTTTCACTCCGGCCAGCCTGAAATCATAGCCAAAAACGTTAGGCGTAAGTATTGGATAAATCTTTTTTGAATAGTCCTTCAAATGAAAAGCAAAGCGAGCATTGTGATAATTGCAATTATTTTATCAACTCTTGGTAGCTTGTTGATATTTAATAACATACTCAATAGGCGTATAAATAGATTTTATCAACCTAGCTTCTTTGAGCATGTAGTTGAGGATTACTATTCAGTTGAATACAAAGGCAAAGTGGTAAATGTCTATATTGATAAATCGCAACATAATTTTAAGAAGGTTGATATTCTTGAAGTAGATCAAGTAAAAACTATTCGATGGGACTATGAAAAACCTGATGTCTTTAATTTTATAACGATCGGAGATAGCCTTATAAAAAAAAGAAATTCACTTTATTTTAACCTTAAAAGACAGGAACTAGATACAATAATCGAGCTCAAATTTGAAAACATAAAAGGGTATGATGAGCATGAAGACTTTCTAAATACGTTAAAAAATGATGGATAGAAACTTCCGCTAAACATTGGCTCATACGCTATAACTGCCTAATCGTAACTGATCAACAGGTCATATAAATTAATGCCTGGTATTAAGTATTATAATTAATATTCTTTTCGTTAGTAAAAAAGCCAATTATCTGACCTTTTGTTTATGACTTATAGAAGAAATAAAAAGGCAATACTAAAATGCTTGGAATTTAGTTTTTCGTTATTGACACTTCCAATTGTTTGTTATTTCATCAATAGAAATTATGGCACTTTCGTGGATATGAGAATGATATTTGTTTTAACAATGGTCCCCGTTTTTCTATCTATTCTCTTATTGATTGATTATTATTTCAACGAAACGAAAGGAACAATAATATTGAGAACTGACAATATTGAAATTTTAAATAACACGGAGCATCGAATTCTTGATGGAGAATTAATTTCCCAAGCTGTAGTCTATGGTACTCCTTCAGTATATCGGAAAAGTTTTTTTCGTGTTTTGCCTATGGAGGCCTTTCATTATGTGGACATCTCTTTAAAGAATGGCGAAAGCATTTTCATCACATCCTTGTCTGATTTTGAACTCTATTGGAAATTGTTAGATGAGCCAATTTTGAAGGGCAAACTTTTCTTATTTAAAGGTGGATGGCTGAAAAAGGGCGAGCTAATAAATAGCATTTGGCTAAATAGGCAAAAATGAAAGCATTTAGATATAAACCTGGATACTTCATTGGAATTTGTTAAACTTTCGTTAAAACGGTGTCCCTTTCGGAGGCACCTCAATTTTAACTCCCTGAAAAGGCCTGAAATGAGGGCATTTTGTCGCTACTGTTGAGACCCTCTTCCTCCGCAAAGAAAACCCTGACGGCAACGTCAGGGTTTTTTCATTCCCGTGGAGGCGTCAAAAGCTTGCTATTGAAAGCCGTAACGGGAATGAAAATACCAGGCCGCCAGGCCTGGGTTTTCTTTGTAAGGCTCCCCCCTTTGGGATCAGCGCAGCTAATCCCTTTATGTTCAATTACGAATTGCCTGGAGATGTGATAAAATACCAGGCCGCCAGGCCGGGGGTTTCTTTGTATGGCTCCCCCCTTTGGGATCAGCGCAGCTAATCCTTTTACGATTATATACTCTTAGCATTGCTCGAGGTTTCCAAAACTTGTCCGCCGCAGGTGGATCCCTGCGCATATTATCTCAAATCCCCATCGCACGGCCCCGCCTGCGGCCGGCTTGTCCGATTGATCCGGGGGGAACTATTGGAGTACATTCGTCGATTACGGCTTCCCGTAACCCTCACACGTTCATTATCTATACTTTAGGTAATTCTACAAACACTAACCAATAAAAGTATACCGATGAAAAAAGTCCTTATTTCAATTATTGCCATTATCTATTTAATACCTCAAAGTTCAAAAGCACAGGACGACGGTGCGGCCATCGCTGCTGTTGCCGGGGGATTAATTGCCATCGGGGCAGGAATAGCTGCAGTGGAGCAAATGAAGGAACAGGCCGAACTAACGGCAACCGAATGGTTTTTGACGAACCATCCGGAATACAATAAATTTTCACTCAAAACGCTTGATTTTGACGGGAAAAAACTGAAGGATTTGTCTGCAACCTCCGTAATTACATTTAAAATCAGGGAATTTGATATTTCTGGAGATGAACCTGAACTAGGCAAGAAACTGGTCTTGTTCGGGTTTACAAGTTTCGGCTGGATTAATGAATACGGGATCGATTTTGACAAGGTCAGATGGTTTCTGATTGATAACAATGAATGGATGAATATGATGACAGCCTACTCGAAGGTTGCCTCAAGCGAAAAAAACGAGGGAACAATACAGGAAGCATTAAAAAATGGGAAAGTTGTAAACCAGGGAATTAAGGCAAAAAAAGGTGATGATATTGATTTTTACAAGATTGACGGAGATATGTACCTGGTTGCGGATTACTCCCCGGGAATGAAATTTATCTATAATGAACGTTCCCTGGGTATCTACCTGAAAGAAACGATGAATCTGGTACAGATCGGACGAGGGGATATCATTGAAATCCATGAATTCTTTTTTGAGGAATAAAGGCTATCCTGAGTGACAGCCATTTGCTTGATCCTTTCTACACCGAAATTCATTGGAAAGGGTGTGCCGGCGGAACTCAATTCTTATCAGGTGCCCATGTAGCCACAAAAGGCAGGTTGAAAACAGATGATTAACAAAACATTCTTCGGTACATGAAACGCACGGATCCTCCTGCGGTGGACGAGTTCGGAAACCTGTCCGCCTTTGGAGGATCCGCGCGATCGGGAAGATTATCTATTCTCTTCGGCCAGGAATTATGCAGGCCTGGATCATGAACTGGAGGTTCTAGTAGTGTTTATGGGGTGATAAGCGCACGGAGTGAAAAGCGCGCACGGATTTGGAAATCCGCCAGATCGGGAATATGTACTGCTATCCTGGAAATCATACCTTTAATACGTTTTTTATCGCCTCATACTATAGGTAGTATATCAGGTACTTGAGCAACCAATTGTAGCCTCTGATTATCGGATTTTAAGCTTTTATCCGTATCGTACTTCATGATAGAAATCATGTGTCCTTAGGCTGCTAAATCATACTTTACATAAACCCATGTGATGAAAAAGTTGCTTTTGTACTTTGCACTAGCTTACCTGATTTCATGGATCATCTGGCTCCCACTAATACTACCCAAATTTGGGATAGATACATTGCCGGTAATTCAAAACTATCACCATTATCTCGGATCGTTCGGCCCCATGATGGCAGCTTTCATTGTAAAATATATTTCTGGCGGATGGAATGCTGTAAAAGATATACTGATAAAGATGCTAATATGGAAAGTGCATTGGAGTTGGTATATTGTTGTTCTTATTATTCCTGTGGTGTTGGTGATCGCTGCTGGTTATGCAGACCAGTTCATAAATCAACAACCATTCACCATGAACGGTTTTTCCACCAATAATGAATTTCCACAGTTTGGCCCAATAGGTTATTTTCTATTTAATTTTATAACGTTTGGTATTGGAGAAGAAACCGGGTGGCGGGGGTATGCTTTACCCGTATTGCAAAGAAGATATTCCGCCTTAACAGCCACATTGATATTGGCCGTTGGATGGGCATGTTGGCATATTCCTGCTTTTCTTTACCGGCCTTTGTATAGTCAGATGGATGTGGCGGGTATTGCTGGTTTTTTTATGAGTATGGTAATGGGTGCCATAGTTCTTACCTGGCTATATAATTCTTCAAAGGGGAGTTTGCTTTTTGTGGCCATTCTTCATGCCATGGTCGAATTGATGTTTATGTCCGAAAACATAACGGTGAAAATGTCATCCTACCTCGGAGCAACTATTATGATTGCAGCTATTTTGATTATTGTCATTACAAAGCCTGCAAATCTTTCTTTTAGGACAAAGCAAGTGGAGTAATAAGAAAGCTGACCAGCATTAAGTATAATCGCAACCATGACTATGGACAACAAATCACTAAAACCATTAGCAATTACATTCTCAATGAGCGGTCTTTGGGACACTATTGCTGGCGTTTTGTATATCTTTTTTATCGGCATTGGGCGTAAGATCGATCATCCTGCAATAGACCCATTCTTTTCGGTATTTCTCGGCTCGTTCTTTTTATGTTTTGCCTACCTGCAGTTCATGTCGGCCTATAACATCAGACGGTATGCTTTTAATGTGGGCTGTCTAATTTTCGGAAGAGTATTTTATGTCATTCTACTATACAGTTATATGGCTTCCGTGAAGGATTTTCCAACAACCTTTTGGTTTACGGGTATTGTTGACAGTGTTTTTACAATACTTTATATCGTTTTTGCATTTCGGGGAGGTTTAAACCTACTTGATGTATTCCTGCCAAAAATAGAAAGCGAGTCATAAGTCACATTTCAAATCAATAGTATAATGAACTCATCATCAGAAATAGAAAAAATCTTGGAACATGCTTCAAAAGCACCTTCAGGACATAACACTCAACCCTGGAAATTCCTCATACAACAAAACAAAATAGAGATCCATCCTGATTTTAAAAGAGCTTTACCAGTCGTTGATTCAGACAACCATGCCCTTTACATAAGTCTGGGATGTGCCGTTGAAAATGCTGTTCTGGGGGCCAAAAACTACGGTTTTTCTTCAAATATCGAAATAGCAAAGAACAAAGAGGGAACGGAATTTATTATCCTTAATCTTAAGAAAGACAAAACGGTCGAAGCAGATGAACTTTTCGATCAAATTGATAGGAGACAGGTGACCCGGAATGAATATTCAAGTACCGTAATTCCACCCGAGGAAATAAAAAAATTAATGAACTCCTTTGATTTTAAAGGGGTACATGTCCTGACCTTTACGAAGCCGGAGGACATTGATGAACTAGAACCCTTTATTATTGAAGGGAGTAACCGTCAGTTTCAAAATAAGGATTTTGTTGACGAATTGGTCTCCTGGATTCGGTTCTCCAAAAAAGAAGTCGAACAAAAACGGGACGGTATTTGGCATGCCAGTATGGGAATGCCCAGTGCAGGAAGATTCTTTGGTAATATTATTATGAAAAAATTCGTCTCTGCAAAAAGTGAAGCAAAGCGTTGGAAAAAACAGGTTGATGCCTCTGCCGGTTTTGTTCTGTTCACTGTAGAAAAAAATGACGTGGAACATTGGGTCAACCTCGGAATGGCGTTTCAACGTTTCGGTTTAACGGCCACAAAACTGAATATCAGTCATGCCCACGTAAATATGCCCTGCGAAGAGCTTCCGGTAAGAAAAAAAATGGCCGCTCATTTCGGTCTTAAAAACCAACATCCATTATTGCTTATTCGTTTTGGTTGCTCAGAAAAAATGCCTTATTCCTACAGGAGAGGGGTTAAAGATTTGATAACCGAATAAATCATTCTACAATGAAAACAATGCGGTTAAAATTACCTCTTCTATGCTTTATAGCACTTTTTCTATTCTGTTCATAACAAAACTAACGTACCGAGATTGAAAACAAATCAGCGATTGAAGAAGTTTTGAATCGGTATATAACCATGAACAATGCCCTCGATATAGAAAGCATAACAAACTGTATTTCTGTTTGCAGATAATTTCAGTAGTTGTTATCAGGAACAACGAACCATCCTTCATGAATAAGCAAGCTTTTAAGGTGACTTAAAGTTCGTTGAGATTAATTATAACAAGGAATTAAAAGAAGTATATTGAAAAATTTAATAAAAAGAACAAAAAGTATGTTGGCATTTCTACTCTTAATGGTATTTGTCTTGATACTTGTTATTGTGAGTGTATTGATATACTACAGTCCAGGAAAGCCCGAACCATTTTTGGATGAAAATGGAAAGGTTTTGGACGGTAGCATTTCAGAAAAGACTTTTAAAAATATCGGGGGCATTCGGCAGGGAATGTTTATCAAGAGTAAGAACAAAGAAAACCCAATTCTGCTGTACCTTCATGGTGGTATACCCGATTACTTCCTTACGCGACAGTACCCAACCGGGCTTGAAGACTATTTCACCGTGGTTTGGTGGGAACAGCGTGGCTCAGGGCTATCATTCAATACCAAAATACCAATCGAGACCATGAATCTTGGGCAATTAAAATCCGATACGAAAGAGGTGACCAATTATTTGCGTAACCGTTTTGAACAGGAGAAGATTTATCTCATGGGGCGTTCAGGAGGGACCTTTTTCGGTATCCAGGTGGCAGCCGAAGCGCCGGAGTTATATCATGCATATATCGGGATTGGCCAGATGTCCAACCAATTAGAATCGGAAAGACAATCTTATGAACATATCCTAAAGAAATACAGGGACACAGAGAACTGGAAAATGGTGCGGAAACTGGAGACCTCACCTGTTACTCACAAAATTCCGTATGGATACCTTAAACTGCGAGACCGGGCAATGCACCGTCTCGGCATTGGTACCACGCAGGATATGGAATCAGTTTTGACCGGTTTGTTTATACCGTCGCTGACTTGCAAAGAGTACACGTTAAAGGAAAAATTTAATTTATGGCGGGGTAAGGCCCAATCGGGCGTCCACCCCATTTGGGATACAATCATTACCACTAATTTGCCCCTCCAGGTCAATGAAGTAAACACGCCTGTTTATTTATTTCATGGGATATATGACTATACAGTTTCTTACACCTTGGCGAAGCAGTATTTTAAAGAGATAAAGGCGCCTGTAAAGGGATTTTATACTTTTCAGAATTCAGCGCATAGTCCACATTTTGAAGAACCCCAAGCGGTCCGACAAATAATTGAGCAGGATGTTTTATACCGCAAAAATAATCTGGCGGATGAGCAATATTGAAAAGCGGTAGGTCGAATAGTTGAGGGGGAATCGCACCCCAAAACTCTCTCAAGACCTTATGTGAACCTCTCGGTTCATACAGATCTTCATAAGTAAAGCTACACCCTCTTACCTTAAAGCCGAAGGCATGGGTATTGCCAATGCTCAAAAAGATTGCGATAGTCCCGGGAAAACTTTCTCAGGCAGCGGGTTGCATACCCCGATCGCGCGGACCCTTCTGAAAGACCTCACCCCGATCGCGCGGATCCTCCTCCGGCGGACCCGTCCGAACGGCTTCAGCCGGGCGGGCAGGTTTCCAAATCGGCGCGTCCTTCCTCCAAAAAGAAAAACCCTGACGTCAGGGCCAGGGTTTACTTTTTCCCGGCAGGCCAGGGTTATGCACCTGCCCTATGGCTTCTGCGCATGCTATTTCCAAGATTATGGATCAGAGGATTATTCGAATATAATAGTTTCAGGAAAACACCTCACCGGATAAGCCAAAATGCGAACCGCCTTTAAGGGATCCTTAAAAGAATAATCGAAGCATCCCAGGCCTTCTGTTATATCAGCAAAATAACGATGATTATAACCAGCAAAGCGCCAACAGACAGATAGATCCCGTTGTTGGTGGTGCGCAGGGCCGCTTTGATGGCCCGCGCTTCCTTGCGCAATTCCTTCTTTTCCAGTCGGGTTAAGTCCGACTTGTCTATTTCCTTTATTTCATGCAGGCGGTCTAACATGACCCTCACTTCGGCAGGGATTTCTTCAGGTACCCTGGATTCCATTACAGGAGCCCTTTCCATGGCCATTACAGGCGTTGTACAGACGCAAAAAGACAAGGCGATGGCCATTACATAAAAGACAGATTTTTTCATATCGTTCGTATTTTTTTAAATATCTGCCTATCTGAAAAACCGCGTTAGACCTATAACAATAAAATTTAACATAATTAACATTATCAAGTTACCGGAGGAACCGAAATGGTTAGTATCTTCAAAGGACCCGGGGTCATTTTAAACAAGGCGGATAAGTTATTTCCCCATTGGAATGTTAAAGTTGCTATTGTGCTAAATTCCGGTGCGATTGCAGTCTTCCCCCTAACAGGACAAGCCTAGCTTAGTACTCCGGCATGCACTACCCCCTAACTGGCGCACCCTACGTCATCAGGCCTGCTTTTTCGGAGGTTTTCCCTGGATGATCCGCCGCCTTCCACCGGCTCGCTGGAAAGAAGAATAACGCCGTAGGGGGTAAGCTGTGGGCCACAACCTGATACAATGACATACACATGAACAATGCCCTTGATAAAACCAAAAGAAAGTCGCAAAAGCGCGTCCTGCCCGCCATCCGCCAACAGCCCGGGGTACGGGAAACAAGGAAAGAAAACCCTACGCCCGTCATCGCGTTTTTAACGTCCTACCCGCCTCGGGAATGCGGGATTGCCACCTACTCGGAAGACCTGATAAAAGCCCTGAAGAACAAGTTCGGGAAGACCTTCCAGTTTTCCATCTATCCGCTGGAGTCCGGTACGGATTCCCTGTATACCTATTCCAATGAGGTCCATACCCCCCTGAATACGGATTGGGAGATAGATTACCTCCAGGCCAGCCATGCCATCAATTCAAACCCGCGAATTGGCCTCGTCATGGTGCAGCATGAATTCGGGCTGTTCAGGAAGAACGAGGAAGCCTTCCTGGAATTCCTCGAATTCCTGGATAAACCCCTGCTGATCACCTTCCATTCGGTTATCCCCCATCCCGATGACCAACTCCGTGCCCAGGTAGTCGCCATGGCAAAACAGGCCGCTACCCTGGTG
>Ga0209347_1003088_pt1 | contig 20275 bp, 18 predicted proteins | sample AutmiccommuBRH23_FD_187382 | JGI IMG/M metagenome (GOLD analysis project Ga0209347, IMG submission 187382) | Deep subsurface microbial communities from Mt. Terri, Switzerland - Autotrophic microbial communities BRH/23 (SPAdes) (version 2) | ecosystem: Environmental > Aquatic > Deep subsurface >...
GATCGGGTGCGGGACGTCGTGGTTCATGGGGCAGGCGTACGCGGCACGCCGCGAGTCGCTGGGCCTCGGCCCCACGGATGCCTTCGCGGCGTCGGAGCACCGCCTGTCCCGCGGCTACGACCGTGTCGTGCTGATCAGTCGTTCGGGGACGACGACCGAGGTCGCCGAGGTCGTCGAACAGCTCCGTGAGTCGGGCACTCCGCACGTCTCGTTCGTCGCGACCGCCGGGACGGTCATCGCCGAGCGGTCCGCGGCCACCGTCCTCATGGACGACGTGGACGAGCAGGCCGTCGTCCAGACCCGGTTCGCGACCACGACGCTCGCACTGCTGCGGGCCTCCCTCGGTGAGGACCTCGGGCCCGCCATCGAGGCCGCGCGTGCGGTCCTGGCCGAAGACGAGACCGACTGCCTCGGCCCGCTGGCCGGTGCCGAGCAGGTGACCTTCCTCGGACGGGACTGGACGAACGGGATCGCGACCGAGGCCGCCCTCAAGCTGCGCGAGTCCGCGCAGTTCTGGTCGGAGAGCTACCCGGCCATGGAGTACCGGCACGGCCCGATCAGCATCGCCGCTCCCGGCCGGGTCGTGTGGGCCTTCGGTGCCGTGCCGGACGGCCTTGCGGAGGAGGTCCGCGCCACCGGGGCCCACTTCGAGCACCGCGACAGCGATCCTCTCGCCGAGCTGGTGCGCGTCCACCGTCTCTGCCTGGTCAAGGCTCGACAGCAGGGGCTGGACCCGGACGAGCCGCGCAACCTGACCCGAAGCATCGTCCTCGCCTGATTCCCCGAGCCAGCGGACCACGACGGACCACGGCGGACCACGGCGGACCACGGCGGACCACTGCGGGCCACGTCCGACCCGACGGGCGCCGCCCTGACATAGACAAGGCCAGAGTCATCGATCCTGTGAATACACTGGCGGCCGTGGCACCTGGGGCCGTGGTCGGCATCGACGTCGGAGGCACCCGGATCAAGGCCGCGCTGCTGTCGACCGACGGCGTCGTGCTGGGCGAGACGACGCGCCCCACGCCGACCGACATCGGCGGCCGCATCGGCGCCGTGGCTGCGGAGATCGTCCACGAGCTGAGCGGGATGCTGCCCCAAGGGCGTTCGAGAGCACCCTCCGACGCGTCCTCCCACGCGCCCTCCGACGCGTCCTCCCACGTTCCCTCCGACGCGGCCGGCGACGTGCCCCCGAAGGTGCTCGCCGTCGGAGTCGCCGTGCCCGGCTGGGTCGACGATGCAGCGGGACGTGCGCTCTGGTCCGCCAACCTCGGTTGGCGCGACCTCGACCTCCGCGACGCGGTTGCCGCGCACTGCCATCTGCCCGTCGCGGTCGGCCAGGACGTCCGCGCCGGTCTCCAGGGCGAGCACCGCTTCGGCGCGGCCCGGGGGGTTCACAACGTCCTGTTCGTCCCGCTCGGCACCGGCTTGGCCAGCGCCCTGCTCATCGCCGGACGTCCCGTGGCCGGCACCTTCTGCGCCGGGGAGATCGGGCACGTCGTCATCGAGCCGGGCGGGGAGCTCTGCGGCTGCGGCCAGCGCGGCTGCCTCGAGACGGTCGCGAGCGCCGGTGCCATCGGTCGCCGCTGGTCCGCGCGGTCCGGGTCGCCCGGCGACGCGGCCGACGTGGCTCGGCTCACGGCAGAGGGCGACCCGCTGGCCGCATCGGTCTGGCGGGAGGCGGTCGAGGCGCTGGCCGCCACCTTGGCGCCCGTCGTCGCAGCCACCGGGACCGAGCTCGTCCTCGTCGGTGGTGGCCTCGTCCGAGCCGGCGAGGTGCTCCTCGGGCCGCTGCGGGCCGCTCTCACGAGCCGCCTCGGCATCTGTGACGGCGTGGCCATCGCGGCAGCCGCGCTCGGTGACCGGGCCGGGGCGCTCGGCGCCGCCGCCCTCGCCCTCGACCTCCTCTCGACCGAGCCCATCCCCGCCGACCGTGTCCCCGAGGGCCGATGATCATCACCGTCACGCCCAACCCGGCGCTCGACATCACCTACCGGGTGGGACACCTCGTTCCCGGGGAGTCGCACCGAGTCGGCAACCCCGTGGAGCGAGCCGGGGGCAAGGGGCTCAACACCGCCGGCACCCTGGCCGCGATGGGCCACGACGTCCTCGCGATCGCGGCGGTGGGAGAACCGGTCCGATCCTTCGCGGCCGACCTGACCAGCCGTGGGATCCGACACCTGCTCGTGCCCGGAACGGGAGCAACCCGACGCTCGGTGGCCGTCGTCGACTCCTCCGGCGCGGCGACGCTGTTCAACGAAGCCGGAGCCGCCGTGCCGGACCACGTCTGGGACGAGCTGCTCGGCGCCCTCGCCCGGGCCTGCACGAACCCGTCCGCACGGGTCCTCACGGTCTCCGGGAGCCTGCCTCCCGACACGCCACCAGACCTCGTCCGTCGCCTGGTGGTCGTGGCGCACCGCGCCGGGCTCGCCGTCGTCCTCGACATCTCGGGGCCGGCCCTGGTCCGGGCGCTCGAGGCCCGACCCGAGATCGTCAAGCCGAACCGCTCAGAGGCCGCCACCACCGTCGGCGACCCGGCAGCGGTCGCTGCCTCCGGGCCGGAGCCGGCCGGCGCTCTCGCCCGGGCCCTCACGACGGGCGGCGCCCGAGCGGCGGTCGTGTCCGACGGCCGGGCCGGGCTCAGCCTCGCCGCGGGACCCGTGAACCTCCGCGCGTGGCTGCCAACGCCCCTGAAGGGCAACGCCACCGGGGCCGGCGATGCACTGACGGCCGCGCTGGCCGCGGACCTCGACCGCGGCGGATTCCTGCAGGCCCTGGTTCCTGGAGCACCCCCGGGCGAGGCGCCGGGGGCCGAGGCCTGGGCCGCGGCGCTCCGCCGGGCTGTCGCCTGGTCCGCCGCCGCCGTGCTGCAACCCGTCGCCGGGACGATCGACCCGGCCGACGTCGAACGACTGCTCCCCACCGTCGAGATCGAGGAGACCACCGCATGACCCTCGCCGCCCTGGCCCCCGTCCTCGCCGCAGCCCGGGCTGCCGGCCACGCTGTGGCCGCCTTCAACGTGATCCAGATCGAGCACGCCGAGGCCTACGCCACCGCGGCGGAACAGTCCCGGCTTCCGGTCGTCATGCAGATCTCCGAGAACTGCGTCCGCTACCACGGTGCCCTGCGACCCCTCGCCGCCGCGACACTCGCCATCGCCGAGGCCTGCACCCAGCCGGTCGTCGTCCACCTCGACCACGCCGAGGACACCGAGCTCGTCGACGAGGCCGTCCGGCTCGGCCTGACGTCGGTCATGTACGACGGCTCGCGCCTGCCCGACGACACGAACCGCGCGACCACCCGCAGGGTCGTCGCGCTGTGCCACGCCGCCGGCATCAGCGTCGAGGCCGAGCTCGGCGAGGTCGGCGGCAAGGACGGCGTGCACGCGGCCGGCGCGCGGACCGACCCCGCCGACGCCGCCCGGTTCGTCGCCGACACCGGGGTCGACGCGCTGGCCGTCGCCGTGGGCAGCTCACACGCGATGACCGAGCGCACCGCCCTGCTCGACACCGACCTCATCGCGGGGCTGCGGGCCGCGGTGCCGGTCCCCCTGGTCCTGCACGGCTCGTCCGGGGTCCCCGACGAGGGCCTCGTCGCCGCCGTCCGGGCCGGGATGGTCAAGGTCAACATCGCGACCCACCTCAACCACGTGTTCACCGCGGCCCTGACCGACCGACTCAACGACTCACCGACCGTGGACACGCGGAAGTACATCGGAGCCGCCCGGGCCGCCGTCGCCGAGGAGGCTGCCCGTCTCCAGCGGCTCCTCGCGACCCGCTGAGGTCACTCTCGCGCGGGACCGAGCCCAGCGGCATACGGCATCGTCGTCCCCAGATGGTGGCGAGCCAGCCCAACGCCCTGAAGGATGACCCCATGGAAGCGAAGTCCCCCGACTGGTTCGCCCGCCAGGCAGCGGAGCTCGTCGACTTCGCCGCCGGCTCCCGCCATCCCGAGGGAGGTTTCGCCTGGCTCGACGACGCGGGGCGGCCCGAGCTGGACCGTCCGGTCGAGCTGTGGGTCACCTGCCGGATGACCCACGTCTTCGGCCTGTCCCTCGCCCTCGGACGACCCGACTCGGCGGACCTGCTCGACCACGGTGTCACCGCCCTGAGGGACCGCCTGCGCGACGACGTCCACGGAGGTTGGTTTGCTGGGGTCGACCGCGACGGGCCCGCGGACGACTCGAAACAGGCCTATGCCCACGCGTTCGTCCTCCTCGCCGCGGCCACGGCAACCCTGGCCGGCCACCCGGACGGCCGGGAGCTCCTCGATGAGGCGACCACCGTCTTCGACGAGCGGTTCTGGCGCGCGGAGGACGGCCTCGCGGTGGACGTCTGGGACCGCGCCTGGCAGGACCTCGAGGACTACCGCGGGGTCAACGCGAACATGCACACGCTCGAGGCGTTCCTCGCGGTGCACGACGTCACCGGCGAGGGCCGCTTCCTCGACCGGGCCCTGCAGATCGCGACGCGCGTCGTGCACGGCTTTGCCCGGGACCACGACTGGCGCCTTCCCGAGCACTTCTCCGCCGACTGGCGCGTCCGGCCCGACTACAACCGGGACGACCCCGGACACCCCTTCCGGCCCTACGGCGTGACGATCGGGCACCTGCTGGAGTGGGCCCGGCTGGCCCTCAACCTGCGCACCGCTCTCGGGGCCACCGCTCCCGCCTGGCTGCTCCAGGACGCCACCGCGCTCTTCCACACCGCCGTCACCGACGGGTGGTCCGTGGACGGTGCCTCGGGCTTCGTCTACACGACCGACTTCACCGGGCGGCCGGTGGTCCGGCAACGGATGCACTGGGTGCTGGCCGAAGCGCTCAACTGCGCGACGACCCTCGGGCAGGCCACCGGCAACCCGGAGTACGCCACCTGGGCCACCTCCTGGTGGGACCACGCCGACCGGTTCTTCATCGACCACGAACGCGGCTCCTGGCTGCACGAGCTGGACCCGACGAACCGGCCCTCGGCCACCGTCTGGCACGGCAAGCCGGACGTCTACCACGCCTACCAGGCGGCCATCCTGCCGTTGCTGGGCGAGATCTCCTCCTTCGCCGGTGGGGTGCGCGACCACACAGAAGGGGTCATCCATGGCATGCCGAATCAGTGAGCTCGTGCTGAGCTGTCGCGACCCGGAGCTGCTCGCGCGCTTCTGGTGCGAGGTGCTCGACTTCGTCGTCCTCGACCGCGAGGAGGACGGCAGCCTCGAGATCGGGCCGCGCGACGGTTTCGGTGGTCCGCAGCCCACGATCATCCTCAGCCGCAACGACGATCCCGTCGTGGGGAGGTCCCGTCTGCACATCGACGTCAACGCCACGGACCGGGACCAGGCCGCCGAGCTCGAACGCCTGCTGGCACTCGGAGCCCGGCGGGCCGACATCGGACAGACCGGCGAGGAGCCCTGGCACGTCCTCGCCGACCCCGAGGGCAACGAGTTCTGCCTGCTCAGGGCGCGCCTCGACCCGCTCTGAGCCCGGCCCTGTGGCCGACCTCGGATCTGCGGGTACGTCTCGGGTGTCAGACCAGGACGTCGTGTCCTGCGTCCTCACCTACGGAAGGCCGGTCAATGAGGTCGTGGCGCAAGTCCGAGGTTGGCTCCCTCGCCAGGACGTATGCCTGGTTGGTCGTCAAGCTCCGCTGGTTCATCGTCCTGGGCTGGGCGGCGGCCGCCGTCGCGGCCGCCGTGTCGCTGCCGGCGAGCATGCCCAACAGCGACCTGAGTGGCTTCGCCCCGCCCAACAGCCGCGCCATCGCGACCGAGACGGCGTCCGCGAAGGCGTTCGGGTTCCCGGTGCTCTCCCGGACCGTGATCGTGCAACGGTCCGAGGAAGGCCTGTCGCAGGCAGCCCAGGAGCGTCTGGTGCAGCGTGCGCTGGGCGTGGCCAAGGGGACCCTCGGCGACGTCGGACCCATCGCCGGGGTCTTCCCGGTCGCCAACACGAGAGGCGTGTTCCCGTCGTCGGCGGAGCCGGACACCACCGCCCTCACCTACGTCGTCAGCAAGCCGGGCACCAGTTTCAGGCAGGAGGTGGCGGCGGCGGAGGCGTTCGGCAAGCAGTACGTGAACCAACCGGACGACCACCTCGTCGGAGTGACCGGGACGATCCCCGCCCAGCTGGCCCAGACGGACATCCTCTACGAAAACCTGCCGCTGCTCGAGATCGCCACCCTCGTCGTCGTCATCGTGATCGTCGCCCTCAAGTTCCGATCGGTGATCGCCCCGCTCGTCGCCTTGCTGACCGCCGCCGCCTCCTACTTCCTCGCCGTGCGGGCGACGAACTACGTCGGCGGCCTCGTGCAAGGGGGCGTGCCCGAGGAGCTGAAGCCGCTGGTCCTCGCCCTGGTGCTCGGCATCGTGACGGACTACGCGATCTTCTTCCTCTCCAGTATGCGCACCACCCTCGACGAGGGCGTGGACCGGCTCAAGGCGGCCCAGACCTCGGCGGCCCAGACAGGTCGGATCGTCCTCGTCGCCGGGATCGCGGTCGCAGCCGGCAGCGCGGCGATGCTCGTCGCCGAGTCGCCCTTCTTCCGTGCCTTCGGCCCGGTGCTCTCCGTGTCGGTGCTCACCGCCATGGTCGTGTCCCTGACCCTGCTACCGGCCCTCCTCGCGATCTTCGGCCGCGGCTTGTTCTGGCCGAGCCGCAGCCGGCGGAACAGCACGCGCCCCGTCGCGCGGGCCGCTGCCCGGGTGCTGACCATCAAGGCCGTGGCCCTGGTCCTGGGAGCGGCCTGCATCGCCGGACTGGCGCTCCTCAGCATGAACATGGAGCGCCTCCGCCTCGGCGTGTCCTTCGTCGCGGCGCTCCCAGCCGACAGTCCGCCACACATCGCCGCAGAGGCGGCGACCAGCGGCTTCGCGCCCGGAATCGTCGCACCCACGGAGCTGCTCCTGCAGGGCCGTGACTTCGCCGGCGAACCGGAGAAGCTCGCCCAGCTCGGCCGGGAGCTCGCGCAACAGCCCGGCGTCGCAGGCGTCCTCGGCCCGGGCTCCCTGCCTGAGGAGGTCGTGAGCGGGGCGCTGCTGACCCGCACCGGCGACGCCGCCCGCTTCATCGTCATCCTCGACCACGACCCGCTCGGGGCCGTGGCCATCCGCGACCTGGACCAGCTCTCCACCACGGTGCCCGACCTCCTGCAGCGCGTCGGGCTCGACGGGGCGCGCGCCGGCCTGGCCGGTGACACCGCCGTCGCCAGTGAGCTGGTGGCGGCCACGACCTCCGACCTGCGTCGCATCGCCATCGCCGTGCTCATCGTGAACCTTGTGCTGCTCATGATGTTCCTTCGTGCCATCGCCGCGCCGGTCCTGCTGCTCGCCTGCAGCGTCCTGGCCCTCACCGCCTCGCTCGGCGCGCTGACCTTCGTCTTCCAGGGCCAGTTCGGCCACGACGGGGTGACCTTCTACGTGCCGTTCGCCGCCTCCGTCCTGCTCCTGTCGCTCGGATCCGACTACAACATCTACGGGGTCGGTCACATCTGGACCCGCGCGAAGCACACGACGCTGCGTCAGGCCATCGCCGAACGGATGCCCGAGACGTCCGGTGCCATCACCGCAGCGGGCATCACGCTCGCCGCGACCTTCGGCATGCTCGCTCTGGTTCCCCTGCGCCAGTTCCGCGAGCTGGCGTTCGTCATGGCTCTCGGCGTCCTCCTCGACGCCCTCCTGGTGCGCTCGGTCCTGGTTCCCGCCGTCCTCGCCCTGCTCGGCCGGTACAGCGCCTGGCCGCGGAAGCTCGAGGGCACCGACGTCGCCCGCCCGCCTGCACGGCCAGCTCGACCACCACAGGTCGAGGAGCCCGAGCGGTCGAGATGATGCCGCCCACCTCGCCACCACGGCACCGCGCCGGACCGCTCGACCGGGCTCAGCGGCATACGGCCCCACCCGAGTTCGCGGACCACGACTGACGGAACGTAGGCTCGGGGTGCCAGCCGGCACCTCATCAGCACGCCGAGGAGGCTCCGTGTCTCACCCACCATCCCGGATCCGGACGATTCTGCCGACCTCCGGTCGCACCGCCCTCGGCGCGACCCTGGCCGGCGGTGTCCTGACCGGTCTCGCATCGGCCCCCGAGCGGGTGAGCCGGTTGCTGCGGCGTCGCTTCCCCATGGTTGCCGTGACCGGAATGACCGGCGTCGGCAAGAGCCAGCTCGTGGACCGGTTGACCCGGCGTGCCTCAGGCGACGGCGTGACCGAGGTGGGCTCTGCGGTCATGGAACGTCGAACCCGGCGCTCGCCTCGGCTCCAGGGCTTCCGCTTCCTCGTGGTGCCGGGCGACAACGCGGCGACACGCCTCGGCGCCCTCGACGAGGTCTTCCACGACGAGCCCGTCGACGGCGTGATCCACGTGGTCGCGAACGGTCACGCCACCCCCCGGCGTGCAGGAGGCACCACGGGCGCAGCGACCGCGACCCGCGAGGCACAGCTCGCCGCCGAGCTGGAGGACTGGACCATCACGTCCCACCGGATCGCCTCGATGGCGGTTCGGCGTCACAAACCGATCTGGCTCATCATCGCAGTCACCAAGACGGACCTGTACCCGGACGACGTGGACGAGGTGGTGCACTACTACTCGCCGGGCAGCGGGTCGCCGTTCGGCGACAAGGTCGACGCGCTCCGCGCGCTCGCAGGCGGGGCGAAGCTCTCGATCGACGTCCTACCGGTGTCCAGCCAGCCCGGCGACCGCAAGTCGGCCATCTCGCCCAGGCGTGCCAGCGCCATGCTCGACGCTCTCGCCGTCAGAATGGCTCAGCTGAGCGGCCACGCCTGAGGGGCGGCCGTGGGGCGGCCACGGCTGAGCGGCCGCCTGAGCGGTCGCCGTGGCGCGGTCACACCCGCAGCCCAGCACCTGCGGCCACAGAAAAAGCGATCCCCCGACCCGTTGGGTCGGGGGATCGCCAAGCCCGGTTACCGGGATCGGTCGTGGGTCAGATGCCCCGGACCTTCTCCGCCTGCGGGCCCTTCGGGCCCTGCGTGACGTCGAACTCGACCTTCTGGCCCTCCTGCAGCTCGCGGTAGCCGCCGCTCTCGATGGCTGAGTAGTGAACGAAGACGTCGGCGCCGCCGCCGTCCTGCTCAATGAAGCCGAAGCCCTTTTCGCTGTTGAACCACTTCACGGTGCCTGTTGCCACTGGTGTTCCTCTTCTTGTGCGAGGCCTCCCGTGTGGAGACCTCAGGCTGCCGGTCTTCAGCACCAGCGCGACCCGCGAACCTTCGCGCGGCGCCCAGTCCTGCCCAGCCCGTAGCACGGACTGGGACGACAGCTGGGATTGACGGTAGCAGTGATCTCCCCTCTGCCGGGTCTCGTTCACGGACCGGTTGCAGGCACGGACCCGGTGGAGCGGTGCTTCGGTGCGGGAAATGGTGGGGCTCGAGGGAGTTACGCAGTGCGCTCAACGCTCGGGATGAGCTGCGCCCGAAGGCCCCCCGGCGCTTGTCGGCCGGGCGTATGCTCCGCTCTCGTCGAAGAGCCGCAGCAGGAGGGGTCGGTTCTTCGGCGCCCAGAACAGCTCGCGGAACTGGTCGACCGGTCCGACCGGCCATCTCTGCGCAATGCTCACGACCGCGGGGTCGCGGATCAAAGGCAGGAGCAGGGCCGGGATGTCGGCCCAGGCGACCTTGAAGGGCCGGTCCCACAGCTGCACGATCTCCGTCATCACCGGAGGGGTCAGGCCGAGCCCGTTGTGCATGAGCACCAGCCGCTCGTACGCCGCCAACAGGGCTTCCTCACGCTCCTGCCACCCCTCAGCCCGCCCGACGTTCCACAGGACGGGCGTCAGCTCGGACCCACAGGCGAGGCGGGAGAAGGCGGTTCCGAACCACTTCGAGTACGGCGCGTACTGCCGCTCCATCAGGAAGGCGAGCCGCATGAGGTCGACCACCAAGCGCGACCCGATCAGTGCAGAGCCCAGCTCGTCGCCAGCGGTTCCTGCTCGGCCCACCAAGTTCATCTCGGGGTGGACACGCCACCAACCGGCGATCAGCAGGTACAGCCAGACGTCGTGGGGGTAGAAGGCCAAGCGGTCCCGTGCCGCCTGCAGGCCCACCTCGTCGTGAAAGACGACCCCCGAGGTGAACATGCGCAGCGCGTGCTCCGGCAGCGTCAGCCAGTCGCGCGGTTCGATGTCGCCGTCGATGTCCATCTCGAACTGTTGCCGGACGTAACCGCGGACCGTGTGGACCTCATGGCCGATCGGGTGGCCCTCGAACGTCGGCGGCAGGTTCCGCTGCAGTTCGTCCCCGACCTCGACGTGGCGCGGCTCGTCCTTCTCGGCGATGAAGATGAGGACCCGCGGCTTCCAGTCGTGGTCGCTCGACATCTCGTCGTCGAAGCCGAGCACCTCCGAGCCGCGGCCGAGCAGCGCCGCTGAGTGCGGCAGGCCAGGGAGTCTCGAGGTCATGACAGGCTGCACGACCTGCTCGTACAACCGTCGGCTCAGCTCGGCCCCCGAGACGAACGTCGACATGCCATCAACCTCCTCCACGCAATCTCAGTGTGGCCCCGGCCACCAGCCCGGTCGAGCCCCTAGGGCGGGAGGACGCCCCTGGGGGTGCTGGCAGTGGCGCGCTCTCCTGCCGCACCTCCATCGGTGCCACCACCTGGCTGCGGGGATCGCGGTCCTACGCTCTCAGCATGACCGGTGCCGCCCAGTTTCCCCGTCGCTCGGCGCTGCGCGCCGCGCTGGCGCTCGGGGCTGCCTCAGCCGTGGGAGTCACGCTCACGGGGTCGATGGGCGGCTTCGGGGCGCTCCTGCTCGCCAGCGACCTCGGTCCTGCCCGGGTGACCGGCGTGGTCGCCGCCAGTGCCGCCCTCTGGCGCACGGGCGCCGAGACCCCGGCCGGCGCCTACGACGACCGCGAGGACTTCGACCGACACTCGATCTTCGGACGGGTCGATCGGCTCGCTGGCATCCCCGTACGCCTTGACTGTGGCCGGTCCGACCCGTTCGTCGCTGCCAACCGGGCCCTCGCGGAGCAGCTGCCCGGCGTGGAGGCACACTTCGACGCTGGCGGGCACGAGGACGCGTGGTGGCGAACCCATGCGGCTGCGGAGATGGCCTGGCTCGCAGCCCGCGCGTGACGACCTGGCGTCATGGTTTCGCTCACCGCGTCCGACGTGGTCATGGTTCCGCGGGCCGGTGATCACCGTGGCTCGAGCATGAACCACACGGTCATCCCGACGGCGTCCAGTTCCGAGCCCCACCTGGTCGAGAGCGCGTCCACGAGCTGGAGCCCACGACCGTGCACGGCCAGCGGGTCCGCGGTGACGCCGTTGAGACCAGCGACCATGCTGGAGCCGCCGTCGCGAACGGTCGTGGTCAGCACCCCCCGGTCGAGGACGACCCGCACCTCGCAGCCGGCACCGGTGTGGATGATCGCGTTGGTGACCAGCTCGCTCAGGCACAGGACCGCGTCATCCACGGTGTCCTCGTCTACGCCCCATTCCGAAAGGGTCGTCCGCACGAAGTGACGTGCGGAACCGACCGACCGAGGGTCCGCGGTGACGAGGTAGGTGGCGGCGTGTGCGCCGTGCGGCACCGGCTGGTCCTCGAGGGACCTGCTGGCGTGGGTCGTGGCGCGCTGGACGCCACGCAAGGCGGCTCCCAGTCTTTCCGCGAGAGCCTTCAGGCCAGCGAGCTGTGGGCCGTCGAAGCGCTGCGGAGTGTCGTAGAACAGCGCGTACCCACCCTGGACGTGGCCGGCCGCGAAGATCGGCAGCGACGCGAGCGCCCGGGTCCTCGGACTCTGGCGGCCGGTGAAGTCGGGGTAGCGGCCGGCGAGGTCGTCCAGCGAGCCCACGACCGCCTTGCCAGTGCGCACGGACTCGTTCAGCGGGACGTTCTCATAGGCGTCGACCTCGCACCAGTCGACGCTGCGCTCGTTGTCGCGGTCGCTCGCGCTGAACAGCAGCCGTCGTCCACCGCCTTCGGCGAGGGCGAGCCCCACCCGATGGACCCCCGGTACCTGACCCAGCTCCGCGAGCGCCGACCGCACCCACGTGTCCCCGTCAGGAACCGGTCTGCTCACGACCGTGTACCCCACCTCGTCAGGATAGGACCGCACGTGCACCCTGAGGGGCGGGAGGGACGCCGTCTTCAGCGCGGGTTCGCGAGGCAACCCTGGCCCAGCAAGCGAGCCCAGCGGCATACACCCTCCTCCGTATGCCGCTGGGCTCGCTCCGCCACGCCCCTGCCCTCGACGCTCCTACCGCAGGCTGGCCACCAGCTCCGCCTCGTCAGTGGTCACCGGCGGCGAACCGCTCGTCGGCGGGGCGCTTCGGCTGGAGCGAGCTCGGGACCTCGATGACTAGGATCACGTCTCGGGGTCCCCGCGTCGCACGTGGGGCACCGCTCCGGTCACAGGGAGGGTTGATGCGTCTCGTCTCCAAGGGCGGCGCCAGTGCTGCACTCATCGCCTGCACCGGCGTGGGCGCTCTCCTGCTGTCCGCGTGCGGGAGCGCTTCGACGCTTCGAATGGCAGGTGATGCGCCAGCTGCCTTCGGCCAGACGATCCTCGCACCTGAAGGTGAGACGAAGTTATCCGTGGGCGTCATCACCCTGTGCGTCTCCGAGGGGTCTGCGCGCGTCACCGCGGCCCGATTCACCAGCGGGAACCTGCCCATCGCCCACTACGGGGTGTGGTCCAGCGCCGGATCCACCGTCGGATACCTGCCTGGCGACCTCGTCACGCACGGCTTCCCCTCGGAGCCCGACCCGGTCGATGTCGTGTGTGGCCCTGTCGAGGAGGAGCCAGCTGTCGGGCAAACAACCGCTCGTCTGGCCATCGACATCGAGGCCACCGATGAGGTCCGTGAGGGCAAGGGCCTGACCCTCACCTACGAGACAGCCGACGGGAAACAAGGTGAACTAGAGATCCCCTTCGAGCTCAAGGTCTGCCCACCCACGCAACCTGCTCCATGCCAGGAACCCAGCGGGTGAACGCTGACGGTGCCGAGAGCCACAGTTGAGTCCATGACGTTGGGTTTCGAGGACACCGGTGAGCGTGTCCCTGCAGACATGAGCTGACTGTCTGGCGCCAGACTGGCCGAGCACCGGCGCGCCAGTGAAAGCGGGTCCGTTCGTGACCACTCGTGTCCGGCGGGCCACCTGTCGCTCACCACGACATAACTGCAGGTCAGGGGCACTATGCGGCCCTCTGAGCGGGGAGCTGGCGAGGGGACTCGAACCCCTAACCGCCTGTTTACAAGATGCAGGAGCCCGTCCCAGAGCTTCACCCCGCGAGAGAGCACAGAGCCAGGGCCTCTTGGAGCGGTAACTGCGATCGAGCGCTCAACCGACTGCTAGGGGGCTCTCCCGGGTAGACCGGGGAGAGCCGCCAAACCTAGGGAGCATCGAACACCAAGCGGCTCCGTCTGCTATCGACCAGGCCTTCCGGCGGTCTTCGTCATGAAGCACGACGAGCAACCTGTGTTCCCTTGCCGCTGAGCACGATTCGGCCCATGGGAGTCCGGGCCCAGGTGGCCCGAGTCGCGACCGATTGTCACTCAGTTAGTCACTCAGCCGATGCACGGCGTGAGGACCAATGTCGTCGCCGCATGCAAAGTGCACAAGCAGTAGGGTCTGGCCATGATGAACGTCTCGGGGCCGGAGTTCTTCGTCCTTGCCCTCCTCTGGCTCGTTCCGGTGATCATCGCCTACTGGGTAATCCGCCTTGCGGTGAGACATGGCGTCACCGACGCGCATCGCAAACTGGCAGAGGACCCCGGACAAGCCCGTCCATAGCTGATCGCCGGTGCTGCGCGTCACTCCGGCTCCTGTCGACCGGCGGGCCTTCCACGCTTCATGCCAAGAGCCGCGCATGCCTGGGGCACTTGTGGCACCTTGGTCGCAGATAGGCACGTGACTGGGCACGCCTGAGCAGAGAGGGCGGGAACGATGACGTTGACGGAGCCCTTCGTCGTCAGGCGGGATGCAGCGGTCGCCGGACCGTGGCAGGTCTTGGCGGCTTCAGACCGGACAGCAGGCACGGTGATGTTCGGCGAAGCAAGGCTCCCAGCGCGCACCTCCGGGCCGGGACTACACGTGCACACGCGCGAGGACGAGGCCGTCTTCGTCATCGGCGGGAGTCTCACGTTCGTCGTGGGTGATCGCAGGTTCGCAGCCGGCGCCGGGGAATTGGTGTGGCTACCTCGCGAAGTTCCCCACACATTCGCGAATCTGGGTGACGACCCCGCCTGGGCCTTCGGGACCACCACTCCAGCGGGCCTTGAGGGCATGTTCCAGGAACAGGCCGAGTACTTCGAAGGCCTCCAAGGGCCCCCCGACCCTGCTCGGATCGCTCAGATTGGCGCGAGGTACGGCGTCACTGCCCTTGGTCCGCCGCTCGACGTCGACGGCTAGGGCGTGCCACCATCTCGCCGCGCGCTCCTCCGAGGTCAGGGGCAGTACCTCCGGCGCTATAGGTCATGGGCCCTTGAAACTGGCGGAGCTGGGCCAAAGCCTCGGCCGTGCCGCTCGTGCGATCTGCGTGCGATAAGGAACCCGCAAGGAGACACCTGTTCTGAGAACAGAAAGCGCGCGAAACGACACAGATTGCCGAAATCGATTGTGAATCAATGTGATTGAGAGCTGGCGAGGGGACTCGAGGCTGGTCGCGGTGGGCCGGAAGCGTGCCTGGATGAGAAGCAAACGGATCGCGCTCGGCATCGGCCGACGCACGCGTGGCCTGCGGGCCCAGAGGAGTGTGGAGACGGCTGGGCCTGCGAGGCGTTCGGCGGTGCGGGCGGCGCTGGCAAGGATGTCCTGGATGGGGGTTGGATCGGCTTCGGGTCCGAACATGTGGGTCCGCATGAAGGTGGGCACGTCGATGTTGTCGCTCGCCCATGGTGTCTCCGGGGCGGATGCCGCTGACGTCGCCCCTGTTCGTGCTCCCCTGTTCGCCACGGGTCGCAGGTTACCTACGGGCGCGCGGCACCGAGGCGTTTCGCACGCTTTGCGCCCAGTGCTCTGCGCACACATCCGTTCCACCCGCCCATGTGCACGCTCTCGCTGGCAGATCTGGCTTGGAGGCACGCCCGGCCCGGCATCAACCGCCCGTTCGGACGGTCGGTGCCCGTCCGGTGGACTGTCCCGCTTCAGACACTCCTGCAGGCGCTAGGCGATGACCGTGGTGCGCCTCTGCCGCACCACGAGGCGTGCTGCCGGGCGCTGCCGTCTCGAGACGCAGCGCCCGGCGCGAACGAAGCGGCCAAGGCGGCGATGGACGGTGCGGCAGTTACTCGCGGGATCGGGCACAGACCGTGGCCGGGTTCCGCGCCCAGATGTCAGCGGCGTAGCTGCGCGTCATCGTGTAGCCGGCGGAGCGCAGCCTCCGGATCATCTGAACGGACTCGAGGGTGCGGGAGCTGTGCACGATCACCGTCGCGACATCCACCGGGTCGCCGGCGTTGGCGCGGTCGACCATGTGCGTGACGAGCGGCTCGACGGTTGCGTTGAACAGGTCGTAGTCCAGCCAGAGCTCGTCGATGCGCCGATCTTGTAGGGACTCCAGCAGATCGATGGCGGCATCGGCCGTCTGGGCCAGCAGCGCGGGACGCCCGTCGCGGAAGATGCGTACGTCGTCGACAAGCACAACGAGCGGTGCGAGGCTCTCGGGTCCGACAATGGCGGCCGGGGTGGGGTTGCTGGTCATGCATCACCTCCCACGCACTGATGCGCGGCGGCTTGTGCGGCAGCGCTCTCCGAGTCGCGGAAGAGCGAGTGCGGCGTTCCGGCCCAGCCGCAGTCCAAGCACACGTACGCGCGCTGGCCCGACCACTGGCTGGTGCGCCAGCTCGTGCGGATGACCCCGTGCGCCCGGGCGAGGGCTTCCGGTGACAGCACGACGCTTGGCGGGCAGTTCGGCACGTCTGGGTTCTCCGGCTCGGCAGCACGCCACGCGGCGACGAGCAGCCGGCCGGCGTACCGGTCTATCTCCTGCCGCAGCTGCTCCTCGTGGCGCCGCTGCCGGACCGCCTCGGTCTCCTGCGCTGTCGGGGGCCGGCTGCAGACGGTGTAGCCCCCGGCGGGCGCCACGATCTGCTCCGGCAGGTCAGCGGGAGGGGGGACAGTGTCGCTCCAAGCGCGGGCCGCGCGGGCCGCAGCTTCGGCCGCGGCGATCGGTGCGGGGCTGGTCGGGGTCGTCGACATGGGTCCTCCTCGGCTCGTTGGCTCCTGAACCGGGGAGCCGCGGTTACCGCGCCGCGAGGTGCGGCGCCGGTCAGGTCTTCCTCGGGGGGCACCGGTGCGGGACCGGTTGCCGAGCGGCCACTCCGAGGTGTTGACGCCGCTGCTCTGGACCTAGGTCAAGGATGCCATCTACGGCGGACGTCGTCCTGCGACCCGCCGGGGCAGGGGTGCAGTTGCGTGAACATGGCGCGGACAGTGGCCCCGCCAACGATTTCGTCGACGACAAGGTCTGGCACGGGCTGCTGCACGGTCCTGGGACATGCGCCACCAAGACCGCATGGATTGACGTGCTCGGCTCGCATGTCCGGGCGCCTGACGTGGCGCCTGCGTCACACGGTCACCCTACGAATGCCGGCGCAGTACCTCCGCCATGCTTTCAGCCAGCTCTTTGAGGGCGGCCGCCGACGGAACGAACTCGCTGTCGACGGGGCGGACATACACATCCAGTCGGTCGCCGTGAAAGGACGGCATGCGTCCGTCGGTAGTCACCGGCATGCCCCGATACCGCTCCCCTGCCTCGTAGGTCAGCCCCCAGCCGCATAGCTTCGGGCCGAAGAGCCCCTGTTTGGGTCCACGCCAGTCGGCGCCCGGATTACCGCGACTGTTCATGCGGCGCACAAAGTCGTTGACCAAGGCCTCCATCTCCACCCGGTACTGGGGCCGCCTGGCTTGCGCCTTTGGCAGCTTCACCAGCGCGCCACCTGGCAGCGGCATCAAGGGCGGCCAAGGCGTCGTCGAGAGGCTTCCCCGTCATGACGTCGACACTAGGCGGACAGAGGCGGACTGGGGAAAGAAGCGTCGGAGCCGCGTTTCTCCGCGCCGAGGTCATCGGCTTCTGCGAAGGGCAACGTTGCAGCCGCGGCTCGGCGAGGCATCGTTGACGCGTCTGCGCCCGCCGCCCCGCTACGAAAGGAGACCGCGCACCACCGGCTCGGGGTTCGGTCTGCTGACTGTCAGGTCTTGATGTCGTAGCGGTCCTCGTCGGGTGGGATGGAGTCGTCGAGCATCGGGCCGTCGATGAGCGGGCTCATCTGGTAGATCTCGGTCCCATCGCCGCCGAAGGCGGGGCTTGCGGAGGTCTGCGCCCGCCAGTGCAGCATCGGGGTCTTCTGGCCGCACTCGGGGCAGGAGGTGTGTCCGACGCCATGGCGGTTGGGCAGCCATGAGAACAGGGCGAACTCGAGGTCGCAGATCGAGCACTTGAAGGAGTGGACCCAGACGCCTTGGCGGTCCTCGAGCGTCATCGGCCCGGGTTTCTTCACGGCCAAGAGGGCCTCGTCGTCGAGCCTCACGGTCTCCTCGTCAGTGACGACGGCTTCTGGGCCTGGGCCGTCCGTCTGCACGTACTGTCCGGGTGTGCTGTCGTCACTCATCGGTGGCGGTCCTGTCTTGGTCTGGGTGGCCGCTATGTGCGGGTGGCGTAATTGTCGGCGCTGCTTGGACGGCGTTGTTGACGTGGCCGACGACGATACGCACCGCCGTGTAGAGAAGGGTCTGGCGGGCGGTCAGGTCCCCAGCGGCGAAGGCGGCGGGTGGCAGGCAGACGCGGAACGCGGGGCCGTCATCGGTCTCGTGCCAATCGCCGATGACCCATGAGGCCTGGCCGGCGTTGTTGGGAGCGGCTGTCAGAAGTTGGCTCGGGACGGTGGCGGTGATCGTGGTGGCGCGGCCCCACCCGGGGTGTTCGCCGTCGAGATCGAGCCGGAACGGGATAGTGAGGCCGGTATCGGTGCTGATGCGGTAGACGCCGTCGTCTTCGTCGAAGGTCAGCACGCCGGCGTCGGCGAGTCCGTACAGCACGGCTCCTGCTGCGCCGCGGGAGAGCGGGTGGGTCGCCTCAGCCAGCGGTGCTGCGACTCCTGTCCTGGTGTGGCGGGGCTTGACCGCGCCGAGGATGGCGCCGTGCAGCAGCCGCAGCGCGTCGGCCCACAGCTCGGGCGGGCCTAGCGGGATCTGGGTGCGGATGACGTTGCCTGACCCTGTCGCCGGCGCTGGCTGGTAGGCGCCGAGGCGGGGCCATTCGCGGATGTCGGCGGGGGTCGGCCAGGGCCGGGTCACCTGTGCCAGTAGCGGCTCGTTCTCGCCTGGGGCGGGGTGGGGGGTGACGTGCAGGGACGGGTCCAGGTCCAGGCCTGCCTGCCGGTAAAAATCGGGCAGGGTGGTGACGCCGTCGGTGAGGGCGCCGAAGTTGAGCTCTGGGGCGGCGACGTCGTCGACGCTGAGCAGAAGCGTCGCGACGGCGTTGGTGTGATGGCCCAGGCTGGTGCCGATGAAGGAGGCGTGCGCGTCCGGGTCGGTGCTGCGGTCGAACGGCACCGGAACGACGGTCGTGTAGCTGACCGTGCCGTGAGGGTCGATGCCGAGCCCGCCGAGCTGGGTCGAGTCGAGCTGCTCCTGGTTGAGCTCGAGGCATCGCGCATGCAGGTCGTCCGCCTCGATGGCGAGTGGGGTGGTGATGCGCAGGCACGCGCCGAGGTTCGGGTGCTCATAGGGCCCATACCGGGTGGCGACCGTGCAGACCTGGGTGTCGTCGCCGTACCGGATGCTGACGGGCCAGTCGAGGACGACGTCTCCGTCGTGCCACCGGCACCGGTACGCGGGGCGGGCTGTGAAGAGGCCGGCGAGTGCGAGCGCGTCCGGCTGCAGGGGGCGGCCGGGCACGGTGAGCCAGTCCTGGCCCGGGTCGAACAGGGTGAGCATCTCGTCCGGTGCGGTCCGAAGCCCGAGGGTCGGGTGCGCGTTGTGCGCCGGTTGCGCGTGCCCGGCGAGGTCGGCGTCGAGCTGGTCGGCGTGCAGTGCTTGGGCGACAGCGAGGGCGGGTGGCCAGGAGCGGAGCCAGCCGTAGGAGTCGTCGTGCACGTGCAGCACCGTCCGCGCGGTCAACTGCGTGCCGTCATCGGTGCGAACCAGGGCGGAGGGTTGTCCGGTGTGCTGCAGTGCGAGTGCCTGGCCAATGGCGTCGTCGTCCGGGCTGGTCGCCAGTGCGGTGTCGATGATGACGCGGCTACCGACGTCGTGGCACCGGCACGGTTCAGTCCAGATCTGTTGGAGATGGCGGTTCGGCAGGTATGTGAAGCCGGCGCGGTCGTCCTCCAGCAGGCTGGCCCAGCGGTCGTCTATGCCGACGAGGTTGTCGTAGGTGAAGCCGAGCAGCCGCGCGCCGGGGTCGCGTCCGACGCCGGGTTCGCCGAACTCGGGTCCGCGGGCGTTCGGTCCGGCGGCCAGGCCGGAAGGCGGGTTGGAGGCGCCGCGGACGAGCTGCTCGACGGTCAGGTCGACGTGGGGTTCCAGAACGCGTCGGGCGGTCCAGGACAGCCGGGCCGCGTTGGCGAGCACCTGCCGGAAGAACTGGCGCAGGTCTTCCGGGGTAAGGGCGGTGGCCCACGCGGCGGGGACGAAGAGGATGTGCCAAAGGCTGCCGTCGCGGTCGGTCCAGGCGCCGAGGCCGTGCTCGGCTGCGGCGTGGTTGCCCGCGCCGGTGAGCCGGTTCTGTGCGTTGAGCAGTGCCGGGACCCACCAGGGCTCGTCGTCGTTGCAGTTGCCGGGGGTCCGCAGTGTGACAAGCAGTCCGTTGCCCAGGTGCGGATGCCGTTGCGGGGATGCCTGGACCAGGGAGGTCCGGGTGTCGTCGTCGACCTCGAGGCCGCGCTCTTGGATCATGCCGATCAGCCCGGCCGGGAACGGGCCGGGACCGTAGGGGACCTCGCAGGTGAACCCGCTGGCGTCTCCGCCGCCGTACCACGCTGCGGCGGACTGGAACTGTTCCGCCTGCTCGAGGTGGAACGCGTCGAGCAGGGCCTGTTGCATCGCCGCCGCGTCGGCGTCCGCGTGGGCCGGGAGTGTCTGGTCGAAGTGGTAGACGATGTCGTTCCATCCGGCGTCGCTGTCGCGGGCCCGGTCCTCGAGCGCGACGGCCGCGGGCTGCCCCCAGCCGGTGTGGAAGTCGTTCGTCGCGAGGGCTACCGCCTTGGCCACCTGCTCGCGCACGATCTGCACGATCACGGCCAACGGCAGGTCGGTGGCCTCGTCGCCGACCACGAAGGACGCGCCGACCTCGACGCTGGGGGTGGCCCCGCTGGCCGGTGGCGGGG
>Ga0209347_1003089_pt1 | contig 20265 bp, 19 predicted proteins | sample AutmiccommuBRH23_FD_187382 | JGI IMG/M metagenome (GOLD analysis project Ga0209347, IMG submission 187382) | Deep subsurface microbial communities from Mt. Terri, Switzerland - Autotrophic microbial communities BRH/23 (SPAdes) (version 2) | ecosystem: Environmental > Aquatic > Deep subsurface >...
GAGCCGATCGAGGCGACCAAGCGGGGCATCCGCCGGATCGTGGACGCCGGCGCGTTCCCGACCGTCTGCATCTTCCGCCCGACGATCGGCAGCGACATGGAGGCATCCGCTCCCCCGGATCCCGAGGCGATGAAGGACGTGTTCGCCTACATGCACGAAGTCTGTCGCGGAGCCGGTTTGCCGGTCGGCATTCTGCCGATCGAGGTATCGCTCGTGGTGCAGCCCGAGGAGACGCAGGAGCTGGTGGCGCCGAACATGCCGAGCTCGCTCTATCGGCTTAAGAACGACGTTCTCAAGACGCTTGCGAAGCCGTACATCGCCTGGAAGCTTCGTCCCTCGGGTGGAGAGCCGGCGATTTCCCAGGGAGCGGCGTGAGTTCCACCCCACAGCTGCGGGAGCCGTCGTCCGTCTACGGACCGGTGCATTCGTGGCGATGGGGCGCGTCGCTCGGGGTCGACCTCCTTCTTTCACCGAGCTGCTGCTCGTTCCGCTGCGTTTACTGCCAGCTGGGTGACATCGAGGATCCCAGCTGCGAGCGAGCGGTGCGCGTGCCGACCGAGCGGGTGATTCGCGATCTCGAGGCCGCGGACTGGGGTCGCGCCGATGTCGTCACCTTCTCCGGAAGCGGGGAGCCGACGCTCGCCGCGAATCTCGGCGAAGCCATCGTCGAGGTCCGGCAACGAACGTCGCTGCCGGTCGTGGTTCTCACGAATGCGATGCATCTGGACGATCCTCAGGTTCGCGCCGAGCTTTCTCTGGCGGACGAGGTGTGCTGCAAGCTCGACGCGATCGACGATGCGAGGCTGGCGAGAATCAACCGGCCGGTCCGGGCGACGCGCGCCGAGTCGATCGTCGAAGGAATCGTTTCACTTCGCGCAAACTGGAGCGGCAAGCTCACGCTTCAGATCATGCTGCTGCCGGGCACCGGATCGTCGGCGATGGCGTTCGCTCCCGCGATTGCTCACATCGCGCCGGACTGCGTGCAACTTAATGTTCCCTCGCGTCCCGTGCCTCTCCGGCACACCCTCGACACGCGCGGCGCGCACGCCGCGTTCGATCAGGAGCGAGCTTGGCGGATGCTCGACTTCGACGAGGTCGAGAGCGCCAGGTCCGAGATCGAGGCGATCACGGGAATCAGCATCGTCGCGCCGCCTCGCGAATCTCACACTCGATGAGAAATGCCACACTCCAAACCGAACTTCCTGTGATGCCGTCCGCTCGCTGAGCCGGAACTGTCACAGGCTGCGGTAGTTGGAGTCACACTCCTCATTCCATCGCGCGTCTATCGTGGATCGATAGAAGGCGAGGAAGCCGCCATGACCGTTCTGCAGATCCCGAAAAACAGAAGAGGCAATGGCTGGAATCTCAAAGAGCTCCGGAGCGTCCACTCCACGAAGGTGATTCCGTGGTTCGAGGCGACCGGACGGACGTTGACCGTGCGGAAGGGAACGGCACTCTTCCACGAGGGAGAGATGCCCGAGGGGCTGTTCCTGGTTCGGTCGGGGAGCGTGGAGATGACGGTGAGCGCCCTCGATGGGCGCAAGCTGAAAACGGGCATCGCGCGACGAGGGCACGTGCTGGGGCTCGAGTCGCTGTTCACCAACTGTCCGCATCCGATCACAGCGATCACGGTCGGACCGGCCACGGTCTGTTTCGTCCCCCGCGCCGACTTCTTCGCGTTCGTCGAGGCCGATCCCGACGTCCGCATGAGGCTCATCCATTATCTCAGCGAAGAAGTCGCCTCGAGCTGGGGACGGATCCGCACGACGCTCGCGTGGAAACACGATCGCGCTCACGTGGGAGATCTCGATCATGAGCCGCCGCGGATCGCGGCAGTCTGAGCTCGTCTCGCCGGCAAGCTGCCTTCGTTGCCGGGCGCGCCGCGGCCGGATCTTCTGCAACTTCGCGCGCCGCGCCCTCCCCTCTTTCGACAAGATCGCTTCGCTTCGCCGCGTTCCCGACGGAGAATCCCTTCTCGTGGAAGGCCTTCCCGTCTCCGGGGTATGGGTGGTCTGCAGCGGCCAGGTGCGCGTGATCTCGTTCGAGGGGCGGATGAGGGGATCTCCCGCCATCCAGTTTCTCGGCCGGGGGCATGCGATCGGTCTGGCCGAAGCCCTCCGCAGCGTTCCCGCCCGCGCCAACGCCGTCACCCTCGGCGATTGCGAGCTGCGATTCATCCCCTCGCCGTTGCTGCGGCGCTTCCTCGATCGCGACATCGACGCCTGTTTGTGGGCCGCGCACTTCGTCTGAACGAAAAGCCAGAAGCCAGAAACCAGAAGCCAGAAGAAAAGGCGAAGCCGGAAGTCGAAAGCCAGAAGCCAGAAGAAAAATCAAAGGCGGACAGTTACTCTGTCGGGATGGCTGGGTTTTGCTTCTGACTTTTCTTCTGGCTTCTGACTTCTGGCTTCTGGCTTGTCTTCTCTACCCGATTCCCATCGCGCGGCTCCATCGCGCGTAGACCCGCGAGGAGATCTCCGACTGCCGGGCGTGTCTGCGGGCGGTCCAGTAGGAGCCGGTCGCGGCGACGTCGATGCCGCATTCGCGGAGGCGCGCGTCGATCGACTGCTTGAGCCGCTCGAGCGATTCGCGATTGGGGCCGTGCGTTACGGCGATCAGGTTTGCGTCGGGCCACTCGGGCGAGGGCGTCCTCCGGCTGCAGTGGGCGAGCCCGCGATGCCGCGCAATCTCCCGGCCGGCGCGGTCGGCGTGCTGCGCGGCGACCGACCACTGGAACATGACGTCGGTGCGCGGCGTGATCGCGCCGCTGCTTCCGTCGTGCACCTCGTCGACGTCGAGCGCGAACCGGCCGAAGATTCCTTTCCGGGCCAGCTCTTCGGCGATCTCGAGAAAGCGCTCGCGGGAGGTCCGGGCTTCGATCACCCGTCCGCGCCAGAGATCCTCCTCGATCTCGTCAGCCGTGAACTCACGCCGAAGCGCGAGGAGCACCCGCCATCCCTCTGCGTCGAGAGAAGTCAGGCGGGGCTCGAATCCCTCCCCGGGGTCCCGGCTCCCACTCTCGTTCTCCGAAGCGACGGGAAAGACGGTAATGGGACTCATCGCCACATACGCGTCGGCATCGAACACTTTCCGCAGAAAATCGCAATGTTTCCGAAGCGAGTGGGGGGGTGGAACCTTTACCGTGCTCCAGAGTGACCAGTTGGGATGGGGCGCTCCCGGCTCGGCGGCGCGCTGGATGATGTGGGCGGTGAAGGGGTCCCGGTCGGCCATGAACCGCCAGGCGTCGCCGAGCTTCCAGGGTGGAATTCGCCAGGCGACCAGCGCGCCGGGGGCGATCGTCGCTCCCCGAATCGTCTGACGCATTCTCCGCGCCGCTCCGCCGCGGACCATCGAGCGGAGCCGGGAGACGATCTCGTCCTTTCCGGCTCCGGTGGCTGTCGCCAGAGTCGCGACCGGATCGCGGTCGAAGGAGGTCAGGGTGTCGCGCGCCGCCCGGAGAATCTCTCGATTGAGCGGGTCGGCAATGGTCGCAGGGGAGCTCATCGTGGCGAAGTCTGTCATGAGGGGAGCCCGCCCCGCGAACGAGAGCATCCGAGAAGAAGAGCACGAGCCCCGAGAAGGTTCGATCTTCGACGGGCGGTGTAGGGGTAGAAGTGACTGATGCCACTCGGGGTCGTGACGGGAGGCACAGCCCGGAATGACCCCAACCTTGGATTCTGGATCAGACTCTGTCCACGAAATGCCCCCCGGTTGGTCCGCGGGTCGCCGCGCTTCCGGTGACGAGTCGGACGGAGTGGCAAGCAGGAGTCAGGAGCGTTCAGGAGGCACCACATGACAACCACCATCGTCGTAATCGCCACGCTGGTCGTGCTCACAGCCGGCTTTCTCGCATTCCTCCGCTGGTATCAGGAGCGGGGCGCGCGCGTGATCACCTGCCCCGACAATCAGGAGCTGGCAGCCGTCGAGGTCGACGCGGCCCATGCGGCGATCACCTCGATCTTCCGGGGAACCTCCAAGCTTCAGCTCTCCTCCTGCAGCCGCTGGCCCGAAAAGGCAGGCTGCGATCAGGCCTGCCTCAAGGAAGTCGTCGATTCGCCGAGCCACTGCCTGGTGAGGACCATCCTGGCCGACTGGTACCTCGGCCGGAACTGCGTCTACTGCGCGAAGCCGATCGGCGAGGTGATCTGGCACGATCATCGTCCCGCGCTCTACGACCCGGAAACGCGCGCCACTCTCGAGTGGACCGATGTGCGGCCCGAGCAGGTTTATTCGGTTCTCGCCACTCACGAGCCGGTCTGCTGGAACTGCCACATCGCCGAGAGCTTCCGGCGCGAGCATCCCGACCTGGTGACCGACCGCGACAACCGCGCCACCGGCGCGTAGGCGATCGGAAGTGGGCCGGGGCTTTCCAGCCCAGGCTCGTGCCACGAAGGGGGAGCTGAATCGTTGAGCGGGTTCGCAAGTGTTTTCCCGATTCCGCTCCGTGGCTCGAGCCGAAGCTGGAAAGCTTTGGCCACTCCCGTGACTCGCGTCACCCGGCCCGGTGAGAGGGGTCATCCCGGCCGACTGCTTCCCTGACCTACCCTGACGATGGACCCGGCTTTCGTTTCGGGCGAGGAGGTCTCCCATGTGTCTCGGCGTACCAGGGAAGGTGATCGAAGTTCACGAGGGAAGCGCGCTCGTCGATTTCTGGGGAGTTCAGCGCGAAGTCAAGCTGGACGTGGTCGGTGAGACTCTCCGGCCCGGCGACTACATCATTAACCACCTCGGCTACGCCGTGCGCCGGATCTCGGATGACGCGATCTACGACACGCTCGCTCTCTACGAGGTGGTTCTCACCGAGGCGGGAGTCGATCCGATCGCGACGGACATTTTCTGTGAGATGGCCCCGGGCTGCGAAAAGGAAGTCTAGAGGCCCCCGTTTCCTCGAGTCTCGGCACCCGCGCGGCTGAAAGCCGCGTTTTTCCTGTGGGCGAAGCTGAAAGCTTCGCGTACCGAGGCGAAAAACTCCGTTTTCCCCATTAAGTCGAAAGCCGCCCCCGGGGAGGGGGCGGCTTCGGACCAAACTTTATGGGGGTGGATCGATCGGGATACGCCACTTCGACTTACGCGCCGGACGTCACAGTGTTGCCCGGTGCGGTTGTGGGATCGTTGGTAGGAAGTGTGGCGGTTGTGTATGGTGAGATTTCTGGAGGCGGGTTCAGACTTGGAAGAGCCTCTGTGACGTATCCCGGACCCAGCCACCCACGGGAGCCTTGCTCTCGTCGAGCGACTGGTAGTTCGATTTGCACGATGCAAAATTAAACAATTTTCGCCAAATGCAATATGACTGATGTCATGCCCCCTTGTGATTCGAATCACTAGGGGGTTTCGCGGGGCGCGGTCCAATCCACCGTAGCCACGCGCCCCGCTCGAAAACCGGGGGGAAAGGGCTGATGCGAACCTGCCTGCTTCTCACGATCCTCTTTTCGTTCCAATCGTTTACGCCGCTTCTTGCCGGCGAAGTCGATCCCGCGACGACCTATCGGTCGTGGGTGGCGACCCTTTCTCACGATTCGATGGAGGGGCGGGGGATAGGAACGGAAGGTCTCGACCGCGCCGCCGCCTGGATCGAAGAAAACCTCCGGGAGTCAGGCCTCGAGCCCGCTTTTGCAACCGGTTACAGGCAGCGGTTCCGGATCAAGACTGGAGTGGAGCTCGCCAGCGACAATGACCTCGAAGGCGTTGCCCGAGAAGATTGGACCCCTCTCGGATTTTCCAGCTCGGGCGCCTTCGAGGGCGAGCTCGCTTTCGCGGGATACGGAATCGAGGCTCCCCCGATCGGCTACCAGGAGCTCGAAGGCATCGATCTCCGCGGCAAGGTCGTGGTGATGCTCCGCTACGAGCCGCAGGAGCGCGACGAAGCGTCCCCGTTCGACGGGAAGCGGCCGAGCCGCTGGTCCGCGACCCGTTACAAGGTGCACCAGGCGCGCGAGCGTGGAGCGGCTGCCGTCGTCTTCGTCACCGGTCCGCTGCAGGATGACGGGGACAAGATCCCCGCTCTTCGCAACGACGGCCCGGAAAGCCCCGCCGGAATCCCCGTCATTCAGATCCGCACCTCGGTCGCTCAGCGGTGGCTCGCTCCTCTGGGTATCGACCTGCTCGAGTTTCAGAACAGCGTCGATCGCGACCTCGCGCCTCGCTCGAAGGGAACCACCGGCATCCGAATCCGGGGCCAGGTGGATCTCGACACGACGTGGGCGGATGCCGAGAACGTGGCCGGTGCGATTCCGGGCCGCGGGAGCCTCGCTCGCGAGATCGTGGTCGTCGGCGCGCACTACGATCACCTCGGATGGGGCGGCTCCGGCTCGATGCGCCCGAACGAGAAGGCGATCCATAACGGCGCGGACGACAACGCGTCCGGAACGGCCGCGGTGCTCCTGGCCGCTCGCCAGCTTCAGAAGAGTCTGGCGGACGTCCCCAATCGCCGTACCGTCATGATCGCCCTCTTTTCCGGGGAGGAGGTTGGGCTCGCCGGATCTGGTCACATGGTCGAGGAGTTTCCCCGGCCGATCGAGAACGTGGTTGCGATGGTGAACCTCGACATGGTCGGCCGGCTTCGCGACGGGAAGCTCGCAGCCCTCGGAACCGACTCCGCCCCGGAGTGGCCGGACCTCATCGCGCGGCTCGCGACTCCTCTCGGCATCGAAGCCGCCTCCAGCGGCGACGGCTACGGACCTTCCGATCAGACCAGCTTCTTCGCGGCCGGCATTCCGGTCGTCCACTTCTTCACCGGCACGCACGACGCGTATCACACCCCTGAAGATGACGAGGGGACGATCAACGTCGAGGGAGGTGCCGCGATCGCCGCGCTCACGGCAGGGGTCGCCGCGGAAATCGCGCGCGGAAACATCACTCCGAGTTACGAGCGCGGCTCGGCTGCTCCCGTGATGAGCGGGGACAGCCGCGGTTACGGCGCATACCTCGGGACGGTTCCCGACTACCGCGCCATGTCGGACACGACGGGCGGGGTTCTGCTCTCCGATGTCCGGCCGGGTGGCCCGGGCGACCTCGCGGGGATCCGCGGGGGCGACCGCATCATCGCCATGGCGGGAACGAAGATCGAGAACCTCTACGACATGACCTTCGCGCTTCAGGACAATCGTCCGGGAGAGACGATCGACGTCGTGGTTCTTCGAGACGGAAAAGAGATCACGCTGCGGGCAACGCTCGGAAGCCGCGGAGAGCGCGCGGCGCCGGCGGCAACTCCGGCAGCGACTCCCGCGACGCCCGCCGCAGCCCCTGCGATGCCGCCCGCGGCGACGCCCGCCCATTCGCCTCACGGGATGGCTCCGGCGGCGCCGGCCGAGGCGGAGCCCGGGTTCTACGCCAACCGTCCCGGACGCGACTTCGCAATCGGTGCCGGCAAGCCGTTCGAGCCCCGATTCGAAGGAGAGAAGCACTTCGCCGACATCCGCCAGCTGACGTTCGGAGGAGAGAACGCGGAAGCCTACTTCTCGCCCGACGGCACGAAGCTCATCTACCAGGCGACGCTCGAGAAGGGATCGTGCGATCAACAGTACGTTCTCGACCTCGCCAATGGCGCGGTGACGCGCGTGTCGAGCGGCAAGGGACGCACGACTTGCGGATACTACGATTACCCGGAAGGAGATCGCATCGTCTTCGCCTCGACCGAGGCGGGGGGTGAGGAGTGCCCGCCGCCGCCGGACTTCGCGGCGGGGTACGTATGGGCGACCTATCCCTCGTTCGATCTTTGGGAAGTGAAGCCGGACGGAACCGGCCTGCGCGCGATCGAGTCGACGCCCGGGTACGACGCCGAGCTCACCTGGTGTCATCGCGGCGGAAAGTTCATCTTCACATCGACCCGTGACGGCGACCTCGATCTCTACGAGAGCGACGAGGCCGGGAACGTGAGAAGGCTGACGGACGAGCCTGGGTACGATGGCGGAGCGTTCTACAACGCCGAGTGCACCGAGATCGTATGGCGCGCGAGCCGTCCGGAAGGGGAGGAGCTGGCGGACTATCGCCGGCTGCTCGCCCAGAACCTGATCCGTCCTGGAGCTCTCGAGATCTACGTCATGAGCGCCGATGGGACCGGCAAGCGTCAGGTCACGTCGAACGGGGCGGCGAATTTCGGGCCGTATTTTCATCCCGGCGGCCAGAAGATCATCTATGCATCGAACGCAGGGGCGAATGCGCGGGAGTTCGACCTCTGGATGGTGAGCCGGGAGGGTGGCGAGGCGTCGCGCATCACCACTGCGCCCGGTTTCGACGGTTTCCCGATGTTCAGCCCGGACGGGGAGTGGATCGTCTGGGCGTCGAACCGCGCCAATCCGGCGGGTTCCGAGACCAATCTCTACATAGCGCGCTGGATCGAATAGCGCGAGAGGCGAGTGCCATGACTCAGGTTGCCGAAGATCTCCTCAATTTCCTTCTCGAATGCGAATCGGACGTCGTGCTGCGGAACGGCAAGACGCTCCACCTGCGGCCGATCCGGCCGGAGGACCGCGGGCCTCTGCTCGAGCTGTTCAGCGACCTGTCGCCCGACAGCATGCATTACCGCTTCTTCGACACCCGGCGTCCGGAAGCGGCGCTCGAGTCGACGCCGGTCGAGATCGACTACGACAGCGAGTTTGGCGTCGTTGCCGAGCTGGCCGGCCGGGTCGAGGGCGTCGTGCACTACTTCCGCAGCCGCCAGTACCCGGCCCAGGCCGAGGTGGCGTTCACGATCTCCGACCGCCTGCAGGGGTGCGGCGTCGGCACGAGGCTGCTCGAACACCTGGCCGGCATCGCCCGCCGACGCGGGATCACGAGCTTCGTCGCGGAAGTTCTCGAGGACAACAGGAAGATGATGGACGTCTTCCTCGACTCCGGATTCACGGTCACGCGCAAAGTCGATTCGGGTGCGGTCAGTGTCGTCCTCTCACTCCGCCCGACGGCGGAGTTCGAGGAGAAGTCGGCGGGTCGCGCGCAGGTGGCTGCCGCCGCTTCGATGAAGTCGATCTTCGAGCCATCGTCGATCGCGGTCGTCGGCGCCAGCCGGAAACGGGGAAGCATCGGCGGAGAGCTGTTCCGGAATCTCATCCGCACAGGGTTCCAGGGAAAGCTTTACCCGGTGAATCCGACCACCGACGTGGTCGAGTACGTCCCCGCCTTCAAGTCGGTGATGGACATCCCGGGGGAGGTGGACCTGGCGATCATCGTCGTGCCGGCCGACCGCGTCGAAGCGACGATCGACGACTGCATCCGGAAGGGAGTTCGCGGCGCGGTGGTCATCACCGCCGGCTTCGCGGAGATCGGCGCCGAGGGGAAGGAGAAGGAAGACAGGCTGGTCGAAAAGATCCGCTCGGCCGGAATGCGCATGGTCGGCCCGAACTGCATGGGGGTGATCAACGCGAGCCCCGAGGTGAACATGCACGGGACCTTCTCCCGGATCTATCCCCCGTCGGGCACGGTCGCCATGTCGACGCAGAGCGGAGCCCTGGGGCTCGCGATTCTCGACTATGCCCGCCAGCTCAACATCGGATTCTCGACTTTCATCTCCGTCGGGAACAAGGCCGACGTCTCCGGCAACGACCTCATTCAGTACTGGGCGCAGGATCCGAAGACGTCGGTCATCCTCCTCTATCTCGAGAGCTTCGGAAACCCGAAGAAGTTCGGAACGATCGGCCGGCGTGTCAGCCGCAAGAAGCCGATCGTCGCCGTCAAGTCGGGTCGTTCGCGGTCGGGAGCGAAGGCGGCGTCGTCGCACACCGGCGCGCTGACCGAGAGTGATGCGATCGTCGGGGAGCTGTTCCGCCAGGCGGGGATCATCCGGGTCGACACGCTAGAGGAGCTGTTCGACGTGGCGACCGTCCTGGCGAACCAGCCGCTGCCCGAGGGGCGACGCGTGGCGATCCTGACGAACGCGGGCGGACCGGCCATTCTCGCCGCCGACGCGTGCGAAGCGCGCGGGCTCGAGATCGCGCAGCTGACCGACGAGACCATGGAGACGCTGCAGTCGTTCCTGCCGGTGACGGCGGCCGTGGCCAATCCGGTCGACATGATCGCTTCGGCTTCTCCGGACGATTACGAGCGGGCGATCGGCGCGCTTCTGCGCGATCCCGGTGTCGACTCGCTGCTCCTCATCTATATCCCGGTCCTTCCCGAGGACGTGGACGGAATCGCCGCGGCAATCCAGAAAGCGTACCGGCAGGGCAACGGAAAGCCGGTCGTCGGAACATTCATGAGCGCGCGCGGCGTGCCGGAGTCGCTCGCGCCGATCCCTTGCTTCCCGTTCCCCGAGAGAGGGGTCGGCGCGCTCGCGCGCGCCACGAATTACGCGCAGTGGCGCCGGCGTCCGGAAGGCGTGGTTCGCCACTTCGAGGACATCGATCGCAACCGGGTTCGTGCCGCAGTCGAGCCGCTTCTCGCGGTCGGCGGCGGATGGCTCTCTCCGGTCGAGGGACGGATGCTCCTCGAGGCGTGCGGCATCGCAGCCGCGCCCACGGAGCTCGCTCATTCTGTCGACGAGGCCATCGCGGCCGCCGAGACGATGGGGTTTCCGGTGGTAATGAAGGCCAACGGCGCGGCCATCCTGCACAAGAGCGACGCGGGCGGTGTCGTGCTCGACCTCGAGAGCTCCGCCGACGTGCGGGCGACGTTCGACGATCTTCGCTCGCGTTTCGGAGACCAGCTGGACGGGGTGGTCGTCCAGAAGATGGTTCCGGGGAAGGTCGAGATGGTCGTCGGCGCGACGCTCGAGTCGACCTTCGGGCACGTGATCGCCTACGGAACGGGCGGCACGATGGTCGAGCTGATGGATGACGTCTCGTTCCGTCTCCATCCGATCACCGATCTCAACATCGAGGACATGCTCGCCCAGGTGCGCGGGACGCGACTGATCCGCGGTTTCCGCGGCTCGCCGCCGCTCGACGAGAAGGCGGTCCGCGAAGTCCTGGAGCGCGTCTCCCAGATGATCGAGCTCGTTCCGGAGATCCACGAGATGGACATCAACCCGCTCAAGGTTCTCGAGAACGGAGCGGTCGCGGTCGACTGGCGCATTCGCGTGGCAAGGACCATCGTCCGAAGATCGAGAAGGATCAATTACTGATAGTGGCGGAGGATCCTTTCCTCCGCCATCGGTGGTTCGAAGCGAGTTCGTCCCGGATCTCGGCGGGTAACGGGCTTCGTGGCTGAAAGGCAGAGGAAAAGATCCTCTGCCACACACCCCTCACCCCAGCTCGTCGATCGACCGCGGCCAGTCTTCCCGCAGAAGGCGCGACAGCGCCCGGTCCGCAAGCAGCTTTCCACCCGTCTGGCACCGGGCGCAGTAGTTCGTCTCGTTCTCCGCGTGGACGATCCGCTGGATCGGGCTGCCGCAGTCGGGACACGGTTGGCCGTATTTCCCGTGGACTGCCATCTCGGGCCGGAACGCCGTGACCTTCGCGGGGAACCTCTCTCCCGTCTCGAGTCGCAGCCGGTCGATCCACTCGAGGAGGACGTTGCGCGTCGCGGCCGCCAGCGCGCGGATCTCCCGCTCGTCGAGATTGGTCGTGAGCTGCGTTGGCGAAAGGCGCGCCCGGAAGAGAATCTCGTCCGAGTAGGCGTTCCCGATTCCGCTGAAGAGCCGCGGGTCGGTGAGGCCGCGTTTCAGCGTCCGCCGCTCCGAGGTGAGCCGCTCGGAGAACTCCGCATCGGTAACGGAGAGCGGATCGAGCCCTCCCGGGTCGAGCTCGACCAGCGCCTGGCGGCTCCCGAGAATGTGGATCGACGCTCTCCGCTTCGAACCCGCCTCGGTCAGGCGGAGCAACCCGGAAGAAAAGTGGAATGAGGCGAGCGCGTTCTTTCCTCCCTTCTTCTCGGGGGCGGGAGCGGGTGACCACTGCAGACGCCCGGCGATCATCAGATGAATGACGATGAAGGCATCGTTCTCGAGCTCGAGGACGATCCGTTTCCCGACGCGGCTGACCGCTTCCACCCGCGACCCGGCGACTTCACCGGGGGAGGGAGAGACGGTTCTCAGGACGAAGGGGCTCGCAAGCCGGATCGAGTCGAGCGTCTCGCCGACGATCCTCCGCTTAAGCGATTCGATGTAAACCGTGATGTCGGGCAGCTCCGGCATGGGCGGAAGTGTTCACCCGCGTGCCGCAATTTTCAACCCGGCTCAGGAGCCGGGGGAGCCGGCAGCGCAAACAACTCCCCCTCAGCACAGACTTTGCTTAAGATGACGTCATGAATTGCCCGAGAGACCGTTCCGCGCTGGTCGACCGTGAGTATCACGATGTCGGCGTCCTGGTTTGCGACACCTGCGGAGGCATGTTCGTCGACGAGGGGGAGCTGAACCACCTCGCCGATCCCACCGTGGGCGATCTCGAGTTCTCCACGCTCGCGGGCGATAGCCACACTCATTCCGACGAGTTCGGTCCCACCTCGTGTCCGCGCGATCCGGACGTCGAGATGGAGAAGGTGGAGTTCAACATCGAGACGAACATCATTCTCGACCACTGCCCGAAATGCCACGGCTTCTGGCTGGACGGGAAAGAGCTCGCCCGGATCAACGACGAGATCGGGCAGCTCAACGAAGCGGCCCGCAAAGTTCCCGAGCCCCCGCTGGTCCGCTTCTCCCAGTTCATCTGGACTCTGCCGTTCCCTCGCTGACCGGTCAGCGACGCCGTTCCCCCTTCTGCACTCCGCCGGGGTGCCGGAAGTCCTGCCCTACGCGATAGACTCCCTTCCCGATGGAAACGTTCCTCATCGACCATTCGGCGCAGATCAACGCCTGGCTGCTCACACCGCTTCTCATCTTCGTGGCGCGCGTCTGCGACGTCACCATCGGGACGATCCGGATCATCTTCATCTCACGCGGGCGCCGCGTTCTGGCGCCCCTGCTCGGGTTCTTCGAGATCCTGATCTGGCTCTACGCGATCCGCCAGATCTTCCAGAACCTGGACCACATCGCGACCTTCCTTGCCTATGCGGCTGGATTTGCCGCCGGAAACTTCGCCGGGCTGCTGATCGAGGACAAGATCGCCCTCGGACACGTGGCGATCCGGGTCATCACCGGAGAGGACTCGAGCGGCATGATCGGGCGCCTGCGGGCGCGGTACGGCGTGACCAGTGTTCCCGCCCGGGGATCGAGCGGTGAGGTCCAGCTCGTCTTCATGGTGATCCCGCGGCGGGAGTACGACCGGGCGCTGGAGATCATCCGCGAAGAGCAGCCGACGGCTTTCATTTCGGTCTCGGACGTGCGGAGCGCCTCCGAGGGGATCTTTCCGAAGCCGGACTATGCCACCCCGCTGAAAAGACCGTGGCGCAAGGGGAAATAGCCCCCCTCTGGCCCGTGGATCACGGGTCGATGTGACCGATGTCATAAGGGAAAGACTGGGTGGGACCTAGAGTTGAGATGCAGTCTCAACGACCAGCCTCTCCCATGACAGCCGAACCAGTCGTTCGTTCAGCCCCTCCCGACTCCATCGCGGCGTCCGTCATTCTCGTCGGCAACCCGAACGTCGGAAAATCCGTCCTCTTCTCTGCCCTGACCGGCCGTTACGCCACCGTCTCCAACTACCCAGGCACCACGGTCGAGATCACGCGGGCGCGCGCCTCCATCGGCGGGCGCGAGGTCGAGGTGCTCGACACACCCGGGACGAACACCCTCCTTCCCCAGTCGGAGGACGAGATGGTGACGCGGGACATCCTGCTCGCCAATCCCGGGGCGACGGTCCTCCAGGTGGGTGACCTCAAGAACCTCCGGCGGACGCTCCTCCTCGCCTTGCAGCTGGCCGAGTTCCGGGTGCCGACGGCCCTGGTTCTCAACATGATCGACGAGGCGCGGGACCTTGGGATCGAGGTGGACACCGCGGCCCTGGAAGGGACTCTCGGCGTTCCTGTGGTCTCGGCGTCGGCTCTGCGGAAATGGAACCTCGACAAGGTACGGGATGCGGCCGCCTCTCCGCGCGTGTCGGATTGGCAGATCCACTATTCGCCGGCGCTCGAGCTCGGAATCCAGCGGATCGAAAAGGTCCTCCCGCCGATGGCGATTCACCCGCGCGCCGTCGCGCTGGCGATTCTCGCCGGAGACGAATCGCTGCGCGAATGGCTCCAGGCGACCGTCTCCGAGGATGCGCTCGCGGCGCTCGAAGAGATCCGCGAGGAGGTTCAGTCGGCGACGCAGGAGCTCCTCGGTTATCGCATTCAGCGCGAGCGGTTCATTCACATCGACCGGATCCTCGCGGAGGTTTACAGCCGCAGCGCACGCCCGGATGGCGGAATCCGCGCCTGGATCGGCTCGGCCTCGATGCATCCGGTGTGGGGAGTACCCTTCCTTCTGGGTGCGCTCGCGATTGCCTATCTTTTCGTCGGCAAGTGGGCGGCGGGCGACGTCGTCGACTGGTTCGAGTCGGTCCTCTTCAACGGGATGCTCAACCCCTGGCTCATCAGGGGAATGGATGCGATCACCGGCTTCCCGCACGTTCATGTTTTCGAAGAAGGTTTGATCACCTCCGAGTACGCTCTGACCGGTGCGGTCGCCGGCGGCGCGGTCATCGGGAAGTTCTTTCACGACATCCTGGTGGGGCCGTTCGGCATCGTGACCATGGCCCTCACCTATGCGATCGCCATCGTGCTGCCGGTCGTCACGACCTTCTTCATCTTCTTCGGCATTCTCGAAGACTCCGGATATCTGCCGCGACTCGCGGTGATGCTCAACCGGGTCTTCAAGAAGATGGGACTCAACGGGAAGGCCGTGCTTCCGATGGTTCTCGGGCTCGGCTGCGACACCATGGCGACGATGACTACGAGGATTCTCGAGACGAAGAAGGAGCGCGTCATCGTGACGCTGCTTCTGGCGCTCGGCGTCCCCTGCTCGGCGCAGCTCGGAGTGATCCTCGCGATGCTGGGGCCGCTCGGTCCGTGGGCCGCGGTGATCTGGCTGAGCGTGATCGGCGGAACGATCTTCCTCGTCGGCTGGCTTTCATCGCTCCTGGTGAAGGGGGAGGCGGCTGACTTCGTGCTCGAGGTTCCCCCGATCCGGATGCCGAAGGTCTCGAACATCCTCATCAAGGTCGCCGCGCGGACCGAATGGTATCTCAAGGAAGCAGTCCCCCTCTTCATTCTCGGCACGCTCGTCCTCTACGTCGCCGATGTCACGAAGCTCCTTCCGAAGCTGCAGATGCTGATGGCGCCGCTGGTCGTCGGGGCGCTCAGGCTTCCGGTCGAAGCGGCGGACGCGTTCCTGATCGGCTTCCTCCGTCGCGACTACGGCGCCGCGGGCCTCTTCGTGATGCAGCGCGCGGGCGAGCTCAACGCGATCCAGACCATCGTCTCGCTCACCGTCATCACCCTCTTCATCCCGTGCATTGCGAATCTCTTCATGATCATCAAGGAGCGCGGCCTGAAGACGGCGATGTGGATGGCGGGCTTCATCATCGTCTACGCGTTCGGGATCGGATACGTGATGAGTCGCGTCCTGCCGCTGCTGCCGATCTCCTTCGGAGCCGGGTCGTGAGCAATTCGACCCACACCTGCCCCCTCTGTTCGCTCCGGTTCGCCGGCGCGGAATGCCACGGCTCCTGCCCGATGGCGACCGGCTGCTCGATGATCCGCTGCCCCCGCTGTTTCTACGAGTTCGTCGAGGACGGATTCGTCGCCGGGCTGCTGCGCCGGTGGCTCAAGCCCGCTCCGGAAGCGCGCGAAAGGATTCCCCGATGATTCACCCGATCAAGGACGAGATTCTCGAGCAGCTCTGGTATCGCCGCGAAGACAGCAAGGTGGCGCAGACCGCCGCGGACCTCGGCTTGAGCGGCGATCCCGAAGTGGTCCGTGCGGGTCTGGAGGAGCTCCGCAACGAAGGGCTGCTCCGCACCGATCCCGTCATCGACCTTCTTCCCCCCGGAGTGGAGCGAGCGCGGGGGATCGTTCGCCGCCACAGGCTCGCCGAGGTGTTGTTCTCGGAGGTTCTGGGGGCCGACCTCGAGGAGTCCGAAGCCTCGGCGTGCGAGTTCGAGCACATGCTCTCGGAGTCGGTGGTCAATCGGGTCTGCACATTTCTCGGCCACCCGCCGAAGTGCCCCCACGGCCACCCGATCCCGCAGGGGGAGTGCTGCCGGAAGTTCGATCGGAAGGTCGATCCGCTGATCGGAAGGCTCTCGGACATGGAGCCGGGACGCGAGGGAACGATCGCCTTCATCGCCCCCGCCTCCGCGGCGAGGCTCACGCGCCTCTCGACCCTCGGCATCGCCCCCGGCAGCCCGATCCGCCTGGTCCAGAAAAGGCCGGCGGTCGTCGTCGGCTGCGGCGAGACGACGGTCGCGCTCGAGGAAGACATCGCCCGCGACATCTTCGTCCGCCGCCCGGCGTGAGGTGGCCGAGCCACCCGCGGGGCAGTGACCTGGGATCGTGCCTTGGAAGGGGAATTCTTCAAGTCGCTCTGGTGCTTTGGTGAGTTGATGCCGAGGCTAACCATCAATCTTCCCGACGACCTTCATCAGGCGCTGAAGCTGGCCGCGGCGCGGCGCCGGACGACTATCGGAGAGATCATCGCCGAGAGTCTCGAGCACTACGGTGTGAAGACGGAGGGAGAGGCGCGTTCCCTGGTCGCTCGTGCCCGCGAAGCTAGCGGCATGCCCGAGTCGCGTGCTCTTGATCTGGCCGTGCGGGAGACGCGGGCCCGCCGTCGAGAGTGAGTCCTCCACCGGCCGCGATAGACACCAACGTCGTCGTGAGCGGCTTGCTCACGGCCGATCCGGAATCCCCGACGGTACGGATTCTGGAGGGTATGCTGGACGGGCGGTTTTCCTACCTGCTCTCGATCGAGCTTTTGGCGGAGTACCGGGAGGTCCTTCTCCGGCCGCGCATCCGGAAAGCGCATCAGTTGTCCGACTCGGAGATCGATGTGCTGCTGACGGCGATCGCCGTGAACGCGATCGTGGTGGAGCCGGCCGAGTCGCCCGAGGTAGCTCCGGATCGTGAGGATCAGCACCTCTGGAATCTGATTCACGCCTATCCGGGGAGCATCCTCGTTTCCGGCGACGCTCTCCTTCGTCAGAGTAATCGAGTCGTGCGGCCCCGGGAGTTCATTCTTCTCTTCGAAGCCTGAACCCGAAAGGTCACCTCGTTTACGGTCGATGCGGCGCTCCTATCCTCCCCCAATCACATCTTCGACGCAGAGTCGGATCCGGCTTCTGGGGTCCTCCGGCGAGAATCGAGTTTCTCGGCGCCGGGCGGCGCCCGACAGCCTCGAGGGGCAGTAAGAAAACCTGCATCGAGGAACTTCAGCTGGCATTATTTTCGCCTGCGCAATTTCTTGCCGGTATCCGTCCGCTCGCGCGGCGACCGCAAGCCCGGAGTTGGCGTGAGGGCCTGTTGACATGGCACGGAGGGCGTTATGGAAGACACGACGGTCAGGGTGAAGAAGGGGTCCCTTCGTGCACTCGAGGTCGAAGTCTGGTTATTCGCCGCGCTCGCACTGGCGGCGGTGAGTATCGGACTCATCGAGGGCATCTCGGCCCCTCGTGCTCTCGCTTTGACGGCAGGGTTTGCCACTTCACTGCTCCTGCTGTTGCCCGTTCTTCGGGTTCGCGCCGAGGTCAACGCAGACTCGGTCCACCCGACGCAGTGGGTCCTCGGCGTCGCTGCGGCGTTGGGCGTAGGACTCCTGGTATTCGCCCTCCGAGAGCTTCTGAGCGGCAAAGGCTTGTGACACGAGGGTCTTCCCGGCCGACCGTACTCCGAAACAGCAAGCCGCGGTAAAGAACCGCGGCCACCAAGCCGCCGATCACATCTTCGACGCCGAGTCCGCAGAGGGCTTCTGCGGTGTTCTGGCGATGATCGACTTGGCGGTGCCCGCGGCTCTGGCGGCCAGGCGCGCGGCGTCGGGGAGCGCCTTCACCGCGGCCTCGATCTGGTTGTCGCCCTTGAGGCGCCAGGGGTAGGAGGCGGCGTAGCCGTCGCGGACGGAAGTGATCTCGGCGCTGAGCATCCGCTCGAGCTCGGGCCGCAGCTCGGGGTCGGCGAAGGCGCGCGTGATCTCCTCGGACGGAGCGATGGCGCGCTCGGTCGCGAAGCGCTCGAGCTCGAGCAGCATCTCAGGTGTAATTTCAGCCGAATCGTTCTCGTGGCGCGCATGCCATGCGACGGCGAAGTCGAAGGTCACGTTCCTCGCTTCGAGGAGCTGCGCGAAGCGAGGGCGTTCGATGCGGGCGACCTCGAGATCGGGACGGATTCCGCCCCCGCCATACACGGTGCGCCCGGTGGCCGTTTCGAAGCTATCCGGTCGGCCCGCGGGATTGGTCTCTTCGGATGAGTAGTAGTCGTAGAGCGAGGAGTAGTCGCGCTGGATGTTCCGCCCGCTCGGCGTGTAGTAGCGCGCGGTGGTGAGCGCGAGGCCGGCGCCGTAGCGGAGGTTGTAGACGCTCTGAACGAGGCCCTTGCCCCATGTGGTCTCGCCGACGACGAGGCCGCGGTCGTGGTCCTGGATCGCTCCGGCGACGATCTCCGAAGCGGAGGCGCTTCCGTGATCGACGAGCACGACGACCGGGATGTCGAGGCGCGGCTTCTCGCCGGGCGCGTGGAAGTCGAAGTTCGAATCGGGTGTAACCCCGCGCATATAGGTGACGAGCTGCCCCTTGGCCAGAAAGCGGTCGGCGATTGCGATCGCGGCGTCGAGGACGCCGCCGCCGTTTCCGCGCAGGTCGACGACGATCTTCTTCATCCCCTCGTCGGTGAGCTTCTCCAGCGCGGTGTCGAACTCGCTCTCCGTCGTATGCGTGAAGTCGGTGACGCGGACGTAGCCCGTCTCGGGGTCCAGCATGAACGAAGCGGGTACGGCCTTCGTGCTGATCGCCTCCCGCGTGACCTTGAAATGAAGCGGTTCGTCGACGCCTTCGCGCTGCACGGTTACTTCGACCGACGTGCCGCTCGGCCCTCTCAAGAGCTCGGTCACACGCTCGTAGTTGATCTCGGTCGTGTCCTTGCCGTCCACGCCGGCGATGACGTCGCCCGCCCGCACGCCTGCGCGTCCCGCCGGGCCGCCCTCCATCGGAGTCACGACCACCACGCGTCCATCCCGCTGAGAGACGAGCAGGCCGACGCCGTAGTAGCTTCCGGCCTGCTTGTCGCGAACGTCGGAGTACTCGACTGGTGCAAAGAAGCTCGAGTGGGGATCGAGCGTCCGGATCATCCCGTCGACCGAGCTGAAAACTAGATCGTTCTGCTCCACTTCATCGACCGACCATTCCTCGAGCGCGGCCACGACCTCGGTGTACTCCCGGATCCGGGTCGAGAGAGCGCTCTCTTTCCCCGAGGCGAAGGCGGTGTCCCAGACGCCGCCGGCGAGGGCCGAAAAGACGAGTACCGAGGTGAGGATGAGGCTCACGCGCCGCACGGAATGATTCATGGAGGCTCCCTTGTGATGACGATTCTAACGTCCACGGGCGGCGGAACGGGTGAAACATGCTGGAAAACGGGTGCCGGAGACGCTCTGTCAGAAGTACGGGTGGAGGAGGGGGGAAGTTCTTGAGCCAGAAGCCAGAAGCCAGAAGAAAAGGCGAAGCCAGAAGGCAGAAGGCAGAAGTAGGCGAAGCTTTCCAGCTTCGCTCACAGGAGCCGAAGCTTTCAGCTTCGGCGCGGTTGGCAGAGGAAAGGATCCTCTGCCCTGGATGACGGGGCGGCCCCGGTTTCGTTACACTGCGCCGCCCGGAGGGTGACCTGGATGACCGATTGGACTGCGCGCAGGATTCTTCGTGAGATTGCGGGGGCGGAGGAGCGGAAGGCCGTTCTGGACTCGTTCTGGAAGTCGGCCGACGAGCACGCGCGGCATGGGGCGCTTGGGCTTCTAGCCAGGTCGATGAAGTTCCGCGAACAAACTCTCCGCTCGGCTCCGCGCGCGCGCCGCGTCGATCTGCTTGCCTCGAGGATCGGGGCTCCCGATTTCGAGGAGACGTTCGAAGTCGCTCTGATGACGCATCACACCGAGGCGGAGCGGGAGCTGATGGCGGCCTTCCTGGAGAGGTGGAAGGTTCCTCACGAGAAGGGGGTCATCGAATCGGAGGATTACCAGCCGCCCGACGAAGCTGCCGTCGAGCAGGCTGTGAAGGAGCTGGAAGGGGAGTATCCGCTCCGGCGGATCCTCCTCTACCTGGCCACGGTCGGACTGCTGATGGGCGACGCGATGCCCGCGTGGCGCGAAGCCACGTGGCCTGTCGTCGACCGCAGGGTCTCCGAGCTGTCCTAGGGAACCTCTGCACAAGTCGGAGGGGTGGCGCTGATGGCGCTTGCGGGCCGAGATCAAGGAGCGAGGAGGAGGCGATGCCGGAGCATCGTTGACGA
>Ga0209347_1003091_pt1 | contig 20258 bp, 17 predicted proteins | sample AutmiccommuBRH23_FD_187382 | JGI IMG/M metagenome (GOLD analysis project Ga0209347, IMG submission 187382) | Deep subsurface microbial communities from Mt. Terri, Switzerland - Autotrophic microbial communities BRH/23 (SPAdes) (version 2) | ecosystem: Environmental > Aquatic > Deep subsurface >...
TGGCCGCTGCTGTCCCGAGCGCTGCTGGCGGGCGCCAGCGGGCAGCTGCGCAACAAGGCCACGACGGGCGGCAACCTGCTGCAGCGGACGCGGTGCTATTATTTCTACGACACCGCGATGCAATGCAACAAACGCGAGCCGGGCAGCGGCTGCGCGGCGATTGGCGGGTTCAACCGGATCCATGCGATCCTTGGCGCGAGCGAAGCCTGCATCGCCACCCATCCCAGCGATATGGCGGTGGCGCTGCGCGCCCTTTCGGCGGAAGTCGAGCTGCTCGCCCCCGGCGGCGGGCGGCGGCAGGTGCCGCTGGCGGAGTTCTACCGGCTGCCGGGTGACACGCCGCATCTGGAAACCGTGCTGGAGCCGGGCGAGATGATCGCAGCGGTGCTGCTGCCCCCGGCCGAAGGCGGGCGGCAGATCTATCGCAAGGTGCGGGACCGGGCCTCCTATGCCTTTGCGCTGGTCTCGGTGGCGGCCTGCCTGCGGATGGAGGGCGGCAAGATCGCCGCCGCCGCGCTGGCCTTTGGCGGGCTGGCGCATATGCCCTGGCGCAGCCCCGAGGTGGAGGCGGCGCTGATCGGCGAGGCGCCCTCGCCTGCCCTGTTCGATCACGCGGCGGACCTGCTGCTGGCGGAGGCCAAGGGCCAGGGCGACAACGATTTCAAGATCCCGCTGGCCCGCCGCACCCTTGCCGCGGTGCTGGACGAGGCGACAGCCGAAGAAGGAGCCCGCGCATGACCCGCGAGATGACCCATGACGGCCCCGAGACAGATCACCGCCTCGACGGCATGGCGCAGGGCGTGCTTGGCCGGGCGGAGCCGCGGCCCGAGGGCGCGCTGAAGGTCACCGGCCGTGCCGTTTACACCGGCGACCAGAAGGCGCCGGGCATGGTGCATGGCGCGCTGGTGCGCGGGGCGATCACCCGGGGCCGCGTCACCTCGCTGAACGCTGCGCCGGTGCTGGAGATGCCGGGCGTGCTGGCGGTGATCGACGACTCGCGGCTGGTACGCTTCTCGGGCCAAGGCGCGACGACCAAGCCGCCTGCGGGCGATGCCGCCGAGGTGGTCTATCACGGCCAGCCGGTCGCGCTGGTGGTGGCAGAGACGCTGGAGCAGGCCCGCCATGCCGCGCTGCGGCTGCGGGTGGACTATGCCGAAGAGCCGGGGGCGGTGACGGGCCCCGAGGCGCCAGAGGCCGAGGTGGAGTTGCCGGAGAAGAAGCAATCGGTGACCGGCGAGCCGGATGCGGCGCTGGAGGCCGCAGATGCCGTCATCGACCGCCTCTACCGCACCTCCTCGATGTCTTCCGCGCCGATGGAGCCCCATGCCTCGCTGGCCGAATGGCAGGGAGGCAAGCTGGTGCTGCACAGCACGCTGCAGATGCTGGCCTCGGCGCAGGGTCAGGTTGCCGCCGCGCTTGGGATCGAGCCGGACATGGTCCGCATCCTCGCCCCGCATGTCGGCGGCGGCTTTGGCAGCAAGCTGGGTATCTCACCTGAGACCGTGGCGGCGGCGATTGCCGCGCAGCAGTTGGGGCGGCCGGTGTCGGTGGTCTGCACGCGGCCGCAGTCGATGGAGACCACCTCGCGCCGGTCGGAGACCTTGCAGCGCATCCAGCTGGGCGCCGATGACGAGGGCCGGCTGACCATGATCGGCCATGAGGCGCTGGTGTCGAACCTGCCGGGGCAGAGCTTCTCGGAACCCGTGCAGCAGGCGACGCCCTTCACCTATGAGGCCGCGCATCGCCGCGTCGTGCACCGCGTTGCCCGCGTCCATCGCTTGCTGTGCGCCTCGGTCCGCGCGCCGGGCGAGTCGGTCGGGGCGACGGCCTTCGAATGCGCGATGGACGAGCTGGCGGACAAGCTGGGCATGTGCCCCGTTGCCCTGCGCCTGCGCAATATCCCCAAGGTGGAGCCTGGGACCGGCCGCCCCTTCTCGTCGCACAAGCTGGCGGAGGCGCTGACGGAAGGCGCGCAGCGCTTTGGCTGGGAGCATCGTCACGCATCCCCCCGCGCGCGGCGCGAGGGGGAGTGGTGGATCGGGATGGGCATGTCCTCGCTGGTGCGGGTGAACACGGTGATGGAGGCGAAGGCGCGGGTGACGCTGGACCCTGCGGGATCGGCTTTGGTGGAAACCGACATGACCGATATCGGCACCGGCAGCTATGCGATCCTGACGCAGATCGCGGCGGAAACGCTGGGGCTGCCGATGGGCTCGGTGGAGACGGTTCTGGGCGATACCGACCTGCCCGCCAGTTCAGGGTCGGGCGGATCGTTCGGCGCGGCCTCGACCGGCACTGCGGTGTATCTGGCCTGCCTCGAGCTGCGCAGCAAGCTGGCGGAGGCGATGGGCTGCCCCGAACCGGAGCTGACCCTGAAGGACGGCCACGCGATCCACGCCAACCGCAAGGTGCCCATCGCCACGCTGATGGGCAGCGCGGCGATGCAGGCCGAGGGCCACCTGATCCCCGGCGAGGCCGGAGACAAGGCGCGGCAGGCGACCTGGGGCGCGGCCTTCGCCGAGGTGGGCGTGAATGCGGTCACCGGCGAGATCCGGGTGCGGCGGATGCTGGGCACCTTCGCCATCGGCCGGGTGCTGAACACGCAGACGGCGCGCTCGCAGGCGCTTGGCGGGATGATCTGGGGCATCGGCATGGCGCTGACGGAAGAGCTGGTGCATGACGCGCGCGATGGCCATATCGTCAACCGCGACCTTGCCGAATACCATGTGCCGGTGAATGCCGATGTGCCGGCGCTGGAGGTGCATTTCCTGGAAGAGCGGGACGACTGGGCGCCGATGCAGGCCAAGGGCATCGGCGAGCTGGGGATCTGCGGCGCGGGGGCGGCCATCGTCAATGCGGTCCACAATGCCTGCGGGGTGCGGGTGCGCAGCCTGCCGATGACGGTGGACAAGGTGCTGGCCGGGCTGGTGGAGGCGGATGCCGACCAAGGCTGAGCGAGGCGGATGCGGAAGCGCAATAGCCGCCCGGAAACAGGCGGACAGGCGGGGTGGGCTGCGGTAGCTTTGGGGCATGACATATCCCCTCGCCCCCCTCCCGCTTCCGGCTCCGCTGCTTGCGCTGACGCTGCCGCCCGACGATGTCCTCTACGCCGCCCTGCTGGCGCGTGACCCGGCGTTCGACGGGAGGGCCTATGTCGGCGTCACCTCCACCGGCATCTTCTGCCGGTTGACCTGCCCGGCGCGCAAACCGCTGCGGGTTAATTGCCGGTTCTTCGCCTCCCCTGCCGATTGCCTCGCCGCCGGGTTCCGCGCCTGCCTGCGCTGCCATCCGCTGGCGCCCGAGGCTGCGGCAGATCCCTGCATCGCCGCGCTGACGGCGGCGCTGGAGGCGGACCCGGGGCGGCGCTGGCGCGAGGAGGATGTGGCAGGATTGGGCTTCGATCCCTCGACCGTGCGGCGCAGCTTCCGGCGGCAGTTCGGGGTGACGTTTCTGGAGATGGCGCGCCAGCGGCGGCTGCGCGAGGGGATAGCGACTTTGGCCGCCGGGGGCCGGGTGATCGAGGCGCAATATGATGCCGGGTTCGACAGCCCCGCCGCGTTTCGGGCCGCCTTTGCGCGGCTGCTGGGGGCCGCGCCTGCCGAGATGAAGGGCGCGCTGCTGCAGGCGGACTGGATCGACACGCCCATCGGCCCGATGATCGCGGTCGCGGACAAGCGGTCCTTGCACCTGCTGGAATTCGCCGACCGCAAGGCGTTGCCGGCAGAGCTGGCACGGCTGCGGAAAATGGCGGGCGGGATCGGGCTTGGCCGCCCCGCGCCGATAGACCAGATGGCGGCGGAACTTGGCGCCTTCTTCGCGGGGACAAGTGCGGCGTTTGCCACCCCGCTGGCCCTGCATGGCAGCGCTTTCACGAAGCAGGTGTGGGAGATCCTTCGGCAGATCCCGCCCGGCACCACCCGCAGCTATGGCGAGATCGCGCGGCAGATGGGCCGGCCCGAGGCGGCCCGCGCCGTCGCCCGCGCCAATGGCGCCAACCAGATCGCGCTGGTGATCCCCTGCCACCGGGTGATCGGCGCCGATGGCGCGCTGACCGGCTATGGCGGCGGGCTGTGGCGCAAGCAGCGGCTGATCGAGCTGGAGGCCGCCTTCAGCCGGGCATCAGCGCCCACCGGATGACGAGGCCCAGGGCGCTGACGGCGGCGAAGCCTGCCAGCCACAGGCCCACGAACCACGCGATGCGGCGCAGCCAGCTGTCGCCCTGCCCCTTCTCCCTTTGCGCGGCCATCAGTGATACCCCTCGCCATGGCGCAGCTTGCCCCGGAACACCCAATAGGCATAGGCGGTGTAGCCCAGGATCATCGGCAGCAGCACCACCGAGCCCCAGAGCAGGAACACCAGGCTCTCATCCGGCGCCGCGGCCTCTTGAATGGTCAGCGCAAACGGCACGATCCAGGGGTAGAAGCTGATGCCCACCCCGACGAACCCCAGCACGAACAGGCCAAGCGCGCAGAGGAACGGCAGCCAGTCCGGCCCCCGCGTCAGCCCGCGCCACAGGCCATAGGCCGCCCCCGCCACCAGCAAGGGCACCACCAGGCTGAAGCCAATGGTCGGCCAGCCGAACCAGCGCTCCAGATAGCCGGGGTTCAGGAACGGGGTCCAGAGGCTCACGAGGCCCATCCCCGCCAGCGTCGCCAGCGCCGTCCGCATCGCCAGCTTGCGCGCCGAGGCGTGCAAGCTGCCTTCGGTCTTCAGCACCAGCCAGCAGGCCCCCAGCAGCGCATAGCCCGCCAGCAGCGCAAGGCCCGTCGCCACCGAAAACGGCGTCAGCCAGTCCCACCAGCCGCCCGCATAGGCGCGGTTCTCGATGGCAATGCCCTGCACCAGCGCGCCAAGGGCGATGCCCTGCGAGAAGGTGGCGACGGCCGAGCCGCCGAAGAACGCCACGTCCCAGCGGCGGCTGCCGGTATCGCTGCGCCAGCGGTATTCAAAGGCCACGCCCCGGAACACCAGCGCCAGCAGCATCACCGTCAGCGGCGCATAAAGCGCGGGCAGGATCGTCGCATAGGCCAGCGGGAACACCGCCAGCAGCCCGCCCCCGCCCATTACCAGCCAGGTCTCGTTCCCGTCCCAGACCGGCGCGACCGAGTTCATCATCACGTCGCGGTCATCCTTTTCCGGGAACAGCGGGAACAGGATGCCGATGCCGAGGTCGAACCCGTCCATCACCACATAGGCCAGCACCGCAAAGGCGATGATCCCGGCCCAGACTGTCGGCAGGTCAATGTCCATGATGGCTCTCCTTCTGGGCGGGGCCGGGGGTGACGCCTGCGGTGCGCAGCGGGCCGTCGGTCAGGTCTTCCTCCTCGAACTCCGGCAGCCGCGCCATCAGCCGCAGGATATAGACGACGCCGGTGCCGAAGATGGCGAAATAGACGATGATGAACGCCACCAGCGAGGACCCCACCGCCGCGGCCGAGACCGGCGAGGCGCTGTCGGCGGTCAGCATATGGCCATAGACCGTCCAGGGCTGGCGGCCGACCTCGGTGGTGATCCAGCCGGCCAGCACCGCAACAAACCCGGCAGGGCCCATCAGCAGTGCGTAGCGGTGCAGCCAAGGGCTGTCATGCAGCCGCCCGCGCAGCCGCGCCAGCAGCGACCAAAGGCCAAGCCCCAGCATCGCAAAGCCAAGCGCCACCATGATGCGGAACGACCAGAACACGATCTCCACCGGCGGCTGCATCTCGCGCGGGACCGTGTCCAGCCCGTCCATCGGCGCGTTCAGATCGTGCTTGAGGATCAGGCTGGAGAGTTTCGGGATCTCCACCTTCCAATGCACCGTCTGTGCGTCCTGATCGGGGATGCCGAACAGGATCAGCGGCGCGCCATCCGGGTGGCTCTCGAAATGCCCCTCCATCGCCATCACCTTGACCGGCTGATGCTCCAGCGTGTTCAGCCCGTGCAGGTCGCCCATGAAGATCTGCAGCGGCGCCACCACCAGGATCATCCCCATCGCCATGCTGAACATGGTGTGCACCTCGGGCCAGTCGCGGCGGCGCAGCTTGTGCCAGGCGGCGACCCCGCCGACGACCAGCGCCGTGGTCAGGTAGGCGGCCAGCACCATATGGATCAGCCGGTAGGGGAAGGAGGGGCTGAAGATGATCTGCCACCAGTCCACCGGGACGAACTGCCCGACATCGTTGATGGCAAAGCCCTGCGGCGTCTGCATCCAGCTGTTCACCGCCAGGATCCAGGTGGCCGACAGCAGCGTGCCAAAGGCCACCATCAGCGTCGCCAGGAAATGCAGGCCGCGGCCGACCTTCTCGCGCCCGAAGAGCATGATGCCAAGGAAGCCCGCCTCGAGGAAGAAGGCCGTGAGCACCTCGTATCCCATCAAGGGGCCGATCACCGGCCCGGCCTTGTCGGAGAAGGCCGACCAGTTGGTGCCGAACTGGTAGGACATGACGATCCCCGACACGACGCCCATGGCAAAGGACAGCGCGAAGATGGTCTTCCAGAAGTCGAACAGCCGCAGATAGACGCCGCGGCCGGTCTTCAGCCACAGCGCCAGCAGCACCGTCAGATAGCTGGCAAGCCCGATGGTGAAGGCGGGAAAGACGATGTGGAAGGCGATGGTGAAGGCGAACTGGATCCTTGCCAGCAAGATCGCGTCGAAACTCTCGAACATCCGGTCTCCTGTCGTTCCGGGGCACCGCATCGCGGCGCGCGCCCCTGCCAGTGCCTCGCCTGTTCAGGCAAGTCGGCAAATGGGGAGTTGTTCCCGGGAAGATGGGGCGGGGGGACGGCAAGACGAGGGGCAGATGGTCGCAGCCGGCAAAAGCCGCGCCGTCAGACCCGGAACGACACCACCACCGTGGTGCCCTTGGGCACGGCGGGCTGAACGACGCTGCCCTCCAGCCGCTCGGCCATGGCGCGGATCAGCTTTTGCCCCAGCCCGGTGCCAAGCGCCATGCCTTCGGGGTCGCTGCCGATGCCGTCATCGGCGACCACCAGCCGCGCCAGCCCCGGTTCGGGTTCGGTCAGCTCCACCCGCAGCTCGCCCGCGCCGCCGTCCGGCCAGGCGTATTTCGCGGCATTGGTCGCCAGTTCCGACACGACGATGCCAAGGCTCACGGCGCGGTCGGCGCTGATCTTCAGCGGGCAGGCCTCGATCACCAGGCGGATGCTTTCGGGGATGGTCTTGCGGAAATCCTGCAGCATGGATTGCAGATAGGCGTCCAGCGTGACGGTATGCACATCGTCGCCCAGATAGAGGCTGCGATGCACGCCCGAGATGGCGGCGATGCGGGCCTGTGCCTCGGTCAGCGCGGTGCGCACCTCGTCCGACGCGGCCGAGGCTTGCAGGCGCAGCAGCGAGGCCACCATCGACAGGCTGTTGGCGACGCGGTGATGCACCTCGGCCAGCAGCATCTCGGCCCGCTCGCGCGCGGCACAGGTCTCGGCATCGGCGCGCTCTTTCGCGGCCAGCAGCTCGGCCTTGGCGATGGCCTGGTCGATGGCGCGGCGCAGCAGATGCGTGAAATCCTCGCCGGTGGACTTGATGACATAGTCATCGGCGCCGGCCTTCAGCGCGTCGATGGCCACCGTCGCCTCGCTCGACCCGGTGACATAGATGGTGGGGGTGCGCCCGCCCCCGGCCCGCATCCGGCGCAGGATATCCAGCCCGGTGCCGGCGGGCAGGTAATGGTCCAGCACCAGCGCATCGAAGCGCTCCGCCGCGATCAGCGCCTCGGCGCTGGCGGCATCCTCGGCATGGCAAACCTCGATGCCCGCCCGTCCAAGCGCCTTTTCCACAAGGCGGGCAAGGATCGGATCGTCATCGACGTAGAGCACGCGCACCATGGCGGCGGGGGCGGTGCTCACGGAACCTGAAGGACCGCGAAGAACAGGCCAAGCTGCCGGATGGCATTGGCGAAGCTCTCATACTCCACCGGCTTGGTGATGTATACATTGGCGCCCAGATCGTAGCAGCGCTTGATCTCGGCCTCGTCGTCGGTCGTGGTCAGGATCACCACCGGCAGGTGCTTGGTATGCGGGTTGGTCTTCACCTTTTCGAGGATGTCGATCCCGGTCATGTCGGGCAGATTCAAGTCCAGCAGGATCAGCAGATAGCGCCCGATAGAGACCTCGCCGCTGCGGTCCTTGCCCAGCAGGAAATCCAGCGCCGAGGTGCCATCGGCAAACGGCACGATTTCATTGTGGACACCGGCGCGGCGGATGTTCTTCTCGATCAGCCGGGCATGACCTTCGTCATCCTCGACCATGACGATGGTGACTTCCTTGCCCAATGCCTTCATGTCCTTACCGTCTCCAGTACCGCGCGCAGATCGACGGGCAGATGCAGGGTGAATGTCGATCCCTGCCCGTGAACCGAACGAAGCGTGATCTCACCGCCAAGATTTCGCACGACGGTGCGCACATGTGCAAGACCGATTCCCTCGCCGGCCTGGTCCTGGCTGCCGGATCTGCGGAACAGCTCAAACACCCGCTCATGGTCGCCCTCGGCGATGCCGCGGCCATTGTCCTCGACCTCGATCCGCACCATGCGCGGCCCGTCCGGCACCGCACGGATCTTCAGACGCAAGGGCCGGTCGGGGCTGGCATATTTCACCGCGTTGTCGACAAGGTTGCCAAGCGCCTGTTCCACCGACAGCCGGTCCGTCACCAGCGGCGGCACGTGGATGTCGATCTGCGCCTCGCCCCCCGTCTCGCCCAGCTGATGCGCCACACTCGCCGCCGCCTGTTCGGCCAGCGCCTTCAGGTCCACCCTTTCGGGCTTCAGTTCGCGCCGGCCATCGCGCGAGATTTTCAGGATCGCATTGATCAGCCCGTCCATCTTGCGGGTCGAGGAGCGGATGAAGGCCAGCGCCTCGGGCAGGTCCTCGGCGGCGGCCGTGCGGGCGTCGCGGATGTCGTTTTCGGTGACCGTCTCGCCATCGGCCAGCACATAGGCCTGCAGCGGTTTCAGCGCGGTTTCCAGCTCGCTGGTGAAGCCCATGATATTGACCAGCGGAGCGCGCAGGTCATGCGTCACGATATAGGCGAAGCGCTGCACTTCCTGATTGGCGCGCATCAGGTCCTCGGTGCGCTGCTGCACCCGGCCCTCCAGCCCGGTGTTCAGGCGGCGCAGCTGGTCCTCGGCGTCGCGCAGGGCGCGCAGCTGCCGCGCCAGCAGCACGAAGGCAGAGCCGACCACTGCCAGCATCGCGATGCCGCCCAGGATCGAGGCGGTCTTGAGCCACAGGTTCATCCGCCCCTGCGCCGCAACCAGCTCCGACGTGCGCGCGTCCGAGGCGGCGATGACCCCGCCCAGCAGCGCGCGCACCCGGTCCATCGCCGGCTTGCCCTGCCCCTGCGCGACGATGGCGCGGGCGGCAGGCACGTCTCCGGCGCCCGCGGCCTGCAGCGTGGTGTCGATCAGGCCCAGCCGCAGGTCGATTTGCGCGTCCATTTCGGCCAGCATGTCCGCGCCGCGGTCGGGGTCGATCTCCAACCGCTGCTCCAGCGCGGCGCGCAGCTCGGGAATACGGGTGAGGGCGGCTTGATAGGGCTCGAGGAAGGCGGGGTCGAGCGTGATCAGATAGCCGCGCTGGCCGGTCTCGGCGTCTTGCAGCGCCGACAGCAGGTCCGACGCGCTGCGCCGCAGCTGCCGTTCGGTGATGGTCTTCCCGAAGGCAGCATCGCTGCGGAAGCTGATGAAGGTGGACGAGCCGGCGAGAATCGTCAGCAGCGTCGCCCCCAGCAGCAGCAAGATGGCGGTCTGCCGGATATTGCGGTTCAGGGTCTGCATGGGCCTCCGGGGGAAGGGCAGGATGGGTGCCGTCGCGGGAGGCCCGGCGGCGGGCGCGATCCTGCCGGGGAATGACGGGAGGGGCAAGGGGGGGGAGACGGTCTGGAGGGTCCGGGAGCGGCGGTGCTCCGACGCGTTCCGCCCCCACGCCGATCCCTACATCCCTCCCTTCTGCCCTTCCCTTGCCCGGACTCAAGGCGCGTTGGCGCCGCCGGGCAGCGCCCGCCTCCCGGTCCGGCCGAGACTGCGCATTCGGCCGGGCGTTCCTCGCGGAAATCTTGCACTCGAGGGTTTGTTTTAGGATGACCGCAGCTTTCACACGTTGTGAGAGTCGCCCACCCGGCGGACGCGCGCCGCCCTCTGACGGTGTCGGCTTCCCCCCAATCTCGGAACATCCTTCCCCGCTTTCCGTTGTCTCCCCAGAGGCGCCCGCCCCCGGGCCGCCACCGCAAAGGGAGAGACCCATGTTCCGCACCGCCATCCCCGCCGCCCTGCTCACCGCAACCCTCGCCTTCCCCGCCGCCGCCCAGCAGGCCCCCGCGCAGGAAACCCCCACCGCCCCCGCGCCCGAGATGCCGGCCGCCACCGCCAGCTTCGTCGATGCCGAGGGCGCCGAGATCGGCACCGCCACCCTCACCGGCACCCCGCATGGCGTGCTGATCGGGATGGAGATCACCGGGCTTCCGGCCAGCAAATGGGTCGCCTTCCACATCCATGAAGGCACCACCTGCGAGCATGACCACCGCTTCGAATCCGCCGGCGGCCACCTCAACCTGACGGGCACCGAGCACGGCTTTCTCAACGACACCGGCCCGCATTCCGGCGACATGCCCAACCAGTATGTGGCGTCCGATGGCCTGCTGACCGCCGAGGTCTTCAACGGATATGTCAGCCTCGATGGCGGGCCGACCGACATCACCGGCAAGACCCTGATGATCCATGCCGAGCCGGACGACTACACCAGTCAGCCCGCAGGCGCGGCGGGTGAGCGCCTTGCCTGCGCGGTGATCGGGGCTGCGCCGTAAGCGCAACCCGCCTCGGCGTCAGGCGAGGGTTCTGTCCTTCACCCCGCCACAGCCACCGGCCGTGCGGCCCCGCCTTGCCACCGGGCCGCACGCGCATACCGCGCCAGCCCCAGGTCGCTTGCGTCGATCTCTGCCGCGCGGCCCGACACCGCATCCGCCAGCACCCGTGCCGATCCGGCAGCCATCGTCCAGCCCAGCGTCCCATGCCCGGTGTTGAGGTAGAGGTTCGCCATCCCCGTGCGCCCCACCACCGGCGTGCCATCGGGGGTCATCGGCCGCAGCCCGCACCAGAAGCTCGCCTTGGCCGCATCCCCGGCCCCGGCAAAGAGCTCGCCCACCGATTTCTCCAGCGTCGCCCGCCGTGCCGCGGGCAGCGACAGGTCGAACCCGGCGATCTCGGCCAGGCCGCCGACGCGGATGCGGTCTCCGAGGCGGGTGATCGCGACCTTGTAGGTTTCGTCCATCACCGTCGATTCCGGCGCCCGGTCCGCCGCCACGATCGGCAGCGTGATCGAATAGCCCTTCACCGGATAGACCGGCAGCCTGATCCCCAGCGGCGCCAGCAGACGCGGCGCATGGGGGCCGAGAGCCACCACGAAGGCATCGGCCGTCACCGGCCCGGCGCTGGTCGCAACCGAGACGATCCGCCCGCCAGCCGTGGCCAGTCGCGTGATCTCCACCCCGTAGCGGAACACCACCCCCCGCGCCTCGGCCAGCGCCGCCAGCGCACCCGTGAACTTGAAGCAATCGCCGGTCTCGTCATTCGGCAGGCGCAGCCCGCCCGCGATGCGGTCCGCGGCGCCCGCCAGCCCTGGCTCGGCCGCAAGGCAACCGGCGCGGTCCAGCACCTCGAAGGGCACGCCATCGGCCTGCAGCACCGCGATGTCCTTGGCGGCGGCCTCCACCTGCTTCTGGCTGCGGAACAGTTGCAGCGTGCCCTCCATCCGCTGGTCATAGTCGATGCCGGTCTCGTCCCGCAGCGCGATCAGGCAATCGCGGCTGTATTCGGCCAGCCGCACCATCCGGCCCTTGTTGACCTTGTAGGCCGCGCTGGTGCAGTTGCCCAGCATCTGCGCCAACCAGCCCAGCTTGGCAAGGTCGGGCCGCGGCTGCACGATCAGCGGCGCGTGCTTCATGAACATCCATTTCAGCGCCTTGGCCGGGATGCCGGGCGCCGCCCAGGGCGCCGAGTAGCCGGGGCTGACCTCGCCGGCATTGGCAAAGCTGGTCTCCAGCGCCGGAGCAAGCTGGCGGTCGATGACCGTCACCTCATGCCCGGCCTTCGCCAGCTCCCAGGCCGATGTGACCCCGATGACCCCTGCGCCCAGAACGACAACTCTCATGCCCGCGGCTCCCTGCTGCATATTGCGCGGGGTTATAAGGGCATCCGGCGAACAGGATTTGGCGAAGATCGGCGCAAGTGAAGGAGATTGGCGAAGATATCATGGACTCTGGTCGCTTATGCGCAAGGATGTTCGACCGATAGTCTAACCGGCCGCAACTTCCACCTTGGAGAGACCGCAGCACGAGGCACTTCCGGCGCGATCGGGCGGCTTGCCAGTGGCAAGCCGCCCGCGACGGTCGCCCGAAGGCGCAAGCCGCAGGGCGAGGGGGGTGGCGCTTCGCCTCCCGGTGCCAAATTCTGATTGACCGCCCCGGTGGGCACGCATGTGCCCGCCCGTGGGGGGCGGGCACATCAGAATTTCGTCGACGGCCGAAATTCTGGGCAGCGCGGGTTGGAAGCCATAGCGCCACAAACCAAGGGCTTCAGCCCTCCACCTCATCCCAGACCGACACTGTCTGCCAGCCCAACAGCACCGTGCCCTCCTGCACCTCCTCCACCGCCACCGGCGTCGCGCCGGTGTCGATCCGACGACGCCATTGCCCCTCGGGCAGCGTCACCTCGATGTCGTCCCCGGCATTGAACGCCATCACCAGCCGCGCGCCCTCGGCCCGGTCCATGACCAGCATCAGCGTCTTCAGCCCGGCATCCGACCAATCCTCTTCCCCCATCGCGCGGCCCGAGGGGTGCAGCCAGCCCACCTGCACCGCCCCCGGCAGGTCCGGTGCGCTGTCTTCCTGCGCAAAGCGGGATCGTGCCAGCCCCTCGCCCTGCTGCCGGAAGGCCATCAGGTCGGCCACCACCTGCACGAGATCCTGATCAAGATGCTCCCAGTCCGTCCAGGTGACGTTGTTGTCCTGGCAATAGGCGTTGTTGTTGCCCTGCTGGGTCCGCCCGCCCTCGTCGCCGGCCAGGATCATCGGCACCCCCTGGCTCAGCAGCACCGTCGCCAGCATCGCCCGCACCCGGCGCTGCCGCGCTTCCACGATCCCGGCATCCTCGGTCGGCCCCTCGGCCCCAAGGTTGTCCGAGATGTTGTGGCCATGCCCGTCGGCCCCGCCCTCGCCATTCGCCTCGTTGTGCTTGTCGTTGTAGGACACCGTATCCCACAGCGTGAATCCGTCATGCGCGGCAACGAAGTTGACCGAGGAGGTCGCCGGCCGGTGCGAGTGGTTGAACTGCACCGGCGAGCCCAGCAGCCGCTGCGGCATGTCCTGCAGCAGCCCGTCGCGCCGCCAGAAGCCGCGCACATCGTCGCGGAACTTGTCGTTCCACTCGCGGAACGGCCAGGGGAAGCCGCCGACCTGATAGCCGCCCTCGCCCACGTCCCAGGGTTCGGCGATCAGCTTCACGCCCGACAGGATCGGGTCCTGCCGCAGCGCCGCAAAGAACGCGCCCTCGCGCTCGAACCCCGTCGCCTCGCGGCCGAGGGTAGAGGCAAGGTCGAAACGGAACCCGTCCACATGCAGCACCTCGACCCAGTAGCGCAGGCTGTCCAGCAGCATCCGCAGCACCATCGGATGCGCGACGTTCACGGTGTTGCCGGTGCCGGTGACATCGAAGCAATGGCGCTTGTCCTCGGCCAGCAGGTAATAGCTGGCATTGTCGATGCCGCGGAAGCTCAGCGTCGGGCCAAGCTCGGACCCTTCGGCGGTGTGGTTGTAGACGACATCGAGGATCACCTCGATCCCCGCCGCGTGAAAGCGCTTCACCGCCTCCTTCACCTCGCGCAGGTGCCCGGTCGCCAGATAGGGCCGGTGTGGGGCAAAGAAGGTCAGGGTGTTGTAGCCCCAATAGTTCGCCAGCCCCTTGTCGCGCAGGTGCCGGTCATGCAGGAAGCCCTGCACCGGCAGCAGCTCGATGGCTGTCACGCCGATGCGTTGCAGATGCTCGATCATCGGCGCGCTGGCGAGCCCGCGGAAGGTGCCGCGGTCTTCCTCGGCAACCCCGGGATGCCGGCAGGTCTGGCCCTTCACATGCGCCTCGTAGATCAGGCTGCGCTCCCAGGGGGTGCGCAGGGCGGCGTCGCTCTCCCAGTCGAAGGCCGGATCGACCACCACCGCCTTGGGCATGAACGGGCCGCTGTCGCGGGGATCGAAGCTCAGATCGTCGGTGCCGACCGTATAGCCGAACATCGCGTCATCCCAGATGAAGCGGCCTTGCAGCTCGCGCGCATAGGGGTCGATCAGCAGCTTGTTCGGGTTGAAGCGGTGGCCCTCCTCGGGCGCATGGGGGCCATGGACGCGGTAGCCATAGGCCTGCCCGGGCCGCACGCCCGGCAGGTAGCCGAACCACACGCCCCCCTCCATCGCCGGCAGTTCCAGCCGCTGGGTCTCGGTCAGCCCGTCGCTGTCGTACAGGCAAAGCTCCACGCTGGTCGCGTTCTCGGAGAACAGGGCAAAGTTGGTGCCATCGGCATCGGGTTCGGCCCCCAGACGGTGCGAGCGACCGGCCGAGAGATCGAAGCTACGCAAGCTGTCTTCCCGCATGCTTACACCGACCCGAAGCTGCGGACGCGCTGCGCTCCGAAGGCTGGCCGCACGCCCTGCGCCTCACGCCGCGCCAGCATCCCTTGCGTCACCAGCACCGTCCCGCCAGAGCTGCAGCGGAACCAGCGCGCATCCTCGCGCGCATCCTCGCCGATCACGAGGCCCGCCGGCACATGCGCGCCGGGCGCGATGATGGCCCGCATCACCCGCGCGCCGCGGGCGACCGAGGCGCCGGGCAGGACCACGCTCTCGCTCGCCCAGGCCTCGTCGGCGACCATGCGCGGCAGCGCGCGGGCCATGGCCACGGCACCTTGCGGCAGCACACTGTCGGGCATCGCACAGGGACGCGCGGCCCCGGCGAAATCCAGCTGCGTCACGCGGTAGGCGTCGAGCGTGCCGACATCGCGCCAATAGGGCCGCAGCTCTGCCCCCTGCCCGGTCAGCCGCCAGACATTGACCGCGCCCTCGCGCACCGCGGGCGGCAGGATGTCATGACCGAAATCATGCCCAGACCCGGCATCGAGCGCATCCGCCACCAGCCGCGCCCGGAGCCAGGGCCAGTTGAAGACATAGATCCCCATGCTGGCCAGCGCATAGGCCGGATCGGCGTCCATTCCCGGCGGATCGGCGGGCTTCTCGACAAAGGCGGTGGCCCGCCCGCTGGCATCGGCAGACAAGATCCCGAACTCGGTGCCGCTGGTGCGCGGCACCACATGCGCGGCCACCGTCATCTCGGCCCCGCTGGCCACATGCGCCTCGATCATCGGGCGGAAGTCTATCTGGCAGACATGATCCGCCGCCATCACCACCAGATACCGCGGCGCCCGCGCATCGATGGCGGCAATGTTCCGCGTCACCGCATCGGCGGTGCCGATATAGCCTTCGGAGTGTCCCGTGACATCGGGCCCATGTGCGATGCCGAGGTCGCCCCCCGCCGCGTCAAAAGCAGGCGCCCATTGCCCGCGCAGATGCCGGATCAGCGCCTCGGGCCGGTATTGCGTGCAGGCGATCATGTCGTGCAGGCCCGAGCGCAGGGCATTCGCCAGCGCGAAATCCACGATGCGGCGCGTCCCTGCAAAGAACACCGACGGCTTGCATTCGGCGGCCGTCAGTTCGTGCAGCCGGCTACCCTTGCCGCCCGCCAGAAGGATCGCCAGCGCGCCGGCCGACGGATCGCCGCCACGGGTTTGCGGGACGGAGTGCGGGCGGGGGGTTTGCTGGGGGCGCATGGAAACCTCGGGGGATGCAGGGAGGGTGGAGGGGCGTTCCGGGGGGCAGCAGAGTGCTATTTCCAAGAACGCCGAGGATCGCAAAATGTTCCGGGCGCACATGGCATTGCGGCGGCATTTTCGCCCCCGGGCGCGGTCCGCGCAGCGGCCCCTTCCCGTCACCCGGGAAGGCCCCGGCAGAAAATCTGCTTGAAGATCGTTATATTATAACATATCAAACTCCAGCGTCGGCCGCGCCCCGTCGCCGGCGCCAAAGCAGAGGTAGACCATGAAAAATCACGTCACGCGCACGGCTTGCCTGATCACGGCAGGCGTTCTTCTGATGGCCGCCCCGCTCGCGGCGCAACAATCGGGCACGGCAGAGGCGGCCCACGATCACGCCCATGACCACGCCAATGACCACGCGCACGACCATGGCCACGTGTCCGAAGACATCCGCAAAGGCATCTTCGAGGATGCGCAGGTCCAGGACCGCCCGCTCTCCGACTGGGAAGGCAACTGGCAGTCGGTCTTCCCGCTGCTGCAGGACGGCACGCTGGACGAGGTCATGGAGCACAAGGCCGAGCACGGCGCGAAAACCGCCGAGGAATACCGCGCCTATTACCAGATCGGCTATCGCACGGACGTAGACCGCATCACCATCGACGGCAGCCGGGTGACCTTCCATCAGGGCGATCAGGCGCTGGCCGGCACCTACGAGCCCGATGGCTACGAAGTGCTGACCTACGAGTCGGGCAACCGCGGCGTGCGCTTCATCTTCGAGAAGACCGAAGGCGATGACGCGGCCCCGGATTTCATCCAGTTCTCCGACCACGGGATCTTCCCCGAAAAGGCCGGCCACTATCACCTCTACTGGGGCGATGACCGCGCCGCGCTGCTGGCGGAGGTGACCAACTGGCCGACCTACTACCCGTCCTCGATGACGGCGGCCGAAGTGGCCGAGGAGATGCTGGCGCATTGACGCCCGCCAGATGACACGGGGGCGCGGCAGACCGGCGCGCCCCCCACAAGGCCCGGCCAGAACCCGCCGCCTGCGCCGCGCCCCTGCTGACATCGCCCCACCGCCATGGCAGGGTCGTCGCCAGAATCCGCCCGGAGAGCCATCTTGCGCGCCTTGATCCTTTCGCTCGCCCTGCTGCTGTCCCCCGTCGCGGGGCAAGCGGAGCCGCGCACCGTCTGCACCCTGATCCTGGAGGCCGCACCCGGCGCGGTGCTGCTGGAAGAGGGCGATTGCCACAGCCGCACCACCCCGGCCTCGACCTTCAAGATCCCGCTGGCGGTGATGGCCTACGATGCCGGACTGCTGACGGATGCCCATGCCCCGGTGATGGCCTTCCGGCCCGGCGATCCCGACTGGGGCGGCGCGACCTGGACGCGGGACACCGATCCCACGGACTGGATGCGCTATTCGGTGGTCTGGTATTCGCAGCGCCTGACCCATGCGATGGGGGCGGACAGGCTGGCCCGCTACGCGCAGGCCTTCGGCTACGGCAATGCCGATCTCTCGGGCGATCCGGGCCTCGGCAACGGGCTCGACCGCGCCTGGATCGCCTCCTCGCTGCAGGTCTCGCCGCGTGAACAGGCCGCCTTCCTGCGCGCACTGGTGCAGGGCACCCTGCCCGCCGCGCCTCAGGCGATGGCAAGCGCCCGTGCCCTTGTCCAGCAGCAGGAGGCCGGCGACTGGGTGCTCCACGGCAAGACCGGCGGCGCCTATCCCCGGCGCGCGGATCGCAGCTTCGACTATGCGCGGGGCTGGGGCTGGTATGTCGGCTGGGCCACGCAAGGCGAGCGGACGCTGGTCTTCGTGCGGCTGACGCAGGCGCGCGAGCGCAGCCAGACCTCGCCGGGCCTGCTGACACGGGACGCCTTCGTGCAGGACTGGCCGGGTCTCATCGGGGACATGTAGCGGGGCAGCGGTGCCCCCTAGCCAACCCCGCCCCTGCCCCGCTACACCTGCCGCATGACCGCCCATCCCCGCCCCTACCGCCCCGAAGATCTCGCTGCCTGTCTGGCGCTCTTCGACAGCAACACCCCGCCCTTCTTCGCCCCCGAAGAGCGGGCCGAGTTCAGCGCCTTCCTCGAAACCCTACCCGCAGCAGACCGCCCCTATCTGGTGCTCACCCAAGCCGGAGAGGTCATCGCCTGCGGCGGGCTGATCCTGGAGACCAAAGGCCGCGCCAGCTTCACCTGGGGCATGGTCGCCCGTGCCCATCACGGCCAGCGCCTCGGCACCCAGTTGATGCAGGCCCGGCTGGACCTGGCGCGGTCCCTGCCCGGCATCACCGAACTGGTGCTCGCCACCAGCCAGCACACGCACGGCTTCTACAAAGGCTTCGGCTTCACCACCCAAGGCATCACGCCCGATGGCTTCGGCCCCGGCCTCGACCGCTGGGACATGACCCTGCGGCTGCTGCAGGCGTGAGCTGGCATGGCCGGGCGCATCCGTCCCGCCGGCCTCCGGAACCGCAGCCGTCATCGGCCCGACATGCACCCTGACGTAACGAGCCCCCATGACCCCCTACACCGGCTACATCCTCTGCACCTCCCCCCGAAGCGGCAGCACCCTCCTCTGCACCCTGCTGGAGGCAACCGGCATCGCCGGGGCGCCCGAGTCGCTGTTCTACCTCCCCGATCTTGAGGATTGGCGGGACCGGCTCGGCGTCCCCACCATCGCCGATGAGCATGCCCAACTCACCGCCCTCATCGCCGCCGCCCTCGAACATGGCCGCGCCGGCACTGACATCTTCGCCCTGCGCCAACAGCGCCACAGCTTCGCCTTCCTGTGTCAGAAACTGGCCGTCCATTACCCGGACGCACCCACCGACCTCGCCCGCCTCCAGCGCGCCTTCGGCAACACGCTGTTCATCCACCTGACGCGCGAGGACAAGGTCGCGCAGGCCGTCTCCTACCTCAAGGCCGAGCAGACCGGCCTCTGGCACGTCGCCCCCGACGGCTCCGATTTCGAGCGCACCGGCCAGGGCGCGCCCGCCTATGATGGAGACGCGATCAGGGCAAAGGTCCAGACCCTGACAGACTATGACCGCGACTGGACCGCGTGGTTCGCCGAGCAGGGCATAGAGCCGCTTCGCCTCAGCTATGACGAGCTCTCCACCGCCCCCATCGCCACCCTGCACCGGGTCCTGGAGAGCCTCGGGCTGGACCCGCAGGCGGCAGCCGGGATCGAACCCGGCGTCAGGAAGATGGCCGACGCACGCAGCCGGGACTGGATCGCCCGATTTCGCGCCGAGGCGGGGCTGGGGGCCGGTAAAGGAGTTTGAATCCATCCGGCATGCCACCGGACTTTGCTGTGCTCTCCGCCGCGCGGCGGGCAAGGTCATCCCCGAACGCCACCCCTGCAAGGCCCCGCATGAACACCCCGTCCCATCCCCGGCTCAAGCTGTCGAAACTCCGCGATATCGGCTGGAGCCTATGGGACCCGATCGGGCTGCTCTCGGCCCAAGGGCCGTTCACGGGCCATTGGGACGATGCAGCCAACCACAGGATCGCGGACGAATATGACAGCTACCTGATCTCCGCCGCGTCCCTGCTGCGCGGTGGGGCGCCGCCGGAGGCCGTTGCCGACCATCTGGCCCGGGTCGAGACCGAGCATATGGGGATGCCGGGTGGCCCGGAGACTCGGGCCCGCGCCGAGGCGGTGGTCGCTGCGATCCTCGCCGATCCGGACATCTGGCCCTGGCCTGATGCGCAAGGCCGCTTCGCCTGACGGGGGCCAAGCCGAGTCGGGGGCCGAGTCGGGGGCTGAGTCGCGGGGGCCGAGTGGATGCCCGCCTTCATGGCCCGGTTTCACGCAGGACAGTCGTCCGCACGTCCGTGCCCAAGTCAGCGGGAGCCGGGGCCATGTCCGCCCTTCTCGCAGAGGCCCCCCGCGCACCTGCCGCCCGTCCCATCCCCGGCGGTCCGCTCGCCATCAAGGACCGCACGCCCTATCCGGTAAACCCGCCATGGAACCGAAGGGGCTGCGCGCCCTGCCCCGCCTCCACCCACACCGCCACAGTCCCGGCATCGCCCCCGTCAAAGCTCCACACCAGTTCGCCGGTCCCGCCCGCATCAAGCGCCAGCCGCACCGCCTTGCCGGCGCCGTTCCGCACCACCTCCAGCGGCCCGCCGGCCTCGCCCGTCACACGCACCCCGCCCGAGGCAAACAGCTCCGGCTCCGCCGCCCGCAGGGCCAGCATCTTGCGCAGCAGCGCGGTCTTGGCCTGCCCGAAGGCCGTCACCGGCCCGCCTGTTGCCAGCGCGGCAAACGCCACCGGCAGCCGGTTGTCCGGGTCGGTCAGGTGGAACGCCCCGTCCTCGGTGCCCTGATAGGTATCGGGCACCCCCGGCAGCATCAGCTTCAGCGCCATCTGCGCCAGCGACAGCACCGCGCCGCGGGCGTGGAGG
>Ga0209347_1003093_pt1 | contig 20255 bp, 19 predicted proteins | sample AutmiccommuBRH23_FD_187382 | JGI IMG/M metagenome (GOLD analysis project Ga0209347, IMG submission 187382) | Deep subsurface microbial communities from Mt. Terri, Switzerland - Autotrophic microbial communities BRH/23 (SPAdes) (version 2) | ecosystem: Environmental > Aquatic > Deep subsurface >...
TCACCCGCCGTAAACATTGCGGCTTTGCTCTTTAACAGCTGTTGAACCAGCTCTTCAGGAGTGCCCTTTTCCTTTGTGGCTATAGCCTTTATTACATCTTTTCTGAACCTCTTATGCTTTGCGGGGCCGGTGTCAATAACGCTGCCACCCCCTATGGTTCTCATGGGGGAATATGAACGTATGACAAAGCGGTCACCCCTAAACGCCACGGCTTTTTCCTCCAGCTCAAGCTGTGCGTACGTCCATTTGCCCGGCTCCAGATCGTCCTCCTGCAATAGTATGACCCTGCCGAATAGTTCGGCGGTGCCCATATATAGCCTTACCCTGGCCCTGTTTTTCAGCACCTTTGCGGTATTAAGCAAATGAAGCCGGACATCCAGCCTGTATGTGGGCTTTAAATAACCCACAGCCGCCACCACGCTGCCCCTGGGTATCTGTTCCACCTCAAGCCCGGCCACATTTACAGCAGCCCGCTGACCGGCCACCGCCCTTTCAACCTTCTGCCCGTGCACGTGGACATTTCTTATCCTGGAAACAATACTTCCGGGCATTATTTCCACTGAATCACCTACCCCCGCACTGCCGGAAATGAGTGTTCCGGTCACCACAGTACCAAATCCGGTAACCGAGAACACCCTGTCTACCGGAAGCCTCATGGGTCCCCCGGTGGACCTGCTTTCCACCTTGTCGGTCATAAGGGCAAGTAATTGCTTTAGATCTTCTATACCACTGCCAGTAACCGAAGAAACCTCCGCCAGAAGGGCGCCTTCCATTATGGTGTCTTTCAGAAATGCGGTTACCTCTTCCTTAACCAGTGACAGCCAGTCCTGTTCCACCATGTCCACCTTGGTCAGTACCACAACTCCGTGCCTCACCTGCAGTAACTGAATAATGTCCAGATGCTCCCTGGTCTGGGGCATAACCCCTTCGTCGGCTGCAATGACCAGCATAACCATGTCCATGCCGCCCACCCCGGCCAGCATGTTCTTGATAAACCTTTCATGGCCCGGAACATCAATAATCCCGGCCTTTCTCCCCCCAGGCAGGTTCAAGAAGGCGAAGCCCAGCTCAATGGAAATACCCCGCTCTTGCTCCTCTTTTAGCCTGTCGGTGTCTAAGCCGGTCAGGGCCTTTACCAGCATTGTTTTACCATGATCAACATGTCCGGCGGTTCCGATTATAAGACCTTTCAATACTATTCCTCCCTGCCCATGGCTGCAGCCACGGCACCGGCAAGCATTATGTCTTCATCCTTCAATAGTGTTCTTACGTCCAGCAATAAAGATCCTTCCTGAACCCTGCCCATTACCGCCGGATCTCCATTCCTGAGCCGTTCTGCCAGCGCCTCCACCGTCATGTGGAGCGGCTTTACCGAGACCAGCCATCCGGGCAGATCAGCCGTGGGCATAGCCCCGCCGCCGACCACGGACTGGTCCCTTACCATAGAAATATGTACTCTTCCCCCGGCCGCATCCTCCAATAGGTCGTGCAGAACCCCGGATTTGTTTTGCAGCAGTTTTTCATCGGCGCTGATCATTCGCAGTGTGGGTATGTTCTGCAAGGCTGATTTTATATCCAGGTATTCCCTCAACGTGGCCTCCAGGGCAGCCACCGTCATCTTATCAATTCTGACAGCCCTGGTCAGGGGGTTCTTCTTCATTTGGCTGATAAATTCTTTTTTGCCCACAATAATACCAGCCTGGGGGCCCCCTAAGAGCTTATCGCCTGAAAAGGTAACCACATCAACCCCGGATTGAATGGTCTGCTGCACTGTCGGCTCGTAAGGCAGCCCCAGATAATCCATTTTAATAAGAGATCCGCTTCCCAGGTCGCTCATAACCGGAAGACCTGCTTCCCTTCCCAGCTCAACCAGCTCATCCACCGTTATTTCCCTTGTAAATCCAACTATTCTGTAATTACTGGTGTGAACATGCAATAGCAGTGCCGTGTTATTATTTATGGCTTTTTCATAATCCCGGGGGTGAGTTTTATTGGTGGACCCCACTTCCCTTAGTATGGCGCCGCTCTGTTCCATTACCTCGGGGATGCGGAAAGAACCTCCTATTTCCACCATCTGCCCTCTGGAGACTATTACTTCCCTTCCCCTGGCCAGTGTGCTAAGAGCAAGAAGAACGGCTGCGGCATTATTATTTACCACCAGGGAGGACTGTGCCCCGGTGAGCCTTCTAAGCAGGTCTTCCACCGAATCGTATCGGGATCCCCTTTTTCCACTTTCCAGGTTCAGCTCAAGGTTGCTGTAGCCCGATGCTGCCATATGCACCGCCTCTATGGCCGTCGGGCTCAAAACGGCCCGCCCCAGATTGGTGTGCAAAACAACCCCGGTGGCGTTGATAACCCTTCTAAATTTAGGCCTGGTCATCCGTTCCAGGGCCTCAGATACTCTGGCGGTTAGACTGTCGGAATGGCTCCACTGCTTCAGTTGATCATGGCCAATGGCGCCTTCCAGAATGTCCCGCCTTATTTCATCAAGTATTAATCTTACAGCCTCAACCACCAGTTCCCTGGGGTAGCCGGCAAGATTGTGCATCCCCGGCAGTTTTAGCACCTCATCCACCTTTGGTATTTCCCTGAGAAGGGATTTATCAACGGTCATATGCCACTTCCTTCGATAATAGCTTTAAGCTTTAAGCTATAAGCTCTATAAAAAGCCACCTTTGTGACGCTGGCGGCATGGCCAACTATCCTACAAATTATAGTTAATTTCCCTTAACTGCGCAAGCCGACATAAAAAGAAAAAAGCCGCCCCGCGGGCGACTGGGAGTCGGAATTAAAACAAACATGCCGCTGTCCACCACCAGGTGAACTGGTTCAGCTTTAGCTGAACACCAGGTCTTCAGAAGGGGATCCTAGCCCAGCTGAAGTGAGCTTATGGCTTACAGCTTATAGCTTACAGCTTTTTTTCAGTATTCCCTGACCACCTGATAAAAGGTTGTCCTCTGGGCGGGCGTATAGCCGGCGTCCCTGATGAACCTGACAATATCGTCCAGGGGAACCCGGTAGGTTACTCCGGCTGCCCGGACAACATTCTCTTCCAGCATGGTACCGCCAAAGTCATTGGCCCCGAAAGCCAGACCCACCTGAGCCATTTTTGCGCCCTGGGTTACCCAGGAGGCCTGTATGTTGGGAATATTGTCCAGCATTATCCTGGCCATCGCCAGGGTCTTCAGGTAATCCACCCCGGTGGCCCGGGGACTTCCCGTCAAGCGGGTATTCCCCGGCTGAAAGCTCCAGGGGATGAATGCGGTAAAACCTCCTGTTTCATCCTGGGCCTCTCTTAACCTGATAATATGAAGTATTCTTTCCTCCACCGTTTCCACGTGTCCGAACATCATTGTGGCAGTAGTTTTCATTCCCTGGCGGTGGGCTTCCCCCATTACGTCCATCCACTGCCTCCAGGAAATCTTACCGGGGCTTATCTCCTGCCGAACCCTATCCACCAGTATCTCTGCCCCTCCTCCAGGAAGAGAATCCAGCCCGGCCACCCTGAGCCTGTCGATCACTTCCCCCACCCCAAGGCCCGATTTGTTGGCCATGTGAACTATTTCCGGAGGAGAAAAGGAATGGATGTGTATGCTATAGCGTTTCTTTATGGATGCAAGCATATCCAGGTAATAGTCCAGACCCAGGTCGGGGTGCAGTCCTCCCTGGATCATTACCGCCGTACCGTTAACCTCCAGTGTTTCCTCTATCTTACGGAACAGTTCCTCCTTTGAAATAACGTAAGCTTCAGGGTGGGTCCGGTTTCTGTAAAAGGCGCAGAAGTTGCACCTGCTTACACAAATATTGGTATAGTTTATATTGCGGTCAATAATAAAAGTAACCCGATTGTCGGGATGAAGCCTGCGCCTTGTTATATCGGCCGCCATTCCCAGTTGTATCAGGTCACACTGTTTATATATTTCCACCCCCTCTTCCAGGGACAGGCGATCTCCGGCTGAGGCTTTTTCCAGCAGCCGGTCTGCTTTATTCATTGTTTTCACCCCAGACACAGAGTTTGGTACGGTTTTCCACAATTCCGCTCTTGTAGGCATAATCATAATATAGAGTCAGGGCTCGTCTGTATTCCTTGTCGAAATTATACCTGATGGTTCTGAAGTAGTCCTCCAGCACTGGAATAGACAGGCCGGTGGACCTGTGGGACTTTCCAATAATGTTGTTAATATTTGACATGCCCCACTCCTTGGCTTCAACCAGAAGCTTACACAGACCGTCAACTTCCCCTGGGTGATTCAATGCAAAATCCTTCCGTACAACCCAGACGGCATACACCATCTTTTCCCCGGTGAGGTGCTTCCAGGCCTCTCCCAGATCGGTAACCACAAGATTTTTTCCCGTCTCCAGGACCATTTTATGGGCCAGCATGGCGTCGTCCCCTATTAAAAGGGCACCGTCGACCTTTTCCAGCATTTTTTCAAGGTCGGGATCATGGGGCAGAAACTCAACATCCACATGAAAATAGTGTTCCACCAGTATTCTCAGGAGCACCACCGATGTGGCCGATGATGTGGTGACGGCTATGCTCTTTCCTTCCAGCTCGGTTACCGGGCACCTGCTGAAAAGCAGTATGCTTGACACCCTGCCGTCAGCGCTTATGGATATGTCAGGAAGAACGATACACTTTTCTCTGTTCCTGGCATACTCAATGGAAGACATGGGTGTAACATCCAGGCGCCCTTCCAAAAGCATCCTGTTCAGCCGGGTAGGCGTCCCCTTCACAAGGCTTCCGTTTAACTCCAACTGGCCTTCTTCCAGTGCGTGATATACCGGCAGGCAGTTTAAGTACTCAACCTGTCCCAATCTAATACCCACCTAGAAGCCCTCCCTGATAATATTATAAAGAGTATCCCTCTCCACCGGGTCTCTTCCCGCCGCCTTAATCATCCGTACTATTTCTTCCCCGGGCAGCCTCTGGTCTGTCTCAGCCCCGGCATCATGAACTATCTTTTCCTCTTCCACCGTTCCGTCAAGATCGTTAACCCCGAAAGACAGAGACACCTGGGCAATCTTAGGACCAATCATTATCCAAAAGGCCTTTATGTGATCGAAGTTATCCAGCATCAGCCTGGACACCGCCAGCATTTTCAAATCATCATAACCTGTGGTTCCGGATTTTCCCGAATGATCCAATTGGGTGTTTTTAGGGTGGAAAGCCAGGGGTATGAAGGCTAAAAACCCTCCGGTGCGGTCCTGGAGAGCCCTTAGCTGAACCAGGTGGTCAGCCCTCTCTTCCAGTGTTTCCACATGACCGTAGAGCATGGTGGCATTTGTGCGCATGCCAAGGCTGTGGGCTGACTGGTGTACTTCCAGCCACCTTTGCCCGCTTATTTTTTTGGGGCAGATTAGTTCCCTGACCCTTGGGGAGAATATCTCGGCCCCCCCGCCAGGCAAGGAATCAAGTCCGGCCTCCTTCAGCTGCGCTAGAACCTTTTCCACCGTTATATTGTTTATTTGGGCCAGATAATCAATTTCCACCGCCGTAAAGGACTGTATTATTACACCGGGTAGAGCCAGGCGTACCCTTCTTAGCATTTCACAGTAGTAGTCCAGCCCCAGCTTTTCATTTAGCCCACCAACTATGTGAATTTCAGATATCCCTCTGCCTCTGTAGGCCAGGGCCTTGCTCTCAATCTCATCCAGGGTCAGGGTATAGGCTCCGTTACTGTCCTCATCCCTGCCGAAGGCGCAAAAATTGCACCTGTTTACGCAGATATTGGTGTGATTTATATGCCTGTTTATTATATAGTAAACCCTGTCACCGTGCTTCCTCTGCCTGACCAGGTCTGCCATTCTTCCAAGTTCCAGCAAACGGTTGGTTTTCAAGAGACGCACGCCATCTTCTCCGGAAAGCCTTTGGCCGGCCTCCACCTTGCAAGCTATATCTTCAAGACTGTCTTTTTCGAAAAAAGTCTGCACCGGCACCACATCTCCTTTCTCCTGAGAGGTATCATTGATAGCTTTAAGCTGTAAGCTGTAAGCAGTAAGCTGTAAGCTATTTGGGTTGTGGGTTATTGGTTATAAGTTATTGGTTATAGGTTGCAGGTGTTTTGCAATAAATTCAGGGCAATGAACCAAATTTTTTGGGTCACTACTTATAACCTACAACTTATAACCTATAACCCGATCTCTTGCATATTACAGCTTGATGCTTATATCCAGTAGGGTGAATAAAAATGTGGCTCCGCTGAGGCCGGCGTTAAGATTGAAAAAAGCCATTCCGGATCTGGACAGATCTCCGGGCTTTACCAGACGGTGCTGATAGAAAAGCAGGGCGGCCACTAAAAACATCCCGGTATAATAGAAAATGCCCAGTTTTAGAACCCAGGCGACAGCCAGGAAGAGCAACAGTGCCAGCATATGAAAAAAAGCCGAAACCCGTAAGCCATTCACTATTCCGAAACGGGCCGGTATTGAATAAATTCCATTAGCGCGGTCAAAATCATAATCATCGCAGGCGTAAATAATATCAAACCCGGCTACCCAGAAAGTCACCCCCACCGCCATTATCAGTGGGGCAGGATCAAATCGGTTGGATATTGCTATCCATGCCCCCAGGGGAGCCAATCCCAGGGCCGCGCCCAATATCAGATGGCAGGTCCAGGTAAAACGCTTGGTATAGGGGTAAAAACAAAGCACGGCCAGGGCCACCGGAAAAAGTTTGAAGGCCAGGGGGCTAAGCTTGTAGGCCGATACAAAAAGCAGCGCGAAAGAGATGACAACATAAAACCAGACCTCCAGGGTAGAAAGTAATCCTCTGGGTATAGCACGATTGGCCGTGCGAGGGTTTCTGGCGTCTATGTGCCGGTCTATGACCCTATTTAGCGACATGGCAGCCGTCCTGGCCCCCAACATGGCCAGGGTTATCCAGATCAGGTCATGTCCGGAGGGTATTTTTTTCCCCACCAGCATAGCCCCGGTGTAGGCAAAGGGCAGAGCAAAAAGTGTGTGCTCAACCTTGATCATTTCCAGAAAAATACTGATTCTCTTAAATGCCATAGCACTCCCCACTTATTAGATGTGAGAAGTGAGAGTTTTGGAGGCGAGATTCCTGTGGCCAATCTCACTACTAACTTCTCACATCCCACTTCTCATTCCACCGTTCCCTCATGAACGGTGACTATTCCCCCGGTCAGCTCGTGATAGCTGGTGTTAAAAAGTCCTTCCCGCTCAAATATTTTCTTTATTTCCGACTGGTGAGGAAATACCTTCAGGGATTCCGGCAGGTAGCTGTAGGGTCCTTCCATCCCAATACCCAGCTTACCCAGTATTGGAACAATATGATCAAAATAGAGATAATAGGCCTGTTTAAACACCGGGGCGTTTGGTTTTGAAAGTTCCAGAGAAACCACCCTGCCTCCGGGGCGAACCACCCTGGCCATCTCTCTGATGGTTTTTTCTATATCGGGCACATTTCTCAAGGCAAAACCTATGGTTGCGCAGTCAAAGGAATTATCCTCAAAGGGAAGGTCCACGGCATTTCCCTGCAGCAGGCTGATCATTGACTTGAAGGGGGTTTTGGCAATGTTTGTAACTGCTCTGTCAAGCATGTTCCGGCAGAAGTCCAGCCCCACCACTTCCCCCTCAACGCCCACCGCCCGGGCCAGCTCTATGGCCAGCATACCGGTCCCGCAGCAAACATCCAGCCCCTTCCCGCCGGGTTTCAAACCGCACCTGGAAACGGCAAATCTTCTCCAGTATTTGTCCCTGTTAAAGCTCAATGTGGTGTTTAATAAGTCATACCGGTGAGCTATGCTGGAAAAAATATCATGAACGTATTCTTCCTTACTGCTGTACCTGTCCGGTATGTGAACCATTACAATTTTCCCCTCTCCGCCTTAGCAAACCATCTTCCTGATGTCTGTATCGGCATTTTTAAGATACAGCACCAGACTCTTCAGATCGTCCCTTTTTTTACCAGATCCCAGGGTTTCCAGGAAAGACAGAGCCTCCTTGAAATAAGAGCCGGCCTGATTATGCATCTTGCTGCTAAGCATGCCCACCGCCATACCCAGTGAGAATCCGAACTTGTATAGCCGCTGCTGACTATCCTGGTCTGCCCCGGCCACCTGTCCGCCTATTTTGCAGCAGCCCGCCATCAGCTCAGCAATTTCCAGCCGTATAATCTCCCGCCTGGCGCCAGTTCTTACCATTCCCCCGGACTGATTTTTAAGCCTTACAATACCCCCTTCATTAATCAAGCAAATGATCTCCGCAAGGGGGCCGAGGTATTCCACTATTTCGGCCTCACAAAGAGTCGTAAAGAATCTTCCGTAAAGGTAATCTCCCACCAATACAGGGTACTGGCATCCGTCTCTGGGGTCGGAACAGTTGTTTTCATTAATCTGCCAGTCCTCGTTGATATTGTAGTGCACCCGGCTGGCCAGTTGTATAAACTGAAATACCTGGGCCAGCGATATTACCCTGTCTGTTGTTTCCCCGTACAGCCTGGCAGTATAAAGCACCAGCGCCGGACACAATTCTTCGGTATGCTTATCCAGGTAGGCAAAACCATCTAACTTACCAGCTTTAATATTATAATACCTGTTCATCCCTTCCCTTACCCTCAAAAGATCCCCTTCTATGGGGCTATATATCTCGTGCAACAGGCTCCCCCCTTTTATCCCCTAAAAAAATATATATTCTAGGTGGAGTCGTTATTTTCCTCCCCATGGAGTCAAATTTGGCCCGTGACAGCAGTAAGCCTTGCCCCAAAAACTCTTGAAGCAAGGCTTACTGACTTGAATTCAGCCGGGTACTAATAAATATCCCTCCTATAGATTTACGGCTGCCTGCGGAATTACTCCCGGGGGAATAACACCCCTCTTTGTTTCCTTTGCGGTCATATGTGTGGCACAGAAATTCTCGGTTAAATAATTGCAGGCATCCCATGGGTCCACTTTATCTCCGCATGTGAACACGTCCACGGCCGCGTAGCCCAGCTCCGGCCACGTATGGATGGCCAGGTGCGATTCTGAAATAACAACCACACCACTAACCCCTTGCGGGCTGAATTTATGAAATACAAATTCTCTAACCTCCGCACCGGCTTCCAGTGCTGCGTTAACCATTATGTTTTCAACTTTTTTGATGTCATTAAGAACATCGAATTCGCACCCATAAATCTCAGCCAGAACATGGCGGCCCAAAGGTTTCATTACATTATCTTCCCCCTTCACATCATAAATATGTTGGAACCGACATACCCCTCTTATACAGAAGGCGGGCCAATTCCAACCAAATTCAATTTTAGCATAATATCAAAGTTTGTCAACAAAATTTTGGCTTAGCTGTCAAAGTCATTACACATTATTTAACGGTGTTGACGAGGCTTCCCACCAATTCGATCACAACCTCCACCCTGTCACCCCTGTTCATGGGGCCTATGCCCGAAGGAGTGCCTGTAAGTATCACATCCCCGGGATTGAGGGTCATAACCCTGGAAATAAAGCTAACCAGTTCTCCTACTTTGAATATAAGGTGGGCAGTATTGGATTTTTGCTTTATAGCACCGTTTAGTGAAAGAACTATGTCAAGACTGTCAGGGTCGATATCAGTAATAATATACGGCCCCAGAGGAAGAAAAGTGTCAAAACATTTTGCCCTGGTCCACTGACCATCTTTTCTTTGCAGATCCCTGGCCGTTACATCATTGGCGCAGGTATAGCCCAGTATATACCGGGCAACCTCCTCAACACCGACGTTTTTGCAGCGGGATCGGATAACCACAGCCAGCTCGCCCTCAAAGTCAACTCTTTGACTCATCTCAGGATATTCTATAAATTCGCCGGGGCCCACCAGGGTGCTGGGCGGCTTCATAAACAGCACCGGCTCCGAAGGAAGATCAAGCCCCACCTCCAGGGCATGATCTCTGTAATTAAGTCCAACGCACACCGCCTTTCCGGGAGTACAGGGCGCCAGTACTTTCAGATCCCCAATTTGGTACTCCTTTCCTGTGGGGCGAACACTTTCAAAGGGGCTGTCTATTTCCAAAACCCGGCCTTCCTCCACCAACCCATGAAAAATCCGGTCTCCGAGGGAAAATCTGCCTATTTGCATCGCTTGACATCCTCCTAATAACTATCTCATACTGATGACTCCAGTCAGTCGGAAACAGGACCATTTATTCTCTGATGATTCAGCCTCAGCGGCTTCTGGTTTCTGACTTCTGGCTCCTGTATTCCGACCGGAAAGGCTATAGTACTAGGATTAATATTACACTAATCTTTCCTCCATTTCATCCAAAACCAGATAAATTAGTGGCGGGGCTCCGAATATCATTGTAGTGGCCGCCGCCACCACACCGGAATCATTAAATATAAAGGCAACAAGGCTACCGGTGATAACTCCCACCAGTCCCCTGAAGAGATAGGGATTTCTGGCCTTTAAACCCTCCATAACCCCCCTGGGCCGGTAAAACAGCAGTGCCAGCATGGCCAGGCTGGCCAGAAAAATTCTGCTCCAAACGGTATATTTGATTAGCTTTATATTCATCTCTGACTTGCGGCTGATTATTTCCGAAACCACTTCCAGCCCACCCCGGGTAACAAGCTCGGCCGTTCTGCCTATATGCGACTGAAACTGGGGCGGTCTGCCGGAATCGTATAGAATTAAGGCCATGGCCACCAGAACCACAGCGAAAACTATGGCCACAACCCGTACCCAATTTATACTTATTCCACTTATCAACAAATATGTAACCAGAAAGGCTGAAACGGCAGCCAGTGTGCCTCCCACATTGGTACCAAACTGGGGAGCCGCTACCAGATAGATGATAAAAAGGTAAACAACCCCGACGACCGGGATAAAAAGCAGCCTGTTCTTATTACACGACGTTTGAATCAGCGCAGTAGTGCCCACCAGAGTGGATCCTATGAGCACCCCCATGTATTCATTCCCCAGTCCGTAAAATCTGGCCCCCACAATTGGGTCGTACCCCAGCACTGACACTTTCTGTAGAGGCGAACCGGTAATAATATCTGCGGATATGGCAATCATGGTGACCAGGCAAATTAACAGGAAGGAATCAATACCTAATTTTTTATGCGCAGACATAGATACAAAGGTTAATAACAATGTTAAAGCTATCACCGACAGCCCAAGTGTGGTTATTCCCCCGGAAGGTAAAAGTGGCGCCAGGAGATAGGCCAGGGGAACCGACATGACCATAAGGAAAAATGGCTTCAAATACTCTTTTCCATTTTTCTTCAAGAAAATGAAGCCAAGGGACACAGCCAGCAGTAAAAGCTGAAACAACACATACCCCTTCTGTAAAAACGGCCTTCCCTCATATATCACCTCCAGGACCCGATACATATCAGACAGTTTTTTTATGTCAAAATATCCGGGTATAGCCATAACCGGTCGACCGGTGAAGTATTCAGGCCTGGCTATGTCCAGATAATGAAGCACTGTTGGGGCAATATCCACGTTCATAATTATCCCTGGTCTCCTGGTGGTGGGAGATACCAACAGCCCCCCGGGCACCCCCCCTCCATACATAAAAACCGGGGACAGCCTGTCCTTTTTCTCGCCGTTATCCCCAGGAGTGGGACATATCAACATAATTAAATCTCTGTTTTTATCAACCCGCTCCATAAGGTTACCCAGAAATTGGTCGGCCCTTAATATAGTGGTGGCCCGCCAGTTGTTCCAGTGTTCCGGCCCCATATATTCCCGGGCGTTTTGCAATCTTCCAAGATCCCCCAGGTCAATTGCCGCCAGCTTTACATCCCGGGGAAGCTTTTGAAACTCTTCCAGTATTCCTCTATAATCGGTGCTGATACCACCTATAAATTCGTTTTCCCGTCGGGTAACCCCGGAACTGACCGACCCGGCGTCAACAATTCCCCGCCCATCCATAACGATGGAAACAGCCTGCCTCCTGGGTCCATCCGGACTATCCGAGTTGCCCAGCACCGCCGTTCTATACCCGGCACTATGCAGTTTATCGCCAAGGGAACCGGGAACGCTGGAATTCTTATTGATATGGCTCAGGCGGGCTATATCAAGGTATACAAGGCTGCCAACCGGAGGAACAAGCCCTGTTCTACGCAGGTATTCATCGGCGGCTGTGCCTTTCTCCACCCTTTCGGAAGCCGAGAACACCTGCGCGGCTGTATTGCTTGCCGCCGCATGAAATCCCCAGCCTATGGTGGCATGGGTGTTTTCAGGGATTAATTTTCCCCCCGTATTAGCGTTCATCAGGGCAATAGCCCCCCCGGCGGCTATTTTGTCCAGATTGGGAGGTAATTCCCCCGTCAAATCCATTATCTGGAGATAATCCATGGTTACTATAATCACCCGGCCAGGAACAGCCGGGACTTCAAAATTGGCGGCAGACCAGTTCCGGAAAACCGGCAGGGCTTCCCCCACTGCAGACTTAACTGCCCCAGCATGAATCAGCGCCGCGTAACCCAATAAAACCACTATCACTAAAATTGGTAATAACCTGATTCTCAATTGCCGCCCCCCATGGTACATTGTATATCAGCAGTTCCATAAATCAGTTGAGTATACACATCTTCGGTCTCCCGGGCCATTTTCCCGGCGGTAAATAACCCCAAAACCCTGTTGAGTCCTTCATTTCCCATTCTCCGGGCAATGCCCGGATCGTTAATCAGCCTCCCAATGGCCGATGCCAGCGCAGTAACATCTCCGGGTTTAACCAATATACCGGTGACCCCGTCAGCTATGATTTCTGGAATTCCACCCACCCCGGAGGCCACCACCGGACACCTGCAGGCCATGGCTTCCAGCACAGCCAGCGGCAGCCCCTCGGTCAGTGAGGCTAGTACAAATACATCCAGGCAAGGCATTATTTTCATGACATCCTGCCTCTCCCCCACAAAAAACAATCTTCCCGTTAGATTAAGGGCTTCTGACTGCCTTTCCAGCTCCGCCCTCAAAGGCCCCCCACCAACCACCAGAAAGGCGAGCCCTTCAGATAGTTCTGATAAGCCGGCCGCAGCCCTGATAAAATTAATTACCCCCTTTTGCGGCGCCAACCTGGCCACCGTCCCCACAACAACCCCGGCACTGGCGGGAATGCCGAAGGTTTCCTGTAAATATTGTCTGTCAGCCCCCAGGCGGAATTTATCGGGGGAAATACCATTGTATATAGTAACAACTTTTTCCGGGCTGATCCTTTCCAGGCTTATTATTTCACGGCCCAGGGCATCGGAAACAGTAATAATCCTGTGAGTATAGCCGGCCAGATAACCTTCGCACTCTGCATAAAGCATTTTTTTCCATGGTGGCAAATGATGGTGCAAAATGGAGTTATGTACTGTCATAACCACAGCGGGAACACATGCCCACCTGGCCGCCAATCTCCCCACCAGCCCGGCTTTTGAGCCGTGGCAGTGGGAAATATCCACACGGTTGATACTGAACAGTGACACCAGCCTTTTTAGTGCCGTCAGGTCAGTCAAAGACAATTCCCCGCCTAAGGGTAATTCAAATGTCTTTACTCCCGCCCCGTTGAAAGTTTTAGCCATTTCTCCCGCCGGGCAAACCACCATATGTTCAAACCTTGTCTGATCCGAATGCGTGATCAGTGTCAACAGGTGATTTTTTATTCCGCCCTCTGAGGGCCTTATAACATGCATAACCCTAATCCTGGACAAAGAAAAACCTCCGGAAAGTAAATGTTTTAAAGCGCCCCGGCGGCGGCAGAATCCAGAAGAAAGCAGATGGATGGAGGAGCATGAAGGCAAGAGGATACATGAGGGAAGCCGGAGGAAAATCAATTCCACCGGCCACAGAACAACCTCAAAAATAATCTGGATAACCAGAAATGAAGGCAAGCAAATAGGGAATACCTCGACCGATCAAACTCCTGCCTCCTGACTCCTTACTCCGAATCGGAGCTATCCCCGCCATCCGTTTCTTCCTGTTCTTTAAGCCGCATCTTCTGGCGGAAAAAATGCTCGGCTATTTCCAAAAGCCCCTGCTGGCTGGCATTAATGTTTATATCCTCCGGGTTTTTTGGAATCACCACTGATCACCTCTTTTTTTAAATCTCCCTGATGGCGTTGGTGGGACACCCTTCGGACGCCTCATGGGACGAATCCTCATATTCATGAGGAATCTCTTCCACCGTTACTTTAGCCTTGTCATCATTGTTCCAGTCGAACACCTCTGGACAGACATCGACACATGCTCCACAGCTGATACACAAATCCTGGTCAACTTCCATCTTCATATTTGGCACCTCCGCATCACATAACTTTTAACCGGTTTTAGTTTCCCAGCCAGACCCTCAAATTATGCCAAAAAATACTGAAATGTATACGTCCGGCATGATTGACAAACCATTCCTCTTGTTTCATAATGACCTATAACCTTCCTTAACTCTGACAGTCCGCACCCGGAGGAGATTAATCTTTGGGCTCAAACAAAAAAAAACAAAATACCCCGGACAAAAAGGCTCTAAATTACTGGATCTGGCTCATACTAATCGGTCCGGCCATTTTTTTCGTGTTTTACTGGCTGTCCTCCCTTAACACTGAAGAAAGTGAAAAACAAAAGCCTTTTCTTCCGGAAAAACAACTGAAGGCCGGTGAGTCTGCCAGCGTTAATGACATTACACTTATAGCCGCCCCGGGAGGAATACTGTTTTACACAGAGACTCTTTCCCTCGGAAACAATAAAGTAATGGCCGAAGCGGGAAACCAGTTTCTGGTTATCCCCCTGCTCATTCCTGAAAAATCAGGCGACCCGGCGCCTCCGCAGTGGTACATCACCGATGCCGAAGGAAACAGGTACGATCTGTTAAGGGTGGTGGAAGCCAACCCCACCGATGGCCGAACAGCCTTCGAAACAGCCCGGGGGAACCGTCTGGTACATATGATCTTCAAAGTCAAAAAAGAAAGTCTGCAAAATTTCCTCGTATACACAAACGGAAAGGATTATGCAGCCTGGCAGGTCCCTGCTTACACTTCTTGAGATTCATGCAGGGCTGCCACCGGAATCTTAATCATCTGTCCCGGCAATATTACGTCGGGATTTTTTATGTTTTCGTTCAAGTTTAATAATACATCCACAGAGACCCCGAAAGCACCGGATATTTTTTTCAAAGTATCCCCTGGCTTTACTATGTATCCGGAGTTTTTCCCGCCGGCTGAAAGTGACCATACCTGCAGCCCCCCGATGACGGTGCCCACCGCCACCCGCCCCCCGGGCAGTTCCGCCAGTCCGGAAACCCCTTCCACCGGACTGAATTCCAGCTCCGGCTTTTGTTGTACCGGATTATTGAAAACAAAAACACTGCCTTCAGTGGTTCCGGCCATAAGCCCTGCGGGTTGGCCTTTGTATACAGCCAGCGCGCTAACTGTCGTTCCCAGAGAGTTTGTTACTCTAAATACTTCCAGTTTCTGGCCGGCCCCCATCAGCCATACCTGCCCGCCGGCACTGCCAACCGCCATCTGGGATCCCGGCCCCGGGCCAAAATTTCCTGAAATCAGGGCGGTTACCCCCGGGTGATGCCCTTCCATCACTATTTCCCCCAATAGTTCCCCGCCGCTAAGTGTATAACGGGCAATCCTCCCTCCTTGGCCTTCACAGAAAGCCAGCACCGGATTATGCCCGGAGCCGGGAATGACTTCCAGTAGCCGTGGTATTCCCGGAGTATTTCCCTTGCCCGCCTGTTCCAGGCGCAGGGCTGAAAATTTACCGCTCATTTTAAATACCAATATCATGTCCGGTTGGGTGGTGCCCAATATAATTTCGTCTACTCCGTCGGCGTCCACATCCCCCGAAGCCACGCAGGTTATAATGGCCCCGGGACAGGGGTGAAACTGCTGTATTGGTATAAACGACCCTTTCACCACCCCCATAATCCATATGCACTTGGAGGTACACACCAACAGGCCCTCAGTTGCATCGCCCGGGCGTAATACAGACACCCCTACGATTCTCTCACCGGCCTCATACACCTTGTGAAACCGATATTCCCCTCCATCAGGCAGATAAAGGAAAACCCGGCTTCCCGCCGCAGCGGCAACTTCCCCTTCGGAAGCAAAAAAAAGGCCCGCAACCACCAGGACTGGCCCGTGATTATGGTCCGTTTTCCATTCAAGCGATGGCACTGGCATTCAACTCCCCAAAATTATTTATTGTGCAATTTATTCGGGGAACTTAATTTTTGCCACGCTAAACCTGTCTATCATAAAAAAGCCCACTGAATCGGACTATATGTCTTTTCTTGCAAAGTAGTGAAGGGAGAGACACAGGAAAGCTAAAACATATAATATGGAATAGGTAATCATCCACACGCTGGGCTCTGCAGAGCTGCCAAAGGGGCCCATCTGCTGCACCGCCGAAATGGGATTGGAGGCGGGGGGAATCAAAACATACACTATTTTTCTGTAAAGGGAGTCCACCGGCATAATCAGACTGGATAATATACCGGCGTTTTTCAGAGACAGGTTGTTAATGATCCCGCCTATTTGCTCGATAAAGCCTCCCACCATGGCCACAGAGTACAGCATGAAGGCCACAGTACCGCTGGCCACAGTGGTGGTAAGTGTGGAGAGCAGGAAGGTTACCGACATCAGCACCAGCGGCTGCAGGGAAAAGAGCAGTGCCGCCTCTCCGCTTCCTGCTGGCCTAATCCCTGTCTTGGTATAGATTATAGCGTAAATGGAGGCAAAAAGGAGGGCAGCGTAAGCCGCCAAAAAAACACCCTGTCCCAGAAATTTACCCAGTACTATCTCGCTTCTCCTGATGGGTTTGGGTATTACAGCCTGTATAACCCCGCTCTCCACCTCGGAGGAAATAATCCCGGCAGTGGAAAGTATAGTCAGAAAAGATACTATAAAACTGCCGAAATACAGCCCGAAAAGCAGCAGTTGAGGATATATCACCGAGGCCAGCAACTGGTTATGAGCCTTCTCAATATCTTTAACCGCGTAATAAACACCGGTCCAGTACAACCCCAGAAACACGGCCGCCATAATCAGTGAAACCAAAAGTACTTTCCGGGTAAAGGCCTCTCGAAAAGTGAACCGGAAAATGGTAAACAAATTTAATCTCCTTCCTTTAAAAGGCTAATAAAAATCTCCTCCAGGGAAACCTTTTCATGGGCCATCCTGTAGAGTCTTCCCCCGCCACTGACAACGGCCTCGGCCAGCGCTGGAATTTCCTCCTTATTCTTCACGGCAACCCTGACGGTATTACCACCCGAGCTTATTATCCTGGCCGAGGACTTAATTTTATCCAGCAGCCCTCCGGTTATATTCTCTAACTGAAGTTCCACCACCATGCGGTCGGCTCCCATTTCACCAGGATCTCCCTGAGCAATAATACTGCCGTCCCTGATAAAGGCCACCCGGTCGCAAATCATCTCCACCTCGCTGAGTAGGTGGCTGTTCAGGAAAATAGTTTTACCCCTTTCCCTTAACCCCACCAGTATTTCCCTTACCTCCCTGCGCCCCAGGGGGTCCAGGGCTGAAGTGGGCTCGTCCAGAAAGAGCAGGTCGGGGTCTGGCAAAAGCGCGCAGGCCAGGCCCAGCCTCTGCCGCATGCCCTTGCTGTATGTTCTGACTTTTTTACCGGCAGCCCCGGAAACTCCCACCAGGTCCATAACCAGGGGAATGCGGCGGAACCTGGTTCCCCTATCCATTTTGTACAGAGAGGCGTGAAAATCCAGCAACTGCCTCCCGGTAAGCCATTCATGGTAGCTGAAATTCTCCGGCAGATAGCCTATTTTTTTCCTCGACTCAATATTGCCGAGACCCGCGCCCAACAGGCTGGCGCTGCCCGAGGTGGGTTTTATGAGCCCCACCAGCATTTTCACAAAGGTGCTTTTTCCCGCGCCGTTCGGCCCCAGAAAGCCGAAAATCTGCCCCCTGGAAACCGAAAGGTCAATCTGACGGCAGCCAACATGGCTGCCGTAATACTTTGTCAGATCGTTGGTCTGTATTGCCAAGCTCATTAAACCCGCCCCTGATAGTTTATTTAATTGGAATCGCTGTCAGCTGTCAGCCGTCAGAGCTTTTGTTTACTTCAATTTAGCTGCCATTTCCAGTGCTTTATCCTGTTTTATATTCTCCCCGGCCAGAACGTATATAACCCCGTTTTTCTGCCATACCAGTACATTCACAGGACTCTGTCCTTTTCCTTCATTGATAAACACACCGCTGGTACCGTTTACACTCACCTCGGAATGCTGTCCGGCAGGCAGGGGAATCAGGGCGGTATGCTGCCAGTCTTCCACTGCCGCCAATTGCCTCCTGAAATTCTCCGGCAGGGCTGGAATGCTAAGAAGCGCCTGCCGCAGGGCCTTTACATCCACCCCGGAGGTAGTCTGCACAGATGGTCCCCGGGACTGGGCCAGCATTATTTTTCCAGCTGCCCCCGAGTATTCGGCGGTAATACCGGTGGGGATAACCAGGTTAAACTCCTTACCGTCCAGTTCCTCCGGCAATCTTTCCTTACTGCCAAAGGCCTTCAGCGCCGCGTTGACACCATTGACATCCAGGGTAAGGGACACACTGGAGCCACCAATTTTCTTCAACTGGGGCTTACCGTAACCCGCTAGAGCAGGTATTTTAAGATCAATATCCACAGCACTGCGGGCCTGCTCCTCGGTCACCGGCGCCATTTCCTGTCTGCCGCTAACCTGAACCTTGCCAAAACTTCTTATTTCAACCCCGCCGGCCCCTTCTTTCATTAACTTATCCATTTGTAGCATATCCTCCGGGGTAAAGGCTATAACCTGAACCTTTTCAACCCTGAAAATGGTCAAAAAGTCACTGGCCATACTGCTAACCGGGCTGAAGGACAAAAGCCCCACCAGCGCCACCGCCGCAGCCACCGCAGTCATCTTCTTATATATCATATTTATCTGCCACTTTCCTTTCTGTTTTTCCTCAATGTTCAATCTTTCCAGCTTTAATTTTCTCCAGGCAATTTCGGCGTCAAACCTCTCACGATCGGAGGCTATGAATCCCTCCATGCTGGTTCTGACCACCATATCGTTTTCAAGCAGACTGAGGTATTTTGCTTTGCAGTCCTCACAGCTATCCAGATGTTCCTGAATCTCTTCCATCTGACCCCCTGCAATCTCCCCATCAATATACGACTGAATACGGCCCTCATCATAACACATTAGAATTCACTCCCTTTCATCTCCAGCATTTTGTCCCTGAAGCGGGCCTGGGCCCGGGCAATTATGGTACCCACAGACTCCTTTTTTACACCCGCGGCCCTGGCTATTTCATCATAGCTGAACCCGGAAAACTTCATAATGAGGCAGGTTCTGTCCCTTTCCATCATGGAGTTCAAAACCCGGTGAACCATATTTGTCTCTTCCTTTCTGATTACTGTTTCTTCAGAAGAAATATCCCAGACTTCCTCCTGGACCCTGGATTCCCTAATCAAGCGGCTTCTCTCACTCCTGATCAGATTCAAGGCAAGATTTTTAGCCACCCGGAAAAGCCATCCCCCGGTAGCTCTCTCATCCCTGGGGGGCGACTGGTAAAGCTTGATAAAAGCCTCCTGGGCAATATCCTCCGCCAGTCCGGCATCCCCCAGCATAAAAGTAAGCTGCCGGCACACAGCCGGGTAATAGCGGTAAAAATGCTCCTGAATACCCGTCGAATTTTTTGACTGCGGGAAAATGGCCGGCCACCTCCCCTTTTCTCTCCCTGATTATAAGACACCCCATCCACCATATAAATGACAGGGCGGTTAAATTTTTTCAAAGTCCCCGACAACTAAAGTTATCATCAACCGGATAGGTTGACAATATCAAAAATTTTGATATTCGGTGCCATATTAAGGCATAGTGGCTTAATATGCCCCGACAGCTTAATTCTGGTTTCACCACCATTAAAAGATCGCCCCCACCACCTTGACTTTGCCCCCGGAAAGAGGTAAAATAACTTTTGCAAGTCATCGGGGCGTAGCTCAGTTTGGCTAGAGCGCTACCTTGGGGTGGTAGAGGCCGCACGTTCAAGTCGTGTCGCTCCGACCAGTTATATCAATGGAAATGGGGTTTTGCAAACACTGCAGAACCCCATTTTACTGCAATCTTACTGCAATGGATATAAAGACTTAGGCCTTCAGCACACCTTCAAGTCTTTCCATTGCTCTTTTTTTATCTTCTATATTACTGTGGCAGTATGTTCCCAGCGTTGTCCTTATATCTGCATGCCCCATTATGGTTTGAATGTTTTTAGGGTTCTCCCCGGCCTGTCCCAGGAGGGTGCCAAAGGTATGGCGGATATCATGGA
>Ga0209347_1003094_pt1 | contig 20254 bp, 20 predicted proteins | sample AutmiccommuBRH23_FD_187382 | JGI IMG/M metagenome (GOLD analysis project Ga0209347, IMG submission 187382) | Deep subsurface microbial communities from Mt. Terri, Switzerland - Autotrophic microbial communities BRH/23 (SPAdes) (version 2) | ecosystem: Environmental > Aquatic > Deep subsurface >...
AAATTTCCTTTTTTTTATGATTGTTCTTTATTTACTTGTGAAAGAATTTTATTTTCATAGTATTCAAAATTGAAAATGAATAATATATAACCTACAATAGAAACTTTCATCATGAATAAACTAAAACTTTTATTTGTAACAGCTGCATGTATGTTGCTTTTTACATCAACCACTTCTGCCCGGTACCCTGTTTTAAAAGGCTGTCCGGTAACAGTTGATTTTTCAAAAAACCTTAGGACATGGGATGGATTTGGTTTTAACTACGTTGAAACTGCACAGACAGTTGATTATACCAAAAATCCGACGGATTACGGCGGTTTCAGTCTGATGACAGAAAAAAGCCGTGAAGAAGTTATCAATCTTGTTTTCGGCGATGAGGGACTAAAGGTCGGACTGGTAAAAATGTTCCTGGATCCGTTTCAGCAAAAGGAGCAGGGGGGTGCATATGATCATGAAACCACAACAGCCAATATGCGGATGTTTTTCCGGCGGGGATTGGAGAAAACCCGTTCCCGTGGCGATGATCTTTCAATCATTACCACCCTGTACGGACCACCTGCATATATGACGTTACAGAAAACACTTAGGGGCCGTGATCTGGATCCTTCCCACAAGGTTGATCTGGCCAATTACCTGGTAAGCTGGGCAAAATATCTAAAGGAAAAGGAAAAGTTTCCAATTAAATATATATCCCTTCACAATGAGGGCGAAGACTGGGAGCGTTGGCCATGGGATGGCAAAGACGGTAATATCGGATCAGGGCATGATTATAATATGTACTGGCCTGCAGAACAGGTAACTGACTTTCTGAAGTTTACCCGGCCCATTCTGGATAATGCAGGGTTAAAGGATGTCTGGATTACAAACGGCGAGCCCACACACTGGTATCGATTCAGCTTCTGGGGACATGCTGATGCTTTGGCAGAAGATATGGATGCTTTGAAAAATCTGGGCATAATCACTTCACATGGGTTTTATAACGGCGGATATGATAACCGCTGGTATGGCAGCCATACAGCAGTTGGCAATGCTATGCTGCGGTCTAAACGGCCTGAGTTGCATGCATGGGTTACCTCAACATCATGGAGTAAGATGGATGCAAAATTTGTAAAGGAGATATGGGGCAACATTTATGAAGCACAGGTAAACGGACTGATCCCCTGGGCAGGGATGCAGCGCCCGCCACTATGGGTGGGCGGAGACCCCAATCCGGGCTGCGCCATCAATGTAAATGAGGATGGTTCCTATGTTGTGAGGCCGGGATACTATTTCTACAAGCAGGTATCGCGGGCAGGACAACCGGGAATGGGAGTTGCACATACGATTTCAATGGACAGCGAGATACCAGTGATTGCCTTTTCTTCAAACGGAACAAAAAATAAGGATGCTTTTGTGGTTGTAAATACAAGTACATCCAAAGAGAAGCCGGTAGTGGTGGATATTAAAGGTTCGGCAAGTAAACGTTTTAAAGCTTACCGTACCAGCGGGACCGATGAAAAGTATAAGGAAATTGGAACTTTTAACGTGGTTGAGGGTGAGATTGTATATACTGCACCTGTTAACAGTGTTACAACTTTTTTTGCTGAAAATTAGTTGGATGGTATGCCTGTGCTGTGTTTTATCCATTTAGTTCATGATATCAGCAATGATTCGAATATTTTTATACAGGGATACAAGCTTTTTTTTTATTTTTAGAAAATAATTCAAACCAGCGTAACATGGATAAAAAACAATCAAGAAGAACATTCATCAAGCGATCCGCTGCTGCTGCTGCGGTGCTTACCATTCCCACCATTATTCCGGCACATGCTTTTGGTGCCAATGATCGTATACGTGCAGCAGTTCTGGGATTAAACGGGCGTGGGAAAAGCCATGTTTCAGGACTGATGGCACAAAATAATGTTGAGGTTGTAACACTTTGCGACCCTGACATGAACGTTTTGAAGAACAGCCAGAAATCGTTTAAGGAAAAATATAATAAGGAAGTTTCCCTTGTACAGGATCTTCGAAGGGTATATGAAGACAAGAATATTGATGTAGTTGGCATTGCTTCGCCTAACCACTGGCATGCGCTTTCTGTTATATGGGCATGTCAGGCAGGAAAAGATGTATATGTTGAAAAACCTGGTTCGCACAATGTCTGGGAAGGGCGTAAAATGGTGGAGGCTGCCAACAAGTATGACCGGATTGTGCAGCATGGTGTGCAGTTAAGAAGTTCTCCTGCCGTTAATGAAGCAATCGGGCTGTTGCGTGAGGGGTACATAGGCAGGGTTTATATGGCCCGCGGCCTTGTCTTCCGCTGGAGGCCAAGTATAGGCAACCATCCGGTTGAACCGGTACCTGAAGGGCTGGATTATGATATCTGGACTGGTCCGGCACAGAAACAACCCTTCAGCAAGAACCTGGTGCATTACAACTGGCACTGGAACTGGGAGTACGGCAATGGTGATGTAGGCAACCAGGGCATCCATGAAACCGACCTGTGCATGTGGGGGCTGGATGTAGGGCTTCCAACAAAAATAACTTCCATGGGTGGCAAGTTCCTTTGGGATGATGCCAAGGAGGTTCCGGAAGTGCTGACATCAGTATATAATTACCCAGAAGAGAAGAAAATGATCCAGTTTGAAGTACGCCACTGGTGCACCAACACTGAGGAAGGAGTAACCGTAGGAAATATTTTCTATGGTGATAAAGGGATACTTGTTGTTGACGGGTATAACAAGTACAAAACCTATCTTGGCCAGAACAGGGAGCCCGGTAAATCGGGTGACGATGGTGGTAAGGAAGCATCAGGAATGGACAGGGGCGACAGCGGCACCGACGGACATTTTAAAAACTTCATTGAGGCAGTGCGCAAACGCGATAAAAAGATCCTGAACGGACCCGTTGAAACTGCTCATCTTTCTTCAGCACTTGCTCACCTGGGTAATATTGCCTACAGGCTTGAAAGAGTTCTGACATTTGATCCCAAAAATGAAAAATTTGTCAATGACAAGGAAGCTGACAAAATGCTTACAAGGGAATACAGAGCACCTTTTACTGTGCCTGATAAAGTATAAAAAGTGACAGCATAAAAAATGCTCCGGCAACGGGGCATTTTTTTTTACCTTTAATAGGGTATTAGATATTACAGATTAAAACCTACAGACCTGCTTCTTCCAAAAGGGCTTTCATTTCCAGCTGAACCTCTTTTGCCGCTTCCCCTGCTTTTTGTGCAAAATCTTCACCATCTGAAGCATAAATGATATTCCGGGAAGAGTTCACAAGCAAGCCGCAGGTGCTGTTCATGCCATTGCGGGCCACCTCCTGCAGGCTGCCACCCTGTGCGCCTACACCGGGAACCAGCAGGAAATGATCAGGAACAATATTTCTTATTTCCTTCAACTTTTCAGCTTTGGTTGCACCAACTACATACATCATGTTTTCTGCAGAACCCCAGGTTTGGGATGTTTTTAACACCGATTCAAAAAGCCGGTCGCCCGATTCCTTATCTTCAAGGTATTGGAAATCGGCAGCGCCTTTGTTTGATGTAAGTGCAAGCAGAATCACCCATTTCCCGGGATAGGCCAGGAAAGGTTTTACAGAATCCTCACCCATATAGGGGGCCACGGTGACTGCATCAAATTCGAGGGTTTCAAAAAAAGCACGGGCATATAAGCCTGAAGTGTTGCCAATGTCGCCGCGCTTTGCATCGGCTATTATAAAAATATCTGGATAGTTATCCCTGATATAGGTAACTGTTTTTTCAAGGCTTTGCCATCCCTGTGTTCCTAAACTTTCGTAAAAAGCAAGGTTGGGTTTATAGGCCACGGCATAAGATGCTGTTGCATCAATAATTTCCCTGTTAAATACAAAAACCGGGTCGTCCGTATCAAACAGGTGTTCAGGGATCTTTTGAATGTCTGTATCAAGGCCTACGCATAAAAAGCTGCGCTTTTTTTTGATTTGCCGAAAAAGAAACTTGCTGTTCATAGATGTTACTGATTAATCAACAGATTCAATTCTGTTATGATATACATTAACTAGTTTATGACTCTTAATCTGTAATAAGATTTCGGGCCATACATTATTAAGGAAAGTATGTAATTCATTAATTTTTAAATTACCAATCCTTAAATGAATGACTTTTGGCGGAGGGGTACTAAAAAGAATTTTATTAGAGAAATCTGCATCTTTTGAAATAATCACCATATTATTTGTTTTTGCATAATCCCAAATTTCTTCATCAGTAGAAATTTTGGGAAGATCAAAGACATGAATAAAATCCTTATTATGCCAAAGGTTAAAATAATATGGAAGGTTGTCATCAACGATGAAAGTCGGCATCAGGCAACTGGTTTGATAGAATAATTCCGTCCCATTAAGTTAGCAGCAAATCGCAAACATTCATATATATCTTCAGCTTCCAGTTTTGGAAATTGTCTAAGAATTTCTTCCTGGGATTCTCCGGCAGAAAGAAAATCAAGAATCGATTGAACAGTTATTCTAGTACCTTTAATGGTTGGCTTACCATTACATATTTTTTCATCGATTATTATTCTTTCTGAAACGTTCATATAATTTTTATTTTAAAGATACAAAATCAATTCCAACGATTTTTCATAAACTAAACAATCAAGCAGATCAACAGTCAGGATATTCCAGTGGAATATTATATCTCTGCCTCCTTCAGTTTCTGCGCATTTTCTTCGATCATCAGCTGCTCGATGATTTCATCTATTTCACCATTGATAATAGCCTGCAGGTTGTACAATGTCAGGTTGATGCGGTGATCTGTAACCCTTCCCTGCGGCCAGTTGTAGGTGCGTATTTTAGCTGAACGGTCGCCTGTTGATACCATCGTTTTCCGTTTTGAAGCAACCTCATCGATATACTTCTGGTACTCCATGTTGTAGATTCTTGTACGCAATTCATTCATTGCCTTCGCAAGATTCTTTAACTGCGACTTTTCATCCTGGCATGTAACCACAATCCCGGTAGGCATATGTGTCAGCCGGATAGCAGAGTAAGTTGTATTTACCGACTGTCCTCCGGGACCCGAAGAACAGTATGTGTCCTTCCTGATGTCAGAATCCTTTAGCTCCACATCAAACTCCTCTGCTTCGGGCAGCACTGCCACCGTCGCTGCTGATGTGTGTATCCTGCCCTGTGTTTCAGTTTGAGGCACTCTTTGTACCCGGTGTACCCCCGATTCGTATTCCAAAATTCCATAAACACCTTCCCCAGTAACATTGGCTACAATTTCCTTATACCCACCTGAAGTGCCTTCACTGATATTGGTTACTTCCATTCGCCACCCTTTCTTCTCGCAGAACTTCGAATACATACGGAAAATATCGCCGGCAAAAATGCTAGCCTCATCGCCTCCGGTGCCTGCGCGTATTTCAAGTATGGCGTTTTTACTGTCTTCCGGATCGGCCGGTACAAGCAGCATCTTAACCTGTTTTTCCTTCTCAGGAATTTTTTCTTCTGCCAGTTCCATCTCCTCCCTCGCCATCTCACGCAGGTCATTATCAGATTCTTCAGCAAGGATTTCCATGCCCGAATGAATGGTTTCTACAAGGTTTTTGTATTCCTTAAAGGCATTCAATAACTTCTCCAGGCTTCTATATTCCTGGTTAAGCTTAACATACCGTTTCATATCGGACATGATTGCAGGGTCGGTGATCTGTTGCTGCACTTCCTCAAACCGGTGCTTTATTGATTCATATTTTTCAAGTAATGCGTATTCTGCCATTGTTCCAATTGCTTTTATTTAATCAGCTTTTTTTATTTTTTGTGTTTTATATTTTCTGGACAAACACATAAGCCCTCAGTCGATACTTCTTCAATATTAATACTTAATAAACGAATTCTCCCTTTTCTGTATTTATTGTAAGTTTCTTTCCCTGAAAAGGTTCAACCCTGCCAATTATTTGTGCATCGATATTAAACGACCTGGAAATGGATATTATTTCCCCGGCTGTTTCACGACTCGTGTATATTTCAAATCTATGTCCCATGTTAAAGACTTTGTACATTTCAGCCCATTTGGTGCCGGATTGTTCCTGAATAATATGGAACAGCGGAGGAACGGGAAATAAATTGTCCTTTACTACATGCACATCATCAACAAAATGAAGCACCTTGGTCTGGGCACCTCCCGAACAGTGAATCATTCCCGAAATGCTGTGCCGGAATTTTTCAAGCACTTTATATATAACAGGTGCATAGGTCCGGGTGGGGGAGAGCACCAGCTGCCCTGCATCGGTACCCAGTTCTTCAATGGCATCTGTAAGCCTGTAACTGCCGGAATATACAAGTCCGGAAGGTACTTCAGGATCAAAGCTCTCAGGGTATTTTTCAGCAAGATACTTTGAAAACACATCATGCCTTGCAGAAGTAAGCCCATTGCTGCCCATACCGCCGTTGTACCGGTCTTCATAAGTTGCCTGCCCCGATGAGGAAAGTCCGACAATAACATCACCGGATTTAATATTGCCTGCCGAAATCACTTCGTCACGCTTCATACGGCAAACCACTGTGGAATCAACTATAATGGTACGTACAAGGTCGCCAACATCGGCAGTTTCACCTCCCGTCGACCAGGCACTGATGCCTAAACCGCGCAGGTCTGCAAGCAATTCTTCTGTTCCGTTTATAATGGCTGCAATGACTTCGCCCGGGATCCTGTTTTTATTCCTGCCAATGGTTGATGATACAAGAATATTGCCGGTTGCACCCACACAGACTAAATCATCGATGTTCATGATGAGGGCATCCTGTGCTATACCTTTCCAAACCGAAAGGTCGCCTGTTTCTTTCCAGTACATGTATGCCAATGCCGATTTTGTTCCTGCACCATCAGCATGCATGATGTTACACCATTCAGGATCATCTCCCAGCACATCAGGTATAATCTTGCAAAATGCTTTGGGGAACAGACCCTTGTCGATATTCTTAATGGCATTGTGCACATCGTCTTTTGCAGCAGAAACACCCCGCGCATGATATCTCGATTCTGTAACCATCCATTTGATTTTAAGGCCACAAAATTAATAATTTCAGTGCATATTAAAGGCTATACCATCAACAAAGATGGAGGCTGCTTTAAATTTAATGCGCCTGAAGTTGCCGTTTAAAAACTTTCAGGCATATAAAAACCGTTTGATTTTCTTAGTAGGTGTTTTTTCAAAAGGCTCCGGTTGCAGTACAATTGACTGTACACGGGAAAACTTATTAAGTTCGGCATTTACCTTTTTATGGATATCCTTTAGTATTTCATCCGTTTTATCATTGATATACTGATGTGCCTCTTCTTTCAGATGCTTATAATGCTGTTCTACCTCTTCCATGTTCAAATGAACCATGGCAACCATTTTTCCTTTTTTCTCAAGCACCAGTGACTCAAGTACAAACCTCATCCGGTTGATGACCGATTCAATCTCTTCGGGATAGATGTTTTCTCCGCTTGCACCTACAATCATAGTTTTAATCCGTCCTTTGATAAACAGGAAATTGTCCTTGTCGAACCAGCCCCTGTCGCCTGTTTTAAACCAGCCATCTTCAGTGAAAACCTCACGGGTAATTTCAGGGGATTTATAATAGCCTTTCATCACATTGGGCCCTTTTGCCTGGATTTCGCCTTCCCCGGTTGTCAGATCAGCATCACCTAGCCTGAGCTGCACACCTTCCATCGCAATTCCTGTAGAGCCTATTCTTACATTCCTGCCAACAGCACCTGCAAGCAGGGGTGAAGTCTCAGTTAAACCGTAACCTATCGCATATGGAAATTTTCCTTCTTTTAAGAACTGTTCAACTGAAGGATCAAGCTTTGCACCACCAATGCCAAAGAACCTCAGCCTTCCTCCAAATGTCTGGTAAAGTTTCTTCCCTGCAATCCGGTGCAGTAATTTCCTGAAAGGCGGCTGTGCATACAGGAACCGTGTTGTTGCTGATTTATTAAATTTTGGCAGAATCTTAGCCTTGAATACTTTTTCTATGATAAGCGGCACCACCAGCATGATAGTCGGTTTGACTTTTTCCAGGGCAGGAAGCAAAACTGCTGCTACAGGTGGTTTTCTCAGATAATGAATCGAAGCACCATACAAAATTGGAAACAGGAACCCTAACGTATTTTCAAACGCATGTGAAAGGGGCAAAACTGAAAGAAAACTGTCACTGGCCGATATATTCTGGAAGGTATAGCTTTTTTCTGCTGTCCATGTCAGGTTTTTATGTGTCAGCATAACACCCTTTGAACTGCCAGTGGTTCCTGAAGTGTAAATGATGGAAGCAACCTCCTCTTCATCTGCCTCCATAGGTGAAGTCATTGCTTTTATACCGGGAAGGGAACTTTTTAAGGTCCCTAGTTCTGAAACAGGAGTCCCTTTTGGAATAACTGAAAAATTATCTATAAGTATAATTTGATGTAACAGTTCCTGTGTTTCGTCACTGAGGTTGGCGTACATTCCTTCAGAAACAAACATAACCTTAGCTTCGGAATGTTCTACGATTGATTTAATTTCATTTGTATGAAAATCAGGCAATATGGGAACAACTGTTGCCCCTGTCCATGAAATCCCGAAAAATGCTACACCCCAGTTGGGCATATTGGCACTCAGAATGGCTACCTTGTCGCCTTTTACAATGCCGGAATTCTTTAACAGGCCTGCAACACGCATTACATCTTCGCCCATTTGACGGTAGGTGTAATCCTGTTCCCCCGCGAAAACCAGTGCGTTGTTATCTGAAAATTTTGCAACTGATTCCTGAATCAGTGTAGGGACCGTGTACTTTTGTATCATCTTTTTTATATTTTTCCTGTTCCTGTAACAATCTAAAATGACTTCTTGATTTATGTATTAAAAATAAATATTAAAATACCAACTCTTTGGTAGTGACATGGGTTTAAGTATAATTTAACAACTATTTTGCCAATAACTTTGAATTATAAATTGGAATGTTCTAATTATGAAAAAAGACAAAGAAAATGAAATTATTTTAATGACAGAGGGATTTATACGGAGCGTTTTTGATCGGGAGGGCTCAGGTCATGACTGGTTCCATATTGCACGGGTGAGAAATTTGGCGTTAAATATTTCACAGAAAGAAGGTGGCAACAGGTTTATTATAGAAATGGCAGCGTTGCTTCATGACCTGGATGACTGGAAGTTAAACGGTAACAACCAGACTTCCCGGGCTGAAGAATGGCTCATGAAATTGGGAGTTTCCTCTGAACTTTGCCTGAATATTCTTCAGATAATCAGTGATGTTTCATTTAAGGGGGCAGGAGTCCATAATAAAGTAAGATCGCTTGAGGCCAGTATTGTGCAGGATGCCGACAGGCTTGATGCCTTGGGTGCCATCGGAATTGCCCGCACCTTTGCCTATGGCGGATATAAGAAAAGGCTTATTTATCATCCTGATGTACATCCGGAAATTCATACGGATGCTGAAGTGTACAAAGCGAACAACAGTCCCACCATCAACCATTTCTATGAAAAACTTCTGCTGCTGAAAGACAGGATGAATACCCAGGCAGCCCGCATAATGGCTATTCGCCGGCATGAGTTTATGGTTCGGTACCTTGATGAATTTTTTATTGAATGGGAGGAAACTTTTAAGGCATAAAAAATATTTTTTTGTTGTAAATTTAAGCCTTGTAAAGAGAATCATATGAAAATAGATCATCTTGCAATTTGGACATATAATCTCGAGGTGCTTAGAAGTTTCTATATGCATTACTTTGATGCATCTTCCACACAGATATATTACAACCACTCGAAGGAATTCCGGTCTTACTTCCTGGTGTTCGATGGTGACTGCCGGCTGGAAATCATGGAAATGCCTAACATCGGCAAATCAAAAAACGACCCGCTGAAACATTATACAGGCCTTGCTCATTTTGCAATAAAAGTTGGAAGTAAAGGCGAAGTCGATAGGCTGACTGAAACTCTGCGTAACGATGGTTTTCATGTGGCAGGCGAACCAAGGACTACAGGTGACGGCTACTATGAAAGCGTCGTTCTGGACCCTGATGGAAACAGGGTAGAGATTATGGCCTGAACCCAGATTTGCCCTCTAAAATTACCAGCATAAATCATTCAGTAAGTATTAACATTTCACCTGCCATCAGACTGTCGACAAGGTTTGTCACAGTTTCGGAACCGACACCCGGTTTAATGATCGTATAGCGATGCTTTCCTTCTTCTTTGTTCACCCATGTATTACTGCCATCCGGAGCAACAACTACATTGCCATTCACAAAAGAGAAAAGACTTTCTGCATTAGGTAAAAGCTGCAGAACTGCCAACTGATCCCAGCTTTGACGGCCGGCAAAGTCGTTATATAATTCATATCCCCTGTATACCGGGTGCTGTGGGTTCATCTTTTCTTTTAACCAACTTCCCCCGGTAATAATAAGATTACCTATTTCCCACCCGATAAGGGTAACTGCCTTGTCCCAGTTGTTCATACAATAAACAGTGGATGCGGGATCTGGCCGGTAAAAATTGGCCTCCTTTCCTTGTGGGTATTGTCCTCCCATGCAGATCCATTCTCTAATCTTTTTATGAGCCAGCTCTTTTCCATCCAGCTCCGATATCCCATCTGGTTCCGACTGAAGCAACCCCTGCAGGCTGCTTAAATGCCCCACAGTAACAACATATACTGATTCATTGGGGCTCTTGGCCAGGATGCTGCGATACAGTTCAACGGCATCTTCTGCATCTTCCCATGAATTCAAGGATGAAGGGAACTCTTCTGCAATCTGTTTTGTATAACGCGAATGATGCTTCAGTTCAGGCTGGTTTTTTAAGAATCCTACCCGAAGTTCCGGTAATCCATAAAAGGAATTTAATGCAGCCGCACACACCGGGGCATAAGGATCATCACTGGTAACAACAACACCCAGCAGTTCAATCTCACCGGCATGGTGCAGGTTATACAGCATGGCCAGTGCACCTACATCGTCAACATCGGAGTCAAGGTCGGTATCGAAAATTACCTTTGGGCGATGCGGGGGTTCAGAAAAATTTGCTGGCCCTTTACATCCACAAATTATTAGCAATAACAGCAATACAACAACTAATTGAAAATTCGGTATGGTTTTTATGTTCATGTCTTTTAGCACTTAAAATAAAGGGAATTTGTAAATAAAGAAATTCTATTTGTGTAATAGAATGTTAAACTAAAATGCAGATTATTACCCGGAATTTTCTTTCTATTATCATTTTTTACAATTCCGGAATTTGATTCCGGATTTGTAAAGATAGAGAATATGTCCCTATTAAAATTTGGGTTAGAAACGATGAACCTGGCAGAACATGTTGGTATTTTCAGTCCAAGCTTGCTTTCAAAACATTGTTTTACTCTATGTCTGTTTTGTTGGCCAATAAATATCTGAACATTTCCTGGTATAGAATTAATTGAATGTCCAGAATAGTGTCATAATCTATATCCGGCATTTCATGGTTATTGTTACTTACACCGTGAGAACATTCGAATGTAAAGGCCATTGTTCCCGAAATATGGTGCAATGCACTTATCAAATTGAAAGATTCACGTTGCGGGAATTCTATGCCATCCACCAGTGCAGTTGATTGCCATCCATCAGACATGAATGGCAATCCTGATTCCAGCAACCTTTCATTCAGGGTATTGGCTAGAACAGCCACCTTTTCCTTTACAAAAAAGGGCACATAAGCGGGCTGTAATATGAAGGGAGGCTGAGCATGGGAATGAAGCGATACTGTCAAATCGGGCGCCTCATCACGGGCAATTTTTAAAATAGACTTTGTTTCTTCTGCCATTGGGAAGAAAAAGTCATCATGCATGATGTTTATTCCATTGTTGTTGAAATACGCACCCAGAATGTCAACATCACCTTTCATTGGGTGAAGTGACTTTGCAAGTGGCCATCCCCATGAGGTGCCATCTTTTCGGGTCCCTTGTCCGTATTTGGTCATTATTTCAACAGGCAATCCCACAAAACTGTCGTACGGACATCTTTTGCGACCATCGGGATTGCCACAGGGAATAATGATTACCCTGCATTGGTTGAAGGACTCCTTAAGTTCCTGCCATTCTTTTCCACGGTGGTCTTTGCCTGTTTCAGCAATATGAATCAGATTAACCAGTCCCGCTATTCCTTCTGCCTCTTGTCCATGCACTGGTCCAAGAAAAAAGATCACTGGTTTGGCCCCTGTTGTTTTTTTTGCATAATAATCAGGATTTCGTGCTCCGATTGCAGAATTAAAGTTCGCCTGCGTATAAAAGTCTTCCTTCTCACCATAATAAACTGCATGAACAGGCAACCCCCCGGGCGAATTGGCTATTGTTTCAATTTTCCCAACCTGCACATGCCCGAGTTCCTTATCGATATCCGTTAGTTTTGATTTATAAAACTCCGGAATGTTTTTGTTATTTGGAGGGTCTCCTGCTTCAATTGAAATTTGCGAATAGGTTCCCATGTTACACAGCAGGAGAAACGATACACATATGAATCCAAAATATCTGATTTTCATGGTTTCCGACTTTTAATTTAATTTTATTCAATCCGCTGACAACTGTTGTATAAGGCTATAAAGCACTCACAATTTTTATATCGGCACGTTTTAAAATTTAATTGATAAAACCAGTTGTTCACCTGCCTGTAAGTTAACTGGAATGCCTTCCATTAATTGGGCTCCCGTATAATTTTCAGGACGATTTTTGCCGGAAAACACCAGTTCATACTCCTGTTTTTCCTCTACGGTAAACCATTCGGGGAACTGGTTAATCCGGGGATAATCAAGAGGGAGTTTCAGGATGGTTTTGTGGCGCGGGTTGTCGAACAATAATTTTCCTTCCCAGCCGCTTTCTGCCGTGAGTACAAAACAAGTTTCATTTTCTCCCTTTGATGCACCCAAAATTACATCCCTGCGCCAGGGTTCAACCCGTGCCCCCTGTGTTTTCCAGAGGCTATACATTAAAGCTGTGCGGGCAAAGTTGCCGTCGCCATGCCATCCGCCAATAATTCCGTCATCTTGTTGCATACTGAACATAACCTGCATCTCATTGTCGATCCATTCTTTAAGTTCGGGCACCGGCTCCCTGTTGTAAAGGTTAATGCCGCTTTCAAGGGCATCGGCATATCCGTCGTGACTGGTTCCTTCCCATGCAAAGTTGCGGTATTTGGCATTCAGCTCTTCAAAACCTTCAATAACGGTCTGCCGGTATTCTTCATTTTGATCTGCCAGCCAGACAGTATAATAGGCATTGAATGTATATCCCCAGTTATCGACGATATTTTTGTCAACAATTTCTCCGGTGCGTGTATTAATTGCATTGTAAAACAGCCCGTCTTCATTACGGCCAACTTCCAAAACTCTGTCGAACAGTTTATAAAGTGCTGTTTTATAGCGTTCTTTCTTTTCCGGATCAACATAACTCAGTGTAACATAGAGTTCGCTTAAGCCGCCAATGATTTCGCACCCGTGATCGCGTATTCGCAGGTAGTCAATTGCGCTTAAGTCGCGTTGCCCCAAAAGATAGTAATCGCCTATTTCAACCGCCCATTCAAGATATTTCTGCTCTCCTGTCATCCAGTAAACCCGTGATAAAGTCTGCAGCATTTCTCCGTTTATTTCCTCCACTGAAGCCATTCGTTCCGTATAAATGGTTTCCAAACTGCCTTTTTCCTCCATATATGCCTGTAAATCGGCAAGCATCTCCATCATCCTGTCGAGCCAGGGAGATGGTCCGATGTATTCCATCAGTGGAACCAGTCCGTCTTTTATGTATTCCGATGTTCCAAAAATGATATTCCCGGGAAGGGCTTCATCCGTTTGAAATCCTTGCCTCGTAAACGACCATGAATCAGGAAGAGAATTCACCCGCGAGGTAAGGTTCCTTTCGGTATTCAGCATGTTCAGCATCTGGTCTTCATACAGGTTCTTATCAAGCAAATAAGTTGTAAGAACCATAAACGCATAATTATCGGCAGCTGAATTGTGAGGTTCCCAAACATCTTTTTTATTGGTCAGATTTGTAGGGATGAGCCCTGTTACAGAGTCAGTTTTGGTAAGCCAGCCATTTACAAACCGGAGGCTTCTGTCAAATCCTTCAGTTGCCAGGCTGCCGTTTTTCAATGCCTCCTCAATCAGCTCAGGCTGTACTTCTGTCTTTATTGAACAGGAAACAAGAGTGAGTATAAGGGCTGATGCAGTAGAAATCCATCGATTCATCTTGTTTATTTTACAGGTAGTTTCAAAACAAAAGTACATGAATTTTAGTTGGTTTTCAACAGATTTATGCCACTGAGATGAAAACAGGGAAAGTCTTATAATTTTCGCATTAAAAATATATGGACAGCATCCGAACGAATAATCTGAACCCGGTTTTTCCCTATACATGTGCTATACATTGGCTAGATTAAATTCAATTAAATATAGACATGGCATAGACTGAAAGTATCTTTAAAACCCTGATTGAGGAACCTCATTCTTGTCACAACAAGGCATAAATTAGAGGAGTGTATGTTAATCCCGATTCTTATCCTCAAAAAAAAGAAAGTTCATACAATCAAGGTTTGCAGTATGAGGTTCCTCCCTTCGTTACCAATGACAACCCGTCCCGTCAGGGATAAAGGAAGAAGCATTGGCGGCGAAGCCGCCAATGCTTCTTCCTTACTTCGCGATCAGCCCTGTCATTCCGAACGTAACGCAGTGGAGTGAGGAATCTCAAATTTGCTCCAACAGATTGGAACGCAGTGGAGTGAGGAATCTCATATTTGCTCCAACAGATTGGAGCGCAGTGGAGTGAGGAATCTCATATTTGCTCCAACAGATTGGAACACAGTGGAGTGAGGAATCTCATATTTGCTCCAACAGATTGGAACACAGTGGAGTGAGGAATCTCATATTTGCTCCAACAGATTGTAACGCAGTGGAGTGAGGAATCTCATATTTGCTCCAACAGATTGGAGCGCAGTGGAGTGAGGAATCTCATATTTGTTACAACATTGGAGTGAGTAACCTCTGGCTTGTTGCAACAAGGCACAAGGCAGTGAATAGAGACAGGTAGTTCAGGGATATTGTTATTTTTGAAGCATTGTTTTTCATGAATTTGGCATCGAATCATAAAAAATGACAGGTAAAGATGAAATTCAGGCCAGCACCTCTAAAAACAGCTTCAATTATTTCCTTTGACGAAATGAAATTGATAAATTAGCGACAGTTAAAAGTTATTTATAAAGAAGAATCATTAAATGTTTCATCATGAAAATAAAACCTGGTATTGACCGCAGAAACTTTATAACCAAAACTGCATTGGGCACACTGGGTGCTGCAGGAATATTAACTTCCTGTTCCGGCCCTTCCTCAAAAAAAGAGGAAATCCAGCTTCCTAAGTTACTGGATCAGGCCCCCGACGGAAAGTTAATCAAAGCCGGGCTTATAGGTTGTGGTGGCAGGGGCACAGGTGCTGCGGTTAATTTCCTGGATGCAGGGCCTAATCTTCAGATTACTGCTGTAGGTGATGTTTTCCAGGATAAGATCGACAATTTCCGTGAGCAGTTGAAGAAGGAGAAAAATGTTGAAATTGCTGATGAAAATTGTTTTGTCGGATTCGACAGTTATCAGAAGGTGATCGATTCGGGGGTTGAGGTAGTGCTGCTTTGCACCCCTCCGCATTTTCGTCCGGTTCATGTAGAGGCGGCGGTCAATGCACGCAAACATGTATTCATGGAAAAACCTGTTGCTGTTGATCCTGTTGGTGCACGTTCCGTTATGGTGTCGGCAAAAAAGGCAGAAGCTGCAGGTTTAAGCATGATCAGCGGAACCATTCGCCGGGTACAGAAGGATTATATGGAAACGCAGCGCAGGGTGGCCAATGGGGAGATTGGTGAAATCACCGGTGCCAACATCATCCGCAATGGCGGGGCGCTTTGGTTCCGGACTCGGCAGGCCGGATGGACCGATATGGAATACATGCTTCGCAACTGGGTTAATTTCTGCTGGCTGTCGGGTGATCATATCACTGAACAGTTTATTCATGAAATCGATGTAATGAACTGGCACATGGGAAGAAATCCTGTAAAAGCCATGGGCTGGGGTGGACGGCAGCGCAGGGTGACCGGCGACCAGTATGATTTCTTCAGCGTAGAATATGTATATGACAATGGGCTGAGAACGCACTGTGCCGCAAGGCAGATCAACGGGTGCACCAATTCGAAGGTGGAGCAGATTCATGGCACTAAAGGGTATGCCGATGCAGCAGGAAAAATATACGATCTTAAAGAAAATATTATATGGGAATATCCTCATCCTGATAAGGAAGATACCTCTTCAGAATGGAATGTTACAAATCCTTTTGTGCAGGAGCATATAAACCTTGTAACTGCAATCAGAACGGGTACCCCTGTAAGTGACGCGGAAGCGCAGGTAAACTCTACGCTTATAACCATCATGGGCAGAATATCTGCCTATACAGGTAAAGATGTAACCTGGGAAGAAATGATGAATTCGGATCTTTACCTTGGTCCAAAAACTTATGCTTTCGGACCTGTTGAGGGTATCCGGGAAGAGATACCGCTGGCAGGAGTTCCAAATGGACTGGCCTGAATCCTTTTGACTGTTAGATACTGATTAAAACTTTACCGATATGAAAATTGCTGTTTCAGCATTTTTATTGATAGTCCTATTTTCACTCGATCTTTCGGCCCAGGTTCTGGTTGCAACCTTTGGTCGCGAAATTTCATGGCAGCATGTAGTAGAAGGAAAAAAGATTTCGGGTGAGCCGGTTCAATGGTTCCAGGTTAACACTGAACCGGAAACATGGAAGAAAAAGGGTGATATACTCATCTGTTCAGGTTTGCCCATAGGGGTAATCCGCAGCGAAAAGGAATATGAAAATTTCATGATGCACATCGAGTGGAGGCACATGGAGGCGGGGGGCAATTCAGGCACTTTTATATGGAGCAAAGCCATACCCGGAGAGAACCGGCTGCCCGACGGTGTGGAGGTACAGATGCTTGAGCTCGACTGGGTAAACCAGAATGTCAGGAATGGCGAAAAGCCACCTATTGCTTATGTACATGGCGAGTTGTTCGGTGTGGGAGGCGTTGAAATTGTACCCGACAATCCACGTGGTGTGCGGAGCAAATCAATTGAGAACAGGTGCAAGGGTAAGGGTGAATGGAATGTTTACGATGTGGTTTGCGTGGATGGAACTGTTAAATTGTCGGTGAACGGTAAGTTTGTGAATGGCATCAGTAAATCATCCCAAAGGAAAGGGTATATCTGCCTGGAAGCCGAAGGGGCTGAAATTCATTTTCGTAATTTGAAAATCGTGGAGCTTCCGTAGCCTGATTTTATTATTTTTTGATAATCTCTATGGGTTCGGCATGTACAGTGGAAACGAATCCAAATTTTTCCAAAATAATTTCTTCAATCCTGGTACAAATCCTGTGTGCTTCATCCAGCGCCATTTCAGGCGGAAGCTTTATGTGGCAGCTTAGCTCGGTATGCCTGCCATAACTATGAATGTGGATGTGGTGCATATGAAGTGGAATCCTGAATTCTTCCTGGGTAGCTGACCTTATTGAATTGATAAGTTCACCTGATGGACTTTCCCCTAGAAGTGTTTTTATTTCAGGCTTAAGAATCTGGTAACTGACCCAGCCGATCATTAAAGCCACCATAAAGCTGAGCACGGAATCGGTCCACCAGAACTTGCTTCCGGCTGCAATACCAACAAGGATGATGACTGAGGAAACAGCATCAGTACGGTGGTGCCATCCGTCGGCTTTCAGTATAGATGATTTTGCCTTTTTAGCGGCCCAGAAAGCATACTGTGCCATTGCTTCCTTTGCAAGAATGGAGATGATTGTGGCGATCCATGCAAACAGGCCATATACAGTTTGTTCGCGGGAGATAAATTTTCTGACGGCACCGATGGCAAAATCAAAGGCAATAATGGCCAACAGGACACCTATGATAATGGAAGCGATATGTTCAGCCCTTCCATGCCCGAAAGGGTGTTCGTCATCGGCAGGTTTACTTGAAATTTTTCCGCCTACAACTACAATAACCGAGGAAACAGAATCCGACAATGTATGCCATGCATCTGCAATCAGTGCAAGTGAACCTGTAACCACTCCGGCCCAGTATTTAAAAGCAAACAGAAACAAGTTTCCTATAATGGATATCCACCCTTCGCGGTTAATATATTCTTTTCTGTCGGGCATAAAGACAAAAATAATAAAACCATTTGGTAATAAATCAGAAAGTCTGATGAAGTTAAGGTCTTCAGTGGGTTGTCTCTTTGTTTTCTTCTGAGACTTTTCTTATGAATTTATGAAATGCAGGAAATCTTTCAAGTTTTGAAAACAGACTTTTACCTCCTGCGTGTAGCATGAGATTGCGGATGTATATGAAAAGCCCCAGGCTGTGTGCAGCAAAGAGAACCGGGTCGAGCCGGTAGATGGCATAGGTGAAAATCATAAGAGATCCAATGGTGCTGATTATCCAGAAGCCCAGGGGCAGAAATGAATCCTTTCGTTTTTCCGAATAAATCCACTGATAGATAAATCGGAAGGTGAATATGATTTGTCCGGCTGAACCCCAGATCAGCAGTAAAAAAGGTACTTCTTCATTTTTAAAAATTGAATTGAAGTTATAGGTCTTTCCCCAGAGAAGCCAGGAAATATAAATAAGGGGAACGACAACTGCCAGGGTGCGTGTTGCCAGGTGCATCCTGCGCCAAACCTTTTTGAGCTGCAGGTTGCGGATGTATATGATGTAAACAATGAATTGCCCAAGTACAATGGCAAAATCATTTCTCAGGATTCCGTAGGTCAGCATCAGGATAGATGCAGCCAGGCTGATTTGCCAGTATATGGCAGGAGAAATCACTTCACCTTCTTTTTCCGATAAAAACCACTGGGCAATATTCCGCGCAAAAAAAAGGACCTGCGACAGGAATCCCAGCGAGTAAATTATATAGTCATTCATTCCTTATGATTCTGCTGGGGAGCAAAGATAACCTTAATATAAAAGATTGGAAGGAAAAATTTCGCTGTCGAGCTTCTTTATGGCTTCACGGGCAGCATTTTGCTGAGCTTCTTTTTTTGAAGTACCTGTTCCCCGTCCCAGCTCAATCTGGTCTATAATGACTGTTGCAATGAACCGGGGCTGTTTATTTTTCTCGTTTGCCGGTTCTTCAATGGTTTCAAATTTCAACTCTTTTTTATTTTTCTGGCTCCATTCAATAAGCTGGCTTTTATAATTTGAATCCTTTTGTTCTATTTCGTTCATGTTAACAAACTTCGACAGGATTCTTTTTGTAACAAATTTTTTTGTGGTCTTATAATCGGTGTCAAGATAGATGGCACCGATAAACGCTTCCAGAGCATCGCCGTAAATGTGGCTTTTGTCTATATTTTTTGTTGTATTTGAATCTATAAAAACATTCAGTCCCATATCGAAAGTCAGTCGGGTAAGAAAGCTTCTGTTCACGAGCTTAGAGCGGTTTTTAGTAAGGAATCCTTCATCCTGCTGGGGAAACCGGTTGTAAAGAAAATCGGCAATAATGGCGCCCAGAATGGCATCACCCAGAAATTCAAGTCTTTCGTTGTTGACTAGGTTTCCCTGTGAATCTAAAGCTGATGCAGATTTATGGATAAAAGCCAGGTCGTAAAGCTTCAGATTGCATGGATAAAATCCGAGTAAGTCTTTTAAAAACAAATAAAACTCTTTTCGTGGTGACGAAAAGAGCTTTATTCGTTGTGCAATTTTTCTAACCACAGGGTTCTAGAATTTTTTGAAAACCACGGTAGCATTATGCCCGCCAAAACCAAAGGTATTGCTGATTGCAATATTTACTTCCCGTTCTCTGGCAACATTGAATGTGAAATCAAATCTGTTGTCAATCTCGGGGTCGTCGGTAAAATGGTTAATGGTAGGCGGAATGATATTATTTTGGATTGCTAGAATACTGGCCAGACCTTCAACAGCTCCGGCTGCCCCCAGCAGGTGGCCGGTCATGGATTTGGTGGAGCTTATGCTTACTTTAAATGCATGTTCCCCAAAAGTTTTTATAATGGCTTTTGGTTCAGCAATATCACCCAGAGGAGTTGATGTGCCATGCACGTTGATATAATCAACATCTTCAGGGTTGATACCCGCATCTTCACATGCCCATTTCATAACAAGGCTGGCTCCCTTTCCGTCAGGGTCAGGTGCGGTCATGTGAAATGCATCGGCCGACATTCCTCCGCCAACCATTTCAGCAT
>Ga0209347_1003095_pt1 | contig 20252 bp, 19 predicted proteins | sample AutmiccommuBRH23_FD_187382 | JGI IMG/M metagenome (GOLD analysis project Ga0209347, IMG submission 187382) | Deep subsurface microbial communities from Mt. Terri, Switzerland - Autotrophic microbial communities BRH/23 (SPAdes) (version 2) | ecosystem: Environmental > Aquatic > Deep subsurface >...
GACAGGTTTCCGTTTGAGCATTGCCTCGAGCATCAACGTCGAGGGGCCGGTTACCACCGCATCGACGCGCTCCAGAACATCGCCGAGATTACCCGCGCCCGAATCGAGCTCGCTTTGATTCAAATCCAGTTCCAATGCCAACTCGTCCGCGACTCTCCAAAGGGCAGTTATGGGGCCGAAAGGACCTGAAGGTCCAGATCGAATGAAGTCCCGGAGGTCAAGAAAGGCGCGGATCATCGCCTCTTTGTCCGACGCACCAATTCCAAACTTTCGTGCGCTCGCGATCAGCACACAAAAATGCTCAACCGGCTCTCGGTGCCACGTTCGTCGGTGATAATCCGTCACCTGTTGCTCGAGACGGGGTGAACCGATGGCCACGCACTTTCCTCCATTTCCCAACGATTCCACGATCCGTTTTTGAGCATCCCCCAGCGCGAGGAAATAGTCGGAGAGAACAGGGTTCCACAAGGCGGCACCACACCCTTCTACGTCTTTTGGCGGGTGCTCAAAACTGTTCCGCCATTCGAGGATGCCATCGGCCACCTGCACGGTGATCGCGCCGGCCCTTTTCGCCGAAAAAATGACCTCGGAACTCTCCGGAGAGAATTCACTGGAAGTGATCACAATGTCGCCCCGGGAAAGACACGGCATCTTTCCATTCCCGCACAGCGGCGTGGCGGAATTTGCGACACGTCCTTCACCAAGGTGTCGTTTCTGTCCGTAGTAATAAAGCATGCCGGACTTTGTCTTCAGGTTAAAACAGGCGCCGCACAAACTGCTTGAGCCGCGCTTTTCGTCCCTTCACCGGCTCTTCTTTCCCTGAAAACGGGAGAAATGAGCGGTCGCGGATGAACGCGGTGATCCGATCGATTCGTGCCCGATCCGGAAGGTGGTAGAGGCTTTTGCGGGGCTCCTTTGTCTTTTTGACAAGAAGCGTCATCGCCCAAGGGTCCGCCGGATGCAGACCGCTGAAAATAGCTGTCACTTCGAGTCCGACAGACTCGACCAAGCCGACCAAGGTCTCGGGGTAAAACTGATTGATATGGCCGATGTGGAACATGAATTTTCCTTTCCAGCACGGCGATAGGATGTTGGGCACCTCAATGAGAAGATGCCCGCCGTCTGTGAGCAATTCTACGATGGAGGCGATCTTCTGGGCAGGATCGCACAGGTGTTCCAGCACGTGTGAAACCACTACCACATCAAACCGTTTGGATCCGACCGCGGCTTGAGAAAGCGCTTGGTTGATGTCGCCGACAAATACATCTGCTCCAGAGGCCTCAATGGCACAATCCGCGTAACGGGGATCGGGTTCGACGCCCACGAGTTTTTTGATGTTCGGACGGGCTTTTTTCAGCGCCGCAAGAAAGAGACCATCGGCACATCCAACATCGAGCACCCGCAGCTCCTCGTCTTTGATATGTCGCGACAAAAATTCAACCAACCATGCGGCGCGGCGCTGCCCCACCCTGAAGTTTTTGGACGCTCGATATTCCGGCGAATGAGGATCAGGAAACGAAAAATAATAATCCCGATAGTGGTCCCGGTAGAAGGCATTGAGCGCCTCCTCGGTTGGCCGGGGATTGGTGGCGATAAAACCGCTATCGACGTGAATCATCGTCTGGATCCCCATCTCATAACGGTCACCCTCCACCAGAGGTTCCCACGCATCGGTCCCCAAAATGGGACAACGGATCCGTGTCTTCGGCAGGGCCGCATAATAGCTTTGGGCATCCATTCCTGATTCCTTCCTTACTTGCTTGGGTGGATATACCGACTCAACGGTAACCAAACGCGGTGTTCAGTTCCTGAAAGCCGAGACGGACAAATATCGCTTCCAGCAGGTCATTCCAGACCGGTGCATTTTTGGCACCCTCCGACTTTGTCAAAGTCTCACTCGCCAAAGCTTGGGTCACCGCTGTTTTTATATCCGTATTGGCTTCGCTCATCCCGACAAACCGGGCAATGCGAGAGGCACACTGATACTGAAGGTCATCACCTCGATCACCGCGAAGATCATGGAATGAAACGTCGAGAACATCGCCTCGTCCAATCCAGTCCGTCAGCCGTGAAAAATCATTTCGGATGCGGGCTCCATGGAGATCGAGAAATTTGATGATCTGAGTGGTCGGGTCTGCCTCCGACCGCCATCCGTTTTCGTCCGTCCACTTTGCCCGTTCCGTGCGGGCATTCCAACGGACGTAAGAGACAACCGCTTCCCTTAAATTTCGGTGCAAGAAGATGACTTTGAGGCGATCGGCCGCTCCCTCGAATGCAAAGTCCCTCGGCCCTAGATGGGAAACAGCAAAAGCGCCCGGTGGAATTCGCCTCACCGTTGAAGCTGCGGGTTCACGATGTGTAAAGAGTTCCGGCTTTCGCCGGGCATCGCTCAGGCTGGAGCCACTGTAATCCTGCCACGCCTTTGGCCCGATATGCCAGTTCGTCTTGCTCAAACCCAATACGGCCAGGAACTCCGCCAACATATAGGTTCCCGACTTGGGAACACTGCAAATCAAGATGGGATTTTTCATTTTCCGCTTTCTACATTTGGCGAGCCAACGCCCCAAGCGCCCGATGCTCAGAGGATCTTCCACTCCGGTGTCCAATAGAAACAGCCCCAATCACGCGGGAGTTCCTTTTCAGCATTCAGAGGATCGCTGTCCGTGATCGATACAACGGCACACTTCGAGAAGGAGGTAAGATTTCCACGTTCACCCCCAAAGTATATTTTCAGAAAATAGGTGCCGGGCATGAGCGGGACATCTCTCAAGTCACACTCGAAATGCCACTTTTTCTTTTTTCCAGAAGTGGTCACGCGTTGCATCCGCGTGCTCATCCCCATAACCCCGCGCTCGGTATTGTCGGAAAAAACGATTCCCGTGGAGGGATGTTCCGTCTCGGCATCCGCCTCGATCGTATAGCTGAGGACGATCCGCTCTCCCGTCCGATAGGTAAACCGGGTGGGTGTTTCAAACGTAAGCGTGTATGCATCGCGGTCCGAAGGAATCGCTTTTCCTACCTCCCCGGTTTCGGGAGAGGACTGGATGTAACGATCAATGATGCGGCGGGTGTCTCCGACATCGGCTAACTGGCCGTCGCTCAGCAAGACACAGCGGGTGCAGAGTCCTGCCACCGCGCCCATGTTATGGGAGACAAAAATAACGGTCCGTCCAGACTCGGAGACCTTTTGCATCCGCCCGAGGCAACGCTGCTGAAAAGAGAAATCCCCCACCGCGAGAACTTCGTCAACGATCAGGATTTCCGGCTCCAGAAAGGCGGCGACGGCGAAGCCGAGGCGCACGCGCATCCCGCTGCTGTAGCGTTTGACCGGTGTATCCAAAAACTTCTCCACCCCGGAAAAATCAACGATCTCGTCAAACTTGCGGAGCACTTCGGCGCGGGTCATGCCGAGGACCGCACCGTTGAGAAATATATTCTCGCGGCCGCTGAGCTCGGGATGAAAACCGGTGCCCACTTCAAGGAGACTGGCGACCCGGCCGCGAAGGATAGCCCTTCCCGTCGTAGGTTCGGTGATACGGCTGAGAAGTTTGAGGAGCGTGCTCTTGCCCGCGCCGTTGCGTCCAATCACGCCAAGAACTTCGCCTTCATTGACGGTGAAAGAGACGTCGCGCAGCGCCCAAAAATCGCGTTCGTCCTCGGGAGGCATTTCACCCCGCAAACGACGCCAGGTATTTTCCAGTTCGTCACGTAGACTGCCCGCTCCGATCCGCCCCAAGCGGTAGCGTTTGCCTAGGCTTTCGACTTCAATAATGGGCTTCATTGCAAGGTGAGATGCTGAAATATGCAAACATGGATGAGGCGACGCCTCCCGGTAGGGTTTCAACTACACCGTATCGACGAAGGTCCGTTCCGTGCGTTGGAAGGTGAGAAAGCCGATGACCAGCGCAAAAAGTGTGATCGCAACTGAAACGGCGTAGTGACTCCACGAGAACGATCCAGTGCCGAGAAACGCGAGGCGGAACCACTCGATGATGGGCGCGGCGGGATTGATGGTCGCCAACCACAACCAGTGTTCCGGCACTTTGGACAGCGGATAGATGACCGGCGAGGCGTACATCCAGATCTGCGCGAGAAAAGGAACGAGGTGGCTGAGATCCCGATACTTTGCAGTGAGGGCCGAAAAGAGAAGGCCGAGGCCAAGGCCGATCGCCATCAAGTGGATCAGGATCACCGGCAGCATCCACGCATAGGCGGTCACCGTCAGCTGCGCGCCCGCTTCCGTATAAAAACGAAAATAGATCCAAAAGCCGAAGAGGCTGAGTGCCTGCAACGCGAAGGGCACAAGCTGGATCGACGTGGTCGCGAGCGGCGGAATCAGGCGCGGGAAGTAAACTTTCCCATACAGCCCGGCGTTGGCCGTAAAGCTGGTCGCAGTGCCCGTGAAGATGTGGGAGACAAAAGTAAAACCCAGCAATCCGCATTGATAGAAGAGGAACTGCGGAAGGCCGTCGGTGGAGATCCCGGCGAAGCGTCCAAAGATCACCGTAAACACCACCACCGTGATCAGTGGTTGAATGATGTACCAAACGGGGCCGAGCACCGTCTGCCGGTATTTCGAGAGAAAATCCCGTCGGACCATCAGCATGCCGAGGTCACGGAAAGCCCACAACTCCCCCACCCGCGGCTTCCACCACGGACGGTTGGATTCGATCACTATTTCGCCAGTAAAATGCACGTTCTTTAAAAAACTGAAACGCTGAAAAACTGAAACGCTGAAAGGGGACTCCTTAAAACGCTGACGAAACGTCAGCGGAGATGTCGCAGCTCGAAGAGCGGTAACCTCGGAGGGGACGCTGGAACGCTTAAATATTGCGGAGCGCTGGCTAAGCGAAGGCGGGCGGCGGTGGGTTTACCGTTCCCGGATGTTTCGACGCACCTTGGAGACGATGGTGGTAAAGATCGCGAGGAGTTCGCTACCCTCGGCGTGAATCTCTGGAAGGGCAGGATCTTCCAGGCCGCAATCTTCCTGGAGAAGCTCGATCCAGAGCTGTGTTTCGTCGGCTTCCTGGAGAAGGCAATCCAGCTTTGAGCAAAATTCAGCGTCAGATCGGGAACGCGAGGCCTCTCGAGTGTGGGCCGCCACGGCGGTGCCAGAACGCAGCATCTGCGAAGCGAGCACCCGCACCTCTTCCCGCTCGCGGGGTAAAGCGACAAATAACCGCACGGTTCGGGAAGCAAATACCTTCGTGCGGTCCCTCAGTTCATCTGAAATTCTCATATCTTCGGTTGTAGCAATTGCAGCGGTCCGGTGAACCTACGAGGATCAAAGTCGCGGGGATACTAGCAAGCCACCGCGAGAACCCTCTGTAGTCAGCCTTTGCTTCGCCATCTTTACTCCGCTCCATCACCCTTTTAGATTTTGCGAAGCTTCGCTCTGCCCCCGACTCCCGTTAGTCATTCCCCTTCGGCGGGACTGTAAGCATCTCCGCTCAGCTCCGTCAGCCGTTTACTCCGCTCCATCATCTTTCAGCTTTTTAGGAGGCTGCCGCCCTCGGTCGTTCGCTCGTTTGTGGGGGCGAAACCGTGCTGGCAGTGGGTTGGACTGGAGGATGGGTCCACGTGGGAACCGGTGGAGATGAATGCCCGTTGGGCGGGCTACGCCTTGAGGGCGCGCTGGTGAGGAGTTTCCTGGCCGTCCATGTAGAGGGCGTGCGCAGGAAGCTCGACGCTGAGTTGTTGACCTAAAAGTTCGAGCAGGACCTTGACCCGATTGCGGGCGGGAACGACGCCGGTGATGATCCCGTGCCAGTTGATGAAGGGGCCGTCGATGACGGTGACCTCCTTACCGGCCTGAAGCGCGGGATCTTGGTCTTCCACGGGATCACCCGCTTCAACCGCGAGCCGGTTCTTGATCTCGGCAATAAATCCGTCGGGGATGCGCGGGACGATGTTTCCGTAGGAGACCACTCCGCGGACGCCGTGCATGGACATGACGTGACGGTAGGAGTCTTTCAAGGCAGTGCGGGCAAAAACGTAGCCGGGAAACAGGGCTTCAACAAAGCGCACTCTGCCCCGGGCGGTTTTTTTCGTATAGCGGATACGTGGCGCAAAGGCTTCGATGTCCGCCTCGCGAATCAGCATGGTAGCTGCGAGGTGTTCTTTTTTGGGAAGCGCTTTCAGACAGTACCAAGCTTCGGTGCAGGCGTAGAGATCAGGCATGACAGGCGACGGTTAACGATTAGTAAGACGGGTGAGCGGACGCAGCCAGCGACGGGCGGTCTGGTGCCACTGATACATTTTTTCAAAGCGACCACGGTAGTGCTCGCGGTGTTCGGGCAGCCCCTCCAGCACTGGACGGAGGGTGTCCAGACGATGCTGGGATTCCTCGACTTGCGGCAGGAGAATTTCCCGAAAAAACGCGCTGACGAAACGGCGCAACTCTGTCTCAGCCGCAAAATAGTCCTTTCGCTCGCCCGTCACATAGACGACGCGCACTGCCTTGAGCGCCCGAAGCTGGCGAAGACCTTGGCTGACGGATCCGAGGCTCACGCCGAGGCGATCACGAATCTGATCCATCGACTGCGGCTCCACCGAAACATAGAGAAAGCCATAAATCTCCCCAAGCGAGCGCGGAAGCCCCAATGTCTGCACCAGATTCCGGACGGTCTCGATCAGTTCCCGCTGAAGGAGCGACTCGTCGGACGTGGCTGGCGGCAGCGGTGCGATTTGGGCCATAACCCCCACACTATCGGCACAAATTTTTTATATTTCAATCAAAAATGAAACGAATGAAATTCAATTCACCCGATAAGCGCAGAATACGGTCTTACCCAAATCAGGTAGCCGCTAAGGCATTTTTCGAATGTCAAAAAAGCCACCGCTTTCTTCCTGAAGGAGGGCGGGAAACACTTCCGAACAGCGGCGGCCAGCGGTAAGTGGGTCTGGCATGGTGGCGGTGCCTTTCGCCTTTTTCAAGCGATCCACTGTCTCGAACCGGCCATCCTCGGGAAGACTTGCGATGTAATCCTGCATCGCAGAATCGACCAGTCCGGGAGCGAGCGCCGAAAAATGGATGTCGGCGCGTTCGGTGGCATAGAGCCGGATTAGCATATTAAGGGCGGCCTTTGAGACGCTGTATCCATTCCAGCCACGGTTACCCGAGACAGACGCACCGGAGGAGATGGCAACGACCTGCCTTACCTTTGGAACCGTTTGGAGCACGGTATCAATCAGCCATTTATTGGCCCAGACATTGACTTCCATCACTTCGCGGAGGGACTCCAACGGCGTATCGCGCAGATCCCGAACCGGCGGCAGGATTCCGGCATTGAGCACCACACAATCCAAGGACTCAACTCCCTTCAACAGCTCGACCACCGCTCGCGGTCCGGATTCGGCATTGGCCAAATCCACCCGGCTGAAGTGAAATCGTGGGGAAAACTCAGAGCTCAGGTCGACAGCTTCCCGGCGGCTGCAACCCCAGACTTCTCCGGCGGCCTCGAGCACCGCGCGGGCGATTCCATTTCCCAATCCCGAGCTCACGCCCGTTATGAATACGTTCATTGCCTGCATGATTAAAAATTAGCATCAGTCGGCGGCATGCGCGAGGAGTGGCCTCAGAGGGAACAGTGCTGCAAAGCATTTCTCACGCGCGTCGGGTAATCAGTAGTTATGGCCCGCACTCCCATCGCGCGGAGTTTGCACGCCCATTCCGGCTCATTAACCGTCCAGACGTCAAAGGCGTAACCTGCATGCGTCACGCGGCTGACAAATTCCCGGCTGAGCGCGCCGTGAGCCGCCGCCCCGACCGCATCGGCTCCACAACCCTTCAGAGTGGCTAGGATTTGTCCGGGATCGGGGATGAGGCGGCCCTCTACGAAATGAAGTTCGGTCAGCCAGGAAGCGCTGATGGCAGGATACCGCTCCTTGAAGCCGGCAATTACCTGCTCATCGAAGGAAATGATGGTGATGCATTCCGGCGGCACCGATGAAGCCGCCAGCACCTCGCTGAACCGGGGCAAGATCTCGGGCCCGCTCTTGATTTCAAGAAATACGCGTTTGCTCCTCGGCACCAGTGCGAGCACCTCCGCCAACGTCAATATACGTTGCCCCACCCCCTCGGAGCATTTCCATGAACCAATCTCGAGCGCCCGCAGCTGTTCGAGCGTTGCCTCTTTCACGACCAGCGGCGATCCGGCCACACGGCACATGTCTGCATCATGCACGCAGACAATCTCTCCATCGGCCGTGAGCTGAAAGTCGCCTTCGATCCCGTCCGCATGCTGCCGCCAGGCTTCATCAAATGAGATCCGAGTATTTTCAGGAAGTGCACCGGATGCGCCGCGGTGCGCGATAATCCAGGGATGAGGCAAGGCCATGGATCTAAATATTTGGCAGTCTTTCTTCACCTCGCAATGCCTCAAATCCCGGCACCCCGGGTTTCCCGGCTCCCGAGGAAAGATCGGAGAAGAGATTCACGTCCGTCCTTTCCGCTTGGCATCGGTTCACCGGCTCACTCATCGTGCCGGGTATGCAAGCTGGAATCGTAGGCCTGCCGAATGTCGGCAAGAGCACCCTCTTCAACGCCGTCACCCGGACCCGCAAGGCCGAGGCGGCCAATTATCCGTTCTGCACGATCGAGCCCAATGTGGGGATCGTGCAGGTGCCGGATGAGCGGCTCGACAAGCTGGCAAAACTGGTCAAAACGCCGACCATCATTCCGGCGGCGATCGAGTTCGTCGATATTGCCGGCTTGGTGGCGGGTGCCAGCAAAGGGGAAGGCCTCGGAAACAAGTTTCTCGCCAACATTCGGGAGGTGGATGCCATCATTCAGGTGGTGCGCTGTTTCGAGAATGACGACATCATCCACAGCATGGGCTCGGTCGATCCGGTCCGTGATATTGAGATCATTCTGACCGAACTGGTGCTGGCCGATCTTCAGAGCGTGGAAAACCAGCTCGAGCGCCAGGTCAAGAAAGCGCGCGGTCAGGACAAAGAAGCCCAGGCCAATGTCGCGCTTCTGGAGCGCCTGCGTCCCTTGCTCGACGAAGGCCGTCCGGCCACCGACCTGCCAATCGAAGACGACGAACGCGCGCGGCTGAAGTCCTTTTGTCTCCTGACGAACAAGCCGGTCATTTTCGCCTGCAATGTGGCCGAAGACGAACTCGCTGATCCGTCTCAGAACCCACACGTCCAAGCAGTCCGCGAATATGTAAAAACCGCTCACGCCACCGCCACCTCGGTTGTGATCTGCTCACGGCTGGAAGAAGAGCTGAGCGAGATGGATCCCGAGGAAGCCGCTGTATTTCTGGCGGACATGGGCGTGAATGACAGCGGCGTCAGCCAGCTGATCCGCTCGACCTACAGTTTGCTTGGCCTCGCCAGTTATTTCACGGCCGGTGAAAAGGAAGCCCGCGCCTGGACCTTCAAAAAAGGCATGAAGGCCCCGGAATGTGCCGGGGTGATCCATACCGACTTTGAAAAGGGATTCATCAAGGCCGAGGTGGTTTCTTATGAGGACCTGATCGCAGCGGGCTCCCGGGCTGCAGCGCGAGAGGCGGGCAAAGTGCGTTTGGAAGGGAAGGAATATATTTTCCAAGAAGGCGACGTGGCGGAATTCCGGTTCAGTCGTTAAGGAAAGTTCCCTCCGCCGGGAATAATCAGCCGCATCAGATCCTCGGAACCGGTTTCCCGACAGATCTAAACCCCTTGCCAGCAAACCGGAAGTATTCAACGAGTAGCCTCATGTATTGGAAAACCGCCAGTGTCGTGTTCTGCGCAACCATCCTGTTGACCGCCTGCCGGGACGACACCTCCGCCCGCGTCTATAAGATTCCGAAAGAAGAACCAGCTGCGCGGCCCGCCATGCAGATGCCTCCACCGCAGGGAAATCAGCCGGGTGGATCGATGGCGACCCAGACGTTGCCGTCAGAGCTTCTCAACCAAAGTGCGATCCTGCCGGCGTGGGATGTTCCCGCTTCATGGCAGGAAGTCGCTCCGTCCTCAATGCGGATGGCATCGTTTGAAGTGCGCGAGGGAGACGAACTTCTGGACATTTCGGTAACGTCCTTCCCGGGTGACGTCGGTGGATTGACAGCCAATGTCAATCGCTGGCGTGGGCAGCTCAACCTTCCCCCAAGCACTCCGGAAGCGATCGAAGAAAGCGCTCAAACCGTGCGCACCCTGTCGGGCGACGCCACTGTTCTTGAATTCTCCAACGGCAGCACCAGTACGCTAGTCGCAACGCTGCGCCACGATGGAGCCTCCTGGTTTATCAAAATGACCGGTCCGGCAGCGCTGGCCGAACGCGAAGCCCAAAATTTCCGCGCTTTTGTCCGCTCGATTGATTTCGCGGCAACGCACAACCACTAAGTCATGGCTTCGTCGAAATCGAATCGCCGCATCCCACTGTTGAGCGCGTTTGCCTGGAGTTTTTCGGTGAGCGGACTCCTCACGCTGCTGGGCAATCTGGTGGGACTGGCCGGCCACACTTGGATTTTTCCCACGGTCGATCACCTTCCCGGGCTTCTGATTACCAGCGTGCTCCTCTTCCTCGTCGGGCTGATCCCCTACATTCTCCACAGCATCAGGCGCACCGACGCCTCCTGAAATCATGCGCCTCCTGTGGCAATTCTGCACCTCGCTGCGGTTGACGATCTTCCTGCTCGCTGCCAGCACGCTTCTCATCTTTTTCGGCACCCTCGATCAGGTGCACGACGGGATTTACCTGACTCAGCAGCGTTACTTCGAGCACGCATTTGTCGTCTGGGCTTATCCAGAACAGTGGCTTGGATCCGCCTACCTCTCGTGGTTGCGCCTTCCGCTGCCCGCAGGTTACCTGCTGGGGCCGTTGCTCGTGATCAACCTCACCTGCGCACACTTCAAATACTACCGCGCCCGCTGGCGAAAGATTGGCATTGCCATGATTCACGGCGGCTTGGTGTTGCTGTTGATCGGACAACTCGTGGCCCAGCTTGGACAGGAAGATTACTTTCTCTGGCTGAGTGAAGGAGAGCAGAACAATTACATCGAGTCGTTCCATGACAATGAGCTCGTGGTGATCGACAAAACGAATCCGGACTTTGATCAGGTGATCAGCTGGTCGGATACGGCCTTCAACCGTCGCCAGACCACGCTGCGTCATCCGTCGCTGCCCTTTACGATCGATGTGGTCGGCTATGTGCCCAACGCCGCGATCGTTCCGCGGGACCAGGCTCCGGCGGAGGCTCCGGACCTTGGTTTTACTCAAGGAATCGCCGCAGAACGCAACTTTGCGGTGATGCAGATGGCCCCGACCTATGCCGACGGCGAACGCAACCGGACGACAGCCATTGTCGATCTGAAGTCGGCCGACGGTACCATCGGCCGTTGGCTGGTCTCAAACGTCTTCCGGGAAAAGATGCCAACGCAAGTCCCCACCCCCCCGCAAACCTTCGAGTTTCAGGGGCGAACCTATGAGATCGCGCTTCGCTTCAAACGCGAATACCTGCCCGCGCACATCAAGTTGTTACACTTCACCCACGACCGTTATCCGGGAACGGAGATTCCACACAATTTCTCCAGCGACATTGAAATCATTGATTCAGAAACCGGAACCTCGCGGACCAACCTCATTTACATGAACAACCCGCTGCGCTTCGCCGGCTTCACCTTCTACCAAGCCTCTTTTGCGAACAACGACACCGCATCCATGTTTCAGGTCGTCCGCAATCCCGGGCGCTGGTTGCCCTACATCGCCTGCGTGGTGATCACGCTCGGGCTGGTCATGCAGTTTGGCATCAGCCTTTTCCGTTTTTCCGGGAGTAGCCGGCGCGAGCGGGAGTCCACTCAAACCCGGAGTGCCACGGCATGAAGAACCGCATCGGTCCCCTGCTCCTCACCGGCTTTTTTGTCGGTTTCGCACTTCTCTACCTCGTGCATTCGCTACGGCCGGGCCAACTACATCCCGAGCTGGATCTGAATCATTTCAATGAGCTTCCCGTTCAGGAGGGCGGTCGTCTCAAACCACTGGATACAATCGCACGGAACACCTTGATGGTGATCGCCGGCCGCCAGTCCTACCGGAACACAAACGACGAACGCATCCCGGCCGGTGCCTGGCTCGCTGAGCTGATGCTGGACGCACAAGCGGCAGCCGACCGTCGGGTCTTCCGGATTGATCATCCCGATATCGTCGGGCTTCTGGGTGAACATTTTGACGAGCGCCAGTATTTTTCGTTACGGGAGCTGGCACCACACCTCAACACGCTTCACCAGCAGTTCAACCTGGTAAATCCGGAAGCGGCTCGTCGCTCGCCCTATGAAAAGGCACTGGTCAAACTCCGCGACGCCATTCACCTCTACGACAACACCGCCTACGCCTTGATGCCGCCACCCGCCTTCGGTTCGGTCGAGACGGATTACCGCACCATCGCACGCTTGGCCGCTGATCGTGAAACCGCCGAAGCCGGTTCCCAAACGGCAGAGACAGTGCAGCTCGCGCAACGGCTTCTCGCCGACCAGTACCGGCCGCTGACCACCCTTTCCGTTAGCTCGATTCCGCCGGTCGATCCGACCATCACCGATGCCTGGTCACCGATCGGAGACACCTTGTTGGCTGGACTGGAGAGCGGAGAAATTGATCCGGTTGCGGAGAACTACGCCCGCTTGGCCAGCGCCTACCAAGCTGGAGATGCGGCGGCATTTGCCCGCGTGCTCGATGCCCAATTTGCAACCTTGGCCCCCCGCCTTCCCGAAGGCTATGGTGAGACGCTCGCTTTCGAGACGTTCTTTAACCGATTTGACCCGTTCAGCTATGCGATGGCCGTCTATGTCCTCGTGTTTTTGGCGGCAGCGCTCGGCTGGCTGGTCTGGCCGCGCTGGCTATTACCCACGGCGTTGGGCCTGTTGTTACTGGCGTTTGTGGTTCACAGCTTTGGCATGTGGGCGCGGATGGACATTCAGGGCCGCCCGCCGGTGACCAATCTTTATTCCTCCGCGATTTTTGTCGGCTGGGGAGCGGTTTTTCTTTGTGCAATCATTGAAGCAATCTTCCGCAATGGCATCGCTGCGGCTTCGGCGGCATTGATCGGTTTCCCGACCCTCGTCATCGCCTTTCACCTCAGTAAAACGGGGGACACGCTGGAAATGATGCGTGCCGTGCTCGACGATAACTTCTGGTTGGCAACTCACGTTCCCACCGTGACGATCGGCTATTCGGCCACCTTCCTCGCCGGAGCCCTTGCCATCATTTACCTCCTGCGGGAACGGCTGCTTGGGGGGATGTCAACAAACACCGGCCGCTCAATCGAGCGCATGGTTTATGGAGCAGTCTGCTTTGCCACCCTTTTCAGTTTCGTCGGGACTGTTCTCGGAGGCATTTGGGCGGATCAGTCCTGGGGACGCTTCTGGGGCTGGGATCCCAAGGAAAACGGAGCATTGATGATCGTTCTCTGGAATGCCCTCATTCTTCATGCGCGTTGGGGAAAGGTGGTGTCCATGACCGGCCTGATGCAGTTCGCCATCGCCGGCAACATCATCACCGCCTGGTCATGGTTCGGGACCAACATGCTGGGGGTGGGCCTGCACAGCTACGGGTTCATGGACAGCGCATTTTTCTGGCTGCTCGCCTTCATTGCGTCCCAAGTGCTGATCATCATGCTTGGTTGGATTCCGGCGCTCAATCCTGGAAGGAGCGCATCCGACCGGCTCCCGGAGTCAGGGAAAGATTCCGCGTAACTGCTTGGCACGGGCCACCCGGCGGATCCCCAAGGTCAGTGCGGCCTCGCGGCGGGTAATGCCGAGGCGCTCCTTTTCGTTTTCCACGTGATAGCGGGCTTTGTCCAGAATTGCGAAAAGCTTCTTGAGCACCTCGTCGCGTTCCCAGAAGAGGCTTTGCAGATCCTGAACCCATTCAAAATAGGAGCAAATCACCCCACCGCTGTTACAGAGAATGTCCGGGATCAACACGATGTCGCCCCGCTCTTCAATAATCGTGTCGGCGGTCGTGGTGGTGGGTCCGTTGGCCGCTTCCGCCAGAAAACGGCATCGAAGACGCGACGCATTTTCACCCGTAATCACCCGTTCGAGGGCCGCCGGGATCAAAACGGTGCATTCCAGTTCCAGCAACTCCTCGTTGGAGACGCGATCACCGCCGGCATAGCCCGCGAGGCTTCCCTGCTTGCGTGTGTAAGCCAGTGCCTCGTGCACATCAATGCCGCCGGGATTATAGATACCTCCAGAAACATCGCTGATTCCAATGGTCCGGCAGCCATATTCCAACAAAGCCAGCGCGGCAAAGGAACCGACATTGCCAAATCCCTGGATCACGACCGTCGCTTGGCCCGGCCTCACCGCGTGGCTTTCCAGGTAGCGCTTCACGAGAAAGGCTACGCCTCGCCCGGTCGATTCGAGGCGACCTTCCGAACCGCCGACCTCAATCGGTTTTCCCGTGACAATGGCCGGGGTGGAAGAACCAACGATGTTTGAGTAAGTGTCCATCATCCATGCCATCGTCTGCGGATCGGTGCCCATGTCCGGAGCCATGACGTCAATATTAGGTCCGACAAAGGGAATCATTTCCTGCATGTAACGACGTGCCACCCGTTCCTTTTCAGAGAGCGAAAGCTGCGTCGGATCCACCGCCACCCCGCCTTTGGCCCCACCGTAAGGAAGCCCCACCAAACCGCATTTCCAGCTCATCCACATGGCAAGCGCAGCCACTTCGCCCACCGTGACCGCCGGATGAAAACGGACACCCCCTTTGGTCGGTCCCATCGAGAGGTGGTGCTGCACCCGGTAGCCTTCGAGAACCCTCACACTTCCGTTGTCCAGTCTCAACGGCATCGTTACGGCCAGGCAGCGTTTTGGGTATTTGGTGCGCTCGCGATCGTCTTCCGGAATTTCAATCAAATCCGCGGCGCGATCAAACTGGCGGCACGCCATGGCGAACACATCCGAGGTATAAAGGTTGGCCTGCATGGGTTGCATGGGCCCACGCTAAACCGTTTCAGCCAAAACGAAAGCCGATTGCCGACATCATTCCCGGACAGAAAAGGGCTTACCACGGACGCGCCAGAGCCCGAACCTTCATCAAACTGACGGTGCCCGTCATCGGATTGCGGATCTTTGCGGTCCGGATCACCCGTTCAGAAGTGATGCCCCTCCATTTTCCGTAGACTCGCCATTGTTCGGCGTCGTCGTAGATATCGAGCACTTCGTACCCTTCCATTCGCAAGCTCTCCAAGTCCATCACCGATTGGGCAGCCAAACGGGTTTCCTCGGGCGCAGGATGTTCCGACACCGAACTGGAAGACCGGACAATGAAATAAACCGTTAGCAATAAGACCACACCGCACGAGGCGAAACAAATCGCCAGAGCTTCAAGATGGGTTAGCCAGTTCAACTCCATTGGGGTGTCTGTAGCATGACTCGCAAAATCCGTTGGCGCAAGTGACAGACCCACTGGAATCACTGAATAGTGGCACATTTTTAGGATCCACTCCACCCCGCGGCAGAGCATTCCTTGAGTTTTGACCAAACGTTTACCCCATTTCCTAACGTTTCTTTACGTTAGCATCCAAAACGGACAAAATTTCCCCTGATCAGGCTGGGCTCGCGGCGATCACGCGTGAGCCAGGGCAGCATCAAGGCGGGCGATCAAATCCGCTGCCGATTCGTCTCCAATCGACAAGCGAATCAACGAAGGATCCAACCCACAAGCCGCCAGCTGCGCACGGCCCGCTGCCGTTTTCACCAACTCGTAATGCGCGAGGTAAATGAAAGGAGCCATCAAGCTGAAGCGCGTTCCAAAGCTGGGGCCTTTGGCCACTTCCATCGCGTCATAAAACGCCTCCATCGAACCATTGATCGAAAAGCTGAGCACCCCACCCCATCGCGGCTGCTTATCGTTGGCGATGCGTCGATAACCATCGCGAGCCAGCGCTTGGCCTGCCCACCAAACCCGCTCGATTTTAGGATGATTTTCGAGAAAGATGGCGACCTCCGCACAGACTTGGCTGGTGTGAGTTGCAAAAGCTTCCCACCCGACCAGCTCTGCATTCAGCCGTTCCAGATCGCGTTGGTAGGGCGGCACCCGCACGGAACGAATTCCATTCATCAGGGCCTCTGACCAGCGCCGATCCGGATGGACTGCGGCTGCGCCCAGCATGACATCTCCCGAGCGCGCCGTGTATTTGGTCAAACTTGCCACCACAACATCCGCCCAGCGGGAAACATCCACATTGGCCACGCTTGCGACCGAAGGATCCAGCACCAGCGGGCATCCCAGTTCGTCCGCCAAGGCGCGCAATGCAACGACATCTGGAGTCTGAATCAGCGGGTTGGTGGGAACCTCGGTAACAATGCCGGCAATCTCGTGGCGGATCGGACGCAGCTTTGCGGCCAAGCCTTTCAGGTTAAAAACATCGCTCCAGACGATGGGTTCGCCCCCGGCAAGACACATCGTTTTGAGCATTTTGATCGTGTCCACATAAAGCCATCCGAGCTGTACCCAGCGGTAACGGCCTTCCGGTCGCAGCAGCCGGTTGATGGTGGCAAATGTCGCGTATATCGCGTTCATACCTCCCTGAGCCAAAATCAAGTGCGACTCCGGCACGCGAAAAGCAGGTGCCAGGGCAGCAACTACATCCGCCTCTGATCCCGGTCGGGTGGTTTCTTCGGTAACCTGCTCCCGCCACCCTTCAGCGACAAGGATGTCCTCGATCTGCCGGGAAGTGGGCCCGGTTCCTGTGTGTTGGAGAAAGGCACGAGCCCGGCAACACGCCGGTTCATTTTGATCGGGATACACCAGCCATCCGAGGCCGCGATGAGCTCCGCGGGCCAAAGGTGTCTCTCCGACGTAGGCGACCACTGCTTCGATTGTCTCGGCCCGGGCGGTGAGAACAGGACAACCCGACGGCAGAAGGCCCGACTCATGCCAGCGTCGCTTCAACTCCGAAAGGAACGCATGTTCAAAAAACCGCGGATAACCAGACCCCATCGCGGCGAGGATGCGCGGGTCTTTTTCTTCGTAGCCAATAACATCAGCCATCGTGGGCAAGCTGACCACGACTGAATGCAGGCTCCCGTTGACCGAGTGCCCGAGTGGGTAATGCTGCGAGTCGCTCACACCTCGTTTTCCCAGATCGCTTCAACCCGCTGCCGTTTGCGGATCAGACGGAAGGCCCCATCGACCTCCCGAAGGACTTCGGGTGCTTCGGGGAAGGAATTGTAGTTTTTCGCCGGCATGGCGGCACAGTAAGCACCGGCACCCGTAATAAGCAGGTAATCTCCCACCTCGGCGACCGAAAGTTCCCGCGGCGCCAGCACCTCTGGCTCCCCGGGGGCAGGAGTGAGAATGTCTCCCGATTCGCAACAATGCCCCACCACCAGCACCGGTTGGGTCGTTGTCGCGGGCTGCGCGGAAAGCACTTCCATCGTGTGTTGGGCACCGTAGAGTGACGGCCGGAGGATTTCGGTCATGCCGCTGTCGAGCTTGTAGAAGGTGTGCCCGTCCGGCCCGGTGGTGACAATGTCCTGAATGGTGGAAACGATCGCCCCGGCCCGAGCCACGAGGAAAGTTCCCGGCTCGATTTCCAGATGGAGCTCCCGACCGGTTTCGCGGGCGAAGGTTTGAAACAACTCCTTCACCGGTGTACCGATTGCCTGCAAGTCGGTCGTCTTTTCGGACGGCACCCGACCCACTTTGTAGCCGCCGCCAAAATTGACGGTAGTGACATCGGGGAGCTTGCGGACCAAGTCGAGGTTCAGGTGCGCGACCCGTTGCCAGACGGCCGGATCGCTGCCGGATCCGATGTGCGAATGAAAACGGGTGGCCTTGAGTTGATAACGCTCGAGCAGTGCCAGCACTTCGGGAAGTGATTCGTGCCAGATACCAAAGCTCGAACCGGGGCCACCCACATTCGTCCGTTGAGTTCCACCCGAGCCGAGTCCTGGATTGAAGCGCACACCGACGCTCGTGCCGGGAAACCGCTTGCCGTAAGCCTCGAGTTGACGCAGCGAACAGGCATTCAACTTCAAGCCGCGCTCGATCAGATCGGCAAAGTTCTCCGGCAATTCCTGGGTGGAGAGGGAAATTCGCTCGAGGGCAATGCCGGCCGCGGCCAAACGGGTCACCTCATGGCCGCTGCTGGCGTCAAAGTTGAGGCCCAGCTCGTTGAATAAACGGAGAATGTGCCGGTTGGGACTCGCTTTGATTGCATAACGCACCGTCAGCCCAAAGGCATTGGGAAATGCCAGAGCCTCGGCCGCTGCCGTGCGTAGCAGCCTTTCGTCGTAGAGGTATAAAGGCGTGCCAAAGCGCTCATGCAGGTCATGCGCTTCATCATAAGTCAGAGTCACCAAAGAATTCATAGACGCTGATAGGTTGAAGGTCCCCTCCCGAAGCGCAATTGCTTTGTGGACCCTTTGATAAAGGGGCTTGGGCATCGCCCGCGCCGTTGACCGCCGTCCTGCATCCTGCAGAGTGGCCGGGTGGATCTTACGGAATTGCGACAGGAATATACCCGGGCGGGCCTGACCCGCGAAATGTTGGCAGACAACCCGTTGGCTCAGTTCGAGCTCTGGATTGGCCAAGCCCAGAATGCGGAATTACTTGAACCCAACGCGATGACCCTCGCCACGGTCGACAGCAGCGGACAACCGTTCACCCGCACGGTATTACTCAAACGCAGTGACGAGCGCGGGCTGGTGTTCTTCACCAACTTCGAAAGCCGAAAAGCGCTACACATTGCAGAAAACGCACGGGTATCATTGCTCTTCCCGTGGCTGCCTCTACAGCGTCAGGTCAGCATAAATGGCATTGCCGAGCGCATTTCCACTGCCGAGTCCCTCGCCTACTTTGTCTCCCGGCCGTTTTCCAGCCGCCTGGGTGCGTGGGCCAGCCAACAGAGCAAAGTAATTTCCTCCCGCTCGTTGCTTGAAGGCAAACTTCACGAGATGAAGGAAAAGTTCCGGGACGGCGAAGTGCCTCTCCCCTCCTTTTGGGGCGGTTATCGGGTTAAACCCACGTTGTGGGAATTCTGGCAAGGGCGCCCCAGCCGCCTGCACGACCGCTTCCTTTATACTCCAGGAGACGCCCCGGGGAGCTGGCAAATCGAACGCCTCTCACCGTGAGCTATCCGGGGCGGCCTGCTCGCCATCTCCCGGTTGAGTAACCGCCCGAAGGGCACCCTCGATCATCGGATCGTCCTGCTTGAGGTAAATCGTCTGAGTGGGAAATGCGAACTCGATCCCTTCTTCGAGGAAGAACTCATGGATCGCCAAGTTGATCGCTTGTTGCCGGTCCATGTAGCGGTTGAAATCAGGACCATCCACATAATAGACGATCTCAAAATCGAGTGAATGCGCGCCATGCGCTTGGAAGTGGGCCCGATCGAATCGGGTGTCTGGTAACGATTCGATGATTTCTTTGATTTTAGGCGGTATCTTCCGGATCTTTTCCAGCGGTGTATCAAAGGTGATGCCAATTTTAAAGGGTACCCGACGCTGATACATGCGCTTGAAATTGCGGATGCGGCTGCTGAGCAAATCGTTGTTGGAAAAAACCAGTTGTTCCCCCGATAAGCTGCGAATGCGGGTGGTTTTCAGTCCGATATTTTCCACCGCTCCCATCATGTCGCCGACGATGATGAAGTCGCCCAGCACGAAGGGCTTGTCCAAGGTGATGGTGAGGGACGCAAAGATGTCGGAAAGAATGTTCTGAATCGCCAGAGCCACCGCGATTCCACCGATGCCCAAACTGGCAACCAAGGCGGTGATCTCGATGCCGGGCAGCGAATCGACGATCACGAGGAAACAGATAACGAAAAAGAACAAGCGCCCGAAAAAGAGGAACATCTTTATCGAAGTATAGCGCGCACCCATATCGGCCGCCTGCTCCGGCTCGTAGCGATCGCCCCAAGCCATCAGCGCCCGATTGCCCCAGTAAATTACCTGAACGATAAACAAGGTGACAAATATCGACCGCAGCCACGGGTAAACACTCAGCGGCAACGACAGGTTCACCGATGTCAGAATCAGTGCGAGCGGAAAGATCAACCACCATTTGGTGCTCTGCAGCGCATGCCAGAGCAGGTAAAAAGGCAGCCGTCCCTTTTGCCCGGTTTTTTGCATGCGCCAGCTATAGACGCGCACCACCATTACGATCAGCAGCGTTACCAGCGTGGCCATGCCCAAAGTATAGGCATACGCTGCCAGCGTATTTCCCCAAAGGATTGTGTCCCAGTTTAATGCCATAATGTCTCGTCTGTTATCAAAAGGAGGTCCCGACGAAGCGGAGACTATGCCACTAT
>Ga0209347_1003096_pt1 | contig 20249 bp, 11 predicted proteins | sample AutmiccommuBRH23_FD_187382 | JGI IMG/M metagenome (GOLD analysis project Ga0209347, IMG submission 187382) | Deep subsurface microbial communities from Mt. Terri, Switzerland - Autotrophic microbial communities BRH/23 (SPAdes) (version 2) | ecosystem: Environmental > Aquatic > Deep subsurface >...
CGATGCGTGTTCACGTGTACGGGCAACAAGGGCTGAATCTCGGCCCACAATTCGTCAGAGACCAGGTACGATTCCTTCGGATTCATCTGTAACTCCCTTCTGGGGCTCCCATGCCCCCAAAGGGATATACGAACGCAGAGGTTATTCGGATAGGCTCTAAGCCGTCACGCTCAATTCTCAGACTGATTGTAGCCTCGGGCGGGCGGGGAGGCAAAGGGAAATGTTGGGCGTGAAGCGGTTCTTTCGGAGGGTTTTGCCTCACGTGTCGGCCAAAACCGGGGGCAAACCTACACATTCCACATTCTCTCCCAACCAACACTTGCAGGCATCGGACCGAGGTTGTTTCTATGTTTCCCATGGTCCCTTCGTTTCGGCTTCCCGACTTCATTATAGAACTCTGGTGAAAGAAATGCAAAGGGTAAGACGGCCATATCTCGTATCTCCCCAGCCCTCACGGGGTCCGGCTTCCTCCGTCCGAGCAAGATTGCCGCGCTGCGCTCGCAATGACATGGTCGGGCGGGGACGCTCGACCTACGAAGAAACGCCTTACGGCGTCACTACGAACGGTCTCGCCTGAGCCGAATGGGCGTTCCATTCTCCTGTCTATCGTGCTGCTGGCCCAAAGCGAAAAATGCCAGGGGTTTGGGGACGGCGTCCCCAAGAATTGCTAGAAATCCTCTTGATCCGATGAAAAGTCTCTCGGTGGCTTCCCTTATGCCTTGTGCGGCAAGGGTTTATGAAATATGAAACGTGGGGTCGATTTGTGTATATTTATGTGGACATAACACAATGGTGGTTGTACCATAGATGTTGTATCGCGCTGGGCGAGGCGCCGGTCGGCGGGGCGTCGCCGGGGGCGATGGGGTTCTATCGGGGCGGATGAGACTTCGCCCCGCGTCGAAAGGGGAGAACCGTGGAAAAGCGAACGAAACGGCCGGTTAGGGCCAAACGCGGATCGTCCGGGAGAGGACGGGGCGGTGGGAAGAAAGGTGGCGAGGTTCGGGACGTGAAGCGGGGGGCTCGGGGGAGAACGAGGTCGGGCGAGCCATCGGCAAGCTCCGAAGACTCCGCTTGCCGCTGCCACCCGGAAGGGGATACGTCGAATGACTCGCCGCGGAGCAGCGGTTTTACTCGGCGGTCGGTGCGACCGGTGGCGAGGAGGAAGCGGCCGCGGGTGCCGCCGCCGGAGAGCGAGGTGTGGCCCGAGGAGTATCGGGGGGAGAACTGGAAGCCGGCGTACGCGTTCCTGTTCGAGGGCAAGTGCCAGTTGTGCGCGCATTCGTCCCCTCTGCCGAAGTCGCGTCAATTGATGGACAAGTTCCAGGGCAATACCCGGCTGCTCCAGTGCACGAACCACCCGGCCAGTCGCGGCGGGATCGAGGAAGTCCTGCCGATCGACACATGCCGGAACTTCAAGGCGAAATGCTGGAAACTCCCGGTGGCCAAGCCGGAGGAGAAACCACGTTTGCCGACGATCCGTAAGCCCAGGCGAAAGGTCGAGCGCATTCCGCTGGGGGATGGGCTATTCGCCCTTGTCGATGCGGCCGACTACAAGCAGATCAGCAAGTACCGCTGGTATGCGACCCGCCGCGGAAGCAATACTTACGCGATGTGTTTCAAGAACGGCAGACCTGCGTACATGCACCGGATGATCATGCGGCCCCGAAGAGGGTACATCGTGGACCACAAGGACGGCAACGGCCTGAACAATTGCCGCGACAATCTGCGCGTCTGCACGCGGCGACAGAACCAAGCGAATAGAAGGTCGCGCCACGGATCGTCCCGGTTCGTGGGTGTGTACCGGCACAAAGACAAATGGGTAGCGGAGATCCGAAGCCACGGGAGATACTTCTATCTCGGGCTCTTCGACGACGAGGTCGAGGCGGCCAAGGCTCGGGACCGCAAGGCGTGGGAACTGAACGGCGAGTTCGCCTATCTCAACTTCCCGGAGGATTTCGCGGGCAAGAGGCGGCGGAAGGGCACGGCCAAGCGTGGGGCCGGTTCGACCGGGCGACGGCGGTAAGCCGACAGCTTTCGGCAGTGGTGATCGATTGGTTGTTATGGGGCCTGTGGAGGCGTGGGACCTGGGGGACTGATGGGACCGATGTCGCGGCCGCGGTTTCTGGGGCCGATGGCGGTTATTTTGCGCTGCGATATCTGATTCTCAGACCATGAAATACTTAAGGACATCGCACGGAGAACCGATAAAGCCCAGGAATGGACTGTGTACATTTACCTATTTATGTTTCGAGGACCCTCCGCAGAGCGGGCCTGTTGGTCGTTGCGGCGGCGGTGGGCGCGAGCCTGGCCGGATGCAACAATAAGGTCCTGGACCCTACCCAGATCGGGCGGTTCCGGCCGACGCCGGCGGTGAACGTCATTTTGGACTCGCTGGGCGTGGCGGAGGAGCCCGCCGTGGCGTGGGAGGCCGCGGAGGAGCCCCGGCCGGAGGATATTCATGCCGTCGAGGTCGACTATGTCCTGCAGCCGGGGGACGTGGTCCGGGTTTCGGTCTTTGAGCTGCTCCAGGAGGGGACTGTCGTCGTCAACGACTACATCGTCACGGAGACGGGCAAACTCTCGATCCCCGAGGTCGGCGTGATTCAGGCCGCGGGGCGCACGGAGACGCAGCTTGAGGAGGAGATCCGCAAGACCCTCTCGCCCAATATTCTGCGGGAGCCTTCGGTTACGGTGACGCTGTTGACCTCGCAGCAGCGGGCGTTTTCCATTCTTGGCAACGGCGTGCCGGCGCCCGGCCGGTACTTCATTCCCCGATATGACTACCGCCTGATGGATGCGCTGGCGACCGCGGGCGTGCAGATGCAGTTTAACGTTAGTTGCGTGTACGTCTCGCGAAAAGAGGAGGCGGCGGGGGGCAAGCCTGTGCAGAGGCAGCAGCCTGGACGGGTTCCTGAGTTGGAGGTCATTCGGCCGGGGTCGTCCCGTGGACAGCCGTTGCCGGTGGTCCCGGGGAACTCCGGGGCCGCGATGCCCAAGAGAGACATCCGCGAGCCTTCCGAATCGGCGCAGAAGTTCGAGACCGAGCGGGAGATGCTCGAACTGATCTCGCCCCAGGCGCGGGCCGCCTGGCCCCAGAGCGGAAAGGTGATCGGCGGTTCGACGCCGACCCCGCAGGCGAACGAGGACGTGGCGGCGTCGATGTTGCCGGGCGGGTTCCGCGTGCTCGTGCCGATGAAGCCCCAGAAGACGCCGACCCAAGGCATCGTGCAATCGCCGGCCGAGTTCGGCGCCGTCTATTCGCCCTCCGTCCAGACCCCTGGCGCCGGCGCCGGGCCGAGAATGGAATGGATTTACCAGAACGGTCAATGGAAACAAGTCCCGGCCGGCAGTGGAGCGGGTACGGCCGTCAAGCCCCCGGCCGCACAGGCGCAGACACAAACACCGACGCAGGCACCGGTGCAGACGCAACCCCAGACCGGCGGACAGACCGAATGGGTCCTCCGCGACGGCAACTGGGTCCAGGTGCCGCGGGGCCAAGGCCAGGCCGGACCGGTTACGCCGCCGGCCGCCGTCGAACCCAGTGGGCCGAGGTTGCCGCTGGATGACGCGATGCCGCCGATCGATCTGGACTGGGATCAGGCCAGCCAGACCCGTTCGATCCGCATCCCGGCCGACAGGCTGCTGGCCGGCGACCGCCGCTACAACGTTGTCATCAAGCCTGGCGACACGATCCATGTTCCGGTTGACTTGATCGGAGAGTTCTATATCATGGGCAATGTGAACCGGGCCGGTACGATCAATCTGACGGGCCGGCCGATGACGTTGAAGATGGCGATTGCCGCGGCGGGCGGCCTGGGGGCGCTGGCGATGCCCAAGCGCGTCGAGGTCACCCGGCGGATCGGCACGAAGAGGGAAGAGATCGTCATGGTCGATCTGGACCGAATTGCCAGGGGCGAGCAGCCCGACTTCTTCGTGAAGCCTAATGACTTGATCAACGTGGGGACCGACGTGACCGCACGATGGCGTGCGGTGCTGCGGAACGCATTCCGGGCCGCCTACGGGTTCGGCTTCGTGTACGACCGGAATTTCGCCGATGCGGACTTCGGAAAAGGATTTCAGTTGCCTCATTGGTTCTAAGATGGCTCAGAAGGCTGACTCTTCACGGGCCTCGGGACGGGACGCCGGTTCGTCCGGGCCGCAGCGGGCGTGGAGCGAGCTTGGGCCGCACACCTGCGTGAAAATCCTCATCCTGGCGGGGCTGCTCGGTTTGCTCTTTCGCACGGAGCTCGAGGGCATGGTCCATCTGTGGCTGACCGATCCGAACTGGTCGCACGGCTTCCTCATCCCGCTGTTCAGCCTCTACTTCGTGTACCAAAAGAAACGCCAGATCCTGGGCCTGGAGTACGTGCGCGATCCGGCGCTCGATCTGCTGAGCGGCCGCCGGCCGGCACGTTTGCAGCCGGCCCAGACGCGGGCGAACTACCTCGGTCTGTTGTTTCTGTTGCTGATCCTGGCCTTCTACGTCTTCAACGTCGTAAGTCCCGCGGGATACGCCTATCTGCGGCCGATCTCCATGATCGCCGCCGCCGGGGCGGTGGTCCTGTTTCTGGGCGGATGGCGCTTGATCCGCTTCACCTGGCTGCCGATTCTTTTCTTCGTGTTCGCGATTCCGCTGCCGCGGCGCTACTACGTGGGTCTGACCATGCCCATGCGGCACATCTCGGCCTCGGTGGCGACCGCGCTGCTGAACGTGGTCCCGGACCTGGAGGCCACCGCCAACGGCGTGATCATTGAAGTGGTGTACAAGGGGCAGCGATTGGAGCCGGCGCTGGACGTGGCCGAAGCGTGCAGCGGGATGCGGTTGCTGATGGCTTTCCTGGCCCTTGGCGTGGCGATGGCCTATCTCCACGAGCGGCCCCTGTGGCAGCGGGCGGTTCTGCTGATCAGCACCGTGCCGATCGCGATGTTCTGCAACATCGTCCGCGTAACCGTCACGGGTTTCATCTACGTCCTGGTCGGCCAGCAATACACGCAGGGCATCTATCACGACATGCTCGGACTGGCGATGCTGCCGCTTGCGTTTGGCCTGTACGGCCTGCTGGCGTGGTTCATGGCCAGTCTGTTCATCGACGAAAGCGCCGAAGTCGCACAAGACGTGGTTGTAAGGAAACGCCCTAATGATGGATAGCAGACACCACCCTGCGGCAGTCTATTTGCAGCCGGCGTTCATCATCTGTGCGGCCGTGCTGGCCTTGGCGGCGGGGGGGATGTCCGTCGCCACGAAGAAGCTGGGCCTGTACCTGAAGAAAGAGCCGCTGCCGCTGAAAAAGCCGCTCGACGAACTGGACGCCGGGAAACTGGCGCCGTACCGCGTTGTAGCCAGGCAGAAGATCGAGAATGCGGAGGTCCTCGCGTCTCTCGAAACCGAGGACTACATCCTGTGGGTTCTGGAGGACCCCCGCCAGCCGGCGCGCAGCCCTGCGAGGGAAATGCTCGCGTTCATCACCTACTACCGGCTGCCCGATCGCGTGCCTCACGTGCCGGAGGAGTGCTACACCGGGGGCGGATACCAGCGGCTGAACACCGACGCGGTGAGCTTCCAACTCGGCGATGCCGACGGCGGTCGCACCATCCCCGGGCGGTATCTGCGTTTCGACAAGAGGATGGGCGACATCTCGCTGGCCCCGCAGCAGTTCCCCGTGCTGTACCTGTTCCGCGTCAATGGGGAATATGCCGGCAGCCGCGACGACGCCCGCATGGCCCTGAACAAAAACATATTCCGCAAGCATTCGTACTTCTGCAAAGTAGAGTTGGTCTTCAATCAATCGCTCGCTACCCCCGCGAAAGAGGATGCGGTAGCGGCTGGTGAGAGACTTCTGGGTGTGCTTTTGCCCGTTCTGGAGCGGGAGCATTGGCCGGAGATGGAGTAAAGCGACATCATCGGCTCAGGATGGGCCCGTGTTCGCACGGGTCCTGACGGAGCCGGGAAAGGGGAATACGCATGGCCAGAAGGCGTCTGAACAAGAAGGTCGCGTTGATGGGCACGACGGTGCTGCTGCTGCTGGTGATGGCGGCGGTGTTCGTCATCCTGCGGCTCAACCGCGACCCCGCGCCGTTGATCGCCGACGGCGACGCCGCGTGGGCGGCGAAGGACTACCCGACCGCCAGAGAGAACTACGGGCGGGCCTACGCGCTGGTCGATGCTCCCGAGATGAAGGTGGACCTGCTGTTCAAGCTCTCCGAGGTGTACCGAGAACTGGGCCAGTGGGACAAGGTCCTGGCCTGCTGGGAGACGATCGTCACGACGGACCCTCAGAACGTCAAGGCCCATCTCGGGCGGCTCAAGTATGTGTACATCCTGGCCGACAGCCTGGGCAACGCCGGGCGGAGCGTCAGTGGCTACTGGGAGGACGTTCTCACGCAGGCGAGAAAGACCCTCGACGCGGTCGAGAATGCCGGCCTACTGAACGCCGAGCGGTCCCAGTGGGAGCCTTCCTTCGGGGCGGTGAAGGATCGCGGGTGGAGCCGCGGGGCCGCGGTCCTGAGTCCGCATCTGCACTTCGTCAAGGGCCGGGCGGCGCTGGAACTGGCGGGCATGGGGGCCGGGACCTCGCCGGATGAACTGCTCCAGGAAGCTCAGACCGATCTCGAGGAAGCCCGAAAGCTCGATTCGAACAACGCCCAGGTGTACCACTACCTGGCGCAGGTCTTCGTCGAGCGGGGCAAGCGTGCCGCCTCCGCCGGCAACAGGAACGAGCAAACCGCCGCCGAGGAGCAGGCGGATGAAATCCTGGCCGAAGGGGTGCGCGTCGCGGGCGAGACGCCCGAGGCCCATGTCCACCTGTTGGCCCGAAAGCTCGCCAGGATGCAGCGGGGAACGATCGCCGCCGCACGCGAGCAGATGAAGGACCTGGAGTCCCAATACGAAGACCTGACCCGGCGATTCGCATCCAGTCCGCAGGCCCATGCCGCCAAGGCGCAGTTCTACTCGTTCTTCGCAGCGCACCTGGACGCCGCCTCGGCCAAAGACAAGCTCGATCGGGCCCTTGCCGCCGCCGAGCGGGCGAGCTCGCTCGATGGCGACAGCGCTGAATATGCGATTCTCGCGGTCGTCTATCAGTACCGGAAGTTCTCGACCTACAACGATGCCTCGGCTCTGGAGGCGACGATTGACCTGGCGGAGAAGTCGCTCGAATTGCGGGAGACGCAGGACACGCCCGGCCCCACGCAGACCGCCCGGCGGGCCAATCGAATCTCGTTGTGCTCCCTGCTGGCCAGAGGCTGCGTCGAGCGGATTCTCTCGCTGCCCGTATCGGACCCGGCGCGGGAGACCCTGCTGGCCCGCGCGGAGAAGGCCGTTCACCAGATCGAGCAGATCCAGGGCAGCGGCGAGAACCCCGAAGTTTTGACGTGGCAGGGAATGCTGGACCTGGCCAAGGGCCGGACGGGCAGAGCGGTGCAGAGCCTGTACACCGCGTACGAGCAGATCAAGGCGGCCCGCCCGCCGGACCAGCGGGACCCGTTCCTCTCCGAGACCTTGGCGCGGATCTTCAAGGAGACTTCGGAAACCGGGGCGGTCATCGACTTCCTGGGGACCGCGTTGAGTTCGGGGATCATTCACACCAAGCCCGACGTTCTCCTGGACTACGGCGACGCCCTGATATCGGCCGGCTCGTACGACGCGGCGATCAACGCGGTGAGTTCCTTCGAGGAGCGGTTCGGAGAGAACGACAGGAGCCGTGTGCTGCGGGTCAGGGCTCTGATCGCGAAAGGCCATATCTCGGAAGCGGAGGAAGCCGTCTCGCGGCTGGCGCCCGACGATCCGGAGGGGCTTTCGTTGAATCTGGACCTGATCCGGGCCAAGACCACGCAACTGCTTTCGGCTCTGCAGCAGGAGCAGGTCGCCGCCGGTCAGGACACGTCCGATGCGGCACGCGCCATGACGGCCGAGCTGCGCAACCACCATCGCCGGGAGGCGGACCTCACACAGCGACTGCTGGGAGCCCATCCCGAGGAGGTGGAGGAAAGATATGTCGTGAGGCTGTGCGAATCGCTTATCGAGCAGGGGGACACCGCCACGACGAAGGCCGTGGTGGATGCGTATCTCCAGCAGTCGCCGGATAGTCCCGGGGCCTTGTTCTACCGCGCGTTGCTGTTGGAGCCGGACCCGCAGAACTGTCCGGACGCCCGGCGCGTCGAGATCCAGGAACAGACCCTTCGCAGCATCGGCGACCCGATCCGCCGGGCTCTGGAACTGGGTGTGTTCTATCGGCAGACGGAGCAGTTGGATCAGGCGGCCGCGCAGTGGCGCAGCGTGCTGGACGCCACGGCCTCGCAGGGCGCCCGGGAAACTCCCGCCTACCTCCAGATCCGCAACATCAGTCCGCGGCACCTGGCGACCGGATACCTGTTCGACCTGGCCCGTCATCGGGAGGACTGGAAACTGGCGGAGGAGGTCGTCGAGCTGGCCAAGCGTGACAATCTGGATGATTGCGGGGGCCATCTCTACTCGGCACGACTGGCTTTTTCCAGGCAGCGGTACGCCACGGCTCTGGCCCACTTGGACGAGTGTCTCAAACAGCGGCCGATCTTTTCCCATGGCTACATGCTCCGCGGCAACGTCAAGGCGGCCCTGGGCAGGGAACAGGAATCCGTGGAGGACATCCGCCAGGCGTCGCGCCTCAGTCCCGTGGATCCGGTGGTCGCCAAGGCGCTGGCCAACGCCCTGTACGTGCGCAACGGCAAGCTGGGCGCCAACGCCTCCTCCGAGCAGCAGCTCGAAGTCAAGCAGGCGTTGGAGCGGGCGATCTATCTGAACCCGCGGGACCCGGTTCTGCTGTCGGTGTACGCCGATCTCATTGGCGAGAGCGATCCGATGAAGGCGATGGCGATTCGCCAGACGATCCAGAACAACGCGCCGAGCCTGGAGAACGCCGTGATGCTCGGGAGGCTGGCGACCCGGGCGGCGCAGAGAGAAACCGACGAGAGCAGGAAGAAAGCGTTCTTTGCGGTCGCCGAGACCGCCTTCGAGCAGGCCAGGCAGATGGACCCGGGCAACCAGTTCATGCTCGACGGCTACGCGGCGTACTTCCGTGCCCTCGGCCGGAACGACAAGGCGCAGGAGTTGCTCCTCGAATCGAACGACAACCGGCTCCTGTGGCGGCACTACTTCCGCGTCCGGAATTTTGCGGAGGCCAGGCGGCTGCTGGCGAAGATGTACGCCGACGGCGGCAGCAAGGTCGATGCCCTCAAGGGATTGCTGCTGGTCGCGGAGGAGACGGCCGACCGGGCGGGCGTGCAGAAATACTCCGAGGAACTCATCGCGCTCGAAGACAACGCCGTCAACCGTCTCGCCCAACTGCGGGCGTACCTGAATGCGGGGCTCGTCACGGAGGCCGAGCGGAAATTGCAGAGCTTCAAGGAGAAGCACCCCAACGAAGCCAACATCGTGCTGCTGGAAGCGCAGGTGGCCAAGCGCCAGGGACAACTCCAGCGGGCGATGGACCTGATCAATCGCGGGCTGGAGAGCAATCAGCAGAACGCGGGAGCCTGGCGGCTTCGCGGCGAAATCTCCCTCCTGATGGGCGATGAGGATCGGGCGATCCTCGATTTCCAAAAGAGCCGCACGTTGGAGGATGATCCGGCCACGACCATCGCCCTGGCCAAAGCGTACCTTTGGGCCGGTCGGGACGACGAGGCGATTGCCGAGTTGCGGCGTGCCGCGGGGCAGCCCCAGTCGCCCCTGGAAGCGACGACCCTGCTGGAGGCCACCTACCGCAAGCTGGGTCGCCACGACGCCCTGAAGCAGCTTTATGCGGACGCTATGGCCAGGACGCCGGACAGCGTTTTTTGGTTGAACCGGGCGGGCTCCTTTGCTCTCGACCAGGGCCGGTACGACCAGGCCGAAGAGCTTTTCGTGAAGGCGGTCCAGCTTCGGCAACAGGCCTCCGCGGGACAGGACGCCGCCCTGGACGGGGAGTATTCGGCCGCCCTGGATGGCTACTTCCGGGCGATGATCCTGAGCGCGGGCGATCCGGGCGCCGCCGGTGGCTGGCGGCCCGAGAGACTGGATCGCGTCTTCCTGGAGGGCAGCAAATACGCGGAAACGCCGTATGCCCCCGTGGCCTTCTTCCGAATGGCCGAGGCCAAAAAGAAGCTCGGCGATATGAACGCGGCCCGCGATTACAGCCGCAAGGCGGTGGATCAGGCGTGGTCCAACGAGCGGCTGGCCGTCGAGGTGTTGCTTCGCGTCTACATGTTGCTCGGTGAGCAGGATGTGTCAACCTACTGTCGCGAACGGCTGGCCGCGGAGCCGGATTCCCTGGCGGCCAACTTCGTCATGTTCAGCCTGGCCCAGATCCAGGGCAAGTTTGACGAATCGATCGGGTATATCGACAGGTGCATTCGATTATCCGGACCGGACACCGACGCGGGCGTCGAGTACACGATCCGCAAGGCCGACCTGCTCACTACGGCCCATAAAAAGACTTCCGATAAAGCGTATCTCGAAAAGGCTGTCGCGGTCTACGAAAGTCTGCGGGCGAAAATGCCGAAGAACAGCAGTGTTTTGAACAATCTGGCCTACATGCTGGCGCAGAACGATCAGAGGCTTGACGAGGCGCTCGGATACGCCAGGACGGCGGTGGAGCAGAGCCCGGAGGTGGCCAGCCACCGGGATACATACGCTTACGTCCTGTACAAGAACGGCAGGCATGCCGAGGCCGCCGAGGCGCTGGCGGCGGCGATTCAGCAGTACCAAGCCGATGGAGCGGCGCCGGCGGAAGTCTACGAGCACCTCGGGATGGTGAACGAAGCGCTGGGACAGAAGAGCAAGGCCCGTGCCGCCTATCGTCGTGCGATGGAAGCGGCCGGGGAGGCGGTGCCGGATGTGGTCAGGCAACGCATCAACTCCGCGATCCAGCGGTTGGAACAACAAGGGTGACAGGACATGATGAAGAGAATTCCGACGGTCGCGGGCAGGACGGCGAGACCCCCTGGGCCCCGGGGCGCCTCCGAGGCGGCCTTGACGCCGAAGGAAGTGCTGGGCATGCTCCGCCGGCACCTGTGGCTGATCCTCTTCATGACGGTCCTCGGAGGGGTCGTCGGCGGCGGGGGCTGGTATCTCGCCCGCCGGTTCCTGCCTCTCTACAAAGCTGAAACCGTGATCAAGGTCCTGCCGCCCGTCCAGACCGATCCCATGGAGATCGTGGCGTCCCAGGTGCAGCAGGACATCCAATACGGCCACCGCGTCTCCTTAGCCAACCTGATGAAGAGCCAGAGCAACCTGCAAAGGCTGCTGCAGATCGACAGGGTGCAGGCCACCCAATGGTATCGCCAGACGACCAAGGGCCGGGCCGGCACGGTCGCCGCCGTGCAGTACCTGGAAAAGAACCTCAGCGCGTTCCCGCACCGTGAGGCCGAGCACATCGTCATGTCGATGACTTGCGGCCGGCCGGTGGAGGCCGCGTTGATCGTCAACGAGATGGCCGAGCTGTTCGTCAGGGACCATGGGGACACCGAGCGGCAGGACGTCACGAACAAGCTCGTGGAGTTGACCAGCCGCCAGAGCGCGGTCGAGAAGGAAATCCTCACCAGCGAGCAGGCCCTGCAGGGGGTGCGGGAACGGACCGGGATCACCGACCTGGAAACGCCCGCGAGCGGCCGCTACTTCCAGAACACCATCACGGTCCGCCTGAACGACCTGGAGCTGCAGAAGAACGAGCTCGACCTGGCTGTCGGACAGCTCAGGACCGATATCGAGAACCTCAGCCGGCTGGCGCAGGGCCCGATCACCGAGCAGATCGCCTTTGCCATCGAGCGAGATCCCGTGATGCTCGCGCTGGCCCAGCAGATTGCCCTGTTGGAAGCCCAGTTGTCGGGCCGGCTTTCACGGTTCGGCGAGGGCCATCGCAGTATACGACAGGTGCAGGAGACGATCCAGGAACTCCAGACCAAGCGGGACCTGCGAAAGACGGAGATTGCCGAACAGACCCGAATGGCCAATCTCCGCAACGCGCAGGACAGCCTCCGCGTGCTCGAAGGCAGGCTCGTGGAGCTGGAGCGCATGCGGGAGGCGGCGCTGGTCCAGCAGACGGCCCTGGACGACGCCCGCGCCGAATACGGGCGGCAGATGAAGATTCGCGACGAGCGCATCGAGACGCTCAATACGCTCAAGACACAGATCGAGAAGCTGCGCATCATGGTCCGCGACCCCGATACGCCCAAGGTCCAACTCGTGGGCAGGGCCCCGGAGCCGCTGCAGATGGTGATCTCCCGCAGCCCGTTGCTGTGGGGGCCGGGCGGCACCATGCTGGGCATGATCTTCGGATTGTCCCTGGCCTTCCTCGTGGAGATGCTCAACGATCTGGTGCGGACGCCGAGCGATATCCGCCGATTCCTGCACGTGCCGCTGCTGGGGATCATCCCGGACTCGGACGAGGATCGCGCGGTGGACGACGTGGACCTGTGCCACATCGTGGACGAGGCCCCGTACTCGCTGATCGGGGAGTGCTACCGGCGATGCCGGACCAACCTCGATCTGTCCACCGGCGACGGGTTCAAGACGCTGCTGGTCGCCAGCGGCCAGCCCGGCGACGGCAAGACCTCCGTCGCGTGCAACCTGGCCGAGGCGTTCGTGGCCAAGTACGAGCGGGTGCTGCTGATCGACGGCAACCTGCGGCAGCCGAATCTGCACCTGGCCTTCCCGCGGGATGGGTCCCAGGGCGATGAGCCCCGGCTCGGACTGACGAGCGTCCTGACGGGCGAGTGCAGCTACGCCGAGGCCATCAAGCCCAGCAGTCTGGAAGGCCTGGACCTCATCTACGCCGGTCCGCCCACCGCCGGCCCGGCCGAACTGCTGGCCAGCCACCGGATGAACGAGCTGATCGAGAGCGTGGCGAAGGACTACGACCGGGTCATTCTCGACACCCCGCCGGTGCTGCTCGTCAGCGACGTCAAGATGCTGGCCCGGCTCGTGGATGCGACGCTCCTGGTCTTCAACGCCGCCACGACCAAGCGTGGGGCGGCCGGGCGGACGATCTTCGAGCTGCAGGAAGTGGGCGCCAACGTCGTGGGCTGCGTGCTGTTCGGCGCCGAGGCCATGAAGGGCGGGTACTTCCGCCAGCAGTTCAAGGCCTATCGCAAGTATCTCAAGGGACAAGTGGCCGCCAACTCCGCCTGACGCGGACGATTTGCGGCGTCATCAGAAAAAGGGGTTTCCATTCCGTGGTCGCGGCCATAGAATAGAAACTCCTTTTTGTGTTCTGTGAGGGGATTCCAGATATGGAGAAGTTCTTAGTGACGGGCGGAGCCGGGTTCATCGGCTCGAACATCTGTAAGCGGCTGGTCGCCGAGGGGTGTTTCGTGCGGGTCGTGGACAACCTCCTGACCGGCAAGCGGAGCAACCTCGCCCAGGTCATGGACAAGATCGAGTTCGTCGAGGCCGACATGGGCGATCCCGAGGTGGCCCGCGCGGTCGTCAAGGGGATCGACGTGGTCCTGCACGAGGGGGCACTGCCGTCGGTGCCTCGCAGCGTGGATGAGCCGGATCTCACCCATCGGCACTGCATCGACGCGACGTTCACGATGCTGATGGCGGCCCGCGACGCCCGTGTGAAGCGGTTCGTCTACGCCGCCAGTTCCTCCGCCTATGGCGACACGCCCACGCTGCCCAAGGTCGAGACGATGCGCCCGGACCCTTTGTCGCCGTACGCGGTCGGCAAGCTCGTGGGCGAATACTACCTCTCGGTCTTCGCGAAGGTCTTCGGTATCGAGACGGTTTCCCTGCGGTACTTCAACGTTTTCGGCCCGCAGCAGGACCCCGCCAGCCAGTATGCCGCGGCCATCCCCGCCTTCGTGACGGCCATCCTGAAAGACAAGCCGCCCACCATCTACGGCGACGGCGAGCAGAGCCGCGATTTCACCTACATCGACAACATCGTACACGCGAATCTGCTGGCCGCCCGGGCCAAGAAGACCGCCGGCGAGGTGATCAATGTCGCCTGCGGCGAGGCGGTAACGGTCAACGAAATCATCGGTATGATCAACCGGCTTCTGGGCAAGGACGTCAAGCCGATCTACGTCCCGGCCCGGGCCGGCGACGTGAAGCACTCCCTCGCCGACATCACCGCGGCCAGGGAGCTGATCGGCTTCGAGCCCGTCATCCTGTTCCGCGAGGGCCTGGAGAAATCCATCGACTGGTACCGCCGCAATCTCGGCTGATCCAGGCACTGCCGCGGCTATTGAATCTGCGTGCGGAGCGCCTCGCCCTCCTCGATGAGCTGGTCGCGGGTCGGATATTCCTTGATGGCCAGATCGAAGGTCCATTCGTAGGCGTCCACGATCCGGCCGGGCCAGAGGATTTGGGCGAACAGATCGAAGGGGGGGTAGTCGTGGAGAGGGGCCTTGAGCTTGCGGTGCGTGTCGAGCGTCTCGTAGCCGTCCTTGCTGATTCGGACCCAGTAGTCGCCGTACCAATTGAACGGGACCGTCACCGGCGAGACGCCGATCTCCTGATCGTTCAGTGTCACCACGGCGCCCGGGGGCTCGGTGGCGATCGTCAGGCGTCGCTCCACGCAACCGGCCAGCAGGACCGCGGTCAGGCAGAAGGCAATGCAGATTCGCACGGACCAGCACGGACGCGCACGGACAGGCACGGACGGCGTCCGTGAAGGCCCGTGATGGTCCGTGTTTGTCCGTGGTCTTCTTCGATTTCCAAGCATTGGCAAGTCCTCAATCAACCATTCTCTGCCCGTCACTCGGCGATCACGCATCGGCCCTTGGCCCACTGGCGCAGGGCCGCCACCTTCTCGGCCATCGTCGCCGACAGCGGCGGCGAGCCCTGCAACGCCGCGACGATCTTCTCCGTACACAGGTCCGTCTTCTCCGCGTAGGCGTCGTGCAACGCGGCGATCACCGCCTGCTCGATCTCCGAGCCGCTGTAATCCTGCGAGGCCCGGGCCAGAGCCTCCAGGTCGAACCCGGCCGGGTCGCGGCTGCGCTTTCGCAGGTGGATGGCGAAGATCTCCCTGCGGACCTCCGGCGTCGGCAGGTCCACGAAGAAAATCTCGTCGAAGCGGCCCTTGCGCAGCAGTTCCGGCGGCAGGGCCTCGATGTCGTTGGCCGTGGCGACCACGAACACGGGCATCAGGTGCTCCTGCATCCACGTGAGCAGCGTGCCGAACATGCGTTGCGAGAGCCCGCCGTCGGCGCTTCGGCTGGCGGCCGAGGCGAACGCCTTCTCGATCTCGTCGATCCACAGGATCACCGGCGCCATCATCTCCGTCTGGCGCAGGGCCTCGCGGAGGTTCCTTTCGGACTCCCCGATGTAGCTGGCGTAGAGCGTGCTCGGGTCCAGCCTCAGCAAAGGCTGCTGCCAGGCGGTGGCGATGGCCTTGGCGCAGAGGCTCTTGCCCGCCCCCTGGACGCCCAGCATGAGCACGCCCTTGGGCGGGACGATCCCGAAGGCCTTGGCCTCGGGACTGAACACGTCCCTGCGGTGAGTGAGCCATTTCTTCAGGCTGGTCATGCCGCCGATCTCGTCGAGGTCCAGCGGGGTCTGGATGTATTCGAGCAGGCCACCTTGCTGGATCATCCGACGCTTGTTGGCGATGACGATGTTGATGTCGTCGTCGCTGAATCGCTGATCGAGGGCCACCGCGTCGCTGATGATCCGCACCGCCTGGCGGCGCGTGAGGCCCCGCAGGTTGCGGACGACCGTGTCGAGCCCTTTCTGCGTGATGCCGATCTCGATGGGCTTCTTGCGGTGGAGCCGCTGAAGGGTGGCCTTGATGATCTGCATCAGCTCCTTCTCGTCCGGATAGGAGATCTCGAACGGGCGGGCGTAGGCCTTGATCACATCGGGCAGGTTGGCCGTGCTGTCGATCATCACGATGGCGATGCCCGTCTTGTGGAAGTTGTCGACGAGGTCCCGGAGGATGCGGAGGGCCTTGCCGCTCTTGAGGTGGTCCGCCAGATCGAGCGTGACGCAGATCGAGCCCGGACGGGCCTGGGACATATTGAGCAGGCCGGCCGCGGGCACGTCCGTATCGGCGATGCACGGGCCGCCGTCGATCATGCCGTCCCGGACGCCGTCGGCGACGGACCACACCCACATGTCGCGCTTGAGCTTGGCGGCGGTCTTGCGGACGATTTCGAGCGCGTACCGCTCCTCGTGCGTCACGACGGAGATGCAGTACGTGCCGCCCTCGATCAACTGCTCGAACCGTTCGAAATCATTCATCGACAATCTTCCTTCCGTGCCTCGGCTGCCTCGGCCGCGACACGCATCAGTCAGGCTCGTCGGCGGCAATCGCCGTCGAGGGCACAATTCCCGACGCAGACGCTGACGCCGCCCCTGGGGACTCTGCCCCCGAAATCAGCGATCCGGCATCGCACGCGCCTCATCCTAATGGACGCCGTCCCGGCTTTCAATCCTTTGCTGACCAGACCAGCGGAATCGGACAATCGAACAGATGCGGTGATTGCGGCAAGTGCTGTGGCTTGTGCATCACAGGCTGGGTGGAAGGTCCCGGGGGTTGCGTTTATCGCTTTGGAGATACCAGCGGGGAGAAGGGGCAGGCCTGACATCGAGCGTGGACCGCCCGTCGGTGACGGGAGGCTCCCCCTCGCGGACATGTGCGATGAGGCCCCCTCGTGAGATATCCGATTTGCCGAGCTTCCTTTGCTGATGGGTAGAGGCGCGATGCCTCGCCCGTACTTCGATGATTCTTCCGTACCACCCGCTGGTATCCGCCAAGCGATAAACGCACGCCGCGAATGCGACCGCCTCACGAGGCGCGTGCAACTATAGTACCACAGCGGCAGGGTGCCACGCGAACTTCAAACTCGTTTGCCCGTGTTCTTTGGATCGCGGCCTGGCTCTGGAAGACACGGGCAAAGCGAGTTTGCCCATGTCGCGCAACCGACCAGATTAGCGTGGGAGAAGCACTACTTTCGCGGCCCGATCAGCTCGATGATATTGCCGTCCGGGTCCTTGACGAGGACCAGGTGGCTGTCGCCGGGTGTGAGGCGGCAGGGCGGCTTGACCGGCGTCACGCCGTTTCGCTTGAGCCGCTCCAGGGCCTTGTTCAAATCCGACACGTGTACCGTCAGGTAGCGAAAGCCCAGGCTGGAGTCGATGTATCGATTGTCCACGGGGGCCGAGCCATCGCCGGGGATTTCCATGATCTTGAGCTTCGTGGCCGAGGCGTCCTTGCCCAGGGCCAGCACCTGGACTTTGAAGGGTTTGTAGTCGGTCAGGCCGGTGTTGCCGGCCATCTGGTCGGAGACATCGAACTCGCTGGCCTTCGCAAAGCCCAGTGCCTGCGTGTAGAACTTCGCGGCTTTCTCCACGTCGCTGACCACGACGCCCAGGTCGATGGTCGTCCGGGAAAACTCCACTTCTTCCGCTTGCTCTTTTCGTTCGGCGGCCGAGAGCATGAAAACGCCCACGACAGCCCAGGCCCCGATCAACAGACCGATCCGATACTTCATTCCTGTGCTCCTACGAATGGTGTAGCCCCTGGATAGCCCCCAACCACGGAGGGTGTACGACGAGAGACCAATGGCCCCAAAAGATGGGGTACGTTCGCGGGCGGTTTGTGTTCTGCTGCTGCGTGGCCGAATCACCGGATTGGCCTGGGCTGTCGTGGACGATGTGGACGGAATGGACGAGGTGGACGGGAGGATCCACGCGGTCCATTCCGTCCACATCGTCCATGGCAAATCCACGCTATCCCGGCGTTGACAGGCCGGGCGGCTGCGGGTAATCTGTGGGGCTTCAATCGGTTTGGTTAAGGGTTTGCGACATGAAGATTTCCATCAACTGGCTTCGTGATTACGTGGATATCGATCTGGCGCCCGAGCAGGTCGCCGAGATCCTGATGAACCTGGGTCTGCCCTGCGAGGGGATCGAACGTTTGGCGGACGACACCGTGCTCGACGTCGAGGTGACGAGCAACCGGGGCGATTGCCTCAGCCACATCGGGATCGCCCGTGAGCTGGCCGCCGCGACGGGAAGGGACCTCCGGCTGCCGCACGTGCATCTGGAGGAGATGGATCGTCCCGCCTCCGACTTCGTCGAAGTGGAGATTCGCGAGCCCGATGCCTGCGGCCGATACACCGCCCGGATCATCGAGGGCGTGAAGATCGGGCCGTCGCCCGAGTGGGTGCGAAAGCGGCTCGAAGCCGTGGGCATGCGGAGCGTCAACAACGTCGTCGACGCGACGAACTACGCGATGATGGAGGGCGGCCAGCCGCCGCACGCGTTCGACTACGCGACCATCGGGGGCAAGAAGATCATCGTGAGAGAGGCCGCACCGGGCGAACAGCTCATCAGCATCGACGGAACCCAGTGCGCGTTGACGCCCGAGATGCTCGTGATTGCCGATGCGCAGCATCCGGTGGCCCTTGCGGGCGTCATGGGCGGATTGAAGACCGAAGTGACGGAGGCGACCACGACGATCCTCCTGGAAGAGGCGTATTTCGCCCCCGTCAGCATCCGCACGACCTCGCGGCGGCTTTCACTGCCGTCGGAGGCGTCGTACCGGTTCGAGCGGATTGTCGATATCGAGCGGATCGACTGGGCCTCGCAGCGGACCGCGCAGCTCATCGTGCTGTTTGCCGGCGGCCGAGTGGCCAAAGGCGTGGTGGACGCCTATCCGCGGAAGCCCCAGCCCCGGCAGGTCTCCATGCGTCTGTCCCGGCTGAACAAGCTGCTCGGGATCGAAGTGCCGCGGGATGCGGCGATGCGCATACTGGCGGCGCTGAAGTTCGAGCCCCGCTTGGAGGATGGCTCAATCGTCTGCGTCTCGCCCACCTGGCGGAGCGACATCCTGCGCGAGGTGGACCTGATCGAGGAAGTCGCCCGCGTCTACGGCTACGACAAGATCGGGACACGCCGGAGGATTCAGATCGAAGCCAAGCCGGCGGACGCCCGGCAGAAGCTGTCCGAGGCCATCGGCGCCTTCCTCAACGGCTGCGGCTATTACGAGACGGTGAACGTGACGTTCGTGGACCGGGCGGTGGCCGATCTCTTCGTCGCGGAAGGAGCAGGGCACCTCGGTGTCCGCGATGTCACGCGCAAGACCGGCAACCTCCTGCGGCAGACCCTACTGGGCTCGCTGCTGGAGGTGCTCAAGACGAACGTCAACGCGAAGAACCTGCCGTGCCGCATCTACGAGATGGGCGACACGTTCGTGCCGTCCGGCGTGAAGGATTCGCTGCCGCAGGAGCGGATGAAACTGACTCTTGTCACCGACGGCGAGCTGAGGCAGATTCGCGGGGCGGTCGAGGGATTGATCCGGAGCATCAACCGCACGGCGGACGTGCGATTCGAGCCCGCCGAGTTTGTCTGGGCGCAGGTGGGCGCCCGCGTCCTGGTGAACGGCCGGGAGATCGGCCAGGCCGGCGTCGTTTCGGATGCCATCGGGCAGAAATTCGATTTCAAGGATGTCACGCCTTGCGGAGCCGAGCTGGATTTCGACGAGTTGATGTCACTCAAGAGCGGGCCGATCAAGATCCGGCCCATCCCTCGGTTCCCCGCCATCGAGCGGGATCTGTCGATCCTCGTGCCGGAGCAGACGGCGTGGGCCCGGATCGCCCAGGCCATCGAGAGCGTCTCGCCCGACGAGTTGGAGGAGATTCGGTTCATCGACATCTATCGCGGCAAGGGAATCGCGCCCGGCAAGAAGAGTGTCACGCTCTCGCTTCGTTTCCGCGATGACTACGGCACGCTCACGCACGAGACGGTGGACGGCCACCAGGCGGCGATTCTCGAAAGCCTCGGCAAGGCCGTCGGCGCCGAGCTGCGCACGCAGTAGCGCGCCGTCCAAGCGAATCAGGTCAGCGGGGGTGGCACGGCCAAACTTGTTTGGCTGTGTTCCTCGGATGGGGAAATCTTCGAGAGAGCACGGTCAAACGAGTTTGACCGTGGCACCCCAAGCCGGCACTTTGCTGAAATTTCAGGATGGACGGCGTACTACATGATACGCGGCGCAGATCCCGTCGCACCCGCGCGGGTGTGCCGTCGTATTTCTTGCAGACGAGACGCCTCACCGGCCGATAACAGGAAGGATGAAACGCCGCACGTCGGCTTTCCTCTTTGTCGTGTGTCTGTGAAAATATAATGGCGCTCCGAGGGGATGACCGTTACTCTTTGTCCCAAAAGAGGTTATCGGATAAGGAGAACACGCATGAGTGATGGAATCACCAAAGAGCAGTTGAAGCAGGCCTTGTCGGTAGATTTGGATCGATTGCTGAATGAAGTGGTCGAGGCGGTGAACCAGGCC
>Ga0209347_1003097_pt1 | contig 20238 bp, 18 predicted proteins | sample AutmiccommuBRH23_FD_187382 | JGI IMG/M metagenome (GOLD analysis project Ga0209347, IMG submission 187382) | Deep subsurface microbial communities from Mt. Terri, Switzerland - Autotrophic microbial communities BRH/23 (SPAdes) (version 2) | ecosystem: Environmental > Aquatic > Deep subsurface >...
AGAGAGAATGATGTTCTTCGCCGAAAGGAGCGGATGATCCGGCGGCGGCGGTTCATCGACGTAGACGTCGACCGCTGCTCCTGAGAGCTTGCCGCTGTTGAGCGCTTCAGCGAGCGCCGGCTCGTCCCAGATCCCGCCGCGCGCGATGTTCAGCGCGATCGCTCCGTCCTTCATCCTCCCGATCTGCGCCGGTCCGAGCATGCCGCGCGTCTCGTCGGTCATCGGCGTATGAACGGTGACGACGTCGGATTGCGCGAGCAGCTCTTCGAGTGAGACGCGCGATGCGCCGACTTTCTCGAAAACGGACGAAGCGACGTAAGGGTCGTACGCAATGACGCGCATCCCGAAGCCGCGCGCGCGCGTCGTCACCCGCGTGCCGATGCGACCGAGGCCGATGACGCCCAGGGTTTTGCCGTCGAGCTCGACGCCCATGAACTTCGAGCGCGTCCATTCGCCACGTTTGACGCTCGCGTGTGCTTCCGGGATGTTCCGGCACAGTGAGAGCAGCATCGCCATCGTGTGCTCGGTGGCCGACATGATGTTCGCCGTCGGCGCATTGATGACGAGGATGCCGCGCGTCGTGCAGGCCTCGACGTCGACGTTGTCGAGGCCCACGCCGGCGCGGCCGATGATGCGCAGACGCGTTCCGGCGTTCACGAGCTCGGGCGTGACCGCGGTGCCGCTGCGCGTGATCAGCGCGTCGGTGTTCGCAACGGCATCGAGCAACGCGTCGCCCTTGAGTCCGGGGCGGTAGTCGAGCTCGATGTCGCCGGCGCGGCGAAGAATGTCGAGGCCTGATTCGGCGAGGGAATCGGTGACGAGAACTTTGCGCATAGTGAATGAGACGTCCCGGACTACCGCGTCACCTCGGCGAGCGCGGCCAGCATCGATTCGAGGTCGGCGAGAGGCATGTCTCCCATGTGTCCGATGCGGAACGTCGAGTCCTTCCACTGGCCGTAGCCGCCGCCGAGGGTGAACCCGCGTTTCTTCATTTCGGAACGGATCGTTTCGACCGGCATGACCGGGGCGAGTGCAGTAACGGTGGCGGAAGCGTGAGCCGGATCGGACGCGAGCCGCGCGAATCGCGACGTCCGTGCGTGCGTCACTTCACGCATCCGGCGATGCCGCTCGAAACGCGTCTCGAGCCCTTCGCCGCGGAGCATGTATTCGAGCTGCGCTGCCAGCGCGTAGAAATGCGGAATCGACGGCGTGGACGGAACGCTGTCGTCGTCCGCCTGTTTCTTGTAGGCGAGAAAGTCGAAGTACGTGCCGCGGTATGGATGCTTCGCCGCGCGCGTGAGTGCCGCGTCGGAGACCGAGGCGACGGAGATTCCGGGGGGCAACCCGATTGCCTTCTGGACACTGGCGAGGCAGACATCGACGCCCCAGCGGTCGACCTCGACCGGAATTCCTCCGAGCGACGAAACGGCGTCCACGAGGATGAGCGCGTCGCCAGCTTCCTGACGCGCCACTTCAGCGAGTGCGGCCACGTCGTTCGTCACGCCCGTCGACGTTTCGTTATGCGTGATCGTCACCGCATCGTAGTGCGCGCGGTGATGGCGGGCGAGGTGCTCGGCGAGCATGTCGGGATCGACTGCCTTGCCCCAGCCTGCGTCGAGCCTGTCGACCTCGTAGCCGAGCGATTCGGCAATCGCATACCACCTCTCGGAGAACGCGCCGCAGGTCGTCACGAGAACCCGTCGCGCGACGCAGTTCTCGAGCGCCGCCTGCATCACGCCGGTGCCCGACGCGGTGAAGACGAACGTCGACTGCGTCGTTGCGAACAAGGTCTTGAGATCAGCGGAGATCCCGTGGAACAGCTCGCGAAACTCGCTGCTGCGGTGTCCGATCACGGGACGCGCCATCTGCTGCAGGATCTCGGGGCGTACCCACGTCGGACCGGGAACGAAGTACTTGCACGTGTCAGCCATGGCCATCAGCGGCGGAAGGGATGCACGAATCGTCCCCGGCCGCCTACTCCTCCAGAAGGTACGGCAGAATCGCGGTGAGCGTCGGCTCGCCGATCCACACTGTGGCATTTTCCTTCACGACCGGACGCGCGAAAACACCGCCGAACCCAATGAAAAGATCGACGGCCGGTTTCGTCTCGAGATCGGTCACGCCGTCGCCGATGAACGCGGACTTTCCTTTCGAGCGCGCCATGACCGAGCGGACGACGAGCTCTTTGCCGCCACTGCGGGTGAGGAACGAGCGGCGATCGAAATCGATGTAGCGGCCGTCGGCGTCGAACAGCAGCCGTACTGCATGGACCGCGCGTGGCGCGATGCCGAGATGCCCGGCGAGTGGGAGGATCGCCTGTTCGATTCCGGCGGTGACGAGGTGAATGTCGGCACCGGCGGCGCGCAGTGCGGCGATCGTTTCGGTCGCTCCGGCAACGGTCGAGGCGACGTACCGCTCGCCGAGCGCTTCGACCTGAGCGAGGGTGGGCCGGATGATGTCGAGTCGCCGCGCGTAGACCTCATCGAGCGGGATCTCGCCGTTCATCGCCGACTCGGTGAGGCGGACGATCTGGGGATTCCCGGCGGCGAGGACGTCGATTCCCTCGATCGTGACGAGCGTCGAGTCGACGTCGAAGAAGACGAACCGGTATTTCGTGCGCGTCACGCGGCACCGTTCCGGACGACGCCGACCAGGTCAGCGAAGCGGCGCAGGAAGTGATCCGGCCGCGCCGCTGCGAGCTCCTCCGGTGTCGACGAACCGGTCGTCACGACCGCGACGTCGACGCCACCGTTGCGTGCGGCGTTGACGTCGATCGGCATGTCGCCGACGAACAGCGTCGACGCAGGCGACGCGCCGACGGCTTCGATCGTCGCGGTGACATGACGACCGTCGGGCTTGCGCGCCCCCGCAAGATCCGGTCCGACGATCGCTCCGAAATGCCGAGCGAGATCGAAGTAGTCGAGGATCTTGCGTGAGAAGCCGGTCGGCTTGTTCGTGCAGACGGCCATGGTGATCTCGAGGGCAGCGAGTTGCTCGATCGTGGTGTGCACGTCGTCGAGCACACGCGAAGCGCTGCAGCAGACCTCGTCATAGCGCGCTTCGAAAGCTTCGATCACCGTGGCCGGAACGCTCGGCTGATCGAATGCCCGCTGCAGGAGCGTCTCCATCCCGTTGCCGACGAAGTCGCGCACGCGTCCTTCCGGAAGGTCGTCGAGACCGTGCGTCCGCCGCGCATGATTCACCGCCTCGGCCAGCGCCGCGTACGAGTCGACGAGTGTTCCGTCGAGATCGAAGAGAACGGTTTCGTACCGGAGCGACGAGGTCATGGCGAATGCCAGATTCTATCGAGATTCTCCGCGAGCTCCGCGACGGTCGGTCGTGCGTCCGCGCTGATCGAAATCTTCGGCCATTCGCCCAGTTCCTTGAATCCCTCGACGAGGACGATGTCGGTGTCGAAGTGCGCGAGCAGATCGCGAGGCTGGTCGTAGGTGACGCGGCGCGTACCGGCACTGCTGAAAATGACCGCCTCGCCGACGCGCGCGAGGATGACGGGCTCGGCTCCGGCAGCGCGGAAGCGACCGGTGTCGCCACGATCCTCTTCATTGAGCGGGTGATGCGTATGCTTGATCGCGCCGACGCGCAGACCATCGCCGGTGTAACGCTCGATGAGAGCGGTAATCAGCGTCGTCTTTCCCGAGCCGGAGAATCCAGTGATGGCAGCAACTTTCACAGGCGAGGAGTACCACTCCGGGACGAGATGCTGCAAGCATTCGGCCCTTTTCCGTTTCGACACGCCGTACCGGGGAAGGGCGCGTATGCTGAACGTTCACGTCATGAAAGCCCTGGTCGCTGCGCTGTTCCTCGCCCTGCTCGCATTGCCGATGCTGTCGCAGGAGACGGCAAAACCGATCACCGTTTCCGTCGAGCCGCTGGGCGACTCGGATGGCGGCGTCACGTCACGTGTGACCTTTCGCTTCGCCCATCAGCCCGACGTCGAAGAAGGCACGCCTCTCGTTCTGCTCGGTTCGTACATCGTCGAGGGTGCTGTGGTGCGCAACTTCCGATACTCGCTGCCTTCGGATCACGCGAACGCATTCAGCACGATCCAGACGCTGGCAGCGGGAGAGCTCGAAGTCGAAGTGCGTCTGATGCCGGCCGACGCATCGGCGCCGATCATCCTCGCGAAGACGACGGAACGCTTCACGATCGCGCCGACCGGGCAGCCGTTTGTTGCCGGAGTCGATGCCGGGGCCGATGCGATCATCGCGGAAGGAGTCGGACCGCAGTCGGCCGGTGCCGTGACGATGAAGCCGCCGCGCCGCGACGTCGCACTCAATCTCTTCATCGTGGACGTCGATGTCGCTCCGCCGGTGACGCGTGTCGAATTCTGGGTCGACGGAAAGAAGATCATCGCGCGCAACGCGCCGCCGTACACGGCGGAGCTCGACCTCGGCAAACTGCCGAAACGCGTGGAAGTGAAGGCGGTTGGTTACGATCGTCGCGGACGCTACATCGACGCCGACGCGTTCGTGGTCAACGAGCGCGAGACGCCCCTCGAAGTCAGGATCACCCGGACGCAGACTCCGGATGGCACGACGCACTTCAAGCTGAGCGTTCAGAATCCGAAGGCGATCGCGATCCGCAGCGTCGCGCTTTATGCCGGAGACCAGAAGCTCCGCGAGTGGACGCAGCCGCCGTACGCGCTCAGCATTCCGACTGCGCGCCTCGAAGGAGTCGACTTCGTTCGTGCTGCAGCGATCGATGCAAACGGTTATGAGGCGAGCGATCTGCAGTTTCTCGACGGCGAGCGCTTCGTCGAAGAGATCGAGGTCAACGTCGTCGAACTGCCGATCAGCGTCACCTCGGAAACAGGAGCGTCGATCACCGGTCTGCAGAAGCCGGAGTTCACCGTTCTCGAAAACGGTGCGCAGCAGACGATCTCGAGTTTCGATTTCGCGTCCAACCTCCCGATCTCCGTCGGCGTACTGATCGACCACTCCGGATCGATGCAGAAGAGGATGGGAGAGGCAAAGAAGGCGGCGGTCGATTTCTTCCGCAGCATCATCGGTTCGCGCGACCGCGCTTTCGTCGCGGCATTCGCCTCCGATCCGACGAAGTTCGCGCCGTTCGTTTCGGACGTGGCGACCCTCGAGTCGCAGGTCGGCGAGATTCCCGACGCACTCGGCGGGACGGCGCTCTACGACGCCATCGTCACCGGTCTCTATCGCTTCAGAAACGTCCAGGGTCGCAAGGCGCTCATCGTGATCACCGACGGGGAAGACACGACGTCGCGCCTGCCGTACGACGACATGCTGACGTATGCGCGCGCGGCACGCGTCCCGCTCTACTTCATCGGCATCGGCATGCGCTCATTCAGCCTCGGTGGATCGGGAACGATGAAGTCGCTCGCTGCCGAGACCGGCGGCGTGGCGTACTTCATCCGGGACGTGGAGTTGCTCGGTGAGACCTACAAGACGCTCGAACGCGAACTCCGCTCGCAGTACCTGATCACCTACCACGCGCAAAGCAGCGCGAAAGATCGTGAGTACAGGACCGTGGAAGTGAAGGTGGCGCGTCCCGGCGCGACGGTGCGGACGATCCGCGGGTACATCCCGTAATCGAAGAGGCTTGAAGGCGCGTTGCCGAACCCCCGCACGTGTCACCGGGGCGCGGCCGCACTACATCGTCAGCCGCGCGTACGAGCTGCGCAGCATCGTCACGCGTTTGACGTAGTTGCGTGTCTCGGGGAACGGGATCGACTCGAGGAACTCGTCGAGGGGCTTGCCGCGCGAGGCTCGCTGCCACTTCATCACGTTGCCCTGTCCCGCGTTGTACGACGCGATGGCCAGGTACTCGTTCCCCTTGAACATGTTGATCAGCATCTTCAGGTGATAAGTGCCGAGACGGACGTTGATATCGGGATTCTCGAGCCGGGACGAGGCGAAGGGGATGCGCAGCCGCTTGCCGTGATCGTCGGCAGTTGCGGGCATGAGCTGCATCAGCCCCGTCGCGCCGACTCGCGACTTCGCCTCGGGGTTGTAGTAGCTCTCCTGCAGAATCAGGCCGCGCACCAGGTTCGGATCGAGGGTGCGCTCGGCCGCATGCTTCTCGATCTCTTTGCCATAGCGGGTCGGGTAGTACATCGCGAGAAAGTGCGTGGGCACCGAATCCTGCTCGACGGTAGCGAGATCAGGCCACGCGCGGCGGAGCGAGCGATACATCAGGACCTCGTTGCCGTCGTGCTGATGGATCTCGGCCATCAGTGACTCGGCGAAACGGACGTTCGCCGGTGTCGAGTTGTGTCGCAGCTCCCTGTACGACTCGCGCACCGACGAGAGCGCGAGCAGTTCGTAAGCGAGCTGCAGCTCCTCGGGCATTTCCTTCTCGGCGATCTCGCGCCACGCGGGCGATTTCGAGTCCTTCAGCGGATTCGACTTCGTCTCGACTGCCGTCGCGCCGTGCCGGATTGCGTGGATCGCGTAGAGATCCTGATACGGCGCCGCTGCGAGCTTCCGGTAGATCGTCGTCGCCTCTTCCTTGTCACCCTGTCGTTCAGCGGCGCGCGCATACCAGTACTCGGCCTGCCGGCGGATGTTCGTGTGCGTGTACGTGTCGGCGATGAAGCGGAGGATCTTGCGCGCAGTGGCGAGGTCGCCCTTCGTATAGGCGGCCCAGCCTTTGTCCCAGAAATACTGGAGTGCGGGGTCCGCCGAACGGTCGAGACGGACGACCTGCGGGATGAGCTCCCGGAGATACTCATCCTGGCTTTTCGCCTGCGCGCGCTCGATCAGCGCATGGAGCGTGACGAGTTTCGTCTGCTCGTCGATCGGCAGTTGCAGAAGGTCCTTCAGCCGTTCGCTCGCGAGGCGCTCGTACTCATCTTTCTTCTCTTTCTTCTCGAGATCGACGACCTTCACCTTGCGGAAGACGGTCTGGTAACGAGGTTTTGTGACCGTGCGAGCTTTCTTGCCTTTGCCGACACGCTGCTTGATGGTGCCGACGCGCTTGCGCTCCTTGACCGTCTTTTCGGATTCGGGCTGGATCGCGCCGGCGAGAACTGCGTAGTTCTTCGCGGCATGCCGCAACGCCGGGATGGCGTAGCGATACGGCCCGGAGGTCAGTGGCTCGAGCAGTTCGTTCGAGTCGGCGTATCGCTTGAGCAGATGCAGTGCGATCCCGCGTTGCAGACGGATCTCGGTGCGCAGGTCAGCGGGCGCGCGGATTGTGAGTGATGTCAGCTCGTCCAGCGCCGTCTGTGCGCCGCCGCTCGCCATGAGCGCCTTTGCACGTTCGATGCGTTCCGACGGCGTGAGGCGGAGCGGTTCGGAAGCGGGTGTGCCGGTGAGCGCGCGGACGAGCTCTCCCGCTGCCTTCGCCTGTTCGGAGCGTGGATTGTGGATGACGATGTTTCGCGCCGCGTGCAGTGCTCCGGCGACGTCGCCGGCGTGCAGGCGGCGTGTCGCTGTCTGCCATCGTGCCGCGGCGGCTACCGCGGGAGTGTCGGTCGTCCGCGCGAGAGCGGCGTAGACCTCGGCGCTCTGCCTCCAGTCGCCGCGGTCCGCGTAAAGCGAGCCGAGGTTGAATGCAACGTCGTTGGCGTAAATCAGTCGAGGCGTGCGTCGCCAGAGCCGGGCGAGGGTGAGGCGGGCGGACGCGGCGTTGCCGGAGAGCTGGTAACCGTTGGCGAGGTAATACAGACGGTACTCTTCGACGGTGCGCGATCCGGAGTCGAATGACGTGAAGTGGCGCACCGCATCGCGGCCATCGTTGCGCTGCAGCGCTGCCACGCCGGCCAGGTAGACGTCCCGCAGCTTATCCAGATCAGCCGGCGCGTCGCCCATTCTTTCGGCGTCCTGCGGTTCTTCGTGCGCAGGCAGCATCCAGCCGCGCCGCACGTAGATCACGGCGAAGAGCAGTCCGGTGATGACGGTGAACACGACGGCGAGTGCAAGCCGTCGCCGTCGCAGCAAACGCTGGAGCACGGTGATCCTTACTGCGCGACCTGTGCCCATCCGCGCGGGGATGGCCGGTGGAAACTACAGGCCGAGGGTGTCGGCCTTCCCGTCGGCGAGGATGCGGACGAGCTCATCGTAAAAGTAGTTCGAGACCTTCCGCACATCATCCGCAATCCGCTCGTCGTACATCTGGCGGCTGCGGTCGATGTCTTCCTTGAGCCGCTCGTAGAGGTCGTTGTTCTTCCGTCCCTGCTCCACCTTCGACTCGTTGTACAGCTTGATCTCCGAAACGAGCAGTCGGGCGAAGCGGCGTGCTTCGTCATGTCTCTTGGCGTCATCCGAAGATCCGCCGAGGGCCGTGCCGCGCGCGAGGCCGGGAGGAGGGATGTACTGGGTGGACGGCCGATCCTCGCTCGCGGCCGGAGCCGCAGCGCGCGGCGGCGGAGCAGGCGCGGCCGGAGCAGCCGCAGGAGGAGGAGCCGCGGCAGGAGCGCCGGGTGCCGCGGCGCCGCCGAAGTCTTCGCCCGCGGGAATGCCGAACGTCGGGCGCTGTGACGCCATCGACTCGCGGATCTCCGCGGGGCTGGCCGTCAACCCGGACTCCGTTCGCTTCGGAATCTCAGGTGCGGCCGCTTGCGCGGGAGGAGCCGGAGTCGGCGCCGGAGCGGGAGGAGCGACGGGCTGTGCCGGGGCGGAGGATGCGGCGGATGCCGTCTCCCCGTTGCTGAGGCTCGGCGAAGGGATCTTCTTGCGGATCGCGAGCGTGTCGACAAGCAGACCGGTCGTGAAGACCAGCAGCTCGATCGCGTGTTGATCGAGTTTCGCGACATCGTCGCCGGCCGCGTCGACATACACGGCTGCCGCGACCTTGTCCTTGATGACCATCGGGACGAGCACGGCGCGTTCGCTTGCCGATGCGCCGAGGCGCGTCGCGAGGCTCGCACCATCCCAGACGACGACCTGCTCGTCGCGGAGAACGCGATCGAGCTCCGACACGAGGCCGGGAGCGGCGTTGAAACGCTTCACGTTCTCGTCGTTGCCCCCGTGAGCCGCGAATCCGACGCCTTTCCATCCGCTGAACGTTTCCCCGCGCAGGATGAGAAGCGCGGCGCGCGAACCGAATTCGAGACACTGTTCGAGCAGCGAATTGAGAACGTCTACCTGCGATTTGCCGCGCTCGATCGCCTGGACGGCGGCCTTCACGCGACCCGCGTCCGAACCGGCAGGTGCCGGCGCCGCCGCGCTCGCGGCGTGCGATTCCTCGAGTTCGCCGATCGCCTTCCGGATCTGCGGCAACAACGAGATTGCGTTCACGTCGGCCTGCACACTCTGCAGTGCGGCCTTGAGCTGCTGATCGACCGCGAGCTGGACGTCTTCGACGGACGAGCGGATCTCGGCAACCATCTTCTCGATCGCTTCGCGCACCTGCGCGTCGATCGAGCTCGCGACTTCCTCGCCCCTCACGGCCATAAATCCTCCGGTTGCTATGGGTTGCCCCGCCTCGGATGACGTCACGAAGGCACGGCGATTATTGACTTGCCCCTTCCGGCTGTCAAGGAAACGAGGAGCGTGCTAACGTGTTCCCGGATGCGACTTTTCCCCTTTGTTTCCGGTGTCCTGATGGTGTCGATGGTCGCGTGCGGCGGTGAGCAGCCGCCTGGTCCCAGCCCCGAGTGGCGCGAGGTGCTCAAGCACAAACCTGCCGCCGTCGCTCCCGATGCCTCTCCCGAACACAAGCAGATCTACGCCGACTCGGTCCGCGCTTTCGTCCAGAAACACCCGGATCACGGGCGTGCCCGGGAAGTGTGGGGCATGCTCCAGCTCGAGTTCGCCGACCAGCTGGCCGACGCCGGCCGCTACCAGGACGCGATCCGCTATTACCGCTCGGTCCTCGAGCACCATCCGGAGAGTGAGCACGCCCGCCAGGGCCTGGCCGCTGCCGCCGATCGCCTGGCGGTGACCCGCGAGAAGCTGCTCCAGCTCGAAAAAGGGATGTCTTATCGCGAGGTGGCCTCGCTGCTCGGCAAGCCGATTCCGGGATGGTCGACGCGCCACAAGCGCAACGGCACCACGTTCGAAGCCTGGTATTACCGCGCCCGCAGCGGGTCGATCGCAGGGGTGTACTTCCGCAACGGCAAGGTCTTCGCCGCCGAGGAAGAATCGAACTCCCGCCTCGGCCGGTCTGCTTCCTGAAATCGGCCACGGCCTCAGCAGGTTTACTCAGTCGCCATGCCCATCTACGAATATCAGTGCAATGCCTGCAGCGAGCGCCACGAGATCATTCAGAACATCTCGGACGCACCCCTTACGCACTGCCCGAAGTGCGGGGGAGAGATGAAGAAGCTGATGTCGTCTCCCGCGATCCAGTTCAAGGGCTCGGGTTTCTACAAGACCGACTATCCCAGCGCCAGCTCTTCGTCGAAGAGCGACGGTGGCAACAAGAGCTCTGACTGATCCTCATGACCCACGCCTCCTCGATCGAACTTCCGCAGCACGAAGGTCGTAAGATTCTCGACAGGACGATGCTCAAGGCCAGGGACGTCAAGCGGCGCGCCGACACGGTCCTCGAAGAGCTCTTCCGTTCGATGTTCGAGGAGATCGACACCGACAAGGTGCGCAAGGAGGTCGAGGAGCTGCGCGCCGGCGCGCCCGATTTCCAGGCAGCCGACTACGCCCGCGTTCTCGCGCGGCGCACCGCGATCCGCTGTGCAGCCGCAGGTGCCGTCACCGGCCTGCCGCTCGGATTCGCCGCGATCGGCACGCTCGGCGCCGACCTCGCCTACCTGGTCTACCAGCAGTTCCGGCTCATCCTCGGCATCGCGAACGTTTACGGCCACGAGCCATCGTCGCGTGAGCGGTTCTCCGAGGCGCTCTCCTGTCTCGCGTTCGGCTCCGGTGTCGGCGTCGGCAAGCAGAGCATCGCGGCCGTCCTCGGATCGGCGACCGTCGAAGGGGGAATCATCGCCGAGAAGATCGGGACGCGCCTTCTGCGCGATCGGATGGCGAAGATGGTCCCGTTCGTCGGAGTGCTCTCGGGCGGCGCGCTGAACTACGTCGCCGTGTATGCGGTGGCGCGCAGCGCCATCCGCTACTACGAAGGGCGGATCGACGAAACGCTCGCCGAGGAGATCTGGGCCGAGGGCGACCGCGAGCACGCCTGACCGGGCGCTGAGCCTACTCCTCGGTGACTAACGTCCGGGCGATTCGATCGCCCGTCCTCGCCTTGCCGAGGACGACGAGCAATGCTTCGAGCAGGTTCCAGCCGGGGATGATCAGAGGAAGATTGCGGACGAAAGAGCGGCCGTAACTGCACCCGGTGCCGGCAGGAGTGACGAGCCGCAGCCCAAGCAACTGTTTGCCGATCGAGCGGTGCCGGAATCCATCGCGGAACAGGATCGCGACAAGCAGGATCGCCAGCGCGCCCCACCAGACCAGCTGAATCCCTTTCGGCCAGGACGTCAGGGTCATCGCGTAACTGGCGATCGAAGCTGGCAGAATGAGCAGGATGGAGATCGAGAGGGCGTCGACCAGGAACGCGGCGATGCGCAACAGTCGTGTCTGAGCCGTATCGGTCATGAAACCTCGTCAGGCAGGGCCCGTAAACGAACCTGCAGGTCTCGCTATGAACAGGCTGAACCGGACGCTTTATTTACTCGCAGTCGTGATTTTTGCGTCTGCCTGCTTCAACTTCGAACACAACACTGAGCGCCAGCCGAAAGCGACGGCCGTCGTGAACAGGAGCTGGCCCGCCGCCGGGATCCGTGCCGTCGACATCCACGAGGTCGACGGCAGCATCTCGGTCGAGGCCGTGGCGACCGATCAGGTGACGCTCGAGGCGAGGGCACGAGGGCGGTTCGAGCTCGACCCGAAGGCAGAGAACCAGGGCATCTTCCGGACCGAGCTTCAGGGCGACACGCTTTCGATCGGCCGGCGGGAACGCCGCCGCGGATTCCGGTTCCCGCAGGTGCTGTTCGGTGGAACGAAGCGTCGCGTCGATTACGTCCTGCGCGTGCCGCGGGAGATCACGCTCGAGGTTCGCACGGTCAACGGCCGCATCACGACACGCGGCGTTTCCGGAGAGACCGAAGCCCGCTCGGTGAACGGCCGCATCGACATCGAAACGGCGGGAACGCATCCCCTGCGTGCGACGACGGTCAACGGCCGCGTGCGCGCCCGGTTCGTCCAGGACTTCCAGGGTGCGCGACTCAAGACGGTGAACGGCGGCGTCGAGGCCATCCTGCCGCAGGCTGCGTCGTTCAATGTCGATCTCTCGCAGGTCAATGGCGACTTCGAAGCGTCGTTCCCGCTCGCGATCCATTCGAGGCCGGGCAGCCGCCGCGTCTCGGGTGAGGTCAACGGCGGCGAGCACGAGCTGGAGATCGTGACCGTCAACGGCGACGTCGAACTGGCGCGCGCCAACGGCACGGACGGATAGCGCCCACCGGGCTCCGCTATCATCGCCGGCGTGATCGAAGCGCGTGGAGATCAGCCGCCGGCAACCGCGCCGTCTCCCCGTCCTCTCTACGCAATCGCTCTGTTCGTCGCCGTGGCGCTCGCGGCGGTCGCGACGGTCCGGAACTACGACCTCTTCTGGCACCTCGCGGCCGGTCGCTGGATCGTCGAACATCGCGCCCTGCCGCTGAGCGATCCCTTTGCAGTCGCGAGCGACCGGCACGAGTGGGTCAACGGAGAGTGGTTGTTCGAGGTCGCGGCGTGGGGCGCGACGCGCGTCGTGTCCATCGAGGGGCTCTCGTGGCTGCGCGGCCTTCTGGCGGCGTCGGTGTTCACCGCGACTTTCGTTCTGGCGCGTCGTGTCACGGATCCACGCAATGCGTTTCTACTGTCCGCGGTCGCGTTTGCCGGCGCCTCGCCGACGCTCGACTTCCGACCCTCATCGTTCGCGCTGCTGTTCGTCGTCGCGAGTCTTTCGGTGCGCTCGCCGATCGCTCACGCGATCGTGTCTCTGCTCTGGATCAACATCCATCCCTCCGCGCTGCTCGCTCCCGGCATTGCCGCCCTGTCGACGCGGCGTGTGATCCCGGTTGTCGCGAGTGCGCTCGCGCTGCTCGTCAATCCGCACGGCATCGAGGCAATCCTTTCACCGCTGCGACTGATGTCGTATGTCTCGAGCGGGACGTTCGTGAACGCCGAGTGGCTGCCGAGCCGGGTGACGCAGTTTCCGCTCGTCTATCTCTGCATCGGCGCAGCGGCAGTCGTGTTCATCGTGCGCCGGGCGGAGTGGTGGCGCGTGCTTCTGTTCGCAGGATTCACCTATCTGGCGATCCGTCACGTGCGGAACCAGGGGCTGTTCTTTGCGGCGTTTCCGCTGCTGGTCGCGCCACTGTTGCCGGAACTGAGCCCGCGATTCCGCAGGATCGTTGCAGCGGCCGGCGTTGCTGCGATCGCCCTCGTCGCGATCACGACCGATCATCGGACAGGTGTTGCGCCGGAGCGCTTCCCCGAGCGCGCCGTCGCGCGTCTGCGCGAGACGGGTCTGCAAGGAAACATCTACAACCCCGATCAGTATGGCGGCTATCTGATCTGGACGTTCTATCCCGAAAAGCGCGTCCTTACCGACGGACGGAACGAGCTGTACCGGACATACATCCCCGAGTACGCCGCCGCACGAAACGATCAACGCGCATGGCGCGCTCTTCTGCAGAAGTACGCCATCGATCTCGCCGTCGATGAGTACCGTTCGCCGCTCGACGTGCGCGACGCAGCAACGGGACGCCAATCATCGATGCCCGCTTCGCTCGCCTACTGGCCGCGGGATGAATGGGCGCTCATCGCGTACGACGAGGCAGCGATGGTGTTCGCGCGGCGTGCCGCCTTCCAGCCAGAGGTGCTGGCGCAGTGGGAACTGCGCGGCGTGGTGCCGGATCGCTGAACTGGAGTGGGGGAGTGGTGCGAGCCGAACGGCTCAGTTCACCATTTCATGAGGGTCGGCGTAGCGGATTTCGTCTTCCGGCCATCGCTCGTGAAGCACGCGGCAGAAGTGAGGCCGCACCATCAATTCATAGTGCGATTCGAATCCCGGGTAGAGCTCGAGAATCGCCTTGCGTGCACATTCGACCAGGGAACGCGCCTCGCGATACGACGTCGTGCGATCGCTGCTGATGAGGTTCAGCGTCAGCTCGACGATCATCCGCACGCGACGGAGCCGTCGGCGCTCGATGAAGGCCGGCCCGGTTTCGGCCTGCGATTCGTATTCAAATTTGGGCATTGTTCTCACCCGCGTCAAACCACCTCTCCGTAGGGTGAATTCCACTCGCAACGCGAATGCTGCGTTCATGATTGAGCGCGGAAAACAGTCGCTCCGCAGCGCGGCAGTGCGGGAATTTTGGTTACGCCGACCAGTCGAGCCGCTTCTCGGTCAGCTGCTTCGTGAACGCGTCACGGACCGATTGGCGTACGTCGAAAAAGAACTCGTTCGGTTCGCCGTACCGCTCCTCGACGAGGATTACGGAGGGAGGATCGATGAAGCGGTAGATCGTTCCGAGGGCGTCGTAGGGAACGATCACGCGCACGCGATCATAGACATATCGATCGAGCAGCTTCGCGCGCGCAAGTGTCTCTGCAGTCGTCTCACGATACGCACGCGAAAGACCTCCCGTTCCGAGTTTGACGCCGCCGTACCAGCGGACGACGACGACGCCCGTGTCGTGAACGTCGGCCCCTTCGATTGCGGCGAGGATCGGCTTGCCTGCAGTACCCGAAGGTTCTCCCGCGTCGGAACTGCGAAAGCGACCGCCTTCGAACAGACGGAATGCCCAGCAGTGATGCGTCGCGTCGAAATGCTTCTTCTGGATCGCTTCGAGCGCGGCGAAAAACTCGTCGTCGTGCGTCACCGGAAACGCGATGCCGAGAAACTCCGACCGTTCGATCTTGTGACTGAACTCGACCGGTTGGGCGAGCGTGCGGAAGTGATCAGACATGACGGTGAGGCGAGACGTTCCGGTTTCCGCGGAGGTAGAAACGCAACGGCCAGCCAGCGGCGTCGCCGGAATTCTCGACGCCGACGCGGGGGCTCACTGCAATCGCATCATCCGTGATCTCGACGTCGCGTGAGGTCAGCCAGAGCGCATCGCCGCGCAGGCTCTCGCCGTCCAGCTTCCTGTCGATGTCCATCGCCTGGCAGATCTTGCCCGGCCCGTTCATCAACTGATGATCGCCGCGTGCCTTCGGCCGGCGCTCGCGCATCAGCTCCACCCCGCGCAGCGGTTCCGCCGCTCGCAGCAGCACCGCCTCCGCGGTGTCGGCTTCCTGCGTGACGACGTTCATGCAGAAGTGCATGCCGTACGTGAAGTAGATGTAAGCGTGCCCTCCCTCGAGATACATCGAAGCGTTGCGCGGCGAGCGAAGGCCGCGTCGCGCGTGGCTCGCCGCATCGTTCGCTCCGAGATACGCCTCGGTCTCGACGATCCGTGCGGCGAGCTTCTCGCCTGTCTCGAGTTTCCTCCACAGCACGCATCCGAGGAGCGCGCGCGCCACGGAAACGGTGTCGTGGAGAAAGAACGAGCGAGGAAGCCTGGCCATGGCGAAACCCTACACGTCGAGGCGCGGCTCTTTCCGATGGTCGAGCTGATCTTCGGTCACGTGACGGCCGATCATCCGCAGCAGCTCGGCGTGGACCTCAGGCGTCGCGCCGACGATGTTGCCGCGCTCGAGCCAGCGGTCGCCGCCGGAAAAGTCGGTGACGACACCGCCGGCCTCCTGGACCAGCAGCGCCCCGGCTGCGACGTCCCAGGGAGCGAGGTGCATCTCGAAGAAGCCGTCGAAAACGCCGGCCGAGGTGTAAGCGAGATCGAGTGCGGCCGAGCCGGCGCGGCGGACGCCCTTCGATGTACGGATCACGTCGGTGAAGATCCGGACGTAGTGCTCGACATACTCCTGCGCTCGAAACGGAAAGCCGGTCGCGAGAAACGATCCCTCGACGGTCCGGTGCGACGAAACGTTCAGCCGTTTGCCGTCGCGATACGCGCCGGCACCGCGCTCGGCAGTGAAGAAGATGTCGCGCAGCGGTTCGTAGATGACGGCGGCGATCGTCTCGTTGCGTTCGCGCAAGGCGATCGACACGCACCAGAACGGAAAGTGCTGGAGGTAGTTGGATGTGCCATCGAGCGGGTCGATGACCCAGGTGCGCTCGCTCGAGCCCGCGCTCATGCCGGTTTCTTCGCCGAGAAACGCGTCGGTAGGAAATTGATCACGGATTGCGGCGACGATCGCCGCTTCGCTCTCGCGATCGGCTTTGGAGACCCAGTCGTTGCGCGCCTTGAGGTCGGCGTCTTCCTTTCCGAGCTGTTCCCAATATTGGAGGAGGATTGCGGCACCGCGGCGCGCGGCAGCGATGCCGGTTTCGATGTCATTCATGCGGCGCGGATTGTAACGGTTTGAAAAACGGGTTGATGCGCATCACAACTTCGGGCGACGAGGCGTACGATATTTCCTTCGCGTCCAACGATCCGGAGGAACCAATGAAAGCGCAGCATGCCCTGGCGACGCTCGTCGTCGCGATAGTTCTGTCTCTGTCCACCACCGCCGAAACGCGAGAGCTGAGCGCTCTGCCCGATCCGGAGATGTTCCGGCACAGAGTCGACGGAGGCCTTCACGTCGTCGAGATGACGGCAAACGGCGCGACGTGTCGCACGGGCCGTCCCGAAGAAACACCGCGCATGATGATCGCGCGCGAAGAGCTGCACGTGATCTACGGCGGTCGCGAGCGCGATCGCGTCAGCGTGAACGGCGTCGAATCGCAGGCGACCGGCATGAAGATCACGCTGCGCGCGACCCAGCAGCTCGAGAACTTCCCCGCTGCCAAGCAGGCGTTCATTCGAGCGGCGCAGGTGTGGGAGTCGCGAATCGCGAATCCGATCTCGGTCATCATCGACGTCGATTACGGTCCGACGCGTTTCGGCGAGCCGTATCCGAGTGAGCACGTCATCGGCTCGACGCAATCGGATCTTCGCGGTTCGGGTCCGGGAACCTATGGCGCGATCCGCAATCTCGTCGCGGCGAAAGCGAACAACGCGCTCGAAACGGCGGCGTATGCGCAGTTGCCGACCGGAACCCTGCCGACCGACATCGGCAGCACCGACGAGGCGATCGCATCGTCGATCCTTCTGCGCGCGCTGGGTGGTCTGCCCGCCGATGCGTCCGCGAGTGATGACTCTTTCCCGAACATCGGCTTCAACTCGCAGTTCGCGTTCGACCTCGACCCGTCGAACGGCATCGACTCCGGCAAGATGGACTTCGAAGCCGTCACGGTGCACGAGCTCGGTCACGCCCTCGGCTTCGGCTCGAGCGTCGGCCTGAAGGACCTCGACCCGACCCTGGGGATTCTGCCGAGCGTTTTCGACTTCTTCCGCTTCCGCCCTGGTGTTTCGATGGGAACGTTCCGGACGGCGCAGCGCGTGATGTCGGTCGGCGGCAGTCACGTTTACTTTGGAGGAGCGCCCGCTCTCGCCCTCTCCACCGGCGGACCCGACGGGACAGGCGGCGACGAGCAGCAGGCGAGCCACTGGAAAGACGACGACCTCACCGGCACCTACATCGGCCTGATGGATCCCAACATCGCGACCGGAACGCGCGGGCAGCTGACGCAGAACGATCTCGATGCGTTCGGCATGATGGGTTACGACATCGTCTCGTCGAGCGGCTGCAACGAAAGCGAACCGAATCAGACCGCCGCGCAGGCGACGGCGCTTCAGTTGCCGGGATCGTGCGGCGGCACGGTGTCGGTCGACACGAATCCGTCGTCGTCGCCATACTCGATCACTTATCAGAACGGCACGACCGATCGGATCGAAGACATCTGGTCGGTGTTTCTTCCGACTTCGGCGAAGCTGAGTGTGACGCTCACGTTCACGACTGGTTCGGCAGATCTCGATCTCTTCCTTTTCTCTGTGTCGGGCAGCCAGCTCACGATTCTCGACAACGCCAGCGGGTCGACCACGACCGAGACGTTCACGACCGACAACAACCTTCCCGCCGGCACCTACTACATCGGCGTCTCCGCATTCCAGGGATCGTCGCCGTATACCCTCTCGGTCAACAGCATCGGTGCTGCACCGCAGACGCCGGGGGCGCCGTCGAACCTGACGGCCACCGCGACGTCGTCGACGGTGATCCGCCTCAACTGGGTCGATAACGCCAGCAACGAGACCGAGTTCCGCGTCGAGCAGAAAGTCGGTGGCTCGTTCCAGGACCTCGGCGCCGTCGACGCGAATGCGACCACGGTGAACATCACAGGCGTCGCGCCGGGGACGACGCAGACGTTCCGCGTCCGCGCGAAGAATGCGGCCGGCTTCTCCGGCTACTCGAACGAAGCGACGGCGACGACGCCCGGCAACACGACCGGGCCATGCGTTGCGAACGCAACGACGATGTGCCTGCTCAATAACCGGTTTCGTGTGTCGATCGATTACAAGAACCCGTACTCGAACCCGCCGGGGCAGCCCGGGACCTTCGTCGGACAGCGGCTCAACCCGTCGGTCCCGAATCCCGACACCGCGATCTTCGGCTTTGCGAAGCCGACGGACGTCGAGGTCGTCGTCCGCATCGTCGACGCGCGTCCGTACGCGCCGCGCTTCGACGTCTACTACGGCGGCCTGACCGACGTCGAGTACTGGGTCAACGTGACCGACACGCAGAGCGGACGCTCGAAGCAGTACCACAACAAGTCGGGCAACGTCGGCGGCGGCGTCGACCGCGCGACGTTCCCCGCACCGTAGGTTTGCGGAGCAGTAGAGCCGTGGAGTAGTGGAGCTGTGGAGCATGCGCACGGGGTCAGCCCGGGCGGCGCTCCACACTCCACAGCTCCCGTTCCCACACGCCACACGCCACAGCCCCACAGCTCCACAGCTCCACAGCTCCGCAGCCCACAGCTCCACAGCCCCTGACTCAATCACCATTCAGTCAATACTTACGCTAATATCTCCTGCCATCCATGGCAGCTCGAGGCAGGAGACGCGGCGCGCCCGCGTCATTTGTCGTTTCTCCCGGCGCGTTCGGCTGGGACCCGGCCGTCGTTGCGACCCTCGTGCATTCTTCGCTTCCGTGGAACGAGGATCTCGCGGCGCGGTCGCTCGCGGAAATGCGGGATGCCGGAACGCGCGATCGTCTCGCGCTGGTCGCGCAGTTCGCTGCACATCAGGCATTCCTGCAATTCGCCGGCATCGCCGATGCGGACTTCGATGCTGGCGAATGGCTGGTCGAGCGGAAGCGTGGCTGCGATGTCCGCCTGCTGCGCCGTGCATCGCGTCGCTCCGATCCGCTCGGAACTCCGATCGTCCTCGCTTCGGTCCGCGAGTTCGCGTCGTACCTCGGCGTCCGGCTCGAGATCCTGCGGCAGTCGTGGGCACGTGCAGATGCCGTGTATGCCGAGGCGGTCGAGAAGCTGCTACGCGATGCGACCGCGGATTTGCGATGGACCCTGGATGCGGCCGCAGGGGCGATTGCTGCACCGGGGGCAGAGGGGCTGCGACTGCTGGATTCCGTGGCCGGGGATGCAGCCTGGCAGGCGCCCGGCACGCTGGACGCGATCGAGCGATTCGCGCAGCGTGGCGCGGCGTTCCAACTGATGGTGCTGCGGGGAGAGTCGCCTCTGGCCCGATACTCGGCGCTCGCGAGCTTCGGCGTCAATGCAGCGTTGGATCCGCCTGCGGCCGCCGAGCGCATCATCGCGGCGACGAGCGGCGTGCGTCATCTGTTCGCCGTCGACAACGAAACGGCATTCGACGAAGGGTCCCGGCGTGTCGTCGAGTTGCTCTCCGCGGCGCGGCACGGCACATGGCTCCTGCCAGTCGCTGAACGTCAGTTGCCGCCGGCTCAACCCTTCCTCGTCGCGCCGCGCCTTGCGGTGCGAAGAGCGGTCGACGCCGATCCGGTTGCATTCGTGCGCAGTCCGGCGTTCGCGCCATACCTTCTGCGCGGCGAGTTGCCGGATCGTGCGGCCGCGCTGCCCCGGCTCGCGGAACCTCTGCGGTCATTCATCGGTGCGCTCGCGATGCTGGGCGCGGAGATCCGATGCGACGTCGCGCTCGCGTTCCTTGCCGAATTCCTCTTCGCTGGTGCGATCGACACGCTGGTCGTCGATGGAGTCACGAAGATCGCGGGAGAGGCCCTTTGCTTCGTCGATGACGCGATCCGACGCGAAGCGCTGGAGCTCATTCCTGCCGCGTCCCGCGCGTCGATTGCGCGGGTCGCCGCCGCGCATGCGACAGGCCTGCGAGCGGCACTCCTCTGGATCGAGGCTGGTGAGTCCGGCAAAGCAGCCGAGGTGCTCGAAGCGACGCGCTGGCCGTCGGCGAGCGCCACCGTC
>Ga0209347_1003098_pt1 | contig 20237 bp, 26 predicted proteins | sample AutmiccommuBRH23_FD_187382 | JGI IMG/M metagenome (GOLD analysis project Ga0209347, IMG submission 187382) | Deep subsurface microbial communities from Mt. Terri, Switzerland - Autotrophic microbial communities BRH/23 (SPAdes) (version 2) | ecosystem: Environmental > Aquatic > Deep subsurface >...
ACAGGTTCCAGCTTAATCAGCTGAAACGACGATAACCCATTTGGAATATGGAGAGCCGTATGCGGTGACAAGTCGCTTGTACGGTTCGGGAAGGGGCGGGTTACTTTGCTAATCCGCCTATTTCATTACTTTTATATTAAAAATGGCGGCTTAGAACTACAAGAATTCTAAACCACCACCTATCTTCTCTGGCAAATTTTTTAATCCTTCCATCAGTTTCTCAAATACATTTTGAGAACAATTGTATTGGGAACCCTGCTATAATAATTCGCCTTACGCTAATATTAAATTAGCTCCAACATATGACTCAACAAAATAAAAAAAGACGCTTTTCAAGCGTCGTATGTGGCAAAATCTTTTCTGCTTATTCTAGAAATCAACCCACCCAGCAAATCCCTAGACCGCCACAGTACCTCTTTGTCAAGCCGCTACACCCTTCCCCAAATCAACGAATGATAAGGGCGTCCGATTTACCTCAGTGCAAAAACCCCCTCGTTTCAAAATGGGCTCTCGACATCCACCGAGTTAGTTGAGGCAACGATTTCCCCGAAATTCCGAGAGGCTATTAAACCGTGCAGAAAGACGCTCAAATTCCCGTTCTGCCGATTGCATGATGTCCTGAATAATGCATGCTGCGGGTTCAATACGTTTAACCGCTCCGACGATTTGACCAGCCATGATTGAACCGTTCTCAATATCTCCCTCCACCATGGCTAATCGCAATTTCCCTACACCCAGTTTCTCAAGTTCCTCAGCGGGCATTCCTCCCCGTTCATGTTGATAAATTTCACGGGTAAAGCGATTATCCAAACAACGAACCGGGTGACCGGTTGAACGTCCTGTCACTACAGTAGCACGATCTTTCGCTTTAATAATCTTATCCTTGATAAGCCGGGAAATGGTACATTCTTCCGCGCACATAAAGCGTGTCCCCATTTGTACCCCTTCGGCTCCGAGGGCTAAAGCTGCCACTAGGCCACGGCCATCCACGACCCCTCCGGCAGCAATGACCGGGATTTTAACGGCATCGACCACTTGGGGAACTAGGGGGAAAGTTCCAATGTCCCCAATATGCCCGCCGGACTCCATTCCTTCGGCAATGAGTGCATCAACCCCGGCCTTTTCCAGCCGTCTGGCCAACGCGACAGAGGCCACCACCGGAATCACCTTCGTTCCAACTTCTTTAAGCATGGGCACGTATTTCCCAGGATTCCCTGCCCCCGTTGTAATCACCGGGACACGTTCCTCCAAAATCACCTGCATGACTTCATCCACAAACGGGGACATCAACATGACATTAACCCCGAAAGGCTTTTTCGTGATCGCTTTCACTTTACGAATTTCCTGACGCAACCAGTCCGCAGGAGCCTGTCCTGAACCAATGATACCTAACCCGCCGCTCTCCGAGACCGCAGCGGCCAGTTCTCCGGTCGAAACCCAAGCCATTCCGCCTTGGAAAATCGGATACTCGATCCCGATCAGTTCACAAACCCTCGTTTTAATCACCCTTTTATACCTCGCTTCGTCCATTTCAAAACACAAGCTCCCCAAGTCAGTCCAGTGCCAAACCCAACCATAACAATGATATCCCCCTCGGCAAGGCGACCTGCTCTACTCGCCTCATCTAAGGCCACTGGAATAGACGCAGCCGACATATTACCATACTTATCCAAGTTAACAACCACGTTATCCGGAGAAATTCCTAGGCGCTTAACCGCAGCCTCCAAAATCCGTAGATTGGCTTGATGCGGAATAAGAAGATCCACATCTTCTTTCGTTAAACCGGCCTTTTCCAGAACCTTCACAGAGACATCCCCCATAATCCGAACGGCAAATTTATAGACTTCTTTGCCCTCCATTTGAAGGGTATGTAAATTTTTCTCAACGGTTTCCAGACTCGCTGGGCATTGGGCCCCCCCCGCCGGTTGAAGGAGTAACTTGCCGCCGGAACCGTCTGAACCTAATTCAGAACTCAAAAAGCCGAATTCCTCTTCAACCGGCTGCAAAACTGCTGCCCCCGCACCATCGCCGAAGAGAATACAAGTTAAACGGTCTTCCCAGTTAAGCACTTTGCTCAACGTGTCCCCTCCGATGACGAGCACTGTTTTATACATTCCTGTAGCTACAAACTGGCTGCCCGTCACCACCCCATAGATAAATCCAGTACATCCTGCTTCCAGATCAAAGGCCGCAGCATTTTTTGCCCCTAGCCGATCGGCAACGATACAGGCCGTCGCTGGAAATGCATAGTCCGGTGTGATCGTCGCAACGATAATGAGGTCAACCTCTTCAGGAGCAATCTGCGCATCCTCTAAAGCCTTCAACCCCGCTTGGTAACACAGTTCCGAGACGGGCATGTCCTGCGGGGCAATATGACGTTGACTGATCCCTGTACGCGATCTGATCCATTCATCGTTTGTGTCCACGAATTTTTCCAAATCCGCATTGGTTAAAACATCTTCAGGAACATAAGAACCGGTTCCGATGATTCCGACTTGGCGCATTGTCTGAAACCTCTTTTCGCTATTATTTCTTCCAGCTATTACGCCAGGTTTTACATTACTTCTACTCCATCAGCCAATTGCTCCGCCCCTTTAATTACAATGCGATCACCTGCTTGCAATCCCTGAAGCACCACTGTTGAGGCCTCATTTTTAAGGCCAATACGAACAGCGGTTCTCACGGTTTTTCCCTCTTTTACAACGATAACATAATCCTTGTTATCCCGATGAAGAAGGGCAGAATTCGGGATTACCAGAGCGTCAGAACTTTGAATGGGAATTTTAGCCGTAGCCGTCATGCCTGCTTTTAGAATCCCTTCTGTATTATCCACTGCTACTTTGATGGGGAAAAACTGTCCTGTGGGAATCGAAATGGGACTAATATAAGAGATTTTCCCGTCAAACGTTCGGCCAGGCACCGAATTCGCGCTGACTTTAATTGGATCACCGATTTTGATGGAGTTAATGTTACTCTCGGCCATATTTCCAGTTAACACGAGTTGGTTTGTTGACACCACGGTGACAATCGGGATACCTGGGGCAACATTATCCCCTACGGAAACGTTGCACGTTACCAAGACCCCATCAATTGGACTTTTAATAGCCATTTTGGCTAAGTTTAGGTTAATCGCATTAATTGCCGCATTGGCCGAGTCAATACCTGCCCCACGAGCCGCTTCATATTGTGATTTGGCGATATCTCTTTTCGCTGTAATTTGTTCCAATTGTTGTTTCGGAATAGCTCCCGATTGGTAGAGCGCTTCTAAACGGGTAAAATCCGCCTCAGTATTTTCATAATTGATACGCGCTTGCTCTGCCAATGCCTGATTATTGGCAAGCCCCGCCTGCGCCTGTTCAAGTTGATTCAGTAAGTCTTTTTTATCCAGCGAAAGGATAACCTCACCCTTTTTGACAAAAGCCCCCTCCTTAGCGTTTACCGTTACTACGGTCCCTGGCAGTTGGGCGCTTAGGTTTGACTTTTCCTGAGTATCGATCACTCCGGTTAAGGATAAATCTCCTTTGAAAGCCTCAAGTTTGACCACACCCGTTTTCACTGGTGTGGGAGCAGCGGCTGCAGGCTGGGTACCACACCCTGCTAGAAGAGTTAGCCCAGATAATGCAACAATAAATAGACTCATTGTTTTAAGTCGTACAATGGCCATGATTTTCACTCCCTTATCCATTAATCGGTTGTATGAATTTTTACGGTTACACTCATCCCAGGTATTAGAGAGAGTTTATTGATTTCCGGAAAGCGGATTTTCACGGGGACCCGTTGAGTTACCTTGGTGAAGTTTCCATTGGTACTTGGCATCGGCAAGATATCAAACGTGGAGAGCGTTGCCGTACCGACCTCCTCAACCCGTCCTCGGAAAGTCTGCCCCGTCAAAGCATCGATGCTGATATCTACATATTGTCCGACTTTCACTTTTCCCACTTGGGTCTCCTCAATGTTGACGGAGATAAAGAGATCACTGGTATCCGCGATCACCGCGAGGGGCTGTCCTGCCCCCACCAGTTGACCTTGAAGAACCGAAGTCTTTATGACTTGCCCTGATATAGGCGCGGTAATCTCGGCTTTACTGACGGCCATGCTCCCCATGGGGTTTAAAGCGCTGGCATTCACGCTAGCTGAACTGGCTACAGCGTTAGTATCCTGCCAGCCCATCATTATTCCTGCTTTCACTTGATCTCCTTCGGCTACATTCCAGGTCGTGATCTTTCCGGGAATTTGCGAGCTGACATTAATCATGTTTGCGCTAATGCGCGCATCGTCTGTCTTAACATAATGAGTCGACTCATACCAATAGTACCTTGCGATTCCGGCGCCAATCAACAGTACCACAGTAAGAGTCCCTGCAATCATGATTTTCTTGTACTTCATTATTCTCCTCCGTTACATCTGAATTTTCATAAGGGCCACTACTATTTTCCGGATAAATTTTGTTTGTTTTTGGGCACACAGTTTGTTATCATAGTCAGGATTGGCTTTTGAAATAAGAACAAGGCGGGTAAAATGCCTAGCAAGCCCAAGATCATATTGGCATGGAAAGCATCTTGAAAAGCCAAAACAGCAGCCTTTTCCTGGGCTAGTTTAAACAGATTAAGCAGACTCAGCTGTTGGGCCTCAGGAGCTAGAAATCCTAAACCCTGAAAATAAGAAGTCAGGGGTTCAAGCGCCTGCACTGTGTGAGACCAAGGGGTGGCCGTATCCGCTAAGTGCGCATAATGCCATGGCGTTCGCTGCTGAATAATGCTGGTCAAAATGGCTACTCCAAACGCACTTCCCACCTGACGAACCATATTAAAAAAGGCTGAACCTTGGTTGACCAGGTCCTCCGGTAATGAACTGTAGGCTAAAGTTACCGAAGGCATGATGCCAAGTCCGAGACCCGCTCCGACAATCATAAGGTATTTATCAATCATATGAATATCTGTGTTCATTTGAAGATTAATAAAAAAGGATGAACCTACCGACATAAGTAGAATACCGGCTATGGTTAAGATCGTTGCGCCGATACGCGGCAAAAGGATAGCACTAAGCGGAAGAAACACGATAATACCCAGAACTTCCGGTAAGAGCATAAGGCCAGTGTCCATTGCTCCCAATCCTTTTAATTGTTGCAAGAATAATGGAAGGATAAAGAGGCTGCCGAACAAACTCATAATGATAAAAAATGTAACCACCAAGGAGGCAGAATAAATACGGTTTTTAAAGATCCGCAAATCGAGGATGGGATCGGTTACATGGGCTTCGACCAGGAAAAAAAGGAGCAAACTGCTCCCGGCAATATAAAAGAGAAAAACAATATTAAAGGACGTCCACCCTTCGTCTGTTCCGTTACTCAGGGCTAACAACAGCGTTGAAAAGCCCACTGCCGAGAGGATAAAGCCCCAAAAATCAAATTTTTTGGTTACAGTCTCAAATTCATGTAAAAAGAGATAAGAAAAATATATTGCTAATAAGCCAATAGGGAGATTGATCCAGAAAATCATTTTCCAGCTATAATACTCGACTAAGTAGCCCCCAATCGTGGGTCCAATTGCCGGAGCAATCAGTAAAGGAATCCCCATTAACCCCATAGCCAAAGGAAGCTCTTTCTTGGTAAACGTCTTTTCCACTATGGACAAGGCGAGGGGCATAATCATGCCACCACCAACCGCCTGGACAATGCGAAAGAAAATAAGTGCATTAATATTCCAGGACAAAGCAGACAGGACAGAACCGCCGGTGAAAATAAAGAGACTCAAAAGATAGATCTTCTTCATACCACGGGTATCCGCCAAATAAGCCGTAATGGGCTCAAAAACACCAATTGTAATCATATATGCCGTAACAATGTACTGTGAGAGGCGAAGGTCTGTACCAAATTGCAACATAATTTTTGGAATAGCGACATTGACAATCGTCATATCCAGTAGATCCATGGATAAGCCCAAAACGACGGCGATCAGGATAAGCCATTTCCCCCATTTTTCGAACAAATTACTTTTCACCTCCTAATCTCCTTTGTTTTGACCAAGGATTCGGCGACTTTGCCGTTTAACGAACTGTTCCACTGAATCCTGTTTGGTTTGGAGCAAAGAAACGGTTTCGCTCACCGTATGGCGCAGCTTGGGATAAGTAGAAAGCAACCGGCGGAAAGGTCGGAACAAAAGCACAAAACGCTCATGACTCTGACGCCCGCGATCCTGCCGAAAAATATCCACAATTTGTTCCAAACGGCGCAGAAGAATGGTCGATTGGATGATATCCCACATTAGATAGAGTATAAAAATGGTTGCTAGAACAATTCTTGAGGTGGATGGTACACGAAGTAAAAAATAACCGAAGTGCGGGTGAATAAAGTTAGCAAAGATGAGACCGAGGACTCCCCAGAGCAGCGAAAAGGGAAGGGCAATCTGTCCTTGAAAGTTTAGCGGGGTGTCACTGTAATCCCAGAGTTGCAAGTGGAAGAAACGCTCTAGACACAGCCCGGAAACGTACTCTAAAGCCGTGCTCAAAACTATGAAATAGAGGAATCGCCATTCCCAAGCGAGATTAGACAACCACGGGTCAGTAATCGCTACTAAGAGTGTAAAGGAACCATAGAGTGGCAGAAAGGGGCCTTTGAGAAAACCGGGATTGACGATCTGTTGTTGGGTGAGTGAACGGTATAAAGTCTCTAGTATCCAACCTGCAAAAGCGTAAGAAGCAAAGGTAAGTACTGTATACGAGATGTAGTCAAGCCAAAACAAACTAGGCATTAAATATTAACTCCTTATTTTGGACATAATAAAAACACGGATTACCCCAAAAGACCCAAGAATGGCTTAAAAACAATTCCCCGCTTGCAGGGGACACTGTTGCATTTTATGCCAGATAAGCTTAAACTATACCCAAAAGACCAAAATATGAAGTCACAAATTACTATAACATTATTTTTACGACTGTCAACTGCAAGATTCAAAAATCAAGTGGACAAGGAGAAAGAAATTGGATGGATTTAACTGAGAGGCGCAAACAGTTCCTTCAACAGCTTATGAACCTTTATGAAAAAACTGGCTTACCTGTCCATTACGTCACTCTGGCTAGACTGATCGGAGTAAGCAAATGGACAGCTTATGATATGTTAAAGGAATTGGAGAAAAACGGCTTACTTAAACGCGATTATACTATCAAACCCCATGAAACAGGGCGGTCTATGATCGTTTTTACACCCACATCCGAAGCAGAGAATCTTTTTGGTAAAAAGAGAAATACTATTTGCAGCCCGGAAGAATTAAATGACATTAAAAATTCCGTAATAGGTTTGCTTGAAGAGGTAAGGACGCTTCGTCTCCAACAAGCGATTGATCTATTTTTGGAAAAAATTTCTAATGTAAGTATTCAGTCGGAATTTTGCCTCTACATCCTTGGACTATTGATTTTGTATTTATACGCGCTCGGAAATAGGCAAAAACAAATGGTTGAACATTTGTTTAGAGTTTCGAATCGCCCGGAAATACAGTTAACTATGTTTGTCGGTACAGTGATTGGCACGGCTGTTCAACCCGTCGGTTATGAGCTCGGACCCGAAATCACTAAACTTCTCGCTTTGTTTTTTAGCTATCTTGATAAATTAAGTCTTGAGGAGTTAATAACACTTACCAATTTTGTCCAAGAAGCCATAGGTTGAAACGACGTATGGCTAAAGGAAATAACTATTATATAGGGAGGCGTTCCTAAAAATGAAGGATTTGATCAAGAAAGGATTTGCTTTGAGTCTTGGATTGGTGCTTTTGAGCAGGGAACAAGTCGAAAAGTCCGTCACCCAGCTGGTGAACAAAGGAGAGGTACCGGCTTCTGAGGCTAAAGAACTGGTTAACGAACTAATAGAAAAAGGTGAGGAACAACAACGGTTATTAGAGGATAAAATCCGAGAACAAATAAAGAAGTTGCTTATTGAGATTAATATTGCTTCAAAGGAAGACCTCCAACAATTGGAGCAGCGCTTGCAAAAGTTGGAGCAGCGGGACTAAGAAGTAAGGAGCCTGAAAAGAATCAGGCTCCTTGTTAATAGTAAGGGGCGCTCTACATGTTAGGTAAGAAAATACGTCATATTGGCCGCTATCAGGAAGTTGCCAGGGTTTTTGCTAAACATGGACTTGGGTTTATAGTCCAGGATTTAGGACTGTTAAATGTCCGGTCTCTGCCCAAACGACTGTTTACTCCAGAAATAGTATTAGATTCAAAATCGCTTGGGGAGCGAATTAGGAGGGTTATTGAGGACCTGGGACCCACGTTTATAAAGATGGGGCAAATCGCCAGCACGCGACCGGATTTGATTCCGGAAAACATTGTTCTTGAACTAGAAAAGTTACAAGATCGGGTTGCTCCTTTCTCCTATGAAAAAATACAAGAAATAATACAAGAGGAACTTGGGCTACCGGTGCACGAGGTCTTTGCTGAGTTCAGTGAGAACCCGTTAGCTGCAGCATCCATCGGGCAAGTGCATCGTGCAGTCTTCAAAACGGGAGAAGAAGTCGCCGTAAAAATTCAACGTCCACAAATAACAACAATCATAGAAACTGACCTGGAAATTTTATTTGATTTGGCGGGTGTTGCCGAGCAAAGGCTGGAATGGGCTAAATTGTATCACATAAGTGAGATTGTCGAGGAATTCGCCAAATCGCTGTTGAGCGAGCTTGAGTATACAACTGAAGGTCGCAACTCAGAAAAAATAGCTAAACAGTTTCTGAATCAACCTCTTATACATATTCCTAAAGTATACTGGGACTATACCACAAAAAAGGTTTTGACGATGGAATACATCCATGGCACTAAACTTAATGACCATCATAAATTATACGAAATGGGTTACAATCGTAAAGAGATTGCAAAGCGCATTATCGAAGCAATCTTCCATCAGATTCTTGTCGAAGGCTTTTTTCACGGTGATCCACATCCCGGAAATATTTTCATAATGCCCAACGAAGTTGTCTCCTTCCTTGATTTCGGCATGGTCGGACGACTTACTCCCGAGATGAAATATCATTTTGCCGCTTTAGTAATTGCTATGATTCGTAAAAATACGGATAGTATGCTTAAGGCTGTGCTGAAGATGGGACTTGCACCCAGTGATGTTAACAAATCTTTATTGCGTAAAGATATCGATAGCTTGAAGGAAAAATACTTAGACATCCCCCTAAGCCAAGTTAGTTTAGGTAAAGCCGTCAAGGAACTGTTTTCAGTTACCTTTAAACACCACATCCGGATTCCTGCAGATCTCACCCTTTTAGGAAAGTCCCTCCTCACTTTGGAAGGTATGATAGAGAAGCTTGATCCAGAGCTTAGTATTATCGATGTGGCACAGCCTTTCGGGACCAAGCTGTTAAGGGAACGCTACCAAATTAATACAATTGTTAAAAGGTTCTTCGGAACATTCTCCGAGTACAGTGATCTTTTACTGGATTTACCGAAACAAACCAAAGATTTGATGACCAACTTGCAACAGGGGAAATTGGAGGTACAGATTCCTCAGTTAGATGTGCTCTTGAAGAAATTAGACCGGGTTAGTAACCAAATTTCTTTTAGCATAGTTTTGCTTTCTTTCAGTATTGTTTTGACGGGGTTGATGGTAGTTGCTGCTCTAGGGAGACAGGCAACTGTTCTTTGGGGGTTCCCTATTATCGAATTGGGCTTTGGCTTTATCTGCTTAATGCTATCCTATTTGCTTTTTTCAATTTTCCGAACAGGTAGATTTTAAGGACTAAAACCAATGAGGTCGTTCAGATTTTTTCTTTTAGGAATAATTAAAGAGCGAGTTATCAGGGCCATTGTTGTAAATCTTGAAGGCATACTGGTACAAAAGGAAGTGTATTTATGCTGGGTATAGCTTTAGAAGGCGGAGGTGCGAAAGGCGCCTTCCATATGGGCGCAGTAAAAGCATATTTTGACGAAGGTTATCATTTTGATGGAATAACAGGTACATCCATTGGAGCGCTCAATGGCGCTATTATTGCGCAAGGCGATTTTGAGATTGGGTATCAATGGTGGCAAAGGATGGATACTTCCTTTTTGTTTGATATTGACCAAATACACATGCAAAATTTTTTAAATAGAAAAATTGATAAAGACGTCCTTTTTTACCTGTTCTCAAAAATAAAGGATATTGTCGAAAACAGAGGTCTTGATACGAAAAAGATACGGGAAACATTGGACAATATCGTTGTGTGTGAAAAGCTAGGATCTGAACCTTTTCTTCATTTCGCGCTGAGATTGCTACCCACGCCTGATCGGCATCAACAAAATCCTCAATTAGCCCGAAAGCTTCTCCCTTGCCAACCAATGGTGTAACCGCCTGCCACGAAAAACCGCCGTCAGTGGTCCTGAGAACGTCCCTGTTGGTTGATGCCCAGCCCGAGGTCTCACTGAACATCTGGATTGAAGTAAATTGCCAAATCCTATTAGCGTTCTCCGTTTGGTTACCACTTGCCTTCGACTGATCAAATGTCTGTTTACTCGTTGCATTCCGAAAACACCCTGCCAGTAGGAGGAGGGCAACCGCTAAGAAGACGTAAATGAGGGATGTTTTTCTTGACAGAACACACCATCTCCTAATGTAGTCTTGACATTAAATCCATATCGGCTCATAAGCTCTGTCATTCGGCAGCCACGCGTATGTACTAGTACGGTCGGGTTAATATACGATCACTTCAGCAAATCCTAGAGCATGAGAGTGTGTCCACAACCAAGATATTCACATATTGAAGAGCAACAATTGTTGTCTGCTGTCAATTCAAACCCGCTTGCTAAGATGTTTTAATTAATTGCTAAGTTTACAGTTTCCAGTGATCACGGTTTATGGATAATGGGCAGTGGGAACACGGTTTTCGAACTAATTAGTAATTGTAAACTACACTTCGGATAATTGTTACACTCTTTAAAATATCCATATTTACCCTTTCTCGCGATTAACTCCCCACCACATTTGGGACAACTATTAGCGCCAATTTGGTTCGCTACTTCAGCTTTCTTTTTATGTATCCTTCGACATGCTGAGTTCTGACTTTTTTATTTTCGTGGGTCACCCGTGAGCGGAAAATCTGCGTCGGACGGTGCTTAAGTCCAAGCCGCTCCAAAAGCTCTTTTGCGGACAGCGTTTCGTTGCCTAAGGCGGACATCAGGCGCTCGACTTGATCGGTAACTTGCTCGCGAACTTGTTCGGTTTGCATAAACTCATTTAAAGCATCTCGGATCACACGGAGCATAAATTCAACAAAAGCCGTAGAATCCGCCGCTTTGTCGGCAACAGCCAATATGGTGTAATACTCCTGTTGACGTTCGCGGATTAAAGCCTCCACAGGCAACCAGTTAAAGATTGGTCTCCAGCGACTTAATAAAAGCGTCTGCCACAGACGCCCCATCCGTCCATTTCCGTCAGCAAACGGATGGATAAATTCGAACTCATAGTGAAACACGCAACTTTTTATGAGAGGATGAGTATCAGTTGTTTTGACCCAGTGAATCAGATCACTTATCAACTTAGGTATAACATCTGCAGGCGGGGCCATATGCACCAGCTTTTCTCCCGCAAAGACACCAACACCACCAAAACGAAAACGCCCGGCTTCATTTGTTAGCTCCGCCATCAATATCTTATGGGATTTCAATAGATCATCAATCTTAAATGGGTCGAATGTAAGCATAAGGCTGTAAGCATCAAAAGCATTTCTAACTTCGCGTATTTCATTGGGTGAACCAAGAACACGTTTACCGTTAATAATGTCCGTCATTTGTTCCAATGACAGCGAGTTGTTCTCAATTGCCAGTGACGAATGAATGGTCCGTATTTGATTATCCCTGCGCAAATGAGGGTTCACCGCAGTTTCGCTTTTTACAGTAACAACGCCCACTTGCTCGCTGATTTCAGCGACCAGGTGAATGATTGCATCTGTGACACTATATGGTGGAACATAAGGCTTTTCTGACACAGGCTCACCACCTAACTACTACTTATACGTTATTATACCGTTCAAGTTGTAAAAATACAAGATTTTTTAGCAGATCACTTGAAAGTCCTAAATCTTTTGGCCGAACTGTGGCCCAGGCGTAAAATTTCACTTTACCCACGATCTTGCCGGGATTATTTCTGAATGTAGTCCTGGGCTTGTTTTCCAATTGGATTAAGGAGCTAAATGAGTTTCATATTGTTGATAAAATTTTGGTCATTCGGGCGATAAGACAGAGCGAATTTTTGTGTATGATAATCCTAGTAACAACAGAAAGACCTCTGAGAGGTCTTTCTGTTGTTACTAAGGTTTATTGAGTGTGATTAAACCGAAAGAACGATTCGGCCAGCTATTTCACCCTTCGGAATATTCAAAATTGATATGTCTGTAGTAGAAGCTCCGCTTAGCTACCTCGTACTCCTCTTTGTCAAGATTACCTTTACTAAGCTCTAGTGCATGGTAACATAAATGATCTCCTTTTTTGCTCTATGAAGCACTATTGGATTTGCATACTTGGCTATAACAATATCGATACGCTTATTTGTAAGCAATTGTAGCTCATTTTTCAGGACTGAAAGCAACCGATAATCAACATTGTCTTCTACGAGAATATCAATGTCATTAGATACCTCTCCCCTGGCAGTTGATCCAAATACTCCTATTCTACTCAAGCCGAATTTCTCAAAAAAATTGTTACGAACCATAATGTCTTCCAACTGAGATATTTGATTAGTCTGCCCAAGCATTTCTATCACCTTCTTATTTTTCTACAATAATATTATAGTTAAATTTTACCACATAAACACAAGCATTGCTATCTTAACCCAACAAGTGTGGGAATTCATTCAATAGTCTCTCGTACAACTGTTCGTCTGATATCCTGTCAATATCATCAATGGCAAAAAAGTTTGCATTATCGACTACTCTGCTTTCCATGGTATCTAACTTTTCGAGGATGCCATAGTTTTCTCGCCCAATTCCTACGAATTGCCAAAACAAAGTCAACCATAGAATTGGAGTGAAATGAACTGCCAACGCCCTTGACACCGCCGATATCAAGTATTTTTCCACTTTCGGTTCAATTTCAGTATCGATAAAGACGATGGGTTTCAGGTTCTTTTCTTCCTTTAAATACTTGCTGTAGCGAATGATGAAGAGTTTTACTTTATAAATGAGGCAAGGTATGGCCTTCGGTTAATTAAGACCCATTAACTAATATGAAACCTCTTTCGATAGAATCAGTTTCCTCCAAAGGAAAGGTGCATTATAAAAAAATATCCTGCAACATCAAATTTGCAGGTACATATTTAACTTTAAAGCAATCCATCTCTATATTCAATGCGCATTTCTTAATGCTCTCCTCAATCCAATTCTCGTTCTTAACTTTACCACTACTACTTCATTTGCAGTATGAAAAATCAAAACATTATCCTTAGATTCCAAAAGCTCACGCGTTGCTTTATCATCTGCTATAGGCCCAATTACGGCTATTTCATCCACATACTCCTTGTCGTTTTCAATATGTGATTTTAGGACTTCAAACTTAACAAACTGATTGGGATAAGTATTTCTTACCTCATTCCACGTCATATAAAAACACCTTCCCAAAATTTAGTATTAATTAGTATATCATAAAAATTAAAGCGATACTTTTATTCCTGCGGTAGGTTTATCATACAGATTCTCTTAGCATTTTTTATGGGTTATAGGCTTCAATCTTCTCACTGACAAGCCTCAGCCGACCACCTTTTACTGACCAGACCGATTCAGCCCAGGCAACTGTATTGGCATGGGCAATGAACGAAATACGTTGCTTGCCATGAAGCTCCTGAGTACCATCACCGTCATCGTCAGCAGAATCCAGGCTGACAAATACATCATCCATGACTTCATCATCAACATACGACTGGTCTTTAAGAAATATCCCTGCTTTATTATAGACACCACTGTCCATATACCAAGGAACAGCTGCCCCATCATGAAAATTAACGATGGAATTAACCCCTGTGTTTTTATCGATAATCTTCATCTCAAACCCGGGAAGGCATACTACTTCCAGAGCCAAGCCTTTGTTCAGCTCTTCCTGAGATACCACTGAAACTACCTTTTTATTTTCATATGCCATTAGGGCATAAAGAACAATTCCTCCGCTGCCACCGGTTTCAACAGAAACCAGGATCTCGTTTTTCTTTGCGGCAGTGAAACTCCCGATATTGAATCGCGGCAACATGACTCCAAAATCTTCAGACAGTAAAAAAGCGGCAAACTTCCCTGTAACCCCATCCCTGACAACTACCGCCAAATTACGGGTTTGATGGCCAAAAAGGGCATTCGTATCATTGTTTTCGCCAACCAGCAGCACATCGTCGGCAGCACCGTCTCCATCGGCGTCAATTCTAGTGCTGTCATAAACATATCTAGTCTTTCCGTTTTCCGAATCATCCTGCGAGAACGTACTACCGGGAACAAAATCCGGAGAATACTGGTGTGTTGTATGTAATGAAGTTCTTTCCGAAACAGTAGGATCTGGGTTTTCACCGGAGGAAGTATTACTGGTGGTTGAATGACTTTCATTGGATGTTGAATTAATGCCGTCGAAGGTATTAAGACTGGCGACTGTTTTTTTGCCGCCCGTAGTATCATTCTGTGTATTGTTTGTATTACTGGTCCATACGAGTGGCCGTTTCTTCAATCGAAACAAAGCCGTCCATGTCATCTTCCTCAAAATATAACTCACATGCATTGTTTCCGAAAACAATTTCTTCATCTTGCTTATGAATAAACCCTTTCCAAGTATCAGCAGTCTGCAATGCAATGCCGCCCGTCAAAGTAACATTTGCACCAAAATCAGCAACAATCTCTAACCCTAAAACGTCGTGATAAAACTGCTTTGCTTTTTCTATATTTCTTACAACAATCAACGTGCAAGTATACTTCATTCTCACGATCCTCCACTGTAGATTAGATAAAAAATAACATTTTACTAATGTCCGGAGTTTGATAAATTCGACAGAAGATGGTTTATTGTGACAATTTGGTGTTTGGGAAAATACAATATATGACTATCTCCTTCTAAGTTGGTAAAACTATACATATAATATTGAAACAGTGTTTGGAAGGTGATATGATATGGACAAGAAAAACAATGATAGTCCTCAAGAGGAGGGAGAAAAAATGAGTATATTAGAAAGTGAAATATTAAGTAATAGACACTGTCCTCCTACTGAATCTTTAAGACAATCTTTAAATGAAGTTAAACTTATGAAAGAAGGGAAAAAGGCAGAAACTTCTCTTCAAGATTGGTTTTCAAAAATTAAGAAGGATAAAGAAAACGGGAGACTGTAGTTAAATGAATATTGTCCCGACTAACACATTTGATCAGGATGTTAGAGATTATATACGAAAAAAGAAGTATCGACATATAGAAGATGATTTATATGATGATATTTTTAAATGTTTAATCAATGACATTTTGATTGGGGACGAAATTAAAGGGTTGAATTTAAGTCAAAGTGAACATGTTTACCCAGCTAGAGCTAAACATACGAGTGTAAATGTAGGGAAAACTAATGGATTTAGACTTATTTATCTATATTCAGAAAGTTTATCTAAAATATATTTGTTGACTGTTTATTCAAAGAAGGATCATGAGACTATATCAAAGGCAGAGATAAAGAGAATAATTAAGACATACTTATAACGATAAGACCTCCGCATCGGGGTCTTATTATCATTCTCCCTTCCCTTTTTCCTCTTTAGTACCTACATTCAAAAACAGACATTCATATCCATATACAAACCGTTCCGAATGAAGCAGGAATATTCATACCACTTAGAAACATCTTTCGAAATTCATAGCAAGAATATCACTCCGCTGAAATCTCTTTCCGCTGCTTTTTCTGTCGTGCCTTATCCAGACGTTCTTGATACATCTCTCGAATCCAAGTACTCACAGGTGCCTTCCATTGTTGGCTTGGGCTGGGGATATTTTTGATCAGACTTCTGGGGTTTAACCCCATCTCTCTGGCCATTTTCAGGGTTTCGTCGTTCAGTCTGCATTTCTTTTTTGCTTCAGCCCATTCTGCATCCTTTTTTATATTACTAGCCATGTTGTGTTCCTTTCTTCACACAATTAAAATTAGATTAACATCCATATCAGTTACTATTTCGTTTTACAGCCCGATACTGCTGCTTGCTGCTGTTTGGCTTGTCAGGAACAGTCATCTCAATCAAGCCAAGTTCCAACGCGGGGCGCAAATAATTGTTGCTGAACGTTGGACGGTGCTTAAGTCCAAGCCGCTCCAAAAGCTCTTTTGTGGACAGCGTTTCGCTGCCTAAGGCGGACATCAGGCGCTCGACTTGATCGGTAACTTGCTCGTGAACTTGTTCGGTTTGCATAAGATCAGTTAAGGCATCTCGGATCACGCGGAGCAAAAATCAACAAAAGCTGTAGAATCCGCCGCTTTGTCGGCAACAGCCAATATGGTGTAATACTCCTGTTGACGTTCGCGGATTAAAGTCTCCACAGGCAACCAGTTAAAGATGGGTTTCCAGCGACTTAATAAAAGCGTCTGCCACATACGCCCCATACGTCCATTTCCGTCAGCAAACGGATGGATAAATTCGAACTCATAGTGAAACACGCAACTTTTGATGAGAGGATGAGTATCAGTTGTTTTGACCCAGTGAATCAGATCACTTATCAACTTAGGTATAACATCTGCAGGCGGGGCCATATGCACCAGCTTTTCTCCCGCAAAGACACCAACACCACCAAAACGAAAACGCCCAGCCTCATTTGTTAGCTCCGCCATCAATATCTTATGGGATTTCGATAGATCATCAATATTAAATGGGTCGAATGTAATAATAAGGCTGTAAGCATCAAAAGCATTTTTAACTTCGCGTATTTCATTGGGTGAGCCAAGAACACGTTTACCGTTAATAATGTCTGTCATTTGTTCCAATGACAGCGAGTTGTTCTCAATTGCCAGTGACGAATGAATGGTCCGTATTTGATTATCCCTGCGCAAATGAGGGTTCACCGCAGTTTCGCTTTTTACAGTAACAATGCCCACTTGCTCGCTGATTTCAGCGACCAGGTGAATGATTGCATCTGTGACACTATATAGTGGAACATAAGGCTTTTCTGGCAAAGGCTCACCACCTAACTACTACTTATACGTTATTATACCGTTCAAGTTATAAAAATACAAGATTTTTCAGCAGCTCACTTTCTATCTTGCATAGCTTACTCTGCGAAAAGCATAACACTCAGCTCAGACAATTCTATGTGGAAAAGGAGCAAAGCCTAAGATTAAATCAAAGCAATGCTAATACGTAGTCTCATCTCGTACTTATTTTCAATTGTTCTCACCCTTACGAACTCTAAATCCCTGCATAGACTGTTTCACATCACACCACAAGTCACTTAGAATCCCTTCTTGATAACCCGCTAGACCAGTTTTAAGAAGTTTTTCTTTGAGAGGAGCGAGTTCAGGAGAGGAGACTCTGTCGAGTTGTTTCAAGCGCTGAGGACTTAGGGGCTGATCCGAGCGCGAAAGCTGATAATCTTCGAGGGTGTAATGGATAAAGGTAGTCTGCTAAGGTATGCGCGAGAATTTGGGGGGCTGGTTTAAGTACCCGGTCATGCACGGGAAGGTCTTGCCAGGCTTGTTCTTGCTCGGAGGTTTTGCCAGCAACCTGTTCAGGAAGAATTAAAGCATCTAGAATACCCATCTCTTTCAAGGCACTCTCTAATCGTTCCCGAGTCGCCTGTGGAACATGATCGTGGAATTCCACTGCGCTGTAAAAAGAGACAAACGGGATCTTGATGTCTTGCAAGATTTTTCGGGCTTGATTTGTCAAGTCATGTCTCGCGGGCTCAGGGTCCTGGCGTTGACGCCAAACTTCAATCGCTTCGGATTTGGCTTAACTTCTTTCAGAACCTGTTCTTGCTCGTGTTTGACGTTAAGAATCTCTCTGCGGATCTTGTCGCGGGCTCTATCCGTCGCTGGGTCTGCACATGGTAGATCACTTTTTCGCTTAAATGTTAAATCATAATATTCACCAATAATCCCCAATAACCTTCTGCATATTTGAATATTTTGCAAATTTCGGCACATGATTGACCACAGATTAATCATCAACCTCGTAAGACTGCGACAATCTTACGAGGTTTTATATTATGGTACTACCTTTGTAGGTTTATATGTATTTCTTCTTTGTATTTCGGCAACTAATACGTCGACCTTTTGATTTTGTGTCATAAATTTCTCATCCTGTGTGAGAGGGATACCCTTTCTCCATGCTTCATTCGCAAGTTCGTTGAGTTTCTCCTTTTCTTTTTCCAGCTTTTCATTAAGAGGAATATTTTTCATGCTAACCCCCCTTATTTTCCATATTATTGAATCTTTTAACGATATATCGTTAGTATATATCACTTTTCGCTCCTCTTCAACGGTATTCCGTTAACTATTTGTAATATAAATTGCTATCCTGTGAATTATAAGGATAGCGTTTCTTTTTTGAGGTGATAGAATGAATATTTCTCAGGCGGTAATCCGCCGCATAGAAGAGCTGTGCCGGGAAAGGAATCTGAGCATTAATGCCCTCAGTAACGTTTCGGGCGTTACGCAATCGACAGTGAATGATATTATAAGCGGTAAAACATATAACGCAGGAATTGGTACCATAAAAAAGTTGTGTGATGGGCTCGGAATCAGCATACGATATTTTTTCGACAGTGATTTGTTTTCCCATCTAGAGCAGGAAATTAAGTAGTTTATGCAAAAAACCTCGTAGATTTTTCAAAGAAAATCTTACAAGGTTTTATTTGTTCTCACAGAAAAGGAGACGCCTTTTGAACTGCATCCAGTTTTTTAGACACCTCCTTCTTCGTCGTCTTCATTCCCGAACACTTCAGATAAATCATGAGCGTTTTCAGGCAGCATGTCAATCCCCAGCTTCTCCCTCAATACCTCCCGTATGTCCTGCGCAAAAATCGGCCTGCCTTTTTTTCCCAATTGGAAGAGCCAGCTGGGAAACCCGATGGCTTTTCTGGCGAATTTGGGACCGAACATACTCCTGCAGACCGGCCTCTACCTGAACAACGACAGCGTCCGCCGCGATTTCCCAGCCTGAAGTCTCCGAAGCTTCGGGGATGTGCTCATGCTCTCTGTCCATCATATATAAATGAAACCCCCAGCCTGGGCCCGGCCCAGTAATAAGCCTGGATAAAATCTTCCCCTTCGATGGCGCAGCCCGGCAGGTCCGGGAAAACAACCGTATATTTGCCGCTTATTTTATCCCGCTCAATAATGGCCGGGAAAACATATTTCCTCTTCATCATCCACCATTCCTTACTGCGTATCTCCGCCGGGACGAGCTTGCCTGCTCCACGTCTCATCCTTAAGCCACACATTCAAAAGATCGTAAACTTTATTCTTATAAGTGATATACGTCTCCTTGTCATTGACCGCTTTCCTGAGTTCCTGATTAGTCATTCCCTCGATATCCATATCGATGATGAATTGCGCCCGTTCCTCCTTTGGGATACCTAAAAGAAGCACCGCCTGGCTGTAGTTTAAATTCGGATTCGAATCCGAATTTGAGGAGGTAAGCTGTTCGGCTCCGTACTCTTTGAAGATACGCATCAGTTTATTGGCCCTGCTCTGGGAGAAATCGACCGACTCCTCCAGTCACTTGCCCCATTCTCCATACTTGAGCAGGGCCTTGGCCTCCGTCAGCCGCCTTCCGATCTCGACGGCGGCGGCAAGGTAGATCCTTTCAGCCTGGTATTTGATCATGTTAATTTCAGCCGCGATTACATGCGGCGTGCGTCCGCTGATGATATCAGTTTCAGTTACTGTATCAGTTACTGTATCAGTCATGATATCCACACTCCTTGGGGCTAATTTCACTCATAGGATATGTGGCCAGGCTTAAGAGTGTGACAACCTCAGTCGTCAGGCTTTTTAATCTAGGGAAGTACCCCGCTGTTTGGTCGAGACAGCAGGGTACTTTCCTTTTTAGAATCTTTTTATGCCCCCAAACCTGCAGCCGGCGGTCAAGCATTCCGTAGAAATCAGACGAAGTAACCTCAGTCCAATCCTTTGAGTTAAAGGATTGGATCGGTAATTGTCAAATGCTACGCACGTAAGCAAAGAAAAAGCCCAACCCTAAGGTTGGACATGAATTTCTAATTTTTAGTTTTGTAGCAGTTAGCTGGTAGCTCTTTCGACCAAGGAACAAACTTTTCAA
>Ga0209347_1003099_pt1 | contig 20228 bp, 17 predicted proteins | sample AutmiccommuBRH23_FD_187382 | JGI IMG/M metagenome (GOLD analysis project Ga0209347, IMG submission 187382) | Deep subsurface microbial communities from Mt. Terri, Switzerland - Autotrophic microbial communities BRH/23 (SPAdes) (version 2) | ecosystem: Environmental > Aquatic > Deep subsurface >...
AGTGATCATATACATCCGCAAAGGCAGCCGGATCACAAACGGACCGGGTCACAAGGTCCTGTTCGTTTGACAAGATTGCAACCTTATGTGTCTGCTGCATTTTATAAGGCTCCTTATCTTCATACGTCGGGTGTGGCTTTACATTACACATCTTCTATAAACTTTCGACCGCAGATGCGTCCCGTGCAGTTTTTTGTCGTTTTAAGTTTACCATGCGATAACCTTCAAATAATACTGTACCAAAGTACAGTCTTTGCAAAAGAAAAAAGCCGGAATTTATCCGGCTTCTCCTGAAAAGTTATGCTTACATATCTACCAGGCCCATATGGCTGGCATAGGCAATAACCTGGGCACGATTTCTCATATGGAGCTTTTCCAATATTTTACCCATATGGTATTTTACAGTCCGCTCCGTTACATAAAGACTCTCAGCTACTTCTTTATAGGTCTTGCCCTGGGCAACCAGGCTCAGGACTTCCATCTGCCGCTCAGTCAGTATTTGGTTTTCTTCCTGTTCTTTACCCAATATCTCTCCGCGGTTAAACTCCTTTAAGACCCTTGCCGCCAATCCCGGGGATAAAGGGGCCTCCCCCTGCTCAAGGGCTTCAAGCATACCAAAAAGCTCCTCAGCATTTAAATTCTTTAAAAGATAACCGGAAGCCCCGCTCTTGACCGCTTCAAAAAGATCCTCATCCGCCTCGGAAGCAGTCAGCATCACAATCCTGATCTCAGGGAATTTGGCTTTGATCAGACGGGTGGCTTCCAATCCGTTACAGCCGGGCATCCGGACATCCATCAAAATAACCTCGGGCCGCAAGGTCCCAGCCTTTTCAAAAGCTTCCAGGCCGTTTTTGGCAGCGCCCACAACCTCTATACCCATAGCGCCCAAAAGGTTTTGCAGTCCTTCCATGAATAAAGGATGGTCATCCACAAGCAATACCTTCAAACCTGCTTTTCCCCTCCTTTTTGCTCTGCTGGAAGTTGAACAGTTACTTTTGTTCCCCCGCCGGGCACTGAGCTGATGTTTAATGTCCCGCCTATTTCCCTGGCCCTTTCCTCCATAATATCAAGTCCAAAGCTTTTTTCTTCTGACCGGCTAATCATATCTGTACTAAAGCCCCGGCCGTTATCCTCAATGACCAGCGTCAGCCGGTCAGCTTCCGCCGATAAGCATATTTTTGCACTGCTGCTGTCAGCATGTTTTCTGACATTGGCCAGGGCCTCCTGGATAATGCGAAACAATTGCCTTCCTATATCAGTTGAAATACAGTCGATACAAGCAGTTTCAATATCTAGCCGTACCGTAATGCCGAAATTTCTTGAAAAGCGCTCAAGGTAATGCTGCAGATAATCTATTAAACCCTCTTTTAAAAAGGCTTCCCCTCTCATGCTTTGTATGTATTCCCGGACCTCGGCATGGGTGTCCCGGGCAATCTGGCTTAATCTTTCCAGCCCATTATCCACTAATGCCGGTCTGCCGTTGCACAACTCCTGCCGCATGGCCTGGGCTTGAATATTGATATATCCCAGCACCTGCCCCAAACTGTCATGCAGCTCTCTGCCCAGCCGCTCCCGTTCGACAAAACCCGCCAGGTTGCGCTGCTGCTCCATTAACTTCCGCTGAGTTTCCTTGGCTTCAGTGATGTTGTAAATAACCAGCAACTGCCCGATCAACTGTCCCTGCCCATTAGTCAGGGAGGAAAAATTAACTTGATAATACCGGCCTTCCTTCTCTATTTCCACAAACCAGTCTAAATCTTCCTCTCTTTTTTCCTGTAAGGCTATTAACACTTCCGGAAAAGTTTTAAACACTTCACCGGCCGGCCTGCTTAAAGCCTTAGCTGCGGACAATCCCAACAGTTTTTCGGCAGCTGGATTCAGGTCTAATACGCGCTTCTTTTCATCCAGGACAATAACCGCCCCGCCCATACTGTCAATAACCATCGCCCGGGCAACAGGGGCAACGTCAAACAAACGGTAGCGAAAAAGTCCCCAGGCAATAATACAGCCCGATACTGCCATGAATACCGGAGTAACATCAAAACGGGCCACAGGGCTCAGGCCCAGTATATATAAAATATTGGGTATTACTATTAAAACAGTGCCGATTAATATTGTCAGGGACTGCCCCCCATACAGGGGAGATTTATGGCGAAGGGTTTTAATTAAAAGAAAGATGGCAGTTATATTTAAGGAATAGGAATAAACGATATGCACCCAAAACCATGGACCATAGGTTTTAGCCACCACGGGAAAAATACCGCCCTGCTCCAGATAAACATTTTGGCGTATTAAGCCGTGGAATTCATTACTCCACACCAACAGATTCGTAATTAAAGGTATTACACACAAAAAAAGCATACTTCGCCTGTTAATCCATTTCTCATTGTTTGTAAAGAAACTCACCATTATCACCAGGGTAACAGAAGAAAAGGCATAGGCAAAATACTGCACATTAGCCCAGAATAATTTAGTCGGCAGGTCGGCCCCCGACATTTCCAGGGCATTTGCCCAGGACCAGACTGTGACTACGGCCATACTTACAGCAAAGGGAAGCGCGCCGCGCACTGCTCTGCGCCGCCAGGCATAGACGCCCAGGGCAGTTGTTATAAGCCCCGCTATGATTATTACCCAAGCATACGTTATATTGTAAAAGATCATGGCAAAGCCTCTACTTTTTTTGATATTTTGCTAATTTCGACTTAAATACTGAAAAACCCTCCTTTGGGGAGATCGGGGACGGTCCTTTTCGTCTCGCCAGCACTGAATCTTAGAATTCCTGCTGGCAACCGCCAAGAAACATAGCCCCAAGTGGGTAGAAGGCACCCCTCACGGGATGCCAGCCCCCGTTGTCACCGGACGTGCAGTTTTCCCGCATCCGGCGGCCCCAATGCTATCCCCTAGCGGGGAGACTCAAAGAGCTTGAGTTGCTCGCACCCTTCTCTGTCCGGCTTCCGGTCATGACAGTCCGGTACCTGTTTACAGGTTCTGGTCGTTTTCTAAGATGAAGTTTGACCTGGCCCGTCTGTCGCTCCGTCGAAGCGCTCATCGGTGTCGTCCTTCCCCGGGTTCCCCCGGGTACTATGACGGCGCTGACTCCTCCCGCCGCTTGCGGCATCCCTCGTACCTGCTCCTTATGGGAGAACAGCGGGAGGTCTCATTCGGTTACCCTGTTTCGTTGTTCTTAAGCCTCCCCGCGCCTAACCACCTATGCGCATTTCCCCGGGAATTCCTTACATTGCCCCGGCTCGACCGTTTCCGGCCAGGCTGCAACTCTTAGCGCAGTCTCGCCCGATGCGCACGCCACCTCGGCCTAATCGGATACCGGGCAAAAGCTTGGGTATTCGAAAACGGGTCTGCTCCAAGACTTGCCGGCCATGTCGCGTTAGTTGGAGTAGCAAGGTGACTTTCATGTATTTTTATGAAATTCTGTGGGAATCAAAACATCATGCAGTTTAGTGTGTCTATTTTAGCGGGGACAGCTCAGAAGTCAACGGGCATGATTTCATGGACAAGAATTTAGGCAAGGCTATTCCTTACGGAATCTATGATACCGGTCGGAACAGCGCCTGGGTTATAGTAAGCCAGGACCACGACACGTCTGCTTTTGCAGTGGAAAGTATCCGGCGCTGGTGGCAGGGAGAAGGGTCCTTGCTCTACTCCGATGCCAAAGAATTGCTGATCTGCGCCGATGGTGGCGGTAGCAACGGATCCCGGGTGCGTCTGTGGAAGTATGAACTCGCTAGCCTGGCGAAAGAGACCGGCCTGGCTGTCACCGTGTGTCATCTGCCACCTGGCACGAGCAAGTGGAACAAGATTGAGCACCGCCTTTTCTCACACATAACAATGAACTGGCGCGGTCGTCCACTGACCAGCCATGAAGTGGTCGTGAGCCTCATTAACAGCACTACAACGCGTCAAGGTCTAAAAGTTCATGCCGAAGAAGATCCTTGCCAATACCGACCGGGATCAAGGTATCGGATGAAGATATGAAAAAAATCAACCTGAACAAACATATTTTTCACGGAGAATGGAACTACACAATTTTACCATAACTGGAGTCCAAAATATTCCATACGACCATGTTATTTACTGACAGGCCCCCAGATCTTACGCCCAGGGCAGGGCCGTCATGGCCAAAGTTCTGCTGCAAAACATAGGCAATGCTCCTTCCGGCAGCTTTAAAATTGCCTTTTACATCTCCGATGACGCTAACTTTGACCCCGGCGCAGACCAGTTCCTCTGGTCCAGAAACGTCCCGGGAATTGGCGCCGGAAGAGACAGAACTACCGGCTTTTTCTACAAATTCCGCAACTCCGTTTCCGGCAAGTACCTGTTGTGCGTTATCGACTCCACCAACCAGGTAGCTGAATTAAACGAGAACAACAACACAACGGCAGGACGACAGATACCGTAAGGATTTCCTCTTTTTTTCGTCTCAATAAGTTTCAATCCCCGGGGCTGTTGCCCCGGGGATTTTTGTAAGCTGATAGCTGACGGCTGATAGCTTCAATGCCTGATCACAATTGCCTGGCGCAGCTCTTCTTCAGTAGTTATTTCCAGGATTTTTTCGGTCAGCGCCTCAAGCTGGGCCAACTCAAGGGTGTTGATTCTTTCTTCAATATCTTGAGATACTGTGCCAAAACGTTTTTTGATCAGTTTTAGCAAGATCGTGCGGGTGCCTTCCTGCCAACCTTCCTGCCTGCCTTTTTCCACCAGTCCAGGGTCATAGAAAGTCTTAATCATGTTCTTCACCTCCTGATCGATTTTGTTGTAATCACCGTATTTACCGTACAGATATTCTATAATGTTGACCATGATGGCGTTCATTTCCCCGGCATCTTCAGCAGTGATCTTTTTTTCTGCTGAAGCCAGGGTGATGGTTTTAATCACTTCTTCGGCTGTATGAAGAAGGTTTTGGTAAGCTTCTTCGTCCATCTTTCCTTGTGCCTTTAAGTGTTTCCGGAGCTTGAACACCTGCAATGGAAGCAGGAGATACATTTGCTTATTATAGAGTTGCCGGGCGTCGTAAAGCCAGTATTTAAATGTTGGTACCTGGTAAAGCAAGGCTTCTTGTTTGGGAATCTTGACTCTTAGTTGGAGGATATCGGGTACTTTTTCGTTTTCTTCAATAAAGATCACCCGCGGGTCGGGGAACTCCATTTCCAAAGGGCCGGTCAAATCAGACAGGTCCAGGAGCTCTTTTGCTTTTTCAAAGCCGTACCGGAACATTCTGATGACGATGTTTTTGTCATAGGTGGTTTGAAATTCAAGGTGGTACCGGTAAATGGTTTTGCCGGAGGCGACTTCGATAAACATGTCGGCGGTGCTTTTGACCAGGTCGTCACGGATGAATTCCGTGCTGCCGTAGCTCACTTTAACTGTTTCGGCGAAGTTGTCATCGTACAGTGCGTTCAGGATGTTGAGCAAGGGCTTTTTTGACAAGTGAAACAGCCTTTTAATCAGTTCATCCATTTTTATGGCGGTATTCATTGCATCGCCTGCCTGTAATTTGTTTTGATTGTATTTTATCACGAAGGGGAAGAGAATTCTACATATAATTTTGATTGCAAATGAAACCAAAATATAATACTACCCAAACCATGTTTTGCATATCAGCACAGGGCTTTTATTTTTTTCAAATTTAATCCTGCAATTGTTGCTTCTGACCTGAACCAAAAAAATTCCATACAAAAAAACCTGATAACTGACTGCTGATAGCTGATAGCTGACGGCTGATTACCGACAAAAAAGCAAAAAACTCCTCATTTGGCAGCAGGAATATTTAAAAAAAACGAAATCACCTTTAATAAACTTAATTTCATAGAAAGGGTGATATTTATGCTAAAGCGGTTTCTGGTTTTTTTACTTACCTTTGTGCTCTCCCTTGCTCCTTTAAGCGGTGTTTTTAAAAGCGTGCCGGCCGGAGCAGGCGAAATCAAGCCGGCTGGAGCGGAAAAGAGTAAATCGGAGGTGCTGGAGGCGTACCAAAAGCTGCCCCTTAATTTTATTGAAAACAAGGGGCAGTTGAACGAAGCGGTGCTTTACTATGCCAAACTGCCGCAGGGCACCATTTATTTTACCGGGGAAAAGGTTGTCTTTCAAGTAGTGGAAAAGGTTTCCGGGGAGAAGGTTTCAGGTGATACTGCCCGGCTATTCGACATGGAAAAGAAAAAACCTTTTGGTTCCGGCTATGCCGGGTCAGGGGAGCAGGTTTCATCGCCGGACAAAAGCAGCGCTCCTTCCCTGGAAACGGAATTGACCAGGCAGGTCTCTTTTAGCTTAAACTTTGCCGGGGCAAACAAAAACGTTAACGTGAAAGCCCTGGGCCTTAACGAAGGCAAGGTAAACTACCTTATCGGCAATGACCCGGCCAAATGGCACACCAACATCCCCACCTACCAGGAAATAGTCTACCGGAACCTCTGGCCGGGGATCGACCTTTCTTTTAAAGGTGAACAGGGCAACTTAAAATACGAACTGGTGGTCAAGCCAGGCGCCCGGCCGGAAACGATTAAACTTGCCTACGAAGGAATTGAAGGCCTGGAACTGGCGCCGGGCGGCGAACTTCTGATTAAAACTACAGCCGGCACGCTAAAAGAAGCAAAACCTTACCTTTACCAGGAGATAGCCGGTGAAAAAGTAGCCGTGGAAGGTTCATTCGCCCTGGCTGAAGCGGAAAAGACGGCCTACGGCTTTGCCGTTGCCGCTTACGCCCCCCGCTACCCGCTGGTCATTGACCCGCTGGTCTACTCTACCTACCTGGGCGGAAGCAGTGGTGAATATGGCGTTGGCATAGCGGTGGACGGCGCGGGCGACGCCTATGTGACCGGGGAAACCGCTTCTGCCAACTTCCCCACCACCAGCAGGGCATTTGATCAAAGTCACAACGGCAACCCGGACGCCTTTGTAACTAAACTCTACCCCGGGCCCGACATTACTGTCGCCCCCCTGCCGGTTCCTTTTGGTGACGTGCTGGTTGGCTCTTCTGCCGACCAGGTGGTTACCGTGAAAAACGACGGTGATGCAGACTTAAACACCGGCCCGATTACCAACCCGGCGGGGCCTTTCAGCATCATAGCGGACAACGTCTCCAACCAGACCCTGGCCCCTGGCGCTGAAGCCACCCTGACCGTCAGGTTCGCCCCACCGGCAACCGGCCCATACAACGATAGCTTTGGCATCTCATCCAACGACCCGGACGAAAACCCGGTAACGTTAAACTTAAACGGCAATGGGATAGTCGCCCCCGATTTAACTGGCAACTTCACCCTGCTCAGGTCCTATGCCCAGGGCAGGGCCGTCATGGCTAAAGTCCTGGTGCAAAACATAGGCAATGCTCCTTCCGGCAGCTTTAAAATTGCCTTTTACATCTCCGATGACGCCAGCTTTGACCCCGGCGCAGACCAGTTCCTCTGGTCCAGAAACGTCCTGGGAATTGGCGCCGGAAGGGACAGAACCACCGGCTTTTTCTACAAGTTCCGCAACTCCGTTTCCGGCAAGTACCTGTTAAACGACTGCGTCTTCAGCTTCATTACGCAAGGCGCGCCGGCGGCCGGCATCGCCTCGACAACGCCAACAACCCTTACCGAAGCGGCGGCCAACGACGGGAGCCTCGCCTCCGGTACGGTTACAATCATTATCGCCAACGGGACATTGGCAACAGATATCGCCAAAGCCAACGTGACGGCAACCAATCTTCCGGTAGGGCTGGATTATATAGTAACACGGACAGACGATACCCGCCTGACCATCAACATCACCGGCAACGCAGCGAATCATGCCGACGCGAATGATGTAAGCAATCTGAAGTTCACGATAGCCCAGGCTAAAATAACCGTTGCAGGATCGAAAGGAAACTTGACCGTCACCTGTGGCCCATGGAACTTTGATTTGGTTTCTTCCGCGAATGGTGAAGTGGTGGTGCGGGTGGACTGGTCCGCAGTGGCCAACCACCTGGTTACCGGCGTCACAGCCCAGGAAGTGGCCGCAGCCATCGCGCCTAAAATATACGAAGGGCAGAACGGTCAGCCGCCCCTGTCCGAGTTGCCAATTCACCTGATCGGACACAGCCGCGGCGGCGGCATGGTTTATGAACTGGCCCGCCTGCTGGGCGAGCAGGGCGTGGAAGTGAACCAGGTCACCTCCCTTGACCCGCTGACCCGCATCCTCTTACGGCGGCTGATGCCCAGGGTCAAGACCCGCTGCTGGGTCCCGGCCCTGCTATCGACACACAATTAAACGAAAACAACAACACAGCGACAGAACAGATACCGTATGTGAAGGTTGCAGTGCGCTCAGACAGACGGGGACCGAAGCGCATTGCTATTACTGTCCCACAAAACTGTACACACTACGCTTGCTACGTTTGAACAGGCATAGCGCCCCCTCTTCACAATGAAGAGGGGGCGCTATGCCTGTATTTGATCAAGTCCACCATAGTAAATATTTAAAAAACCTGCATATTATTGTAAGTTTTGGCTGAGGTCTACATAGAGGTAATTTTCCTCCTGATTCCGCTCAAATACGGTAAAAGCCATAAGCAGACGCTCGCTCACAAGCTCTATCTCGTCTTCGCCGTCAGCTGTGCCTTTATTAAAAGCGAATCCCGGCAGGTCTGCAATAGCGTGTTCATACTCATGTGAAATCCATAGCAACTGACATTTCCCAACAACCGGCGCGATATTGCGTATATCATGTTAGGGTCTTTGAATTTCCCCTTTACCGCCAGCTAACTGCCGGCTCTTTACGCGTCGGGACCCGGTGATAGCGGTGTTTCGGGCAGCCAATCATCATCGCCCCGTAACACTGGTGTCCTTCCGGGAGGGCAAGTGCCTGGGCCATGGGCGGGTAAAAGTTTTCATTGACTCCAGGGAAAAGGCCCCGTGCGGGCAGACGGCAACACAGTGACCGCAGTTGATGCAGAACTTGTCCGCTCCCGGCACGGGTGACGGTAACGCGTCACCAGGACGGCTCCGCCTTTTTGGGATGCCAGTAAGCCAGCACGATCGAACCCAGGCCGAGGATTACGACAAGTACCTTGAAGAATATTCCAACTATCGGCAGGCTGGTTAGTAACGCTTCCAGCGACAGACCCAGCAGTGCCAGCCAGAGTCCCTTGTGGGAATGGGGCCAGCCGAACCGGGCGGCAAGCCAGTACCCGGCAGCCACGGCGACGACGATTTTACTGATGTAGAGGGCCACGCCGTAGGCCAGAACCAGGACGATGCCCAGCGGGATACCGATGACCGTAATCATGAGGATAACGGCCATGATCGGGACAAAGACCAGTGTTCCGGCGCCGGCGCCCACGGCGGCCAGGGTTCGCTTTATAGCCGGGGCGGATGTGCTTTCCCACCATTCGGGACGCCACAGGGTGGTAACCAGCCAGAACAAGAGCGCCCCGGCCAGGCTGAGGAGAAATGGCACGATTTGATCATGCCAGGTTCCTTCCCTCTTTTCAGGGGGGGCCTTCATGGTCCAGTCGGTCTGACCGGCGACCCGGGCACCGGGTGCGAGGGTTGCCTGGTTGGGGCTGGTGTATTTCAGGCTGCCGTTTATGGCGGCCGTATCCTTTAATACCAACTGCCCTACCTGGAGCTTGACATCGTCGTTGACGACACCGTTGAGGGTGCTGGTTTCCGCTGCCCCAAACAGCTGTCGCTGGATCTGTCCGGAGTGGGTTAAATTTCTTGCGGCGACCAGCGCGTCCCGGCCAATAACAGAGTCCTTGCCCAGGGTGGCTTTTTCCCCCGCGAGAAGGGCGTCTCCTTGCGCCTTGCCGATGATTTCAATATTTTGCGCCGCGGCGTGCAAGTTTCCTTCCACGGTGCCGGTGATGATCAGGTTTTGTGAGGCGGTGTAGAGGTTCCCCTTTACGACCCCGTTAATCCGGATATCTTGTGCCGCCACAAATAGAGAGCCGTCTACAGTCCCGTCAATGATTACCAGGTTGCCCCCGTAAAAAGCCGGGCCCTTTACCGTTTCTGTGCTCGGGAGCATGTGGATTTCGTTGTTGTCCTGGGCGGCCGGGGCCGATTCGCTCCATTACCCTTATGCTCAGGTCGGGCACAGGGGGGACGCAGTCCAACAGGGTGCCGAGGAGCAGATTTTCTCCGGCTATGGTGCTTTTCAGCAACTGGCAGTGCGGGCATCCCTTGATGTGCTCCAGGAAGCTGGTGCCGGGTGTCGTCTCTCCGTCCATCCAGGCCATAATTTCATCTGCCGGAGGGCAGTTATGGGGTTTGTTCATATCGAATCACCTCCGCTTTCCATTTCTATACTTCTCCGCAGCTTTTCCCTTGCCCGGGACAGCCTGGAAGCCACGGTGCCCATGGCCCAGTTCAGCGCGCCGGAGATATCCTGGTAACTTGCACCACTGTAGTATTTCATAACGACGGCGGTACGGTCTTCCGGACTGAGACAGGCCAGGGCATTCCATACGGCCTGTTTTTGTTCTTCCTCCAGCAGGTGGGTGATGGGTGTTTCTCCGGCCGGGAGAACATCCCTCTCAAGATTGGCCGCATGCTTTTTTTGTTTCTGCCTGCTGCGCAGGATATCCAGGCAGCAATGGCTGGTGATCTTCAGGAGCCATCCCTTGAAACTGGCAATCTCACCGGTTTTTCCGCCGGTCAGGGCTGCGAACGCTTTCACCATCGCCTCGCTGACGGCGTCTTCCGCATCGGCCGGGTGCCTCAGGATTCCCAGGGACAGCTTGTAGGCGTCCTGCTGATAACGCTGCACCAGAAGGGCATAGCTGCTTTTTTCCCCGGACAATATTCGACGGATAATCGCCTGGTCGCTGTCTCCACCGGTCAATCCTTTACACCCCCCTTCGCGCTCCTTTTATATATAACGGAAGTACAGACTTTTTCTTCCCGGTAATTCAAGAAAATTAGCTTCGACTTTCGGGTATAACGCTTATAAAGTTCCCGTCTTTCGCAGACTAAAATTGTAAAAATACCATAATTTATAATTTTTATTATTTAACCTTATTAAGTTGTCAATTTGTAACTACTCAGGCCGCTAACGCAATAGTTAAAGATTAGGTACCAGGCACAAAGGGATTCCCAAGAAGGGCATCACGGATTGCCAGCAATACCGGGATAGAATTCTTCTTGAGCGTGGAGATATAGCCTCTGATCCGGCAAAAGATTTTAGCCCCTTGCTGGGATCGGAATCCACCCGAGATCTTCTGCTGGACTTTAGTCATTCGGATATCCCGCTCCGCCTGGTTGTTGTCGAAGGGGATGCGAAAGTCATACATGAAATTGAGTGTCTCCTGGCGGTAGTTATCCAGTCTTTCCACAAAGTTTCTCGCTTTGGTCTTTTTAGGTCTGCCGCGCCCAGGTCTGGTTCTCGTTCTCAATGTCAGTGGAAACATTAAACCTTTTCCTTATTAAGGCTCCCCTCTGTCTCCGCCCCGCCCCCGAACCAGAACTGCCGGCTGAAACCGGGCACTTTGCCCCAGGTCTCCCCTTCCGGAACCTGGTTGCGCGCAAGCTCCAGCTTGAAGAGCTGCATGTCAAGGTAGTCAGCCTGGTGCAGGAGGACTGCCTCCAGGGTGCACGGCTCTACAGGGCTCCCCCACTCCAGTTTGCCGTGGTGGCTGGCGATGAGGTGCAGGAGCAAGCTCAGCCGTCCGGGTGACAGCTCGCTGCAATTCTTCGCATACCGGTCAACGAGCATGATCCCCTGGGTAATGTGGCCCAGCAGTCTTCCGCTGCCGGTCATATTGATCACAAGCCCGGACCAGTCGTAATCGTAAATTTTTCCCACGTCGTGCAGGATGGCGCCGACCACAAGCAGGTCGGCATCTGTTTCGGGGGTGGCCAGGGACAGGCACCGGTCTATTACACCGACCGTATGGTGGAGGAGCCCGCCGAGGTAGGCATGATGATGGTAAACCGCAGCCGGGGCGTTCAAATAGGACTTAACGAATTCCTTATCCCCCTTGAAAAGGGTATTGAGCAGTTGGGAAAGTCCGGGGTCGCGGACGTTTTCGATGTGCTCCCGCAGCTTCTTCTTCAGTTCCTCGCGATCTACCGGGCAGACCGGCAAAAAATCAGCCGGGCTGTATTCATCGGGACGCGCCTGGCGCCACCCGGTGATGGACAGTTGAGGCTGTCCCTTGTATTCTCCCAGGTTCGATTTCACAAAAATAACGGAGTTGACAGCGGGGGGCCCGCCGGTGTGGTCCCAGACCCTGCCCGTGATGTCGGTTTCCCCATCGGTGAGCCGCAGGGCCAGATAGTTTTTGTTGTTGCTGGCCTGCCGGATGCTGCACTCCCTGACGACGAGGGTGCCGCTGAACGGCTGCCCGGACGAATATGTACTCAGCTTGGTCAAAAATTTTCCCTCCCGATTGACTGACTCGTGTGCAATATTGCCAGTGTTGCACCAACAGCAATTGTCCACTATGAATTACCTGGAAAATAAAAATTTTTTAGTAAACAGGAAAGCGTCCCGGATGACGAAGGAATGACCTCTTTACCTTCTAACCTGCCAACAACTCATCCGGGAAAGGGCGGCCATCTCCCTGTTCCCAGTGTCCTGGCGCGAAACTGGAATGGTTGGGCCTTCCAGCTCACTTGTGGTATAATATCACCCAGGAAAATTGTCGGCCGCGCGGCCGGGCTGAAGAAAGAACGATTAAACTATTGCGATGAATAATTATCTAAAGGAGGCGAAACCATGACCAAGGATGAAATCCGCGATATGCAAACGGGGCCGGAAATGGACAAAATCGTGGCTGAAAAAGTGACGGGTACGGGCATATTCAGCACACCGCCCAGGTACTCTACGGAAATAGCGGCCGCCTGGGATATTCTGCCGAAATTCCACTGGGTAAACCTGCTCAAAGGCCAGGCCGGAATGTGGGTCTGCACCGTAAGAAATTATTCCGGGATGCAGTACCAGGAATACCAGGCTCTCTCCCGGCAAGCACCCGAAGCCATCTGCAAAGCCGCTCTACTGGCGGCAATAGACAAGTAATTCAGGCCTGTAACCGTTTTCACCCCGTGCGGATTTGTTAACCATTAAAAAGCTCCCGGACTTAAGTCCGGGAGCTTTTTCCATTCGCTTGCACGAATAATTAACTTTTGCGGGAACTCTCACGGATACCCTCTTTAATTTTGGCGGTAATCTGATTCATCATCGCCTGGAAATCGGTGTTGGCGTGCTGTGAAGCCTTTACGACGGGGTTGTTCATGGCCAGGCTTTCGACTTCTTTCGCTTTCTTCTTGTCCGCGTCGGTCAACTGCTGACCGGCCAACTGCATCCGTCGCTGCTCCGCCTGCAGCATCTGCAGGTCTTCAAGCAGTTTGCGCGCCTCCGCGTCATGCATCAAGTTTTGCTCGGCTTCTTTCATTTTCTTGAACTCCTGGGTCTCAGCGAGTATCTTGCCCAATTCCAGACACATATCAAGGGACTTGTCTGTCAACGACATCTTTTTCACCTCCACACAATATTTTCTCCGGTTAAAATAAAAATCCTGCACCGGATTTTGTCCGCAGCGAATATTTACCGGCAGGAATTCTTTCCTGGACGGGAAATATATTTATCGTTAGCAGCTAAAATAGAGAAACAAAGGATGAAAACGATGTCGCGCCATCGGCGCCGCTGTCTCGGAGCAAAGGACTGAAGCCGGAACTTAATGTATTTTATAGAACTTATTGTCTACTCATACTTTGCCGGATTATGTTATAATTTAATCTATCATTCAGGTAAGGAGAAAAAACCTTGACTTCAAGAGAAAAAGAAAGGAAATTAAATATTCAGCGCCTCTTTTTCCTCGTTTTTGTCGTCCTGGTCCTGGCGGCGGTAGGTGCTGGAACCGGCTTTTTATTTGTCAGCGTAAAAGACATGCCCGTCCTGAACCCGGCGTCGCTCCAGTCCGGCGCCACGACCATGATTTACGATAAGGACGGCAAGCTGGTCACCAAGGTCGGCATCAAGAACAACTCGCCGGTCGATTTTAACAACATCCCCCAGGTCGTGCAGGACGCCTTTTTAGCGATTGAAGATCCGAGCTTTTACCGGCATCATGGCATCAGCCTGCGGGGAATTGCACGGGCGGCTTGGTCCGACCTTCGTTCCGGAGAGATCAGGGAGGGCGGCAGCACCATCACCCAGCAACTGGTCAAGGTATCTTATCTCAGCCAGGAACAAACCTTTAAAAGAAAGATCCAGGAGGCCGTCCTGTCTATTCAGTTGGAACGGCGCTATACAAAAGAAGAAATTCTGGAGATGTATTTAAACAACATCTACCTCGGGGAAGGCTGCTACGGCATCCAGGCGGCGGCCCAAACCTACTTCGGCAAGGACATCGGGGAAGTGACGAAACCGGAGGAGGCAGCCCTTATCGCCGGCCTCCCCCAGGCGCCGACCGCCTATTCACCCTACCGCAACCCACAGTTGGCCCTGCAGCGCCGCAACGCGGTGCTGGACAGCATGCTGAAAAACAATTACATCAGTGAGGCCCAGCACCAGCAGGCCAAAAGCAAAGAACTGAAAATAGACACCCGGGAACCGTCGGAAAAACAGTATCCTTACCCTTATTTTCTTGACTATGTCACGGACAAACTGATTGAAAAATACGGGGAGTCCGAAGTATTCAAGGGTGGCCTGCGGGTCTACACCTCCCTCGATCCAAAAATCCAACAGATCGCCGAGTCGGCCATGGCGCGGCTGGCCAACTTTCCGCCGTCCGGCTCTGACGCAAGCGGCATTCTCCAGCCGCAGGGCGCCATGGTGATCATGGATCCCAATACCGGCTACATCAAGGCGCTGGTGGGAGGCCGCGAGCACACTCAGAAGCGGCAGTGGAACAGGGCCACCCAGTCGGCCCGCCAGCCCGGCTCAGCCTTTAAGCCCATCGCCGCTTACGGCCCGGCGCTCGAGCAGCGGGGGATGGGGCCGGCGTCGGTGGTCGACGACGTCCCGGTCAAATATGGCTCCTATGAGCCACGCAACAACGACGGCGCTTACCGGGGACTGATTACCCTGCGCAAGGCGCTCACCAGCTCGGTGAACGTTGTGGCGGTAAAATTACTGGTGGACACAGTCTCCATTTCCGAATCCATCCAGTTCGCCGGCGGACTGGGGATCAACCTGGACCCCGCCATGCACGGGGCGAGCATGGCTCTCGGCGGTCTGCACAGCGGCGTAAGCCCCCTGCAGATGGCGGGTGCTTACAGTGCCCTCGCCAACAACGGGGTGTACATTGAACCCACGGCAATCACCCAGGTGAAGCGGGCCGACGGGGTGATCCTGGATCAAGCAGCGCCGAAGCAGCGCCAGGCCATGAAGGCAACCACCGCCTATCTGATTACAGACATGCTCAAGTCCGCAGTCCAGAGCGGCACAGGCGCCGGCGCCCAGATCGGGCGGCCGGTGGCCGGTAAAACCGGGACCACCGACGACGGTAAGGATATCTGGTTTGTCGGCTACACGCCGGAACTGGTGGCGTCGGTCTGGATCGGCCACGACCAGCCGGCGGCGATGCCCTTCGCCTATGGCGGAACTTACCCGGCCCGCATCTGGCGGGAGGTTATGTCCCAGGCGCTGGCCAACCAGCCAGTTAGAGATTTTCAGAGGCCGGACGGCATCGTCACCGCCACCGTCGATGGCAAATCCGGCCTCTTGCCGGGACCCAATACACCAGCCGGCAGTCTTGTCACCGATCTTTTCGCGGCGGGCACAGTCCCAACCGCCGTTGATAACGTCCATGTCTTTATGGAAGTGTGCGCGGCCAGCGGCCAGCTTCCCAATGAATATTGTCCTGACCGGGTGATCCGGCAAGTTATCAAACTGCCCTACAACGTTCCGTACTTTGTTCATGATTACAACCTGCGGGCCCCGACCAGGATCTGCACCCTGCACGGGCCGGGCTCGGCAAACAACGTAAACCCGGCCATCCCGGGAGCAAAGCCGAAAGAAAATCCCGGTGTGAAGCCAAACGGAAATCCCGGTGCGAAGCCGAACGAAAATAATAAACCAGGCCAGGCGGACAAAAAAACCCCTGAGGAGTGAACTCGTTTAGCTTACGCTGAACATCGGGGCTTCAGGTGGAGATGCTGCTCCACCTGAAGTAAAAAGCAGAAACCCCCACTTATATAAGTGGGGGTCTTGGAAATAAGATAATTTTTTTAATGTGAAATAATTTCCATCTTGAGTTATTTTAATTCGGCGATGGTTACGCCGTACCCGCCCTCACCGTGCTCGCCCAGGCGGAAGGATTTGACCCGGCTGTGCCCGGACAGCTGCCGGTGGACAGCCGCGCGCAGAGAGCCGGTTCCCTTCCCGTGGATCAGGCAGACTTTAGGCAACCCCGCCAGGTAGGCGTCGTCAAGGTACTTTTCGACTTCCAGCAGCGCCTCTTCAGCGTAAAGGCCGCGCAGGTCGAGCTCTGAAGAAACCTGCCGGGCTTTATCCATCAGTATGGCGCCGGCCTGGCTTCCCCCTGTGGCCTTTTTCGGCTGTTCCACCCGCCGGATCTCGCTCAGGGGGAGGCTCAGCTTGAGGACACCCACCTGCAGCTGGACCTCGCCGCCGGCCGGAGCGTTGATGACACAGCCCTTCTGGTTGTATCTGGGCAGGAATACTTCCTCGCCGGGGCGCAGGTCACCCGGCGCCCCGGCGGCCGGTTTCTTTTCCGGCGCGGCCCGGGCGGCCCGCTCCTGCATGGACTGCAACCTCGCCCTCGCTTCCTGGATGGCCGTCTCTCTGATGCGGGCGGCATCGGTGGAGAGCTTTTCCCGCAATTCCCGGATCGCCGCTTCGGCTTCCGATTTAGCAGACTTGACCAGCCGGTGGGCCTCCTCCGCCGCCCCGGCCAGAATGGCTTCCCTCTTTTCGGCCAGGTCACCCTCTATTTTCTCAAACTTGTTCTTCAGCTGTTCGGCTTCGGCCCGCAGCGCGGCAGCCGCCCCCCGCTCGGCTTCCGCCTCCTGCCTGGCTTTTTCCAATGAAAGCACCAGGTCTTCCACCTGCACCTGCTCATCCGTCAGGAAGCTCCTGGCCCGCTCCACCAGTGTCTGCGGCAGGCCAAGACGGAGGGCAATCTCAAAGGCGTTGCTGCGGCCCGGCCGGCCAATCAAGAGCCGGTAGGTGGGGCGCAGGGTGATGGCGTCGAACGACACGCTGGCGTTTTCCACCCGCCCGGTGGCGTAGGCAAAGCTCTTCAGCTCGCTGTAGTGGGTTGTGGCCACCGTCCTGGCGCCTGCTGCATGGAGCTCCTCCAAAATGGCCCGGGCCAGTGCGGCCCCTTCGGCGGGGTCCGTTCCCGCGCCCAGCTCGTCCAGCAGGACCAGGCTGTCCCTGCCGGCCCGCCGCACGATGTCGACGAGGTTGGTCATATGGGAGGAAAAGGTGCTGAGCGACTGCTCAATGCTCTGCTCGTCGCCGATGTCGGCAAAGACCCGGCGAAAGATACCCAGGCTGGAGCCCTCTCCGGCCGGGATATGGAGACCTGCCTGGGCCATTACAACCACAAGCCCGGCCGTTTTCAAGGCCACTGTTTTGCCGCCCGTATTGGGGCCGGTAATGACCAGCGTGTCAAAGCCGTGACCCAGCGTAAGGCTCACCGGCACGACTTCTCCCTGCAGCAGGGGATGCCTGGCCTTTTTTAAGTCCAGGCGGGCCTCGCCGGAGAACAGCGGCGCCACCGCGTCCAGTTTTTCACTGTACCTGGCCCTGGCCATAATGAAATCAAAATCCCCCAGAGCCTCGATGGAAACGCCGAGGGGCCCGGCATGCTCCGCCAGCGCCGCTGACAGGTCGGCCAGGATGCGCGCGATCTCCTGTTTTTCCGCAACCAGCAGGCGCCTCAGCTCGTTGTTCTTTTCCACGACGGCCATGGGCTCGACAAAAAGGGTCGCCCCGCTGGCCGACTGGTCGTGGACGATACCGGGAACCTGAGCGCGGTATTCGATTTTGACCGGGACAACGTAGCGCCCTTCCCGGATGGTCACGATCGGATCCTGTAAATACTTCTGATAGTGGGGGGACCGGATTACACTCTCCAGGTGCTCCTTGACCTCCGCCTGACCACGGGCAATCTTCCGGCGGATTTGGGCCAAGGCATCGGAGGCCCGGTCGGCCACCGCCCCGCCCGGCAGAATGGACGTTGCGATTTGCTGCTCCAGGCCGGGCAAACTGAACAGAACCGCGGTGATTTCTCCCAGCAGCGGGTAATTTTCCGGCCGTTCCGCAAAAAATTTCTTAATCCGCCGGCAGGCCGTCATCGTCTGCCCGACTGCCAGCAGCTCCTCCGGCTCCAGCAGCGCGCCCCGCTCCAGCTTTAAAAGCGGCGCCCGGATGTCCCGCCACCCGCCCAGTTCCGCCGTGGGATCGAGACGCAGGAGCTCCCGCCCCTCGGTGGTTTCAGACTGCATTCGCTCCACGAGCATTCGCTCTGTGGACGGCTCCAGGGCCAGCGCGCGGTCTTTGCCCAATCCGGAGCCCGCATAGCCGGAGAGACGCTCCAGTATTTTGTGAAATTCAAGTCTTTTCAAGGTTTTTGTGTCCATAAAATCAACCTTCCCAATGCCATCTCATTTTTCAGGCCGTAAATATTTTTACTTCCACAAAGACATATTATAGCACATCCGGGGACGGTCATCCACCACCCATTTCAACCCGGATACTTGACATCTTCCAGCACATACGGTATAAGTACTATTAGAAATCAACCAGGAATAAATCTTATTTGGGGGGCAGGCCGGTGAAGCAGGAAGACTCGGCTCTGGAGCAGCTTCGCAAAAACGGCAATAAAATAACACCGCAGCGGCAGGAGATCGTCCAGGCGCTGCGGGACGGCGCCTGCCCCCTGAGCGCGGAAGACATTCACCGGAAAATCGCCGCCCGCTACCCGAACATGAGCCTTGACACCGTCTACCGCAATCTGAACCTCTTTAAAGAACTGGATGTTGTTATGGAGTGCAATTTTCGGGACGGGAAAAGCCGCTACGAATTAAACTCCGGCGAAAAGCACCACCACCACCTGATCTGTTTAAAGTGCGGAACCTCGGAGACAGTCGATTTCTGCCCCCTTAAATATCTGGACCAGACCAAGATTGAGGCGAAGGATTTTAAAATAAAGGAGCACCGTTTTGAACTGTTCGGCTACTGTTCAGCGTGCCGCTCCTGAAGCCGGGCTTACGGGCCATCCTTAAATCTGGCGCCGGGCGGAGCCATTGTCCTGATTTCAGTATCGCCGCCGCTTCTTGCCCGGCCGGGCAAGAACGGAGAACAAAGGAAAACGGTGATTCAAATGTTGTTTAAAGCAGCCAGTTACAACGCCAATTCGATCCGCTCCCGGATCGGCCTGGTCCTGGAATGGCTCAGCCGGGAAAAGCCGGACTTGCTCTGCCTTCAGGAAATTAAGGTGACAGACAAGGACTTCCCGCTGGCGGAATTTCAGGCAGCCGGATACAACGCTGTCTTTGCCGGGCAGAAATCGTACAACGGGGTGGCCTTCATCAGCCCGCACCCCATCGAAAACGTCCGGACCGGGATCGGCGACTGGACGGAGCCCGGCGAGGCCCGGCTGATTGCCGCCACCGTCAGGGGAATCCCGGTGGTAAACACATATGTGCCCCAGGGGCGCGACCCCGGGAGCGAATTTTTCTTCTACAAGTTAAAATGGATCCGGTCCCTGCGGGACTACTTTAACGGCCACTATAACCCGGCCGAACCGCTTCTCTGGACCGGGGACTTCAATGTGGCGCCAGAGCCGGAAGACGTATACGACCCGAAAAAGCTTTACGGCCGCATCGGCTACCATCCCGAAGAACACAAGGCTCTGCAGTATGTCAAGGAGTGGGGATTCATCGACGTCTTTCGCCTCCACGTTCCCGGCGGTGGCCATTACACCTTCTGGGACTACCGGGTGCCGAGGCTTTTGGAGCGGAATCTGGGCTGGCGCGTGGACCACATCTGGGCGACCGGGCCCCTGGCCCGCAAGTCCAGCCGGGCCTGGATCGACGTGGAAATGCGCCGGCGTGAAAAACCGTCCGACCACACCTTTATCGCAGCAGAGTTTGACATCTAGGCAGCCAAAAAATGGCTTGACAGGTTGGAAAAGATAGTGTACTATAATCTCATCTTTGACAGTTGAAAACTATAAAAAAGCTTGAAAGCCCTGTGTTTGCAAGGCATTCAAGCTTTTCTTGTATTTTAAAAAAGTGAGTAATTTTTTTATTTCTTAGCAGTGTTCAAAATTTTTT
>Ga0209347_1003101_pt1 | contig 20224 bp, 24 predicted proteins | sample AutmiccommuBRH23_FD_187382 | JGI IMG/M metagenome (GOLD analysis project Ga0209347, IMG submission 187382) | Deep subsurface microbial communities from Mt. Terri, Switzerland - Autotrophic microbial communities BRH/23 (SPAdes) (version 2) | ecosystem: Environmental > Aquatic > Deep subsurface >...
GCCTGCACCGCCGGTGCCTGCGACGCCTGCGGGTTCGTCGGTTGAGGTGGTGACGCCTCCGGCTCCGGGTGGTCCGGGTGTGCCGGTGGAGGGTTCGTCGAGTGTGGTGACGCCGCCGGCGCCACCGGTGCCTGCTACGCCTGCGGGTTCGTCTGTTGAGGTGGTGACGCCGCCGGCGCCACCGGTGCCTGCGACGCCTGCGGGTTCGTCGGTTGAGGTGGTGACGCCTCCGGCTCCGGGTGTGCCGGGTGCTCCGGTTGTTGGTGAGGCTGGTGTGGTGACGCCGCCTGCGCCGGGCGCCCCGGGTGCTCCGGTGGTCGGTGAGGCCGGTCTGGTGACGCCCCCCGCGCCGCCTGCCCCCGGTGCTCCGGTTGTTGGTGAGGCTGGTGTGGTGACGCCGCCGGCGCCGCCGGTGCCTGCTACGCCTGCGGGTTCGTCGGTTGAGGTCGTTACGCCGCCGGCGCCGGGTGTGCCGGGTGCTCCGGTTGTTGGTGAGGCTGGGGTGGTGACGCCGCCTGCGCCGGGCGCCCCGGGTGCTCCGGTGGTCGGTGAGGCCGGTCTGGTGACGCCCCCCGCGCCGCCTGCCCCCGGTGCTCCGATCGATGCCGCCGCCGCCAACGTCGCACCCGCTGAACCGGCAGCACCGGCCGCACCGATCTTCGGTGATGCGGGCGTGGCTGCTCCCGCCGGACTGCCCGGCGGTGCTCCAGTCGAAGGTGCCGTGGGTGCCGCTGGTCCCGGGGGTCCGCCTGCTGCGGGAGCCCCGGTCGAGGCTGCCGCGGGCGCGGTCGGCCCCGGCGGGCCGCCTGCTCCTGCTGCTCCCGCTGCCGCAGCCGTCCCCGGCGGGACTCCGCCGGCCCCGCCCGCGCCGGCTGCACCGATCTTCGGTGACGCCGGAGTGGCCGCACCGCCCCTCCCGCCCGCTCCGGGTGGAGGTGCCGCAGTCCCGGCTGGAGTCGTGACGCCGCCGGCGCCGCCGGCTCCCGGTGTTCCCGAGGGAACTTCGGTCCCCGCAGCGACGCCGCCGGCACCGCCTGTCCCACCGTCGTCGACGAACACCCCGGTCAACGCGGTGACGCCGCCGGCGCCGCCCGTGCCGCCCGGCTCGTCAAGCGTCGCGGTCAACAACCCGGTTCCACCGTTCCCGCCGGCCCCGCCGTCTTCGGTGGGCGTCAACACCGGCGCGCCGCAACCGCCGATTCCGGGAACCCCGGGCAGTTCGGTGACGGTTGCCGACCTGCTGACGCCACCCGGTGTGATGCGCACCGTGCAGGACGCGGCCTCCTCAGTGGCCGGGGTGATGCCTCCGCCGCCGCCACCGGTGCCGGGCGCGTCCGGAGCTGCCAGTGTGGGTGTTCCGGCGCCGCCGGATCCGCTGACCCCGCTTGCGGCGACCGGTCTGTCCAACCTGATCGCGCCCCCGCCGCTGAACATCCCGTCGATCCCCGGCCTGCCCGTGCCGCTGCCCAACGAGATCCCCGTGCCGTCCGACCTGCTCTGTATCGGCACCGATTGGTCCGCCTCCCAAGGGGATCCGGCCGCCGCGCCCGCAGCCAACGCTGACATCCCCAGGGCGTTGGTCACCGGAACGGAGCCGCTGGGCCGCGACCGCTGGGACAACGGGTAGAGCGAGGCACGGCACGCATCGGACGGGAAGATAAGTCACCCTGTTCGAGGCGCGGAGCGTGTACTTCGAGACCCAGGTTTCGAAGTACACGCTCCCGCGCAGTGCGGCTGCGACTCGAGCCCGGCGGGCCCTTGTCGGTGAACGCAGTGGTGTGGCTTACTTGGCCGGGGATTGGGCTTGAGCGACCAGATCGGTGGCGACCTGGATCAGCGGCACGTTCGAATCCTGCGACAACTTGCGCAGCAGCTCGAACGCCTGAACCGCGTTGACGCCGTAGCGTTCCATGATCATGCCCTTGGCCTGTCCGATCATGTCGCGACTGGACAGGGCCCGGCGGAACTGTTCGTCGCGGCGCGCCGCATTCCACGCGACCGACGTGTGCGCCGCGAAGATCAAACCCAGGTTGCGCGCCTCCGGTCCGAACGCCCCCGGTTGCTCGGAGTAGACGTTCAGGGCGCCGATGGTCTCGCCCGCGATGAACATCTGAAACGCCATGATCGACCGGATCGGCGACTCGGCCAGCGCGTCTCGCCGATAGTTGGGGAACCGTTCCTCGGTTCCCAGATCGGCGACATGGACGGTCTTCTCGTCCCACGCCGCCGACAGGCACGGGCCCTCCTGATGACGCTGCTGAATCTTGTCGAGCAGCAGCGGCCAATGATGCGTCGCTGCCGGCGTCTCGATCTGCTTGGCGTTGCGGCTGAGCGTGATGCCCGCGTACTGCGCGCCGGGAATCTCCACGGCGGCGTGCTCGGCAAGCTCCGCCACCACGGTGTCGGAATCGGTGTCGGACCTGTTGTGCAGTCCGCGCACCAGTTCTGCGACGCGCAGATGCGCAGTCTCCACGCCGGCTTGATCGTTCACCGTCACCGTCCGTTTAGTCGAGCGTCAATTATGGGTTTCCAGGCTACCGTTGACCACCGCAAACGGCTCACGCATGGGCGATATCGCGTTTGTGACAACGCGGCGCCCCTGCAGGCGGGGCGGGCGAATCGTCACAGCGCCTTCAAATAGCGATCGGTGATCAACCGCTGCATCAGCGACGTCACCGGAGAGCCCAGCCGGCTCCACCACGTCGCATGCCGGGAGAACGCGACCACCTCGGCGCCGACCTCGGCGACCGGCGTCGTCGCCTCCACCCGCAGACCCGCGCCGCGCAGCATCCCCCAGCGCATCCCGGCTGCCGCAGCCTCGTCGAACCGGTCGCGGCCTCGGCCGATCACCGACGACTTGCGCAGGTGGTGGTACCCGGGAGGCATCGGCCCCGCAGTCGCCCCGACCTCGGTGTAGGTCAGCGGCTTGCCCGACAGGGCGCTCAACTTCACGGATGTCAGCTTGTCACCGCCGGCGTACCGTCGTCACCGTGACCTCGACCTTGACCCTCGGTGGCGACCTCACCGTCAATCGTCTCGGCTTCGGCGCGATGCGGCTGACGGGTGACGGCGTCTGGGGCCCACCGGCCGACCGCGACGAGTGCATCAGAGTCCTGCGCAGGGCAGCAGAGCTCGGAGTCGACTTCATCGACACCGCGAACTCCTACGGCCCGTACGTGTCCGAAGAACTGATCCGCGAGGCGCTGCACCCCTACGACGGGGTCGTCGTCGCGACGAAGGCGGGTCTGCTGCGCACCGGCCCGGACCACTGGCCCGTGTTGGGTTATCCGGCGTACCTGCGTCAGGAATGCGAGATGAGCCTGCGCCGTCTGGGCGTGGACACCATCGACCTGTTCCAACTGCACCGCATCGACACCAAGTTCCCCGCCGAGGACCAGATCGGTGAGCTGGTAGCGCTGCAGCGCGAAGGCAAGATCCGGCACATCGGACTGTCCGAGGTCAGCGTCGAACAGCTCGACGCGGCGCGGTCGGTCGCCCCGATCGTCTCGGTGCAGAACATGTACAACCTGACGGTCCGCACCGCCGAACCCGTCCTCGACGCGTGCGAAACCGCAGGCATCGCGTTCATCCCGTGGTTTCCTCTGGCTGCGGGGCCGCTCGCGGCCGCCGACGGGCCGTTGCAGAGCATCGCCGCCGACCACGGCGACACCCCCTCGCAGCTGGCGTTGGCCTGGTTGCTCAGGCGCTCGGCGGTGATGCTGCCCATCCCGGGAACATCCAAGGTCGCACATCTGGAGGAGAACGTCGCCTCCGCGCAGATCGAGCTCACCGACACCGAATTCGACACGTTGAGCAAAGCCGGGGCGGCCGACGCATGAGACAACCAATACGGTAAGCGGGTGAGCGCCCATGAATCCGTCGATGCACACGCAGGTGGGGGCTTCAATCCGCCGGAACCCACCCGCAGCGGCGGACCGGACTACGGGCGTTTCGTCGAGGCGGTGCGGTCGCTGCAGGACCACGCGCGTGCCGCCGACGCGCCCGACGACGTGATCACCGAAGCCGCCGACCTCCTCGAGAAGGCTTCGCAGCTGCTTGCGCCCTACGACGCCGACGAGTGGTCCTCTCCCTCTGGCCGCAGGATGGATCTGCCCAACCGCGGCAACATCCTGCAGGTGCCGTTGGATCTGCACGTCACCGAAGACGGCCGCGTCGCAGGCACCGCGCATTTCCGCCGCTACTACCTGGGTCGAAACGGAGCGGCCCACGGTGGCGCGGTGGCGCTGCTGTTCGATTCGCTGCTCGGGTTCACCGCCTTCAAGCTCAGTCGCAGCCGAGCGCAGCGCACCGCGTTCCTGCACGTCGACTACCGCACGATCGCCCCGGTGCAGAAGCAGCTCCAGGTCGACGCCGGCATCGACTCGATCGAGGGTCGCAAGATCTTCGTCTCCGGCCGGATCCTCGACGGAGACGACGACGTCGTCGCCGAAGCGCACGCCCTGTTCGTCAAGCTGAAGCCGGGTCAACCGTGAGCGAGGACAACCGTCCGGTGATCATCCGCCGGTGGGCGCGCTGGCGCGACAGGGTTCGCGAACGGCGGGTCCTCGACCTCGGTTACCGCATCGCCGTCGGGGTCGTCGGACTGCTGGTCCTCGGTGTCGGCATCGTCGCCATTCCCTACCCCGGCCCAGGTTGGGCGATCGTGTTCGTGGGCCTGGCGATCCTGGCGACTGAATTCGACTGGGCACGCAGACTGCTGGCATACGCGCGGACCCGTTACGACGCGGCGATGGAGTGGTTCAAGCAGCAGCACGTGGCGGTGCAGGCGTTGGGCGCGGTGTTCACCGCGGCGGTGGTGGTGGCCACGTTGTGGATGCTCGGCGCTCTCGACTGGGCAGGGGAGCTGGTCGGCGTCGAGCACCACTGGCTGGATAGCCCCATTGGTATCGGGACGTGAGGGTTCGCCCCGATAGCATGGTCGCGGTCAGCGACCCTAGAACCACCCGACGTTTGGAGAGCCCCCGATGAGCGCCGCCGCCAGCACCGCCCCAGCAGCCCCGATCCGGGTCGCTGCCGGGACGACCGCGGGGCAGGCGGTGCGCGACGCCGGATTGCCGACCCGGGGAGCCGTCGACGCCGTCGTCGTCGTCCGCGACGCCGAGGGGCGGTTGCGTGACCTGTCGTGGGCGCCCGCCGCCGACGCCGAGGTCGCACCCGTCGCCGCCGACACCGACGACGGACGCAGCGTCATCCGCCATTCGGCCGCCCATGTCCTCGCCCAGGCGGTGCAGGGCTTGTTTCCCGACGCCAAGCTGGGCATCGGCCCGCCCATCACCGACGGCTTCTACTACGACTTCGACGTCGCCGAACCGTTCACCCCAGAGGACCTCGAGGCCCTCGAGAAGCGGATGCGCCAGATCGTCAAGGAGGGCCAGCTGTTCTCCCGCCGGGTCTTCGAGTCCAAGGACCAGGCCCGCGAGGAGCTGGCCGGTGAGCCGTACAAGCTCGAACTCATCGACGACAAGTCCGGCGATCCCGACGTCATGGAGGTCGGCGGCGACGAGCTGACCGCCTACGACAACCTCAACCCCCGCACCCGCGAACGGGAATGGGGCGACCTATGCCGCGGGCCGCACATCCCGACCACGCGCTACATCCCGGCATTCAAACTGACCCGCAGCTCGGCCGCTTACTGGCGCGGCGACCAGAAGAACGCGAGTCTGCAGCGCATCTACGGCACGGCCTGGGAGTCGCAGGAGGCCCTCGACCGACACCTCGAACTCCTCGAGGAGGCCCAGCGCCGCGATCATCGCAAGCTTGGTTCTGAGCTCGACCTGTTCAGCTTCCCCGACGAATTGGGTTCGGGCCTACCGGTTTTCCACCCCAAGGGCGGCATCGTCCGCAACGAGATGGAAGATTACTCGCGCCGCAAGCACTTCGAAGCCGGGTACCAGTTCGTCAACACCCCCCACCTGACCAAGGAGCATCTCTACGTCACCTCCGGTCACCTGGAGTGGTACGCCGAGGGCATGTTCCCGGCGATGCACATCGATGCCGAGCTCAACGACGACGGCACGGTGCGCAAGCCGGGCCAGAACTACTACCTCAAACCGATGAACTGCCCCATGCACCACCTGATCTACCGGTCGCGCGGACGGTCCTATCGGGAGCTTCCGCTGCGGCTGTTCGAGTTCGGCACCGTCTACCGGTATGAGAAGTCCGGTGTGGTCCACGGGCTCACCCGGGCCAGGGGGTTCACCCAGGACGACGCGCACATCTACACCACCCGCGAACAGATGCGCGACGAACTGGCGTCGCTGCTGCAGTTCGTGCTGGACCTGCTCGCCGACTACGGCCTCGACGACTTCTTCCTGGAGTTGTCCACCAAGGATCCGGAGAAGTACGTCGGCTCCGAGGAGACCTGGGACGAGGCCACCGAGACGCTGCGCGAAGTCGGCGAGTCGTCGGGGCTCGAACTGGTGCCCGACCCGGGCGGTGCCGCGTTCTATGGACCGAAGATCTCGGTGCAGGTGCGCGACGCCCTGGGGCGAAGCTGGCAGATGTCGACGATCCAGCTCGACTTCAACATGCCCGACCGCTTCGAGCTCGAATACACCGCCGCCGACGGCTCCCGCCAGCGCCCGGTGCTGATCCACCGCGCGCTGTTCGGGTCGATCGAGCGGTTCTTCGGCGTGCTCACCGAGCACTACGCGGGCGCCTTCCCGGCATGGCTCGCGCCGGTGCAGGTGGTCGGCATCCCGGTGGCCGACGATCACATCGACTATCTGAACGGGTTGGTGACGCACCTGCGGATGCGCGGCATCCGCGCCGAGGTAGACACGAGCGACGACCGGATGGCCAAGAAGATCGTCAACCACACCAACCAGAAGGTTCCGTTCATGCTGCTCGCGGGCGACCGTGATGTGGATGCGGGGGCCGTGTCATTCCGGTTCGGTGATCGCACGCAGATCAACGGAGTTCCGCGCGACAAGGCGGTCGACGCCATCGTGAATTGGGTGCAGCGGCGGGAAAATGCCACCCCGACAGCGGAACTCGTCGTCGTCGTCGACGCAGCAGACGAGGGGTGACGTGGACCCGGAGGACACGATCGTAGACCGCGGCGTCGGCGACCCGGACCACCTGCAGCGGTTGTGGACGCCACATCGGATGACCTACATCGCCGACGCCGTGAAGGCCGGCGCGGCTGCCTCGACCGAGCCGTTCAGCGACATCCCGAACATGTCGGACGAGGACGGACTGGTCGTCGCCCGGGGCGAACTCGTGTATGCGGTGCTCAATCTCTACCCGTACAACCCCGGCCACCTGATGGTGGTGCCGTACCGGCGGGTGGCTGAACTCGAGAACCTCACCGAGGCGGAGAGCGCCGAGCTGATGGCGTTCACGCAGAAGGCGATTCGCGTGATGAAGGCCGTCTCGCGGCCGCACGGTTTCAACGTCGGCCTGAACCTGGGCACCTCCGCCGGTGGCTCGCTGTCGGAGCATCTGCACATGCACGTCGTGCCGCGCTGGGGCGGCGATGCCAACTTCATCACCGTGATCGGGGACTCCAAGGTGATCCCGCAGTTGCTCAGAGACACCAGGCAGCTGCTGGCCACCGAGTGGGAAAAGCGGCCGTGAGCGACTTCTACCTGATGACCCGCGCGGCCTACGCGAAGCTGTCGAAGCCGGTGGCGAAGGGAGCGCTGCGCCTGGGTCTGACGCCGGACAGCGTCACCATCCTGGGCACCGCGGGTTCGGTGATGGCCGCCCTCACGCTGTTTCCCACCGGTCAGTTGTTCTGGGGTGCGATCGCCGTTTGCGTCTTCGTGCTCGCCGACATGCTCGACGGCGCGATGGCGCGGGAACGCGGCGGCGGTACCCGCTTCGGAGCTGTCCTCGACGCCACCTGCGACCGCATCAGTGACGGCGCGGTGTTCTGCGGGCTGCTCTGGTGGGCCGCATTCGGGCGCGACAGCCCCGAGCTGGTGGTCGCGACGATGATCTGCCTGGTGTCCTCGCAGGTCATCTCCTATATCAAGGCCCGTGCGGAAGCCAGCGGTCTTTCCGGTGACGGCGGGCTGATCGAGCGCCCCGAACGGCTGGTCATCGTCCTGGCCGGCGCGAACCTGTCCGACCTGCCGTTCGTGCCGCTGCCGTGGGTGCTCGACATGGCGATGTGGGTGCTGGCGGCGGCCAGTGTGGTGACCGTGGGCCAGCGGCTGCACAGTGTGCGGACCTCGGCCGGGGCGATGAAGCCGTCCCCTGGAAGCGGGAGGGGCTCGCAGGCGGTGACCGACACCGAGAAGCCCGAGACGACCGAACAATGACACAGCACCCGGGGCCGAAATCCGATCGCGGCAGTTGGCTTCCTACCACTGGCTCGCTGGGCGCCCAGCTCAGCGACTGGGGATATGCGGCCGGTTGGCAGGTAGTGCGTGCTGTTCCGGAACTCGTGGCGCGCAATGCATTCGGCGCCGGCGCGCGCTTCTTCGCGCGCAACGGAGGGCCCGAACAGCTGCGCAAGAACCTTGCCCGGGTGATCGGGGAGACGCCCGAGAGGGTGCCGGACGAGCTGATCGGTGCTTCGCTTGCCTCGTACGCGCGATACTGGCGGGAGGCCTTTCGCTTGCCGTCGATGGATCATGCCGAGCTGGGCAGGCGATTGAGTGTGCAGGACATCGAGATGGTGTGGTCTTCGATGGAGAAGCACGGCCGCGGGGCGGTGCTGGCGCTGCCCCACAGCGGCAACTGGGACATGGCCGGGGTGTGGATGGTGCAGAACCACGGACGGTTCGCCACGGTCGCCGAGCGCCTCAAGCCCGAGTCGCTGTACAACCGGTTTCTCGCGTACCGGGAAAGCCTCGGGTTCGAGGTGGTGCCGCTTTCCGGTGGCGAGCGACCGCCGTTCGACGTGCTGTGCGACCGGCTGCGGGACAACGGCGTGGTGTGCCTGATGGCCGACCGCGACCTCACCCGCACCGGCGTGCAGGTCGACTTCTTCGGCGAGCCGACGCGACTGCCCGCAGGACCGGCCAAACTCGCCCTCAGCACCGGAGCCCCGCTGTTTCCCGCGCACTGCTGGTACGAAGGCGACGGCTGGGGGATCCGGGTCTATCCGCAGCTCGACACGTCCTCGGGTGACGTCACCGTCATCACGCAGGCCCTGGCGGACCGGTTCGCAACCAACATCGCCGCTCACCCCGCCGACTGGCACATGCTGCAGCCGCAGTGGCTGGCCGACCTCTCCGATGAGCGCAGGGCCCGCCTGGAGGCGACCTGATGGGCGGCCGCTGATGCGCATCGGCATGGTCTGCCCGTACTCGTTCGACGTTCCCGGCGGGGTGCAGTCCCATGTGCTGCAGCTAGCCGAAGTGATGCACCGCCACGGCCATGAGGTCAGCGTGCTCGCGCCTGCCTCGCCGCACGCCCAGGACTCCCTGCCCGACTATGTGGTCTCCGGCGGCAAGGCCGTCCCGATTCCCTACAACGGTTCGGTCGCCCGGCTGCGGTTCGGCCCGGCCACCCACCGCAGAGTCAAGAGGTGGCTCCGGCAGGGCGACTTCGATGTGCTGCATCTGCACGAGCCGAACGCCCCCAGCCTGTCCATGTTGGCGCTGAACATCGCCGAGGGACCGATCGTCGCGACGTTCCACACGTCGACGACGAAGTCGCTGACCCTTTCGGTGTTCGAGCCCATCCTGCGGCCGATGCACGAGAAGATCGTGGGGCGGATCGCGGTGTCCGATCTGGCCCGGCGCTGGCAGATGGAGGCGCTGGGCAGCGATGCCGTGGAGATACCGAACGGCGTCGACGTCGCGTCGTTCGCCTCGGCGCGGCCACTCGACGGCTACCCGCGACCCGGCAAGACGGTGCTGTTCCTCGGTCGCTTCGACGAACCCCGCAAGGGCATGGCGGTGCTGCTGGGCGCGCTGCCCGCTCTCGTGGAGCGGTTTCCCGACCTCGAGATCCTGGTGGTGGGCCGCGGTGACGAGGACCAGCTGCGCACCACCGCCGGACCGTTGGCCCGGCATCTGCGGCTCCTGGGCCAGGTCGACGACACCGAGAAGGCCGCAGCGATGCGCAGTGCCGATGTGTACTGCGCCCCCAACACCGGCGGGGAGAGTTTCGGCATCGTGCTCGTCGAGGCAATGGCCTCGTGCACCGCGGTCGTGGCCAGCGACCTCGACGCGTTCCGGCGGGTACTCGGAGACGGCAACGCCGGGCGGCTGGTGCCCGTCGACGACTCGGCCGCCCTGGCCACGGGCCTGATCGAGGTGCTCGCCGACGACGCCCTGCGTCAGCGCTACGTCGACTGCGGGACGGAGTCGGTGCAGCGCTACGACTGGTCGGTGGTCGCCAAGCAGATCATGCGGGTGTACGAGACGGTCGCAGGGGCGGGCGTGAAGGTGCGGGTGGATTCGTGATCCCTTGGGTCACCGCGGCGGCGATCACCGTGGTCGTCGCGACGATCCTGCTGGTGGCCGCGTGGGCGTATCAGACCGCCAATCGCCTGGACCGGTTGCACGTGCGCTACGACCTGTCGTGGCAGGCCCTCGACGCTGCGCTGGCCCGGCGAGCGGTGGTGGCGCGCGCCGTGGCTGTCGAGGCCTATGGCGGCGGGCCCGAGGGTAAGCGGTTGGCGGCCGTGGCGGGCGCAGCCGAGCGGGCGCCGCGATCGGGCCGCGAGGCCGCCGAGAACGAACTGTCGGCGGCGCTGGCCCTGGTGGACCCGGCGTCGCTGCCGTTGGCCCTGGTCGCCGAGCTGGCCGACGCGGAAGCGCGTGTGCTGCTGGCGCGCCGCTTCCACAACGACGCGGTCCGCGACACCCTTGCGCTGCGGGAACGCCCGTCGGTGCGCATCCTGCGGCTGGGTGGAACAGCGGCTCTGCCAACCTATTTCGAGATCGCCGAAGGCGGAGAGGTCTCCGCTCGCGAGGAGGTCCCGGCGCGGCGACGCACGTCGGCGCGCGTCGTCCTGCTCGACCACGACGGCGCCGTGCTTTTGCTGTGTGGTTCGGATCCGGCGGCGTCGGGCGGAGCGGCGTCCGCTCCGCACTGGTGGTTCACCATCGGCGGCGCAGCCCAGGTGGGGGAGTCGCTGACGCAGACCGCCGTGCGTGAGCTCGAAGAGGAGACCGGGCTGCGGGTGGATCCCGGTGCCGTGGTCGGGCCGATCTGGCACCGGGACGCCGTCATCGACTTCAACGGGTCGGTGATCCGCAGCGACGAGATGTACTTCGTGCACCGGACCGAGCGTTTCGAACCCTCGGACTCGGGCCGCACCGGCCTGGAGCGGACCTACATTCACGGTCACCGATGGTGCGATGCGACAATGATCGACGAACTGGTCGCCAACGGAGAGACCGTGTATCCGCTGCAGTTGGGCGAGCTCCTCGAAGAGGCGAACGCGCTGGCCGACGCGCCGGATGCGGTATCCCAGCGGCCGCTGCAGTCGATCAGGTGACGTGCGAATTCAATAGGATTTGCCGCCGCCTCTAGACTGGATCAGTAGCGATTGAAGGAGATTACGGTGGAATCCGATACGCCTGGGGCAGGGCTGGGGGGGTCGCCCGCTCGCGGGACAGCGCGGGTCAAGCGCGGCATGGCCGAGATGCTCAAGGGCGGCGTCATCATGGACGTCGTCACCCCCGAGCAGGCCCGCATCGCCGAAGCCGCGGGTGCGGTGGCCGTGATGGCGCTCGAACGCGTCCCGGCGGACATCAGGGCGCAGGGCGGGGTGTCGCGGATGAGCGATCCCGACATGATCGAAGGCATCATCGACGCCGTCACGATCCCGGTGATGGCCAAGGCCCGCATCGGGCACTTCGTCGAGGCGCAGATCCTGCAGAGCCTCGGCGTCGACTACGTCGACGAGTCGGAGGTGCTCACCCCCGCCGATTACGCCCACCACATCGACAAGTGGAAGTTCACCGTCCCGTTCGTGTGCGGGGCCACCAACCTGGGCGAGGCGCTGCGCCGCATCACCGAGGGCGCGGCGATGATCCGCTCCAAGGGGGAGGCCGGCACCGGAGACGTGTCCAACGCCACCACCCACATGCGCAAGATCGGAGGCGAGATCCGTCGCCTCACCTCTCTGTCGGAAGACGAACTGTACGTTGCCGCAAAGGAACTGCAGGCTCCCTACGATCTGGTCGCCGAGGTCGCGCGGGCCGGTAAGTTGCCGGTCACGCTGTTCACCGCGGGCGGCATCGCCACGCCGGCCGACGCGGCGATGATGATGCAGCTCGGCGCGGAGGGCGTGTTCGTCGGTTCGGGCATCTTCAAGGCGGGCAACCCGGCCGACCGTGCCGCGGCGATCGTCAAGGCCACCACCTTCTACGACGACCCCGACGTGCTGGCGAAGGTGTCCCGCGGGCTCGGCGAGGCGATGGTCGGCATCAACGTGGAGGACATCGCGCAGCCTCACCGGCTCGCCGAACGCGGCTGGTGATGTCGATGAGCCGCTTGCGCGAAGAGCAGACGGGGTCGATGAGCCGCTTGCGCGAAGAGCAGACGGGGTCGATGAGCCGCTTGCGCGAAGAGCAGACCGACTAGTGGCGATCGAAGAGATCCTCGATCTGGAGCAGATCGAGGTCAACATCTATCGCGGTGGCGTGTTCAGCCCGGAGTCCGGCTTCCTGCAGCGCACCTTCGGCGGCCACGTGGCCGGCCAGTCGCTGGTGTCTGCGGTGCGGACAGTGGATCCGAAGTTCCAGGTGCACTCGCTGCACGGCTATTTCCTGCGCGCCGGTGATGCGCGGTCACCGTCGGTGTACACGGTGGAACGGATTCGTGACGGCGCTTCCTTCTGCACCCGCCGGGTGGCCGCGATTCAGCACGGCGAGACGATCTTCTCGATGTCGGCGTCATTCCAGACCGACCAGAGCGGCATCGAGCACCAGGACGCAATGCCGCACGCCGTCCCGCCCGACGACATTCCCGACTTCAAGTCGGTCAGCAAGGTGTTCGACGACGCCAGCTTCCGGCAGTTCGACGAGTGGGATGTGCGGATCGTGCCGCGGGACCGTCTCGGTGTGCGCGAGGGCAAGGCCTCTCAGCAGCAGGTCTGGTTCCGGCACCGCGATCCGCTGCCCGACGACCACGTGCTGCACATCTGCGCGCTGGCCTACATGAGCGACCTGACGCTGCTGGGTTCGGCCCAGGTCAACCACATCGAGGAGCGCAAACACCTGATGGTGGCGTCGCTGGATCACGCGATGTGGTTCATGCGGGCGTTCCGCGCCGACGAATGGCTGCTCTATGACCAGTCGTCGCCGTCGGCGTGCGGCGGCCGCTCGCTGACCCAGGGCAAGATCTACAACCGGTACGGCGAGATGGTCGCAGCGGTGATGCAGGAAGGTCTGACGCGCTACGCCCGCGACTTCACGCCCGGGCGCAAGTGAGCGTCCGCATCGGCGTCCTCGCGCTGCAGGGGGACACGCGCGAGCACCTCGCCGCGCTGCGGTCGGCAGGCGCCGAGGCGATCACCGTGCGCCGGGTGGGTGAACTGGCCTCCGTGGATGCGCTGGTGATCCCCGGCGGCGAGTCCACCACGATGAGCCACCTGCTGCGTGAGTTCGAACTCCTCGACCCGCTTCGGGCGCGCCTGGCCGACGGCATGCCGGCCTACGGGTCGTGTGCGGGGATGATCCTGCTGGCCAGCGAAATCCTCGACGCCGGCGTGCCCGGCCGCGACGCCACACCGCTTAAGGCGATCGATATGACCGTGCGCCGCAACGCTTTCGGGCGTCAGGTCGATTCGTTCGAGGAGGACGTCGTGTTCGACGGGCTCGACGGCCCGGTCCACGCCGTGTTCATCCGTGCGCCCTGGGTCGAGCGGGTGGGGCCCGATGTGCAGGTGTTGGCGCGGGCCGCAGATCATGTCGTCGCCGTCCGGCAGGGCCGCACCCTCGCGACGGCGTTCCATCCGGAGATGACCGGCGACCGCCGGGTGCACGCGCTGTTCGTCGACATCGTCTCCGGCCGCGCCTGAGCCCACGGCCACGCCCGATTCGCGAGGAGGGTCAGCGGATGGGCAGGCCGGTGATGGCGCGGGCCATCACCAGGCGCTGGATCTCGCTGGTGCCCTCGAAGATGGTGAAGATCTTGGCGTCGCGGTGCATGCGCTCCACGGGGTAGTCGCGGGTGTAGCCGTTGCCGCCGAGGATCTGGATCGCTTCGTCGGTGACATAGACGGCGGTCTCGCTGGCCACCAGCTTGGCCATCGACCCCTCGGCGGAGCTGAACTCCTTGCCGTTGCGGGCCATCCACCCGGCGCGATAGACGAGCAGCCGGGCGGCGTCGATGCGTGCCTTCATGTCGGCCAGCTTGAATGCGACCGCCTGGAACTCGCCGATCTTGCGTCCGAATTGTTCGCGCTCGCAGGCGTAGTCCCTGGCGTATTCATAGGCGGCCCTGGCCACCCCGACGGCCATCGCGCCGACGGTGGGCCGGGTGCGCTCGAACGTCGCCATCGCGGCCTGTCCGGCGGCTCGCTTGCCTTCGCGCACCTTCGCGATTCGCGCGTCGAACTTCTCCTTGCCGCCGACGATCATGCGCCCCGGGATGCGTACGTCCTGGAGCACCACCTCGGCGGTGTGGGACGCACGGATGCCGTGCTTGAGGAACTTCTGGCCCTGGCTCAGCCCGGGAGTGCCCGGCGGGATGATGAACGACGCCTGGCCGCGGGTGCCGAGGTCCGGGTACACCGATGCGACGACGACGTGGACGTTGGCGATGCCGCCGTTGGTGGCCCACGTCTTGGTCCCGTTGAGCACCCACTCGTCGGTCGCCTCGTCGTAGCGGGCCCGGGTGAGGATCGCTCCGACATCAGACCCGGCGCCCGGTTCGGACGAGCAGAACGCCGCCACCTTGGGTTCATCGATGGTGCCGAACATCTGCGGCACCCATTCGCCGACCTGTTCGGGGGTCCCGTTGGCGGCGAGCGACGCTGCGGCCAGGCCGGTGCCCAGGATTGCCAGGGCGATGCCGGCGTCACCCCAGAACATCTCCTCGAACACCACGATCATGCCGAGGCCGGAGGGTTCGGCGACCTGCTCGGCGAAGAGCTCAATGGAGTAGAGGCCCACCTTGGCCGCCTCCTGGATGATCGGCCACGGCGTCTCTTCGCGTTCGTCCCATTCCGCGGCTGCGGGGCGGACCACGTCGGCGGCGAACTCATGAACCCAGTCCCGGACGTGGATCAGGTCCGGGGACAGCTCGAGGGAAAACGTCATGGGCGGCGATCTTACTTTGGAGTAATATCTAAGGGTTCGCTTTGTGGCTCACTTAACACCCGTCGGGGTGCAGAGGGACCGTTTGCGACGTCGACCCCTCGATGACCTCGGTGCGCCGACGCGGTTCAGCGCGCGTCGAACTCCCACGTAAACTGGTCGATCGGACTCTGTCGTCAGCGAAAGAGAAGGTAGTACCTGCATGAGCGGCCATTCCAAGTGGGCCACCACCAAGCACAAGAAGGCCGTGGTCGATGCGCGTCGCGGCAAGATGTTCGCGAAGCTGATCAAGAACATCGAGGTTGCCGCACGCACCGGCGGCGGTGACCCGGCAGGCAACCCGACGCTATACGACGCCATCCAGAAGGCCAAGAAGAGCTCGGTGCCCAACGACAACATCGAACGGGCCCGAAAGCGCGGCAGTGGCGAGGAAGCCGGCGGCGCCGACTGGCAGAACATCACCTACGAGGGATACGGACCCAACGGCGTGGCCGTGCTGGTCGAGTGCCTGACCGACAACCGCAATCGCGCGGCGGGTGAGGTACGCGTCGCGATGACGCGCAACGGTGGCAGCATGGCCGATCCCGGATCGGTGTCCTACCTGTTCTCCCGCAAGGGCGTGATCACCCTGGAGAAGAACAACCTCACCGAGGACGATGTGTTGACCGCGGTGCTCGAAGCGGGCGCCGAGGACGTCACCGATCTGGGCGAGAGCTTCGAGATCATCTCGGAGCCAACGGATCTGGTTGCGGTGCGCACCGCGTTGCAGGACGCGGGTATCGACTACGACTCCGCGGAGGCCAGCTTCCAGCCGTCGGTGACGGTGCCCGTCGACCTCGACGCCGCCCGCAAGGTGCTCAAGCTCGTCGACGCGCTCGAAGAAAGCGACGATGTGCAGGACGTCTACACCAACATCGACATCCCTGACGACGTCGCCGCACAACTCGACGAGGACTGACGCCGCAGGCATCGAGCGAAGGGCGGCGGTGCGGCGTGGCCAGGGTGGTCGACCCCGAGGGCGTGGCGTGGAGAGTTCGTCGCTGGTGGTGGACGCCCATTCCGGGGGAGACCGACCGAGCCTCAGTGAGCGGCCAGGAACTCGCCGAACGCCTGCGCGGTCCGCGCAGGCTGGTCGCGACAAAGAGGTGCGACGCGAACGGGTGCGCGGCTGGCACCGGTCCGGCGGGCGGATGGCCGAGATCGCGCTGGAACTGTCCCAGGGCTGGCAGGTCCGGTCGCTACGCCGTCTGAACGGCCGTCCCATGCGGAACATGCCGCGTGTCCCTGCCCTCGACCGTCAGCGGCAGAAGCTAAGCTCTCGAACAAATGTTCACCGAGAAGGGGCAGGCGTGCGGGTGATGGGAGTCGACCCCGGACTGACACGATGCGGGTTGTCGGTCATCCAGAGTGCTCAGGGTCGCAAGGTGATCGCGCTCGACGTCGACGTGGTGCGCACCGCCGCTGAGGAGCCACTGGGCCAGCGACTGCTGACCGTCAGCACTGCCGTCGAGCACTGGATGGACACCCATCTGCCCGACGTCATCGCGATCGAGCGGGTGTTCTCCCACCAGAATGCGTCCACGGCGATGGGCACCGCCCAGGCCGGCGGGGTGATCGCGCTGGCCGCCGCGCGTCGCGACATCGACGTCCACTTCCACACCCCGAGTGAGGTCAAGGCAGCCGTCACCGGCAACGGGCGCGCAGGCAAAGCGCAGGTCACCGAGATGGTCACGAGAATTCTTGCGCTGCAACAGAAACCGACACCCGCCGATGCGGCCGACGCCCTCGCGCTGGCGATCTGTCACTGCTGGCGGGCACCGATGATCGCCCGGATGGCTTCGGCGGAGGCCATGGCCGCCGAGCAGCGGCGCAAATATCAGGCCACCCTCAAGGCGCAAGCGAAGGCGAAGTCGGCCCCGACTCGGATGTCGCGGAGCGCGCCGTGATCGCCGCCGTTCGGGGCGAGGTCCTCGACATCGCCCTCGACCACGCCGTCATCGACGCGGCCGGCGTCGGCTACAAGGTGATGGCCACCCCCGCCACGCTGGCCACGCTGCGTCGTGGCGCCGAGGCCCGGCTGATCACCGCGATGATCGTGCGTGAGGACTCGATGACGCTGTACGGCTTCGCCGATTCCGACGCCCGCAACCTGTTCCTGACCCTGATCGGGGTTTCCGGAATCGGGCCGAGCATCGCACTCGGTGCGCTGGCGATGTACGACGGCCCGACGCTGCGGCAGGCCATCGGCGACGGCGACGTGATCGCGTTGACCCGCATCCCCAAGGTCGGCAAGAAGACGGCCGAGTTGTTGGTGCTGACGCTGCGGGACAAGGTGGGGGCGGTGGCCTCTGCGGGCTTCGCCGCCACCGGCGGCCACAGCGTGCGCGGACCCGTCGTCGAAGCGCTCGTCGGGCTCGGCTTCGCGCTCAGGCAGGCCGAGGAGGCCACCGACACGGTGCTCGCCGACGACCCCGACGCCAACCAGTCGAGTGCGCTGCGGGCCGCGCTGTCGATGCTGGGTAGGAAGTGATGGGCCGGTTCGACGAGGAACACCACGAGGACACCACCGATCGTGAGGTGTCGGCGGCGTTGACGGTGGGCGAGGGGGACATCGACGCGAGCCTGCGGCCGCGGTCGCTCGGCGAGTTCATCGGCCAGCCCCGCGTCCGCGAGCAGCTTCAGCTGGTGCTCGAGGGAGCCAAGAACCGTGGCGGTACTCCTGACCACATCCTGCTGTCCGGTCCGCCCGGTCTGGGCAAGACGTCGCTGGCGATGATCATCGCCGCCGAGCTTGGCACCTCGCTGCGCGTCACCTCCGGGCCGGCGCTGGAACGTGCAGGCGACCTGGCGGCGATGCTGTCCAACCTGGTCGAACACGACGTCCTGTTCATCGACGAGATCCACCGGATCGCGCGGCCCGCCGAGGAGATGCTCTACCTGGCGATGGAGGACTTCCGCGTCGACGTCGTCGTCGGCAAAGGGCCCGGCGCCACGTCCATCCCGTTGGAGGTCGCGCCGTTCACCCTGGTCGGTGCGACCACCCGGTCGGGTGCGCTGACCGGCCCGCTGCGTGACCGTTTCGGCTTCACCGCGCACATGGACTTCTACGAACCCGCCGAACTGGAGCGGGTGCTGGCCCGTTCGGCCGGCATCCTCGGCATCGAGTTGGGTGCCGACGCCGGCGCCGAGATCGCCCGCCGCTCCCGGGGAACCCCGCGTATCGCCAACCGCCTGCTGCGCAGGGTCCGCGACTACGCCGAGGTGCGCGCCGACGGCGTCATCACCCGGGACATCGCCAAGTACGCACTTGCGGTGTACGACGTCGACGAACTCGGGCTGGACCGGCTCGACCGCGCGGTGCTCTCGGCGCTGACGCGCAGCTTCGCCGGCGGCCCGGTCGGGGTCTCGACGCTCGCCGTGGCGGTGGGGGAGGAAGCCGCCACCGTCGAGGAGGTGTGCGAGCCGTTCCTGGTGCGTGCCGGGATGATCGCGCGCACCCCGCGAGGGCGCGTCGCCACCGCCCTGGCCTGGACGCACCTGGGGATGTCACCACCCAGCGGGGTCGGCGGCCTGGGCCAGTCAGGTCTGTTCGAATGACGGTTGTGCCGCAGCGATGTGCGCGATGGTGACCGCCGGAGTGATCGTCGCTGCGCTGGCGGCGCTGCTCCACGTCTACATCTTCGTGATGGAGTCGTCCCCCTAGCAAGCTGGGGGCACCCCCAGACCTGGACGTCGCCGCGAACCCGCGCGGTGTTCGGTACCACCGAAGAGGAGGCCCAGACCACCAGGCTGCTGGCCTTCAACCAGGGTTTCTACAACCTGTTCCTGGCGATCGTCACGGTCGTCGGGGTGGCCGTGATGGCCAGCGGCGCAACGGCGGTCGGTGCTGCCCTGGTGTTCACCGGGGTCGGTTCGATGCTGGCCGCTGCGGTGGTGTTGCTCGCCTCGGCTCCGGACAAGGCGCGCGCGGCGGTCATCCAGGGTCTTCTCCCGCTGATCGCCGTCGTGCTTCTGCTGCTCGGGCTGGCGCTGTAGCGTCGCCGAGGTGAGGTGGCGCCGGCTCGGCGTGTGGATGGCGGTGCTCGTCGTCGTGGCGGGGTGCGCCCGTAGTGCGGCCAGTCCCGGGACCGGCGCGCCGGGCGCCGTCGACATCGGAGCCGGGCGCACGCTGTTCCTGGACTGTCAGGGGAGCGGATCGCCGACGGTGTTCGTCATCCCCGGTCTGGGGAGCTACGCCGAGGTGTGGAACTACGTCATCGCGCCCGACGACCCGATCTGGTCGTCGCCCTACGACGTCGTCGACCAGGCCAACCCGGTGCCAAGCCCTGAGGCGGCCCAGCCGAGCATCGCGCGCACGACGCGGGTGTGCGTATACGACCGCCCCGACACCCGACCCGACGGAGAGCAACGATCCACCCCGGTGCCGCAACCCCACCGCATCGAACAAGACGTCGACGACGTGGTCGCGGTGATCGCCGCGGCCGGGCTCACCGGCCCGGTGGTCTTCGTGGCGCACTCCTACGGCGGACTCGTCCTCGATCTCCTGGCGCGCCGGCACCCCGAGCTGGTGGCGGGGCTGGTGTTCGTGGAGCCGACCTCGGAGTTCCTGCCCTCGGTCGGGAGCCCGGCGCAGAACGCCGCCTTCTTCGCCAGCGGCCGCGACGGCAGGGGACCGGGCGCCGAGGGCGTGTGGTTCGACGACGCGTTCGCGGCGGTGACGTCGGCCCCGCCGCTTCCCCGGGTGCCGTCCGTCGTGCTCAGTGGTGACCGGTTCCCGCCACCCCAGCAGCTCACCCCCGACACGTATACGCAGGCGCAGATCCACCGCGCCAACGACCTGCTCGCCGCGGCGCTCGGCACCACCAACACCGTGGTTCCCGGTAGCGGCCACAACATGATGCTCTACCAACCGAAAGTGGTGGCGGACAACGTCTCCGGTGTCGTCGAACAGGTGCGCTGACGCGGCTGACCTACCGCGAACGTGCGTTCCCTGTCGCTGACGCCGCCGCGCAGCGACAGGGAACGCACGT